>WNFN01166513.1_pt1 | contig 17566 bp, 17 predicted proteins | sample 5400161 | NCBI WGS metagenome assembly WNFN01 (sample SAMN13153353, study PRJNA577476) | soil metagenome | isolation source: 80 cm saprolite on Douglas fir-dominated hillslope | place: USA:California | collected 2013-09-17 | reverse complement strand
TCAGGCCGGGACCCAGGCCCCCGACCCTAACGCCCCATCAAGTCAAAGCCAGGGAGGCAGGGCCGGAAGCATTACCTACATCCTCCCTGCCGATTCGGCATGCATGACGCCGCCGCTTGAGCGCGGGAGTGTGCGCAGATTTGGCCGTTCTGCGTCCACTGGGCGGGAACCGCCAGCCTGGTTCTTGGTGGTCATGGGTTGGTCACCGGGCTCACCTGGCTCGGCGCCTGAATGTCAGCGGCAGGCGTCCCGTATTCGGCTGGGTGATCCTGGCAGACCCTGAGGGCAACGAGTTTCTGCGTCGAATTGAGCCGCGCGGAACGGGACGCGGCTGAGCCACAGCTCCCAGGCTGACGGCTGACCAGGCCAGCCCGAAGCAGGACGCCGATCAGGCCAGCCCTATACAGTCACCGAGCCCTGGCCGGGAGAGAATTCCCGGTCAACGATGTACTCGGTGCCGACGTGTTTAAGAATTCGATGAGACGTGTCACCCGCCAGCGGCATGGGTCCGTCTTCGGCTGTGTTTCGGGACCATCCGGGTTCGGGTTAGCGGGGTCGCCGCTGCCCGGGTTCACACTCGCTGCCAGACCGGTTCCAGCGGATCTGGGAGGCAGCGGTGGCGTTCCGGGAGGTCGGGGTGCACGAGATCAGGGAAGTGCTGCGGCTGTGGCTGCGGGGCGAGGGGCTTCGCCCGGCGGCAGGGCTGGGGGGGGTGGACCGGAGGACGGTCCGCCGGTATGTGGCCGCGGCGGTGGCCTGCGGCCTGGACCGGGCCGGGGGTGAGGGGCAGCTCGGCGATGAGCTGCTCAGCCGGGTGGCCGAGCGGGTCCGCCCGCACCGGGCCGGCGGGCACGGGGACAGCTGGGCGCTGCTGGCGGCGCATCACGACCTGTTCAGGGCCATGCTCGATGATCAGGGCCTGACCGTGGTGAAGGCGGGGGAGCTGCTGGCCCGGCAGGGCATCGCTGTGCCGGAGCGGACGCTGCACCGCTACGCGCTGCAGGTGCTCGGCCGTGGCCGCGGTGCACGGCGGGCGACGGTGCGGGTGGCCGACTGCGAGCCGGGCGCCGAATGCCAGGTGGATTTCGGCAGGATGGGCCTGCTGGATGACCCGGGTACCGGGCGGCGGCGCGTGGTGCATGCGCTGATCTTCACCGCCGTTTACAGCCGGCACTGCTTTGTCTGGCTGACCTTCCGCCAGGACCTGGAGGCGGTGATCGCCGGGTGCGAGGCGGCGTGGACGTTCTTCGGCGGGGTGTTCCGCGCCGTGATTCCGGACAATATGGCCCCGATCGTGGACCAGGCCCACCCGACCGAGCCGCGGCTGAACCGGGCGTTCGCCGAATACGCCCAGGACCGCGGGTTCGTCGTGGACCCGGCCCGGATCCGCCGGCCGACCGACAAGCCCAGGGTGGAACGGGCGGTGCCGTTCGTGCGCGGCAGCTTCTTCGCCGGGGAGTCCTTCCCCGGCGGGCTCCCCGCCGCGCAGCGCGCTGCAGAACAATGGTGCACCGGGCGGGCCGGGCAGCGGATCCACCGGACCACCCGGTGCCGCCCCGCGGAGCTGTTCGACGCCGAGGAGGCGCCGCGGCTGGCGCCCGCGCCGGTGTTCGGCTACGACCTGCCGGTCTACGCCCGCCCGAAGGTGCACCGTGATCATCACATCGAGGTGGCCAGGGCACTGTACTCGGTGCCCGGTGCCCTGATCGGCCAGCACGTGGACGTCCGCGCCGACTCCAAGCTGGTGCGGGTCTATCACCGCGGCCAGCTGGTCAAGACCCATCCGCGGCAGCGGCCCGGCAAGCGCTCCACCGATCCCGCTGACCTGCCCGAGCACACCCGCGGCTACGCGATGCGCGACATCGGCTACCTGCAGCGGCTGGCCGACGAGGCCGGGCCGGCGATCGGGGCCTACGCCGCGGCGGTGCTGGACCACCCGTTGCCGTGGACGAAGATGCGGCAGGTGTATGCGCTGCTTGGCCTGGTCCGCACGTGGGGGCCGGCCCGGGTCGACGCGGCCTGCCGCCGGGCACTGGACGCCGAGGCCATCAGCGTCGCCCTGATCGGGCGGATGCTCGCCCGCGGCACCGAGGGCCAGCCGCTGCCGCACACCCCGCCGCTGCCGCTGCCCGGCCTGCCCGCGCCCCGGTTCGCCCGCGACCGCTCCCACTTCGCCGCCACCGGGCCGCCGCCAGCCGGGCCAGACCGGGCAGGCACCCGGTGAGCCCGCCCGCGCCGGGCGTCAGCCCCGAGCTGCGGTCGCTGCTGCGCCGGGTCAAGCTCGGCCAGCTCGCCCCGGCCCTGCCCGAGCGGCTCGCCCTGGCCCGCGCCCACGACCTCGGCCACGCCGAGTTCCTCGAGCTGATCCTGTCCGACGAGGTCACCCGCCGCGACGCCACCTCCGCCCAGCGCCGAGCCCGCGCCGCCGGCCTGGACCCGGCCATGCGCCTGGAGACCTTCGACAACACCGCGGCCATCACCTACGACCGGCGGGTGCTGGAGGAACTGTTCGCGCTGCGGTTCGTCGCCGACGGCCACAACGCGCTGATCATGGGCCCGGTCGGGGTCGGCAAGACATTCCTGGCCACCGCGCTCGGCCACGCCGCCATCCGGGCCCGGCACAGCGTCTGGTTCGAGCGGGCCGGCCAGCTGCTCAAGCGGCTCAAGGCCGCCCGCCTGGACAACAGCCACGACGAGCAAGTCCGCCGGCTGCTCCGGGTGGACCTGCTCATCCTGGACGACTTCTGCCTCCAGCCGATGGACGCCGCCGACACCACCGACATCTACGAGATCATCGTCGAACGGCACCGCGCCGCGGCCACGATCACCACCTCCAACCGCGAGCCAGCCGAATGGCTGGCCCTGATGGCCGACCCGCTGCTCGCCCAGTCCGCCATCGACCGGCTCCAGTCCGCGGCCTACGAGCTGATCCTGGACGGCGAGTCCTACCGGCGGCGGCAAAAACCCGCCATCGCCCCGCCCGGCGGCTAGGGCAGCGCCACCACGGCACGACCGCGGGGGCGCTGCCCCCGCACCCCCGGCCCTCCCTCAAAGATGGCTGCAGACCGAACCAGCCACGGGCGATCTTCCCGGCCGGGCAGCAAAGCCTGCCCCGCAACCCCCGGGGCCGCAAGGGCTCGCTCCGCTCGGCCCGCCGGGCAGACCCATGCGGCCCCGGAGAACACGGGACAGCCGCCACGGCGCCCGACCGAGAAGATCGCAGCGCGCCGCCCAGACCCGCGGGTGGTCCCATCCCGCTGGCGGACAGATGCACTCCTTGACCGCCCGCCCGGCCATCAGCAATCATCAGCTACGGCCACGCTGACCCGGGTCCCGGCCCGGTCCCAAGCCACTGGCGAACAGCCGGTCCCATAATGCTGGCGGACGACAAGACGCCGGGGCGGCCGGGCCGGTTGTGCGCCGGCCTGTACCACACGGACCGACACCCCTCCGACGCGCAGTGCACCCTCAGGTGCCCGTTGCCGGGCTCGGCCAGCGCCGCGGGGCAATCACGGGGATTCCACCCGACGATGACCCGGCCAGGTGCCCAGTCGTGGCCCTGCTGCGCTGGAACGGGTACGGCCAGTCAGATAATCCCCCCCGCAGACTCCACCCATCAATTAGAACACGCGTGCGAAACCGTCAGCCAGGCCGGAGCATCGCCACTGGCTCAGTTCACGGCGAACCAGGCCACCCTGACGCTCTTCGGCACTGCCTTGTTCAGGTGGATGGTGAACGACCCGGACGATCCGGTGACCAGCGTCACCCCCTGCACGTAGACCCGGGCCACGTTGCCCTGGATGGTGGCCAGCACGAAACTCGCCGACGTGAGCGCGATCCCGCTCTGGCGGGCCGACGAGTGCCCGGCCGCGACGGTCAAGATGCCGCTGCGCGAGAACACCGCCGGCCCTTGCACATGCAACGCCGTCTTCCCCGAGGCCACCACCCCGGTGCCGCCCGCGCTCGCGCCAGACACGCCGTTGCCGATGCCTTCGCTTACGCCAGCCACGCCGGTGCCAAGGTCACCGACCACGCCGAACACGCCCGTGCCGTTGCCGGCACCACCGCGCACACCGGTGCCCTTGGGGCTGCTACCGCACACGCCGGTGCCGCCGACGCTTACGCCGACCACGCCGTCGCCGAAGTCGCTGGTGCCGAGCACGCCGGTGCCCCTGATCGTCGTGCCGCGCACCGCGTTGCCGGATCCGCTGGCGAAACAGGTCAGCACATCTCGGCCGGCGGTGGAGTTTGTGATGCTGGTCAAGCTGGTCGATTTGTTGGCGTGGCCCAGGATGACAGGATCGCCGTTCGCCGCGGCGGCGGGCGCGGGCCGGACCAGGGCCTCGGCGGTCACCACCGCCGCCAGGGCTCCGCTCCCCCCGGCGAGCAACTGCCTCCTGCTCCGCCGCGCGACCCCGCCTCTGGCGGCATTGTCCGTCTTTCCGGCCTGATCCGTCATAGCGTCCTCCGGTCCTTGGTCCTGAGCCAGCGGCCAGCCGCCGCCACATCAGCCGGACGGCAAGCCCACCGCCCGCACCGGCTTACATGTTGAACGCGGATCCCGGGGTGCCTTCCAGCGATCGTGACAATTCCGTAATCCGGGCCTTGTCAAGCTCATCAAATGTCGGCCTCCCCCCGGAATCGCCGCTGAAGGTCTGTGAACTGCGCATCGACCCGACCGTGGGAGGCCACTGGCAAATTGCGGCGCAGCCAGGACAGCGCGCTACGTTTTCAGGGCCCGGGTGGAGGGTGCCGGTCAGCATCCGGGCAGTCTCGGCCCGCCGCAGCGACGCCGAGGACAAGGAGGCCCGCAGGCTGCTCGGCCCCGGCTACGTCCTCGACGACGACGCCGAAGCATGGGTCGCGGTCATGGAGAACCTACAGGGTGACCTCCGCGTGGCGAGCTCGTTCCTGCCGTTAGCCGACGTCCGGCGACTGCTGCGGCGCGGCCTAGACGACGTCGGCCGACGGATCCAGCCGGACGGCTTCTGACGCCTCAGCAACCGGTTATTGGTGGGATCACGGGGATATCCCCTGTGCCCGCCCTCCTGACCGCGGCGGTCACTAGCACCGCCTATGTTGGCCTTTTACGGGGCGGCGGCGGTAAACAATGGTGCTGGCCGCCGCAATTCCCGCGAAGAGCCAGCAACGTGATGATGAGCCGTCATCACCCCGCACAAAAGCATCCCCCGCCGGCGCCAACTCCGAGCAGCGGCGGACCGGCCACAGTCCGTGACCGCGGCCGCAGGACGCAGATGTCCGGGATCGCCGAATAGGCGCGGCCGAGAATGTATGCGGATCGTCTGGCAATCGTGCTCCGATCAGCCCTTCCTGCGCGCAGGGCAGAGCGGGACGTGGCGCGGCGAGGAATGCCGGTGGCGGTCAGTGCGTGGCGCGCCGCCAGCCGAGTGGATGAGCAGGAGACGTCAGCCCGGTATGTCGACGATAAGGGCGGGTGTCTGGTGGTGAGGAGGGCGCACATCCCACGGCACCACCGACTGCAGCATCTCGCTCCAGCGCGCCGCCATCCATGCTCCACGGCAGGGCAACCGTGTGGGTGAAAATGAGGAACTGTTCCTTCACGAAAAACGACGAAAGGTGCGCCCAGCCGTCAGTGGTAGCGCATGGCCAGGGTGCGCAGCGCGATGGCCACGATGATGCTCCGGCCCGCGCCGAGCGTCACATCATGCAGGACGGGCGAGCCGCTCGGCAGCTTGTTACTGACAGGCAATTGCCTGGTATAGACGACCGGGCCGACCAGGTTACCCACGCCCTGCGTGACACTCAGTCCCTCGATGATGACGGGCCGAGACCCGCTGTTCTGCATGGAGACGAAGAAAGTGAATTTGCCGCGCTGCGGCGGGACGTAGAAGTCCTCGCGGTAGTGACCGAACAGGTTCACCGGCCGGATGCCCACGCCGGACGGGTCAAACTGATCGCCGCCCCATCCGAGCGGCTGATAAACGGCAGCCTTCGCCAGCAGCACCGACCCGACGGCCGCGAGCAGCGCGAGCACGCCAGCCGACATCAACCACCAGCGCCGCCCAACGCGCTCTCGATCCCCGAACCTGAAGCCCGGCCGGATCCTGGGGCGTTGAGCCGCCGACCTCGGCTTGAACAACGCTCACACGGCACCTCCGGCCCGCTCCAGGGTCACCTGATCGTATAGTCCGCCGATCATTCCGATAAGTAACTACTCGCCACGTATTCCGTAGGGATGAGCAGCAACACGAGCCGCACCTCTGCGAACCTCTTAGCGGTCGGCGCGCGATGTACGGGGCGATCGCGTTGGCGCGCCAGCAGCACAGCGACGGCCGCGCCTACTACGACAAGAAGATCGCCGAGGGCAAGACCCCCAAGGAAGCGCTCCGCCCTCAAGTGCCGGGTCAGCGACGCCATCTACCGCCAGCTCCAGGCCGACGCCCGGAGGGTCACCGCACCAACCGGCGAAGCGGGCCCGGGAGGGCAACCGGGGAACGACTCTGGCTCCAGCGCGGCCGGCTCACACCCCGCACACCGGCTCTTCGGACAAGCCACTCCCGAGCCCGCACCAAGCGTACGCCCTGGGCAGCCGGCCCCCAGCTCCATCGCCGCTCCCAGCTCGAGCTAACACCAGCGAACGCGCGCACTTGACAACAGAGAGGATTTCGGTCGGTGCGCAAGAGAAGGTTGTCCGCAAGCTCCGGGCAACGCACCGAACTGGCGGATCTGAGCCGATGAGCTCCCTGCACGGTCATCGGTAGCTGGTTCCGAATGCGAGATGGCTGCAAGAGAGATGGTTGCGCGGGTACGGATGACCAGATCTCCGTGATCGACATGTAAAGCCGTCGTTCGAGGACTTCCGGGCCGCCACGGCGAACATAACGCAGCGGCTCTCGAACTAGCGCGGGAGCCAAGCACTCATCCCGCCCCCGCAGAAGGTGACACCGACGAAACTCCTTCGTAGCTTCGCCGATGCATTCGTTTCTGGCAGAGGTTTGTCCACCGAAGCACCGATCCCGGCTCAGCAGCGGATGACGCTGTGGTTCATGGCGCTGAGCGACCGGCACTCACCGCTTTGGCGAGTCCGGGGCCAGCACTATGGCCAAGTGGGGCAGATCCGCTGCGAGGCACATCGCACTCGACTGTTATCGGTTGACATGCGCTGTCGTTGCCGCGGTGGAACGTCCGGACCGCGAGCACAGGTGAAAGATGCGGGCTAACGTTCCCCGACAATGAATGCCTGGGAGTATATTTGGTCTGTGTAGTAACCCCCTGCGGCGCAGTTATCGGCAGCACCACACGAGACGGATACGACCCCGGCATGCCCGGCCAGATTGAGCGCGCGCAAACCCGGAACGTCAATGGCCTTCCTCCAGGCGCCATTCACCTCGTTGACCACGAATCCTTGGGAGTTACCGGCTGCGTCTGTGTAATTTCCGGCTGCGGCGCAGTTGCCGGGAACCCCGCAAGAGATCGACTTCACGCCGCCACCGTTATCGGTGGCAGGGAGGCCAGGAACCTGCAGTGCCGCGCGCCAGGTACCGTTCACTCTGTTAACCACGAACGGGTGAGTTCTGGTCGCGCTGTCTTCGTAGTACCCGCCCGCCGCGCAGCTAGTTGGACCACCACATGACACCGAAAGTACTTCGGCGACTCCCCCGGTATTGAGCACCGCACTCCCCGGGACCTCAAGCGCTTTCCTCCATGCGCCATTTACCTGGCTAACGACAAAGGCTTGATTTCTGCCAAGACCGTCAAAGTAGTAGTGTCCGCCTGCAGCGCAATAACCCGGCCTGCGGCACGAGACTGACCAAATTTGGGCTATCCCAACCTTGCTGGCAAAGCGCACCGGTAGCGCCGTGCGCCAGAGACCATTGCTCGCGCTCACCACGAATGCCCCGGACCCGATCCCGTCGTTGTAGTAGTTCCCGCCGGCCGCGCAACTGCCCGCTGCGCTACACGACACTGACATAGTCTCTGCAATGCCAGCCTTGTCGAGGGCCGCCAAGCCAGGAACCTGCAAAGCCTTCTGCCAAGAACCATTGACTTCGCTGACCACAAATCCATGGCGGCGATTACCAGTCATGTAGTATCCGCCCGCCCCGCAACTACCCGGTGCGCCGCACGATACCGATCTAACCTCGGCTGTAGCCCCTCCGCTCAGCGCCGCCAAGCCCGGCACAGCCAAAGCCCGCCGCCAAGAACCATTGACCTCGCTCACGACGAATCCTTGGAGACCACCACGACTGGTCATGTAGGACCCAGCCGCTGCGCAATTGCCTGGGCCGGCGCACGAGACGGAGACGACGCCTGCCCCCCGTCCTCCACTGAGGACATCGATGCCTGGAACTCGCAGCGCATTGCTCCAGATGCCATTCACCTCGTTTATGACGAACGCCTTAGGTAGCGGCCATCCCCATAGTCGCCACCCGCCGCGCAGTTGCCCGCCGAGGCACACGACACCGAGGTAACCTCACCACTAAGTGCGCCAAGGGCAGCAAGGCCGGGAACCTTCTGAGCCGTCCCCCAGGTGCCCCCCGACGCGACGGCCGCCGGCTCAGCGGCTACCGCCAGGTTGACGACCGAGGGGCAGCGCCGAGCCCAAGGTCAGTGCCGCGATTGCTATGAGCACTATCGCAGGGCGTCGCATCATGGATACTCCCGCACCGATGCATTGCTGACCGCCGGTCTGGACTGCTATGGATCATGACACATTCTGATAGTAAATCCCATAGGAGAAAACGATCAATCGATAGACTTCGACACATCGGCGGAAACATCGGCCAGCGTTCTGAGCACCTGGCATCTGCTTTGAAGTCAGGCGGCCGCTACGGGAGAACTCAAAACCAGGGGTTGTCATCGCGGACGCCGGCATTGGTCCAAGCCCGGTAGTGAAATGGCCCTCGATGTACGTGCACGGGCTCGCGCCACGGCCAGCCGCGCGCCCTTCACGCTTGGCAGCAGCTAGCACGTCATGCCTTGAGATTCGCCGCCACAGCATGCCTTCATCATCGCCGTAAGACCGTCGGCAGAGACTTCTTGAGCCTTTCGCCAAGTGAGACAGCCCCACCAGCGCCGCGCCGCGACTCGCTCGCGCGGGAATGGCATGGGTGCAAGTGAGCTGTCGCTGAGATGACCGCCAGGCATGCCTATCTGCCGACATTGTCAGCTTATGTCCATCGATGCGGAGAGCGTCTCCTTTGACTACGAGCTGCAGGCCCGCGACGACCTGCACACGTTGATATCGGCCGACCACTCGGGCAATACACGACGCTCACGCACAGCGCGCAGCCTGGCGGTTCTCGCCATCATGGCGAGCGGCCTACGCAGATCGGGGCGGCAACTGCGATGTAGGCAGACGGAAGTGTACGTGGCTGGCCGCGCCTGTGGCGGGCACATCCGGCCGGCCAGCAGCGCTTACGCCTCGGGCACCGGCAGCTCCAGCCAGCCCGGGCCGTTGCCGCGCGAGGTGCGCACCGCCTTCGTCAGGTAGATGCGCTTCAGCGGCGCCGAGGATCCGGCACGTCGAGCACCTCGTCCGGACCGCCCAGCGCGCGGATTCCTGCCACCTGCATTTCGTTCTCCTTTTTCGGTCACATTGATGTGCGATTACGCGACTCCGCGGCCGCGCCCGCGGTCAGGTACTTGCTGGTCCAGGCCTGGACGAGATCCTCCTCGTGGGCGCCGAGGATCGTGTAAGCCGGCGAATCGACTGGCCGCGCCTGCTCGACACGCGCGAGCACTGCATGATGCGCCGGTACGTCGGGACCATGGGTCTCCCGCAGCCATCCGGCGATCTCCCGGTACACCGGGTTGTCTCCCGGTTCGATGACCTGCGCGGTGCCCTTGAACCGGTACCCGCGCCTGCGCAAGAAATCCACGCAGTTGATTTCGATCCGCGGATCCCCCCGCAGGTTCTCGACCGTGGCCGGTGAGGCGATGTCTGCGAACACGAGATGGTCCTCGTCGTAGACGCGGATGGAGCCTTTCGGCGAGAGATTGGGCGATCCGTCCGCGCAGACGGTCGCGACGAAACCGAGCTTGCTGCTGTCAACGATCGCTTTCATGTCGGCGGTCAACATGAGGTGCCTCCTGATGTGTTCATCGCGTCTCACGGTCATCCCACGGCCTGTCCGAGGCCGAACTGATCGCCATGCTCGCCGCACGTGGGCGAGCATGCGGTGGTGTCATCTCGTCAGTGGTTGAGCAGGCGCCGCTTCAGCGACGCGCTCGAAGCAACGCGGCTTGCGTCCCTATACCCGCTCGGCCTCCACTGTCCCGGGAAGGCCACGCGGCCGCACCAAGACCACGGCGGCCGACTCGGCAATGCCATAATTAGGCATTCGGCGTCGATGGGAGGCCGTTGCGGTCTCAAGAAACGTTATCGATCGCGGGACGGCATTTGAGACAGGTCCTTGGCCCAAGGCATTAGTGCCAGGCGGCCGCGCTGTCTCGCGTGTCAAGAGACGAACGTCAGATGAGACGGCGTGCAGAAGGCCTGCAGATGGAACGTGGTCACTATCCCGGGCACTGCCGCTCCTGATCCGCGGATATGGCTCGATAGGGGCGTCCGTGCGGTTGTTGCTGTCTGCCTGCGCATGGCGCGCGGCCCGCGAAGCCGGCAGGTGCAACGAATGCGCCCGCGGCGCGTCTGTTGGATAGAGGAGACTGGCGGTGTCGGCACCGGTCATTGACATGGAGCACCGGCGATGGCGTGAGGGACGTGATGAGGCGGCGCTGGGTAGTGGTGTTTGCGGCTGGTGCGGTCGCGCTGCTGGGTACCGGGTGCACGCGGGCAACTCCGACCACGACGACTCCGGTGCCCAGCACAACCCCGGTCTCCACCGCTGCGGTCGTCCCGGTCGCGGGCGGGCCGGCGGATTCGTGGGGCCGGGCGATCGAGGTGCCTGGCCTGGCGGCCCTGGACAAGGGCGGCAAGGGAGACGTCGCGTCGGTGTCGTGCGGTTCGGCGGTCAACTGCGCGGCCGGCGGGTCCTACCTGGACCGGCACCGGCGCTCTCAGGGGTTCGTGGTCAGCGAGACGAACGGCCGCTGGGGCCTGGCGATCGAGGTGCCCGGCCTGGGAGCCCTGAACACGGGCGCCTTTGTGGCCGAAGGCGCCGAGGTCACCTCGGTGTCGTGCGCCTCGGCGGGCAACTGCGCGGCCGGGGGTTATTACAGCACGCGACCGGTGGGCGACCGCGTGCGCCGGCAGGCGTTCGTGGCCAGCGAACAGAACGGCCGCTGGGGGATGGCGATCGAGGTGCCGGGGATAGCGGCGCTGAACGCCGGCCATTACGCCGAGGTGTTCTCGGTGTCATGCGGCTCGGAGGGCAACTGCGCGGCCGGCGGGAACGCTGCGAGCAGTGCCCCCAACATCAACGGCGGCGGCCATCAGCAGGGGTTCGTGGCCAGCGAGAGCAACGGCGCCTGGGGCCAGGCGATCGAGGTACCCGGCCTGGAGGCCCTGAACAAGGACGGGTACGCCAGCGTCAACTCTGTGTCGTGCGCCCCGGCAGGCAACTGCGTGGCCGGCGGGTCCTACATGGACAGCCACGGTCATTTCCAGGGATTCGTGACCTAAGGACGGCACGCGCACCCGCCCAGCCCCCTCCACCGGAGACCTGCGGCACGGCTCTGATGTCAGAACAGGTGGCCCAGCAGGTCCACCTCGCCGATAGGCCAGCCCCGCTGCCCAATCCTTTTCACCATCAAAGAGCCAGTGTCCTCTGCTGTAGCCAGCCCCAGCGTCGTGTGATCGTGGATCTTTACCCAGGAACAGGGGTTCGCAGCGCGCGCCCACCCGCCCCGGGTGTAGACGGTCGTCATCTGCGAAGAGGATGACAAAGTCGACCCGCAGGAACGCGCGAGTTCGGTCACTTCCGCCAGCAGACGGCCGGCCAGGCCGTGCGACCGCTCGCTCGTCCTCACACACAAGTCGACAACGCCGAATGTTCGCAGGACAGTGCTGCCGACCCGGATCACCCGCAGCTCCACCCCCATCTGGGCCGCCATCACCCCGCTCGTCATCGCAAGATAACGGAAATGGGTGGCAGCTTGAAGTAGCTTCGGCTGGGATACCCAGGGAAGCATGCGTGCAACAGCGCCTGCACCTGCTGCCGGAGATCCCGCCGATCTCGGCCTCTGCGACACGCAAAATCGCAGTCGCCTCGCCGCCGTCTCGCTCCTGCCCCACGCCCCGGACCCTACCGGCCAGGCAGGTCTGCCCCCGGTGCCCAACACCGTGACCATGAGAGCGCGCCCACGGCGGCAGATGCGGGCGTTCCGCTTAGCTCTCGACTAGCGTTCGGACCCGGACCATGGCAACGTGGGGCGGGTACTCGTTCAGGGTCAGCGTCCTCCGGTAGCACGCATCCCAATAGCTCGCTACACGTGCGTAGGTGAGTGCCACGAACTCCGGGTTGTCGCGCCAGAACCGCCGATAGGCATAGATCATCGAAGGATCTCGTGGCAGTGAACCTGACGCGTACTCGGCAATGTCGCGACCGATCTCGGTGACGTACTCGCCACGACCGTGCCGGGCGCCCGCCAGGCGTCCTCGTATGCCGCGACCCAGCTGCTGACCTTGACGCGGTCTGTCACTTGTCTCATGGTGCCGGACAACGATGCGGGGTGCGGCTGCAGGATCCGAATCGTTACTGGCGTGTGCTTGTTCCTTAACGGCCTAAAGCTGCAAGCTAACTAGGCTCCCGAATCGTCGACCATTCCCTGAGGTATCTGTATGATTCCTCCGCGCCGGATAGCTGCGCCTGTAACAGCTGCCGGGGGCCGCGCGGCCTTCGGCGCGGCCGTGATCACGCTAGCCGCCTGTGGTGGGCAGCACACCGGGCCTCGAGCCACCACGCCGCCCGCGACATCCTCACCCGCCCCGCACAGCAGCAATCCGGCAGCGGCGGCGACCGGTTCGGTACACCTCCCCGCTCAACTGCTCCGCCTGAAGAAGAACACCAGCACAACCGCGATGCAGGCCCTTAGCATCCTTCGCAGGCAGCTCGCTTCCCGCCTAACGGGGAAGGTAGTCGGCGAGAAGGCAGCCATTTACGGCGGTGAGCAAAACGCTCCCTTGTTCTTCCTCGTGGTCGCAGGGGCATGGGCCAAGCGAGTCACGTCCCTGGATGATGTTGCGCATGGACTTCGCGAATATCTGGCAACGCACGGCTTTGCCGACGCCAGGTTGCTCCCCGCAGGCCCTAACGGCGAGGCACTGATCTGCGGGCACAAGCATGTCCAGACCGGGACGGACACCCTCTGCTATTGGGCAGACCCCGTGAGCTTCGGCATCGTGCTCTACCCACCTCGCTTCATTTCCAGCCTTAGCGAAGGCGCGTCAAGAACCAGCCAGATCCGCTCCGCCGTCGTGGGCTAGGACTGCTCCAGTGTGGCCGACTACCGCCCGTAGAGTAGCCGGTGAACCTTCCGCGTCGGTCGTAGTGCAGCCTCATCTCAGCCCACCTCCGCCCTGCAGTGGCTGTTGTGTGCTCGCCGGCAAGCCCGGTAAGCGTCCTCGTGGCAGACCGACCCGACCGGATCCCGACAGCGGAGGAGCTGGCGACCGCGAGATTTCCGGCCGAGGGCGGTCAAGCGCTACCTGGAGAAGGCCATAGCCCGGTTTCCTGATTACGCCCGTCGCGACGACCTCCGCGCCCACCTGCGGCACCAGCTCATGGACTACGAGATTGCCAACCGCGAGCACCCGCACGAGATCACCGGCGCTCAGATCGCCCGCCTCGTGTTCGGCACGCCCATACTCACCAGGATGATTGCCCGCGTTCACCCGTCAGATCAAGGGCAGCTCGCTCACCTCGCGGCCGACGCCCTGGGCCAGATGGCGGCAGAGCTAGCCGGTGCCGCGATCGACCAAGAGCCCGAGGCAGGGACCTGGTGTTACCGACATCGCTATCTGATGATCTTTCGGCAGCGCTCCGTGAGCACCGATCGGCACCGGTCAATGAGCATTTCGGTCGCGCACGGACCCTCGTCGACACCTGGTCTGCGGTGTCAGCACGACGTCGCCGGGCAGCCCTGCCTACGCTCCGTAACTTGCGGCGGACCGCGCGCCGCGCCTGATCCGATCTCCGTGGCCGCGGAGTTCTGCTTTCTTGTGCTGGAGGCCGGCTTGTAACTGGCGGACAACATCGCCCGGCGCCAGCGGGCGCGGCGGCACGCCCGGCGCGCGGGAGGCCATGGTCCCGATCGTAGAACGTGGAAAGCGGGGATAGTCACTCGCGTTGCGCTGGTCCCCGCAGGAATGGATGGCCTAGCAACCGAAGTGCACGCACCGTGACAGCAGCTGTTGCAACCGCCGCGGTGTGATATCCGCGATTCTGGGAGCATCTTGATCGGCTGAGCGGATAGTTTGGCCAATCCTGATCCGGGAGTTATGGACATGGCATTGCTCGGCAGTCGCCGGTTCGCCGGGTGGCCCCTGGCTTGCACGGGTACCGGGTCAGCAGTGGAGTGGAAGAGCCCGCCGACCGGGCTGTCCTCGGCGAGCTTGTTGTAAATCTCGGCAGCGTCGCGGGTCTCGGCGACATGCACGACGACGGATCGCTGTTCCAGGTAGGCCAGGGTTGCTGGATCTACCTGCAGCACCTGGTCCATGCCGCGCGAGAGCACGACCACGCTGGCGCCGTGAGTCAGGAGATCCTCGACGTCGGCGGGCTGGATGCCGGGCGAGTGCCTAGTACCGGTCTCGGCCCAGTCCCATTCTCGGCCGCCACCGGGGTACAGCTTGAGGTCCTTGCCCGCGCCGAGTCTCTCGGCCTCGATACGGCCCCACTCGATCGACACGATCCGCGGAGAGCGCGGTTGCTGCTGATCCATGCACCGTCCCCGAAGATATAAGTGGCTGCCTTTGCGCAGCTAAGGCGGCCGACTCTCGCAGCAGGGGGCCGCTCCTACCAAACCAGACGGCTCTGATTGTGTGTCGCGTAGGAGCTGCGGGGGTTTTCCCGTAGCGTCAGGGATCCTGGTGGCTTGGCTCCCTATGGCTCTGCCGGCCGGTCTTGCAGGTCTGGCTTTAGAACGAGTGGCCGGCCGCCAGCCGGCCGGTGCAACAAATGCGCCCGCTGCGCGTCTATTGCGTAGAGGGGTGACTGGCGGGTGCCGGCCCGCTCATAGACATCGAGCAGCGGCGATGGTGTGAGGAACGCGATGAGACGACGTCAGGTTCTGGTGGTTGCGGCTGGTGCGGTCGCGCTGCTGGGTGCCGGGTGCGCGCAGGCAACTCCGGCCCCGACGACTCCGATGCCCAGCACAACCCCGCTCTCCACCGCTGCTGCGGCCTTCCCGGCCGCAGGCGCGCCCGCGGGCTCGTGGGGCCGGGCGATCGAGGTGCCCGGCCTGGCCGCCCTGGACAAGGTCGGCGGCGCCGTCGTCGTGTCGGTGTCGTGCGGCTCGGCGGGCAACTGCGCGGCCGGTGGGGACTACTGGAACCACGGTCGCTACCTGGGGTTCGTGGTCAGCGAGGCGAATGGCCGCTGGGGCCGGGCGATCGAGGTGCCCGGCCTGGGCGCCCTGGACGCGGGCGGTTATCCCGGCGACGGCGGCGCCGGCGTCGTCTCGGTGTCGTGCGGCTCGGCCGGCAACTGCGCGGCCGGCGGGTCCTACCTGGACCAGCAGCGGCACTCGCAGGGGTTCGTGGTCAGCGAGACGAACGGCCGCTGGGGCCGGGCGATCGAGGTGCCCGGCCTGGCGGCGCTGAACATCGGCAAGGACGGCCGGCCCGGCGGCGGGGTCACCTCGGTGTCGTGCGGCTCGGCCGGCAACTGCGTCGCCGGCGGGTTCTACCAGGACTACAACCGGCACTCTGAGGGGTTCGTGGTCAGCGAGCGCAACGGCGTCTGGGGCCGGGCGATCGAGGTGCCGGGCCTGGGAACCCTGAACAAGGGCGCTTATGTCGCCGAGGGCGCCCAAGTCAACTCGGTGTCGTGCGCCTCAACCGGCAACTGCGCGGCCGGCGGGTACTACAGCATTCCAGTGGCGGGTGACCGCGTGCACCGGCAGGCGTTCGTGGCCAGCGAACAGAACGGCCGCTGGGGGATGGCCATCGAGGTGCCGGGGATCGCGGCGCTGAACGCCGGCCACTACGCCGAGGTGTCCACGGTGTCATGCGCTTCGGCGGGCAACTGCGCGGCCGGCGGGGACGCCGCGAGTAGTGCCCCGAACCTCAACGGCGGCGGCCATCAGCAGGGGTTCGTGGTCAGCGAGAGCAACGGCGTCTGGGACCGGGCGATCGCGGTGCCCGGCCTGGGCGCGCTGAATACGCACGGAGACGCCAGGGTCGAATCGGTGTCGTGCGCGTCGCCGGGCAACTGCACGGCCGGCGGGAACTACGACGGCGACCCTAGCTACGGCGACGGCTATGGGAAGGGGTACGTGGTCAGCGAGAAGAATGGCACCTGGGGCCAGGCAATCAACGTGCCGGGCCTGCGGGCACTGCACGCGGGCCAGTACTCCGACGTCAAGGCGGTGTCATGTGCCTCGCCGGGCAACTGCGCCGCCGGCGGCTTGTACGCCGATGGCTCGGGAGGCCAGGCGTTCGTGATCAGCGAGAACAACGGCGCCTGGGACCAGGCGATCAACATGCCCCGCGTGGAGGCCCTGAACAAGGGCGGGGCAGCTGAGGTCACCTCCGTGTCGTGCCTCCCAGCCGGGAACTGCGTGGCCGGCGGGTCCTACAGGGACAGCCACCCTCACTTCCAGGCATTCGTTACCTAATAGGACGGCACGCGCACCCGCCCAGCCCCCTTCGCCGGCCCCTTCCCGGCATCCCGGGCAAGCGGACCTGAACGCCCGGGCGCAACCCGGCATGCTCACAGCCGGGCCCGGCCAGCGAACCAGACGTTCTGCGTGTCGCGGCCGGCAATACCGATCAGACATTCTTAATCAGCGACCTGGCGGAGAACTGGTGCGGCGCTGGTTGCGTTCACAACTCCCCATCCAGGCGCGACGCCTCGTTTGCCGGTCGCTACCTGAGACACCGTCAGCGTGGTCGAAACGCCATTCATAGCAGGACGTTATGCGCTGCACGCCCGAGGAATGCCTATCTCATCGATAGACATTCCCAATCGGCGTTCTGGGCCCCTGGCTGTTATCGGCGATTGGGCGTCGTCATTGCTGTGCGTAGCCGGCTGGCGGTTCAGGGTTCCCGGAAGATGTCGTGAGTGCCGAGGCGGCGCCAGATGACGTGCGGTTCGCCGGCTTGCTGCTGCGGCCGGTAGGAGAATGTGGCGCGGCCGTCCGGCGCCCAGGTCATCGCGGACACGCCGGACGCGGCCTGGGCGCCGTTGATCCGCGACCCGGCCCGGAACACGCCGCGTGCCAGGTCGGGCACGTACTGGCCGGTGATGACACGCTGGAACCGCGCTCGTGATTCGGGTGTGAGCTGCTTCCGGTCGCGCTCGAACCGCCGCGTGACCTGGAAGGGCCGGCATTTCCAGGCGCGCCGGTCGAGGTCGGCGGCCATGTCCTCGGCGCTGGCGTACACCGGTGACAGGTCACCGGCTGCGATCTCCCGGCCGGCTTCCCGCTCGCCTGCCTGCCGCTGCGGGGACCAGAACCA
>WNFN01225565.1_pt1 | contig 17600 bp, 17 predicted proteins | sample 5400161 | NCBI WGS metagenome assembly WNFN01 (sample SAMN13153353, study PRJNA577476) | soil metagenome | isolation source: 80 cm saprolite on Douglas fir-dominated hillslope | place: USA:California | collected 2013-09-17 | reverse complement strand
CCCGCCATCTCAACACGGCTGGCTGCGTCCAGGGCCGCCTTTGGAGAAACTCCATATCCGCGGCCCATCAAGAACACCTGCAACAACTCGGCGGCCTCGTAGGAATCGATCATCCCACCCTGGGTCAGATCGTTCCGCAATGCCGTTAATTCCGTCACCGTAAATCTGTCTTTATCATTCATGGCCGTCATCACCTCCGACTTCGACCCTCGCTTCTACTTCTTGCCCTATTAGACTCATCGGCAGCTATTCGAGTTGCATGCAATTTAGTTGCCGCACTCGGCTTTTTTCTTTGAATACATTTCACGCAACCGTTTTTATCCATAAACCCCTTTGGATATCACAAGTTGCGGACGACTCTGCGTTGCCGCCCCGCCTTCCATGTCTCCCTTTGGTACCCATCGCTGTCTCAAAACCGACATATTGTGTCGTTCTGGGCGCCCCCCCAACGAAACGGAGCGCACCTCAGTCTAGGGCCGGCAACCGGCGCCTTCTGTCAAAAGATTGTGAAAAGACGCCAGCCAGCGTTTCTTTCCCGTTGAGAAAGGGCTCTTTGCCCGGAGGCATTAGCCTCCAGCGGTTTGAAAATGCAGGGCTCGAGTGTGCGGGAGACCTGAATTTTGGGGAACGACGCAGAACGGAATCCCGGGACGCAAGCCCCGGCAGGGGCAGCATATGTTAGCCCAGGGCGCAAGCCCGGGGGTGCAGCGGGACAACGAGCGAGTCCCGAGAGCGACGGTACCAGTTCTCGCTCACACTCATGGGATCACGAAACAAGCTAAAGTTAAGTAAGGAAACATCTGGCGAGACAAAAACAGAAATCCCACCGAGGCGGGACACCCCTGGGCATAACTAAAAACTAAACTCTTGAGGGATTCTTTCGACACGTCATTGACTGCTGGGGATTGATGCCAGGGCAGATTGGCAATTCAACCATGACACGCTACGAAGCCTCGATCGTTGCCTCATCAATTAGCATGATCGGAATATCGTCCTTCACCGCGTACACACGGTGGCACTGCTTGCACTTCAGACTCTCCGGTTTCTCGCGATACTCGAGCGGCTGCTTGTCAGCGGGACAGACCAGAATTTCCAGCAGATCTTTAGCAATCATGACCCTAGCATTGTACGACATTCGGAAGAGACGAAAAAACGGCAATCTACCGCCGAGATCGCCGAGCACACCGAGACAAATCCCGAATGTTTTTCTCTGTGCCTCCGTGTCTCCGTGGTGAGCCAGAATTCCGCGGCGCACTCGGCGTGCTCGGCGGTGTAAGATTTTCTAGCCGACGCTCGAACGCCGAAGTCCGGAGACCCAATGGCCGCCAAAATCCTCGATGGGATCAAAATTGCTAACCACATCCGCAGCGAAGTCGCGGCCGAGGTGGCGTCCATGGCCCTCGCGGGAGTGCGCCCAGGACTGGCCGTGGTTCTCGTCGGCCATAACCCGGCATCCGAAATCTACGTGCGCGGCAAAGTCAAAGCCTGTCAAGAGGTTGGCCTCTACAGCGAGGAGCACACACCGCCCGAAACGGCTACGACTGCCGACCTGCTCGCGCTGATCGACGGATTCCATCCCGTAAACGTCGGCTTCCTTTCCACGCAGCGGCCCGGCCTCGTTCCCTGCACCCCGGCAGGTGTCATCGAAATCCTTAAACGCAGCAACATTCCTATCGCCGGTCAGGAAGCGGTGGTTGTCGGCCGCAGCGACATCGTCGGAAAGCCCGCCGCCATGTTGCTGCTCAACGCAAACGCTACGGTCACGGTCTGCCACTCGAAGACGCATGATCTGCCAGTGGTTTGTCGTCGCGCTGACATTCTGGTAGCCGCCATTGGACGCGCCGGCATGATCACCCGCGATTTCGTGAAGCCCGGCGCGACCGTGATCGACGTCGGCATGAACAAAGTGACAGATCCGGTGGAATTCGCCCGCCTGTTCGCGGGCAATGCTAAGCGCGAAGAGACGTTCCGGGCGAAGGGTTCCACGCTGGTAGGCGACCTGCACCCGGAAGTGGCTGAAATCGCAGGAGCAATCACCCCGGTCCCGGGCGGAGTCGGCCCACTCACCATTGCCATGCTGATGTTTAACACGGTGAAGGCGGCGAAGATACGCCGTGACCGCCGCGTCCCGGAGCTGGCTCACCCCTAACCGCGTAATGAGAATCCACCACAGAGACACAGAGACGCGCAGAAACCCTTCCCTTCTCTTACTTCGTTTTTCTCTGTGCCTCTGTGTCTCTGTGGTGAACGATCTTTTCCCCGTCGCTGCATGTCTGGTGGCTTCATGCTGAAAGTCGGCCTCACCGGAGGCATCGCTTCCGGGAAATCGGTGGTAGGAGAGATGTTCGTCGCGCTGGGCGCGCATCTGGTCCAGGCCGACCGGATCGCGCACCAACTCATGCAGCCCGGCCAGTTGGTATACAACGAGGTCGTCCGCCATTTCGGCCGCGACATTCTCAATCCAGACGGCAGCGTGAACCGGACGAAGCTGGCCGAGGCTGCTTTCGGCACAGGCTCCAAGCCTGCGGAAGGCAAGCTATCGCGCGTCGAAGAGCTGAACCGGATCGTGCATCCCGCCGTCATTCGCAGCCAGGAGGGCTGGATGGAAGAAATGGGCCGTCAGGATCCGCATGCCGTAGCCATCGTGGAAGCTGCGTTGATCCTCGAAGCGCACACGGCGGACCGCTTCGACCGCCTGATCGTAGTCACGTGCGGCGACGAGCAGCGGATAGCGCGTTTCGCCGCGCGCCAGAAGATCGATGTGGAAGCAGCCCGCAAAGAAGTTACCCGCCGCATGGCGGCACAGCTCCCGGACGAAGAAAAAGTCAAAGCCGCCGACTATGTAATCGACAACAGCGGCTCGCTCGACAAGACGCGCGAGCAGGTGGGCAAAGTGTGGCAGAAGCTGCGCGCTGAGGCGTAGTCTCGAAAGCTTACATGGCTCAGCAGCGTCCCAGTAACTCTCAAATCTTGAGACAAGGCTCGCCTAGAAATCGAGTTAGACGCTTGCGCACAATGTCAGGTTTATCCGCGTCGCACTCCCATACGGACATGACTTTCCATCCAGCACGCCGTAGCTTCGAAATGTTAAGCCGATCTCGCTCGACGTTGCGCTGCAGCTTCGGTTTCCAATAAAAGACTCGCGATTTTGGAATCCGGCCATCAATGCATCCTTTGTGCTGGTGCCAGAAACAGCCTTGTATGAAGACGATCTTTCTTCGTGACGGAAACACGAGGTCGGGGACTCCGGGCAAGTCCCGCCTGTGTAGGACGTAACGGTAGCCGAGCCCGTGGAGCAGGCGGCGGATCTGCATCTCCGGTCGGGTGTCGGAATTCCTGATCCGGCTCATGATCTCACTGCGGCGCGAAGAAGAAACAGAGTCCATCTTGCGGTCGCAAATTGACGTGTCAGGTCGACTTCTCCGTCGCAGGAACGCGCAAGGAATGAGAAGGCGGATGTGTTCTGTCTCAGGTTTGGGTTGCCGACATGGGTCCAAGACCGTCCAGCAAAGACTTAATCTCCTTCTCGGCAAAGGCCTGGCAGTCGGAATAGAGTTTCGCGAGCAACGCTGGTAGCGACTGCGAGAGAGAAGGGAGAATTTGCTGAAATTCTAGGAATGAACTTCGAAAAGACCGTATTCTCTGGAGGTTCCGGCTTAGCCGTGATCCTCGTTCAGTTTCGTCCTCGTGCGATAAGAACGATTCCCAACCCGAGTCCGCGAGCGAGAGAGTCGGCAATGAATCGTCCCGCCTCTTCTCGTTGTTGCATCTTCTGCAGGCAACTAGAACGTTACCCGCGACGTGAAGGCCTGCGCGGCAGCGGTTCATGCCGTCGAGATGTTCAATTACACACGTTGTCGTCGCCAAATCGCAGCAGCAGTATGGGCACTGGTTATTGAATTGTTCACGGACGAGCTTTTCGTACTCTTCGTCATCGACCTTGAGGGGCCAGTCTTGGCTGATGCTGCGGCTCAGTTCGTGGAGAAACATACTGACGAGCTTGTTCGCGACGTCGGACTTCGCCCTTCTCGTGGCGGAGCGTAATTGCGACGTGGGATCTTTCATCCCTTCCTATCCCCAAGAAGCCAATTTGCGTCCACATTCAACACAGCTGCAAGTGCTTTAAGTTCGTAGTCAAGAACATGTCGATGATTGTTTTCGATCTTGGCAACGGCGGCCCGATCAAGTTGAATTCCGAGTCGAGCGAGCCTGCCCGAGAGGGCATCCTGGGTTAGCGCTGGAGTACAGCGTTGACGCGCCTGAGCGACGCGTCTGCCAACGATGTTTTTCCGCGCAAGCATCCTGGCCACCCGAAGAGAGTACCTTCCGTTAAGGCCAAGAATGTTCTAAACTAGAACATCGCGCAGTTCGATAAATATGCTCTGGGAGGAGTAGGACCAGCCCCCACACGGCCGCCGCGAGCAAGAAATGACGGTAGTATCAAGGCCTGCTTCGGCTACGCGACATAAGGAGTCGAATCCATGGATGCAGAAAATCTGACCGACAGCGACTTCGAGGAGATTTACTATGCCCTTGATCGAAAGGCCACAGACATCGAACAGGGGGCGCTCGATGACGAACCGGGAGAGGTCAATCGCCGGGGTTCGGAGACTGCGAGATGGGCAACTCATCTCCGGGAGATTATGGCAAAAATCGCATCCCGCTCGAGGTCGTAACGCCTCCCGCCTTAAGCCATCGCAAAATCCTGCGCGTCCAACTCGCCTTCGAACGTCGTGAAGCCGGCCGAAGCAAAGAGTTCCTTGAAATAGCTGAAGAGTTTGGAGTGCGCCTTGTGTTTGAGGCCGAGCACATTTTCGAAGACGAAGAAATCCAAGGCGTAATGCTTGTTGAGTTCCTCGAGGATGTGGGCGTAGTTCCCCGGGTAGGTTTAGGCGAGGATCATCGGATCGTTTGTGCACATTACTAAGGGAGAAAGCTTGGCACGGCGGGCCGCCGATAACTCCAACGGGCCGCACAGGGGAAGGTAGTTCCGACAAGCGCTCGACTACGTAGCCGTTTACTGCTTGCGACAAATCCTTCCGGAGGACCCGAACCTTGGGTGATTGAGGTCAAATGTTTCGCAGGCAGCCCGGTCAATCTCTAAGGCAAGCACAGGTGAAAAGCCTGCCTGGACAAACCCTTCGTCAAGTCCGCCTGAGCCAGAAAAGAGACTCACCACGGGAAGGAATGACTTTTCCCCCAATTGCTCTCCGCGCCCTCTTTTGAATTCGGATTCTAGCACTCGTGGCTACCCCGCTGAACTGTTGAAAACTTCAACATTATCCACAAAGTAGCATGGGCGAATACAAAGCGAATACATTACTTTTGGACGTGGAAGGAGCGCTTAATTTCGAGACGTGGGTAGCAGGCAATCGTCCCATCCATCTCAGTAATTCTTGGGCTGGGTCATGCTGAACCAATTCCCGAACGGATCTTTAAACACCGCTTCCACGCCGTAGAACTGATCTTTCGGTTCGCGGGGGCTGGCCCAGCCTTTCCCTTTCATTTCAACCCTCGAGGGTGCTCCGTCCTTGTCACTGCGTGCTTTGCAGTGACAGGGCGGGGAATTTGACTTTGCTCCACAGTCGGCAGCATGACTCCCATCTGCTCTCTCGCAGTCTGGATATCTTTTGATATATCGCGAATAGTGCGGAATTTTGGGCTAGGACGACCGAAGCAATCCTATGGCCGCAGGCTCGTTGCGCCCGAAGACTGTCATTGTTCACTGGATCGGGGGGTGTTTCTTAGCTGGGGTCGTTCTGATTCATTTCGGACTTATTGGTCTGGGGCAGTGGCTGGCCGACGAATATGCCGATTTCGGGCGACTAGAACGGGATGGATGGTTGTTTCTATCGGATAGATTGAAGTGGAGTCCTCGTCCTCTCTCGGAGTCTCTCTTTTGCGCTTATGGCTGGGTAGTCAATCATTTGCACCGCCCGCTGATTGGAGTGTTCCTGGGGATGCTCTGGGTTGGGTTGATAGGGGCGGGATTGGCGACGTTTTGGCAGAACCGTCGAAAGCGTAAGGAAGAAGAAGTCTGGCCGGACCTCTTAGTAGCTTTGGCGTTGTTGGCGTTTCTGCAGGTAGCACGCGACGGCTTGTCTAGTTCAGGCGGCCGCCTTTTATGCGGGTCCTGCCTGATCGTGGCCGCCGGAACTAGCGAGACGGGAGCAACGTTTGTCCTGTGCTACGGCTTGCTGCAAGCTGTTCAGTGGGTAATCGCGGCCTTTAAGAAACGGGACAATTTGCCTGGTCCAGCTTTCGTGTGGTGGCTTCTTCCCACCGTAATTTCTGTGGTTGTACTCCTCATAGTTCGGTTGAACCGATTTCACGCGATTGAACGTCCAGGACTCCCGTTCGGGCCAACGAAGGGACATCCACTTGCCAGTCTGATCGCGAGCATGGACGAGCTGTCTGGGGAAGTACTTGGACGAAGCGCTCACTTTTTCGGATGGCATGGTCTGGGTTCCAGATTGCCCTCCGAGATACTGCTGGCATTAGGCGTTGGCTTATGTTGGTCACGGTTTGGCCGGCTGCCGAAGGCATCGGCAAGGCAAATCTTGGTACTTGTTGCTGCGCTTTGGCTGGCGTGTTTGCTTACTATCGCTGCCGCCAACCTGCATTTCGGCGTTGTCTGCTGTGATCAACATGAAAGCGTTAGGCGATGTTGGATCCTTCTGAGCATAGCCGGCGTAGGTATGCTGTTATCGCCCTGGATCGGGCGCGGGCGTTTGCAGCGGTACGCAGTTTCCAGTGCGTTAGCCCAGTTTTTGCTCTGTGCTGCCGTCCTGAGTGTATGGCAGGCAAGGCCGGTCCTACGAACGTACCGAATGTACGGCTCTGTTCGGCAAGCCACCGAACAGAATTTCCAAGCAGGCTTTCATGCCGGCGACAAACAAATGGTTTTCTTGCTGCTGCCCGAGACTCTAATTGCGCAGCCGCAAATCGGGCCGGGTAATTACACCCAAGGACCCGAAACACCACCTGATATCCAGAGCGTCCTTATATTTTTCAAAAAGAGCTGCATAGTGGCACGTTCTCCAACTGATTGGCTCTATGATCGACAGCGCTAGGTGAATACTTACCGCATGAAAGGCCATTGACATTGGTTCGCCAAAGTAATCTTCGTCAGCATTCATTTTGGTGTCTTGTAGGTCCCGGCATGATGCGGGTAATGGCCTGCAATCGGGATTGCGGCATCATGTATAGCGCTTGTCGTAAAGAGATTTCGCTACCACGCAGCTACCCTCATCCCTGTACATGTGACATCCAACCTTGCCTCCCACATCAAATCACCTCATCATGGTCAAGGCGGAGGCGGTACATCCAGCTCAGACAACGAAGGCGTAACTCCTTTGGTCTCTAGATTTTGACTTTTAAGCTCTTTGCCATCTAGATTTTGCCGCGTGCCTCTCGCGGCACCCGCATGTTTACTGTCGATGACCGAGGTAGGGGAGGGGGGTATACCTCATTGAAACGGGATTCTCGTCTCTGCATCGGCGCTACCTGTGATTGTTGACGGAATTATTACAGGTAGAAATCCACAGCAAAACGCTGTCATCCTCGAGCAAGCGTTCTTTGCGCAGCGAAAGCCTGCCCTGAACGCAGTCGAAGGGGATCTGGGGGAGCCGCGCGAAGGGTCGCCTTCTTTGCGACGCAACAATCGCGCGTTTGGCTCGCTTCCTAAAGCGCCGCATGCCTCACGGCGGCAGATTGTTTAGAATCGAATCTGGGCCTTCTCCTCAGCTTCGGTTCGCGGCCCGAAGGTTTGAATTTATGAAACTCGTGAGGCCTTTGATCCTGGCGCTGGCCATCGCTGGCGGGTTTTTCTACTTCACCACCTGGCGTTCCAACTGGTCGTCGACCGGAGCGCATCCCCCGAACTGGCTGAGCCAGCCGGCGAAGGTTGAGATCACGGAAGCGTCCGGAGGCGACTCGCTCGATGGCGAAGAGCAGAACAATATCTCCGTCTACCACAAGAACATTCCTTCGGTGGTCAACATTACTTCGCGAGCCATGACCTTTGATTTCTTTTACGGGCTGGTGCCGCAGGAAGGACAAGGCTCGGGTTTTGTGATCGATAAGGAAGGACACATCCTCACCAACTATCACGTGGTCGCCGACGCGCGGCAAGTTGAAGTCACATTGCACAACCGGAAGAAGTACAAGGCGACCATCGTCGGCACCGACGTCCCACACGATCTGGCAGTCATTCAGATCAAGGCGCCGAATCTGGTTCCCGCCGTGCTCGGTGATTCGCGCAATCTGCAGGTGGGGCAAAAGGTTTATGCCATCGGAAATCCCTTCGGCCTGGCGGGAACGATGACGCGCGGTATCGTGAGCTCGATCCGCCCGGTGCGCGAACCCAACGGAGCCACCATCGATGAAGCCATTCAGACGGACGCGGCTATCAATCCCGGCAACTCGGGCGGTCCGCTGATGAATTGGCACGGCGAAGTGATCGGCATCAATACCATGATTCTGTCGAACTCAGGGCAGAACGCGGGCATCGGCTTTGCCATTCCCATCAATACGGCGAAAGCGGTACTGAATGACCTGATGACGCTGGGCCGAGTGCGGCGTCCGGCGCTGGGCGTGCGCACGATTCCCATCAGTCCTGAACTGGCGGACGAAATGGGGTTGCCCGCCGATTACGGATTGCTGATCGTTCAGGTGACGCCCGGAGGCTCGGCGGACCAGGCTGGACTGCGCGGCGGTACCGAACGGGCGTACCTGGGCAACATTCCCATCATGCTGGGCGGAGACCTGATCGTCGCCATCGACGGCGAGAAAGTTCAGGACGAGCAGGATCTGGCGCAGATGATGAACAATCACCGCGCCGGCGACAGCGTGAAGGTGACCATCTTCCGCGGCAAAAAAAAACTGGATGTGACAGTGTCGTTAGGCGAAGCACGACAGCAAGTGTAGAGGAAGCCGCTGTCAGCTTCGGATACTAAAGAGTGCAGCGGCCGGAGCCCGACGCTGATTGGATTGCTAAACTCGTTAACCACGAAGGACACGAAGTTACACGAAGCATGAAATTGCTGGGACTTCCTTCGTGCCCCTTACTGTCCTTCGTGGTTAGTCTCGGACGCCACCCTTGATTGCTCCGCTTGAAATTCTTGTGCGGCCGAAGTAGTCTATTTTCCTGCTTATGATCGCCGTCCACTAATTCCGCAGCTTGCAGCTCTGAGCAAAACGCACGGAGAGGTGTGCGTTTCGTTCTCTTCCTGCTGATTACTGCTTTCTCAAATTCAGAAGGGATTCTCCTATGCAATTCGTGGATAAGGCATTCGCCCGCCGTCTTGAGGCCGGCGAGGAGATGCCGCAGGTGATGTATGCGCGCATTCTGGCGAAATGGAAGCCGCAGATCGGTGCGGACGAAGCGGAGATTTGTGGTGGTCATATGTCGTTCGCGGGCTTGGGCTCGCCGATCGGACGTGCGGGAGGAATGGGATTGGATCGTCCGTTTACAGCGGAAGATTTGGATCGCATCGAGGAGTTTTATAAAGCTCACGCAGCGCCATCGCAGGTGGATTTGTGTCCACTACACGATGCGGAAGTGTTTGCGATGGTGAAGGAGCGCGGATATTCGATTGCCGAGCTGAATAACGTGCTCTGTCGCAAGCTGGATGTGGCAGAGGAATCTCCGCCTGCACCTGCGGGCTGTGAGATTCGGCGCGGGACTCTGGACGATGCGGACAAAGCCTCGGCGCTGGTGGAGCGGGCGTTCTTTCCCGATGGCGCTCCGGAACCCTATCGGGGACTGCTGACGCCGCTGTATCAGATGGAAGGCGGGATTACGTTTATCGTGACCGTCGACGCACAAATGGCGTCCTGCGGCGCGGGGTTGGTGATCCCGGAGCATCGCGTGTTTGCTTTGTGCGGTGCAGGAACTGCGGTCGAATTCCGCAGGCGCGGGTTGCAGACGGCACTGTTACGCGCGCGCATGGCTGCCGCGGCCGAGGCTGGATGCGAATATGCGGTGGTGGTTACCCAGGGCGGGTCGGCGTCACAAAGGAATTGTGAGCAGCTTGGATTTCGGGTGGCTTACAGCAAGGTGACCGTCATTAAAGTTTAAGACCGCTTCACCACGGAGGCACCGAGGAACCGAGGAACAGCAAATTTTCCCAGCGCTCTCGCCGCGCTGTTCGCACGAGTGCGAGCGGCGTCCCTCTTTTTTCCCAGTGCCTCCTCGCTGAAGCTCCTTACGCCGCAGTCTCGGCGAAGAAGGCTTCGATCTCGTTCACCTCTTCTTCCCGGAGGCGCACCTCACCAGCCCGCATGACTTGGTCTGCCTGCGGTGCATTGCGGGCCCCGACGACGGCACCGGTCACGGCCTCTCTCGCAGGCGGTCCACCAGTGCCAGATTGCGCGAAAGATTTGGTTCCGTAAAGTCAGGATGCCCCCTGCGCCAGTCGTCCTTGGGCAGGTTGGCGGCGCGCTCGCGGGTCATGGCGCCCGTGAGAAGGCCGGAAGCCATCGGGGAATAAACTATGACTCCAATTCCTTCGCGCAAGCAGTAAGGCAGAATCGCGTCTTCGATCTCGCGGTGGACCATCGAATACGGGGGTTGCAACGAAGTCACTGGAGCGATGGCCCGGGCTCGGCGTAATTGCTGTACGTTGAAGTTGGAAACTCCAATCCAGCGCACTTTGCCTTCGCGCTTCAACTCGGCGAGCGTCGACCATCCTTCTTCCAGTGCGGGGGAGTCCGGATCCGGAGGCCAGTGGATCTGGTAGAGATCGATAACATCGACATCAAGGCGGCGCAGGCTGTCTTCGACCTCACTGCGAATGGAATCGGCGCTCAGCACTGTTCTCACGTTACCCTGTGCATCCCAGCGCCGGCCGCACTTGGAAAAGAGGTAAGGCCGCGGACCGAACCAGTTTTTGAGGGCGCGGGCGACGACTTCCTCAGAGTGTCCCAGGCCGTAGACAGCGGCCGTATCGATCCAGTTGACGCCCAGTTCCAACGCGCGGTGAACGGCGGCGATAGAGTCGTTGTCGTCCTGCGATCCCCAGGCGAACTGCCAGCCTGAGCCGCCGACGGCCCAGGCTCCATAACCCACGGAAGTGATGTACAAATCGGAGTTGCCAAGCTTGCGGGTTTGCATTCCAATCTCCTATATAGAATTTGATTACGGTCGAGTCAGTCCAGCATCAGAAATTGAGCACCAGAAGATGCCGCGCCCGGCGCCAGTTGAAAGCTCGAAGGAGCAATTAATTGGCCAAAATTTTATTGTGATGAGATCAACGTAAGTCAGTGAAACAAATCTGTGAACAAGAAAACGTTCGATGACCAAGTTGGCGATGTCAGATGTCCATGGCAGAGGACGTGTCATTCCATTGACACCGGTCTCGTTCGTAGCGCGGGATCTGCCAATTCCGCTTCAGAATTGAAACGCAATGAATGTGGACGCGATTCGCGGATTTTGCCTGGCATTTCCCCACGCGACGGAGAATCTGCAGTGGGGCGATAATCTCTGCTTTAAGATTGGCGGCAAGATTTTTGTCATTCTTGGTCTGGACGACCCGCGGCTATGCTTCAAGTGCGCTCCGGAAAGATTCGCAGAACTGATTGAGCGCAAGGACATTCGTCCGGCGCCGTATGTCGGGCGCTACAAATGGGTTATGCTGGATCGGCTGGACGCGCTGCCGGGTGACGAACTGGAGGAGTTGATGGGGCAATCCTATGCGATGGTGGCGGCTAAGTCGCCGAAAGAGAAAGAGACGGGTGGAAAATCTAAGAGCCGGAAAAAGAAATCTTCAGGCCGACGCAAGAAGAGTCGTCACGGTAGTTAAAATTCTCCTCGGCGGTAAGAGTGTGCGGTCACTTGCCTGACACCTTCGCGCCAGAATTCACTGATTTGACTCGGATTGCCGCGGTCGGCTAGCCTCAAGAGTCCGCCTCACCCTGGGACAGCTCTACTGGCATGCGTTCCCCGCATAAATCATTGATTTTGCTATTGATGGCGGCTCTCACTTTGTGGGGAGCGGGCTTCGCGGTTGCTTCCGTCCACCCGGTTCACGCAGAGCACGCCATTGTGGTCAGCGTACACGAACTAGCCTCGCGAGCCGGGTCTGACATCATGCAGGCGGGAGGCAATGCTGTCGATGCTGCGGTGGCTACGGGGTTCGCGTTGGCCGTGGTGCATCCACCGGCGGGAAATCTGGGAGGCGGTGGCTTCATGCACGCCAGCGTGATCGGATACAAAGCGATCGGAGTGCCGGGATCGGTTGCAGGCATGGTTTACGCCGAGAAAAAATACGGCAAGCTTTCACTCCAGCAGGTGATTGCGCCGGCCATCCGGCTGGCACGCGACGGCTATGCACTGACTTGGCAAGAGGCGCACGATCTGCAGCACGACAAGTATTTGGGCAAGTTTGCCGAGTCGCGACGAATCTTCCAGCGCGACGGCAATTACTACAAGCCAGGAGAGATTTTCCGCCAGCCTGACTTGGCGCGGACTTTGGAGCGAATTGCTGAGAAGCCTGATGATTTTTATCACGGCGCGATGGCGCGAGAACTGGCTGCAGCGCTACAGAAGGGCGGAGGGCTGATCACCGCGGAGGATCTGACGCAGTACGAAGTCAAAGAGCGTGAGGCCGTCCGCGGAACGTATCGCGGGTATGAAATCATCAGCGCACCGCCACCCTCGTCCGGGGGAACGGTTTTGATCGAGTCCCTCAATATTCTGGAAGGGTATGACCTGGCGAGACTGGGGAACCGGTCGGCACAATCCATTCATTTCACGACCGAGGCCTTCCGCCGGGCATTCTTTGATCGAGCGGAATTCATGGGTGATCCGGACTTCTCAAAAATTCCCGTGGCCCAGCTCATCGACAAGAGATACGGCGCGGCTTGGCGCGAGTCGATTGATCCGGCGCATGCCAGCGCCAGCAAGGAATTGAAGCGGCCGGCCATTTTCAGCGAACTGGAACAGTACGCCGCCGCGCATCCGCAGCCGCTGGGCATACACGAGTCGCCGCACACCACACACTATTCCGTGGTCGATGCTGATGGGAACGCAGTGGCTGTAACCACTACAATCAATGACTGGTTCGGATCGCGAGTCACCGCCGAAGGCCTTGGCTTCTTGTTGAACGATGAGATGGATGACTTTTCAGCCAAGCCTGGTGTGCCGAATTCCGACGGGCTGATCCAGGGTGCGGCAAATGCTATTGGACCGGGGAAGCGTCCTCTGTCGTCGATGACGCCGACCATTGTTGTGCGCGATGGAAAAACGCTGCTGGTGTTGGGGTCGCCGGGCAGTTCGAAGATCATTACCACCGTGGCCAATGTTCTGATGGGCGTAGTCGATCACGGGATGAATATTCAGGAGGCGGTCAACGCGCCGCGCTTTCATCATCAGTGGTTGCCCGACGTGCTCAATGTCGAGCAGTGGTTTTCTCCCGACACGGCGAACGTGCTGCGACACATGGGATACAACGTGCAGATCGGGCTGCACGATGGAGCGGATGTGTCTCCTTATTGGAGTGACGCCGAATGTATTGCGATCGATCCCAGGAGCGGCGAGCGGCTGGGGGCAAGCGACGGCAGAAATGACGGAAAGGCAGTGGGCTACTGATGCTGAAAGCGGTTTCAACCTATTTGTATGTGAAGGAGCGGCTGCATCCGGGAATACTGGATGGACTGGTCCGCAGCGGAGTGCAGGCGATTGAAATTTTCGCGGCGCGCCAGCATCTCGACTATGCCAACCGCAAGGCGCACGTCAAAGAGATCGCCGAGTGGTTTCGCGGCAGCGGGATCCCTCTGAATTCGGTGCACTCGCCGCTGTATGCGGACTACGAGTGGGGACGCGCAGGGGCGCCGCCGGTGAACATCGCTTCCAGCGACCGGGCCGGCCGGGTGGACGCGATGGACGAGGTCAAGCGGGCGCTGGAAATTGCCGAGCAGATTCCGTTTCGTTTTCTGGTGCAGCATCTGGGGACGACCAACGAGAGCTTCGACGAGAAGAAATTCGAGGCGGCGATGACCTCGATCGAGCATCTGCGGGCATTCGCCAAGCCGTTAGGAGTGCGAATTTTGCTGGAGAACACTCCTAACGAATTCTCGACCCCAGAGCGTCTGGTCGAGATGATTCAGGGCGCGCATTTTGATGATGTCGGTGTGTGTTTCGACTTTGGCCACGCACACATGATGAGTTCGGTCAGCGAGGCTTTCGAGATCGTGCGAAAGCACGTTGCCTCGACGCACGTTCACGACAACGGGAAAGACAAGGATTCGCATCTGTGGCCGGGACAGGGAACGATCGACTGGAAAGAAGCGATGGAATTGCTGCGCTCCGCGCCCCAGACACCGCCGCTGTTGCTGGAGCTCGAAGCCGACGAGAAGGTAAACCCGCTGGAGAAGCTGGGGGCCACGTTCGAGAAGCTGGAGACGGCGTAAAAAACATTCACCGCCAAGATCGCAGAGGGCGCCGAGGGGAGAGGGCTCGACAGGCATGAGCTACGGCGGGGCCAATTGAGAAGAAAACATAATAAATTCTCAGCGATCTCGGCGTGCTCGGCGGTAAATGAACTATCTAAGTTATGTCCTCACCTGTAACAACCATTGTAGAAATCGGGAAGCACGACGGACAAACCGTTACCATCCGCGGTTGGCTCTACAACCTGCGCGAGAGCGGGAAGCTGCTCTTCCCGCAATTTCGCGATGGTTCGGGCGTGATTCAGGGCGTGGTGCCCAAGAACGCGGTTACGCCTGAAGTATTTGACGCGGTCAAGACACTGACGCAGGAATCCAGCGTGATCGTCGAAGGAAAAGTTCGCGCCGACAAGCGCGCCCCCGGCGGATATGAACTCGATGTGGCCAATGTGCAGGTCATCCAGCGCGTGGCCGATTCGGATCCGTATCCCATCACTCCCAAGGAGCATGGCACCGACTTCCTCATGGAACATCGCCATCTGTGGGTGCGCTCCCAGCGTCAGGCGGCGATTCTACGAGTGCGCGCGGAGATCATCAAGGCGGCGCGCGATTTCCTGGACGAGCATGGCTTCACACTGACCGACCCGCCCATCATTACGCCGGCGGCATGCGAAGGTACAACTACACTTTTTCCCGTCGACTACTTCGACGATCAAGCCTATCTCACGCAGTCAGGTCAGCTTTACATTGAGGCCACGGCCATGGCGTTGGGCAAAGTGTATTCGTTCGGCCCGACCTTTCGCGCGGAGAAGTCGAAAACGCGCCGCCACTTGACCGAATTTTGGATGGTCGAACCGGAGATTGCCTATGGCACTCTCGATGACCTGATGGACCTGGCGGAAAATTTCATCAGCTTCATCGTGAAGCGCTGTCTGGAGCGAAGGCGCGTCGACCTGCAGACCATCGGGCGCGATGTTTCCAAGCTGGAGAAAATTGAACCGCCTTTTCCGCGGATCAGCTATGACGAAGCCGTGAAGAACCTGCAGGAAGGTCACGCCAAGGGTGCTTTGGAAGCGAAATTCGAATGGGGCGGCGATCTGGGCTCTCCCGATGAAACTTATCTGTCCGCGCAGTTCGACAAGCCGGTCATGGTGCATCGCTATCCGGCGAAGGTGAAAGCGTTTTACATGGAGCCCGATCCGCAGCGACCCGAGTTGGCCCTGTGCGTGGACGTACTGGCGCCTGAGGGTTACGGCGAAATCATCGGCGGGTCACAACGCATGGCTTCGCACGAATTGCTGCTGCAGCGCATTCACGAACATGGGTTGCCGGAAGAGGCGTTCAAGTGGTATCTCGACCTGCGCAAATACGGCAGCGTGCCGCATGGAGGCTTCGGCATGGGAATCGAGCGGGCGGTCGCCTGGATTTGCGGCCTGGAGCACGTGCGGGAAACAATTCCATTTCCGCGGACGCTGAATCGGCTTTATCCGTGAAGAAATTGAGGAAGTGGGTAATTTAGTAATTGGGTAATTTAGATCGGGTGCCAGCAGGATTTTCAATTTCCTCAATTACTAAATTTCCAAATTGCTCAATCGTTATCCAATCCTATGACCACAACATTAAGTGCTACCAACATTACGCCCAAGAAGATTCGTGTGATCGGCGTGCCGCTGGACCTTGGCCAATCCCGACGGGGTGTCGACATGGGGCCTTCGGCGGTGCGCGTGGCCGGGCTCGAAGCGCGGCTCGAGGCGTTGGGACACGAGGTAGAGGACGGCGGCAACGTCGCCGTGGCCATCCCCGAGCAGAAAAAAGAGGGAGACACACACGCCAAATATTTGAAGGAGATTACGGCCACGTGCACCAAGCATGCGGAACTGGTCATCAAGACTCTGGAAGCGGGAAAAATTCCCATGACGCTCGGGGGCGACCATTCGGTTGCGGCAGGTACGGTCGCGGGAGTAGCCGAGTTTTATCGCCGCCAGAATCAGCGTATCGGTCTTATCTGGATTGACGCGCATACCGACATCAACACTCCGGAAACCTCGCCCAGCGGGAATGTGCATGGAATGCCGCTGGCCGCGCTGATGGGATTAGGTCCGGACGAGCTGTCGAATATCTTCGATTTTTCTCCGAAGGTGAAGCCGGAGAACTGTGTGCTGGTTGGGGTGCGCGACATCGACGCAGTCGAAAAAGAAAATGTTCGCCGCGCCGGCATCGGGGTGTTTACCATGCGCGACATCGACGAGCGGGGCATGCGCACAGTGATGGAAGAGGCGCTGCGCATGGCCGGACGCGGGACGGCCGGTTACCACATCTCGCTCGACATGGACTGGATTGATCCCGAAGATGCGCCGGGCGTGGGCACGCCGGTGCGTGGCGGCGCAACGTATCGCGAGGCTCATCTGGCAATGGAGATTATTGCCGACCACGGGCGCATGCTGAGTTTCGAGATTGTCGAAGTGAATCCGGTGATCGACGAACACAACCGCACGGCGGACCTGGCGGTCGAATTGGCACTCTCGGCGTTTGGGAAGAAGATTCTGTAGCGGATCGAGGAATCAATCCTGCGATTGACGTTAACTTGGTCCGCGTCCACATTGAAAGTCATGAAGAAACTTCGCGTCGGCATTCTTTTCGGCGGTCGCAGTGGGGAGCATGAAGTCTCGCTGCTTTCGGCCGCGTCCGTTCTCAACGCTATCGATAAGAACAAGTATGACGTTGTGCCGATCGGCATCACCAAGGAGGGGCGCTGGGTAACGGCCGGGGATGCTGAGAACTTGCTGCAGGGGAGAGCGCTGGGCAAGCTTCCCACACAAGACCATCCTACACATGCACTTCGCGCGGGCGACCCTGAGGCTACGCCGGGGGCGGCTGTGCTGGCCAATGGCGAATCCGTTGTTGTGCCGCCGGAGCCCGTGCACAAGCAGAGTGGCATGGTGCCTTTTCAAACTGATGAGGCGCTCACGCGACGGGCCAGCGATCGCGCTATTAACGTGGACGTAATTTTCCCTGTGCTGCACGGCACGTTTGGCGAGGATGGGACGATTCAGGGACTGCTCGAACTGGCGGACATCCCTTATGTTGGCGCCGGAGTGCTCGGATCGGCGGCGGGCATGGACAAGGATGTGATGAAGTCATTGTTCATTGCGGCGGGGATTCCGATCGTGAGGCATGTTACGATTCTGCGGCGCGCGTGGGAGAAAGAGCCG
>WNFN01076697.1_pt1 | contig 17603 bp, 20 predicted proteins | sample 5400161 | NCBI WGS metagenome assembly WNFN01 (sample SAMN13153353, study PRJNA577476) | soil metagenome | isolation source: 80 cm saprolite on Douglas fir-dominated hillslope | place: USA:California | collected 2013-09-17 | reverse complement strand
GGCCGGAGATTTGAGTTCTCCGACACTGGTGGAATCGCTGGTAAAGGGGAGCTTGGGGTCGGAAATCATTGCACGCGTCGTTGTAAGTAAGGCCGTAAGTAAGGCCGTGGGGTCGCGCGGGATCGGGTCGCATCCCGAGCGCAAATTTCGAACCCACTCCGTGCATTCTACGACTTCAGAGCCTGAATGCGCTCGGCGACGTCACGATAATCGATATTCGCGCCGTATACGTCGGTGAAATGACGCAGCGCCGCAGGCTTGTCCAAGGCAGTTTCGCACGCAGAACCGAGCTCATAGTTGATGGCCAGGCGGGCTTCGTCATCGAGTCCGGGGATGTTAAGGGCTTTTTCATACCAGCGGATGGCGGCTTCAGGAACTCCCTTATCGAGGAAGCACTGAGCCAGCCAGGTGTAGGTCTGAATGGGCTGGGAAAATGGCTTGCCGCGCTCGATTGAGGTACAAACTTTCTGCAATTCGGCGATGGCTTCATCGAGCAGGCCCATTTCGCGGAAAGCAACGCCCAGGCTGTAATGCGTGTCCGGGTCGTCATCGCCGGCAGCGACCTCTTCTTCGAGGGAATGTTTCAACTCGCCGAACATTTCCGAAAGATCGACGCTGTCGGAAGGATGCATGGCCTGAGCGCCGGCGCCCAAGGGGCGCACGGGAGCAGGGCTGTAGCTGATGGCAGGAGCGGCGGCGGTTGCGGCGCCTCCGGCCGATGCCGCAATCGCGGGCATAGCCGCCGGAGCAGCAGGAATTTCGATGCTGGCCACGGGCTGGGGTTCCGGAACGGGCGTTCTGGCCGCGGCCGGCGCTGGCGCTGCGGCGCGCTTCCGCACTGGCCACTCCGGCAAGGGCGGCGTTACGGGTGAATGGGTGTCGGGCGGCTGGGCAGCAGGCGGCGCCGCCTGCGGGAAAGAATCGCCGAGCGAAGCTTCGAGATCCGCGACAAACGAAGTCAGTTCGCTTACGTCCGCATGCGTGGCTTCCGCGTGAGCCGGTTCGGCGTACGCCGGTTCAGAGGCGGGTTCCACCGGAACTTCGGCGTGGATTTCGCTGTGGGTCGCGTGGTCGTAGCCGTCCATGAGATCGGGCGAGGCGGCGATCTCGGACCCGTGCTGTGTCTCGATCTCAACGGCGAAATCCGCGGGCTCGTCGACGCCGATCTCGGTGACTTTTGGCTCCGGCTCGGCGGATGGCTGGCTGCCAGATTCGACGGCGGCGCGCAACGGATCAAGAATGCGGGCATCCCGGGTCAGGGATTCGAGCTTCTCGATACCGGCGCGGGCCTGGTCCGTCATGAAATGCTCAAGGTAGAAACGGATTTCTTCGACCGCCTCGGCGATTTCCGGATTGCTCGAAGCGTCGGCATCGGCTTCGAGGGGAGCCGGCAGTCCCGCGGCTGGAGCGTGCTCGTCGACGGAAAGGGAATGCTCCCATTCGGAGGCCAGGTCGGAGGTCAAGTCGGGAGCTGGGACGGAGGGAAGATCGTGCGGGTCAGAAGGCGCCTGCACGGCCAGTTCTTCGATAGCGAATTCCGGGTGCGCGGCAATTTCGTGATCAGAAGCCGCGGACGTGGCCCTGGGCCAGGGCGCAGGGGAAGCGGCGATGGATGAAGCGGCGACCGCGGCGGCCGAACCAGCAGTCGGCAAAGCAGATTCTGAGTTCTGCTCATAGCGCTCGGCTAATTCTCCGTAGCGGACGGCTTCATCAGGGAAGCCCGCATCGTGGTAGACACTTTCAAGGGTGCGGCAGCAGACGGCTGCTTCCGTAAAACGCAGGAAGCGCGTATGCAACGCCGCCAAGCGCTGATTCAGGCGCGCGTCGCGCGGCGCCTGCGGCAGAGCGCCCAACAGGGGCACGACCGGTGGTCGGGATAAGACTGATCAATGACCGGCGCAGTCGCTTCCAGCTCTTCGACTATCACTGTTCCTTCTTCGGCGGTGATTCCGGTAGCCGGCGCTGCACCTTCCATGCGTCCCGTAACCTGCTGATAGTTCTGCATGTGCAGCAGGTTCTGGGGCTCGGTGGTGGCCAGCATCTGGTAGAGCTCGCGGGCGCGACTCAGGTTGCCATCTTTGACGGAGGAGTGAGCCAGAAGCTCGCTGACTTCGTTGATGTGAGTGCTCTCGCCGGCTTTGTTCAGCAGCAGCAACAGCGCGTCCAGCGCGCCTGAATCGTCGCGCACATGGGAGATCATGGAATGCAGGCTGGCCAACAGTTTGGTTGAGTCCGTTGCCAGCAGGCGATCGGCATGACGGGTGTAAACGTCCAGCGCCTCGTGATTCTGACCGAGGCGGGTGCAACCCTCCGCCAGGAGAAACAGCCCTTCGGGATCATTGTGCACGGTGAGCAGCTTTTCTGCGATCGGGGCCGCTTTAGTCGAGTTTCCGGTCTGCAGGTACGCCTTCAGAAGAGAGCACAAACCTTCGGGATGAGAGTCGAGGTCGGGAGCTTTCTCCAGCAGCAGAACGTGGCCGTTGCCGGGATCGAGCACCAGCATCCGTTTCAGAATATCTTCGGCGGCGGCGAGGGATCCGCGGGCACGCAAGGATTCCGCGGCAGCGCTGAAAATCTCCCACGCCTCTTTCTTTTTTCCCAGGCGGACATAAACCTCGGCGAGTTTGACCCGCATGGGCACATTTTCCGGGTCCATTTCGAGGACTTTCTGGAAAAGGCGCACCGCTTGTTCGAGGTCGCCATTCTTCATGAAGTCTTCTGCGACCTGGAGATACTGGGCGCGGGCGTCATTGAACAGGCCTTGCTGGGTGTAGAGTTCCGCCAGTTTCAGAGTTGAATCCACGCTCGGCTGGAGCTTCGCGATCTTCTTGTACATGGCGATGCCCTTGACCGTGAAGCCCTGCGCAGCATAGGCATCGCCCACCGTCTTGAAGAACTCGATGGCCTTGGAGAGGTCGCCAAGACGCGCGTAAAGGTCGCCGATGGTGTTGTTGACGGTAAGATCCTTGGTATCGTGCTTGAGGACCTTCTCGTACTCAGCAATGGCGTTTTGCAGCTTGCCCTGCTGGACAAACTTTTCCGCGGCGCTGAGAACCTTCTGTTTGTTAAAGCCAAAACCAAACGCCATAAGGTGTGCGGACTCCAGCCTTTTCCCCGCCGAGCGCCCGCGGTATACGCCAGCGCCGAACAGGTCCGAACCTCGCCGGGAGATTCCCAGACGAAACTCCGCAAACCGCGCAACCGGGATGGCGGAGTAAGGTAATTGTAAGGCCGGGTCGGGTCAGCCCAATGGTTACCGACGATTACCAGGGGTTACCGAAAGGGAGTGTACGTCCGGTTTTCGGAAAAATCCGCTGCCTGCTTCCAGAATGGGAGCAAAGACGGCGCCCGGACGCCGGCCTCACACGGCATGAAAGGCATTCCGAATCGATTAGAAAGGGAACGTTCGCGATGGCCAAGACATCGAATGTAAGGAACATCCCTAAACGCAACTTCAAGGAGGAAACCATGGCTGACACCGTAAAACTCGGATTATGGGTGCGACTGGAAGCAAAGCCAGGGAAAGAGACAGACGTAGAAGACTTTCTTCGCGGTGGTCTTTCGCTAGTCCAACAGGAACCGGCAACGGTCGCGTGGTTCGCGATCCGCCTCGGAAAATCCACTTTCGGCATCTTCGACGCTTTCCCCGACGAGACTGGGCGGCAAGCTCATCTGTCAGGCCGCGTAGCCTCTGCCTTGAAGGAGAAAGCTTCGGAGCTTTTCGCGCAGCCACCCGCCATCGAGAAGATCGACGTGCTGGCGGCTAAACTTCCACAACAGCAAGCACAAAAGGTCGCGTAGATTTTGATCAAGAGGATCGGCGAAGGTGAGTTGGCAGCGCCTTAATGTCGAAGGTGCGCTCCGAGGTTGCGCTCCGACAACGAGAGTTCGGATTTCTGGCGAGCGAGGGGAGTCTAGCCCGGGGATGCGTGGCGGTTAGCCCAACGCTCCCGCACCCCAGCGATTACCTTCTCCTTGTCCTCCCGCATCAACCGGACCAGCGCTTGATTGCCCGTATCTTCGTGCGCGGCTGCCCAGAGCACCATTTCCGTGAGCACCGGCGCCAGATCGATGCCCTTCGCCGTCAGCGAGTAGATCAGTTTCCGGCCGTCCGATTGATCTGGTTCCGCGGTGATGATGCCATAGGCGACCAGTTTCCGCAGACGATCTGCCAGGATGTTTGTCGCGATGCCTTCGTAGCATTCCATGAATTCCTTGTAGCTCCGGAACCCGCGCAGCATCATGTCGCGAATGATCAACAGTGACCAGCGGTCGCCGAGCATCTCCACGGAGGCGTTCAGTGGGCACTCCGAGCGGCGCTTCGGTTTTTGACCGGACATATTTTCCTGGCAAGATAACTTGCAATTAGCAAGTGATTATGTTCATAATGCCACAAGCAACGGATTTTCTCAATCACGGATTGAGCAACAAGGAGAACCACTATGCAATTGAATCCCTACCTTCATTTCAACGGCGAATGCGAGGCCGCGTTCAAGTTCTACGAACAATGTCTCGGCGGCACAATCGAAGCGATGGTGTCCCACGAGGGCACACCAGTCGCGGATCAGGTGCCCGCGGAATGGCGAAGCAAGATCGTTCACGCCCGTCTGCTAGTCGGCGGCCAAGTGTTGATGGGGATGGACGCCCCGCCAGATCACTACCAGAAACCGCACGGCTTCAATGTCAACCTTGGCATTGAAGACGCGGCAGAGGCAGAGCGAATATTTCACGCCCTGGTGGAAAACGGTACGGTAACGATGCCGTTCGGGGAAACATTCTGGGCTGTACGATTTGGTATGCTCGTTGATCGATTCGGTATCCCGTGGATGGTTAACTGCGAGAAGGCAGCCATGAAAGCAGCCTAATCCCAAGGATACCGGTCGGATACGGCAATGGCATTGGATAAAAGTTGCTGAGAGTGTCGATCTTGCTGCCGGTCATTCGTCGTGTAAGCAGAGCCCAGGGATAGCCGGTCGAGACGATCTGGAGAGTCCAGCTCTACTATGGGTTTCAATTGAAGACATCTGGAGGAAGAATTCATGCCATCGGATACTCAAACTGCTTCAGTCTCGAAGAAGATGCTCTGGACGGGACGCATCATGAACGCTTTGGTTGTGCTGTTCCTGCTCATGGACGGCGTCATGAAATTGTTCAATCCGGCTCCTGTCGTAGAGGGAATGATCAAGCTTGGATATCCCTTGAGCCTGACCTCCGTTATCGGGATCGTCTTGCTGGTCTGCGTTGTTCTCTTCGCGATTCCGCGTACTTCGATTCTTGGGGCGATCTTGCTGACCGGCTATCTGGGCGGCGCAGTCGCCAGCCAACTACGCGTCGGCTTGCCTTTGTTCAGCAACGTCTTGTTCCCGGTTTATATGGGTGTGCTGATCTGGGGAGGGCTTTTTCTGCGCGACGAGCGGCTGCGCGCGCTCATTCCGCTGCGAAGTTAGCTAAAGAGGAGAACCATTATGCAAAAGATCACTCCATTCTTGTGGTTCCACGACAAGGCGGAAGAGGCCGCAGACTTTTATACTTCCATTTTCAAGAACTCAAAAATCACGACCATTACACGTTACGGAGAAGCGGGTCCCGGCCCGAAGGGAACCGTGATGACGGTGGCTTTCCAACTCGAAGGGCAAGAATTCATGGGGTTGAACGGTGGCCCGCACTACACTTTTTCTCCAGCCATATCGTTCTTTGTAAACTGCGAGACGCAGGCAGAAGTGGATGAGTTGTGGGAAAAGCTCTCCACTGGCGGGCGAGAAGATAGATGCGCATGGCTGCAAGACAAATTTGGCGTATCGTGGCAGATCGTCCCCAAGGCATTGCTCGAACTGATGCAGGACAAAGACCCGGTAAAATCGCAAAGGGTCTTCAAAGCCATGCTGCAAATGACCAAGATCGACATCGAAGGCTTGAAGCGAGCTTATCGGGGTGAATGAAATCGCGATGAATAAATTGGGTTGAATAGATAAGGAAAAAGGAGCGAGGCATGAGTGGAGTACGAGTTCTTGTAGGTACGCGCAAGGGAGCATTCATTCTTACATCTGATGGCAAGCGCGAAAAATGGGATGTCAGCGGCCCGCACTTCGCGGGATGGGAGATGTATCACCTGAAAGGCTCGCCGGTTGATCCCAATCGCATCTACGCTTCGCAGACCAGCGGATGGTTCGGGCAGATCATCCAGCGCTCGGACGACGGCGGAAAGACCTGGCACCAGCCCGGAACGCCTCCCGGCGAGGCGGCCGCTCCAGCCGGCCCACCCAAGGCGGAGAGCAACAAGTTCGTTTACGACGCGGCGGCGGCGGCGCTCACCACGCACCAGTGGTATGACGGCACGCAACATCCCTGGGAGTTCAAACGAGTGTGGCATGTCGAACCGTCGCTCACCGATCGGGATACTGTCTATGCCGGGGTGGAAGATGCCGCCATTTTTCGGTCCACCGATGGCGGACAGAACTGGCAGGAACTCTCCGGACTGCGCGGGCACGGCACGGGTCCCAAATGGCAGCCGGGCGCGGGTGGGATGTGCCTGCACACTATCATTCTCGATCCGAGCAATCCTCAGCGCATCTTTATCGCCATCTCGGCTGCGGGCGCATTCCGTACCGATGACGGTGGCAAGACCTGGAAGCCGATCAACCGTGGACTGAAGTCGCAATATATCCCGGATCCAAATGCAGAGATAGGGCACTGCGTGCATCACGTCGCCATGAACCCGAAGCGTCCGGGAGTGCTCTTCATGCAGAAGCACTGGGATGTGATGCGCTCGGACGACGCGGGCGACAACTGGAAAGAAGTCAGCGGGAACTTGCCGACCGACTTTGGGTTCGTGATCGACGTTCACGCGCACGAACCGGAGACCGTCTATGTGGTCCCCATCAAGAGCGATTCGGAGCACTTTGTGCCGGATGGCAAGCTACGCGTATTCCGAAGCCGCAGCGGTGGAAATGAGTGGGAGGCGCTGACCAAGGGCCTCCCGCAAAAAGACTGCTACGTCAACGTGTTGCGCGATGCGATGGCCGTCGACTCGCTCGACAAATGCGGCGTGTATTTCGGCACCAGTGGAGGGCAAGTATACGCATCGGCCGATGCTGGAGACAGTTGGGCGCCGATTGTCCGGGATCTTCCGGGAGTGCTTTCGGTTGAGGTGCAGACGCTGGCGTGAGCCATAGCGCAAAGAGACTTTTATGAACCTCACGCAAGAACCCGAAATTGTGACTTGGCCTGAAACCGACTACGTTTTCATCGAGAAAGTTGGACCTTTCCAGAATGTCGCTCCTCAAGCCTGGCAGAGCTTGCATCAGCTTATTTCCGGAATTGCAGAACACAACAAGATCACGGGATACATGAGCCTCTACAAAGTGCAGCCCAAGATATATCGGGCAGGGGTTTCGCTCGCGGCGGAGCCGGTTAAGCTGCCCGCGGGCCTTGAATATGCAAAATTCAAAGGCGGCAAGTACAGTCGTTTTGTTTTGACAGGATCGTATTCAAACTTACCGCAAGCAAGTGGCCGCGTTTTTGAGATTGTCTCCGAGAAGAAAATACAGGTTCGAGATGACTTCTGTATTGAAAATTACGTCACTGATCCGAGGACAACGCCGGAGGAGCAGTTGGTCACGGAAATACTGATTCCAACGGTATAGACACGTTGCTCATCACAGTCGCAATAGGATGCCAAAGTGATCCGAGTCATACTGCCGCAACACCTCCGAACGCTGGCGCACGTCGGCAGCGAGGTGCAACTCGAACTCGACGGCCCGGTAACGCTGCGCTCGGTCCTCGACGCGGTTGAGGCCCGCTATCCGATGCTGCGGGGGACGATCCGCGACCAGGTCACGCAACAGCGCCGGCCGTTCCTGCGGTTCTTCGCCTGCGAGGAGGATCTGTCACATGAGCCTCCGGATGCCCCGTTGCCCGACGCGGTGGCGGCGGGGAAGGAGCCGTTCATCATCATCGGGGCGATTGCGGGAGGGTAGCTTTCGTAGGGGTGAGGAGTCAGCGAGAAATCTTGGCGGCAGGCCACGTGATAACATTTGGCCGTGCCGATCACCGATACGACGCCTTCCGCGCAAGCTGTGCAGCTCCAGGTTCAGCGGGCAATGTCAGGAGAACAGCGCCTGCTCATGGCATTTGAAATGAGTATGTTTGCCCGGGAATTGGCCAGCGAGCGAATTCGTCGAGAACATCCGGAATGGCCGGAAACGCAGGTCGCACGAGAACTCATCAGGCTGGCATTCCTGCCAGAGCCACTGCCAGCACAACTGCGATGAGCGTTCCGGAAGTATTCCAACGGATTACAACAGCGCTTAATCGAGTCGGCATTGAGTACATGCTTTCCGGATCGTTTGCCAGCGCCTACTATGGCACGCCACGGTCGACCCAAGACATCGACCTCGTAATCGACGCCACCCCGGCGCGGTTGCGGGTTTTCGTCCAAGCTCTTCCGAGCAATGAATACTATGTGGACTTGGGTGCGGCACTGGAAGCTCATAAGCGGCAGTCCTTGTTTAACGTGATCGACTTGGCGACGGGCTGGAAGGTCGACTTAATCATCCGCAAGTCCCGCCCTTTCAGCGAAGAGGAGTTCCGTCGTCGCCAACAGGTCAACTTGCAGGGCACCTCTCTCGTTGTGGCGAGTCCCGAGGACATAGTCATCTCCAAGCTCGAATGGTCGAGTCTGGCGCAATCGCGAAGGCAAATCGAGGATGTGGCGGCAATCTTGAGAGTGCGATGGGCTGAATTGGACCACTCCTATCTTGAAAAGTGGGTTCTTGAGTTGGGTCTGAAACAGGAGTGGAGCGATGCTCAGCGGGCGGCCGGAATCTCGGATTAAAATGAGTTACCGCTTCTCTATCGGCACAAACTCCCGCGTATCGTGGCCAATCCAAACCTGCCGCGGACGCGCGATTTTCTGTTCGGGGGCAGTCAGCATTTCCTGCCATTGCGATAGCCAGCCGATGGCGCGCGGAATCGCGAACAGCACGGTAAACATCTCGGGCTTGAAGCCCATCGCCTGATACATGATGCCGGAGTAGAAGTCGACGTTCGGATAGAGCTTGCGCTGCACGAAATAATCGTCTTCGTCGGCGGCCCACTTGATGATCTTGGCTCGCGGATCGTAGTTCTTGTAAACGCGATGCCCGAAACCCATCAGCCTGCCCTTACCTTCCTTAATTTTTTTAATGTAGGCGGGGACGTTGTCCTTGGGACCGATCTCGTCCAGCATGTGCAGCACTTCTTCGTTCGCCCCGCCGTGCAGCGGGCCGGAAAGCGCGGCGGCGGCCGAAGCCGTGGCCAAGTAGGGGTCGCTGTGGGAACTGCCGACGGCTCTCATGGCGTTGGTGCTGCAGTTCTGCTCGTGGTCAGCGTGCAGAATAAAGAGAATGTCGAGCGCGCGCGCGAGCACGGGATTCGCAACATACTTGGGCTCGACCATCTTCCACAGCATGTTCATGAAGTTTTCGGTGTAGGTGAGATCGTTGTCGGGATAGATGTAGGGTAATCCGGAGATGTGGCGATACGACATAGCCGCAATGGAGGGCATCTTACCGATCAGGCGCTTGATCTGCAGCAGCCGGATCGCGGGATCGTGAATGTTCTTTGAATCCGGATACACGGTTGACAGCGCCGCTACCGTGCTCACGAGCATCGCCATGGGGTGAGCGTTGTCGCGAAAGCCTTCCATGAACTTCTTCGTGGTTTCATGCAGCATGGTGTGGTGCGTGATGTCATGGACCCAACTTTTCAATTCATTTGCAGTGGGCAGTTCGCCGAACAGAAGCAACCACGCAACTTCGAGATACGTGCAGTGCTCGGCCAGCACGTCGATGGGATAGCCGCGGTAGCGCAGGATTCCTTTATCGCCGTCGATGTAAGTGATGGCGCTTCGACAGGAAGCGGTATTCATGAAGGCGGGGTCGTAGGTCATCAAGCCGAAATCGTCGGGAGCGGTTTTGATCTGGCGAAGATCCATCGCGCGGATGGTTCCGTTTTCGACCGGAACGGTGTAGTTTTTTCCGGTACGGTTGTCGGTGATCGTCAAGGTGTCTTGCGGCATCCGGGCCCTCCTGCTTTCTGTCGCGACTCAAGTAATGCTACCAGCACCGGGCGCGGATTGCGTGAGGGGCGCCTGCGCGAGGCGAGTCGGCCAGTTCCGGTCCCGGTAGCGTTTTCAAGCTATTGGCAACTGCGGCGGCTGGCGTGTAGGGTGTGGAAACGCCGGAATTGCCGGCAATCCTTGCAGCGCGTGGAGGGCAACTCGACGCCATGACCTGGATTCGTACCATTCCGTTCTCGGAAGCTGACGAAGAACTGCGGCAGGCAATGGAGGGGCAGAAGTCGCTTTATCCGCAGGAGTATGCCGTGCCGATCCATCCTGCGGAAGGCGGCGGCTCCCTTATCGTAGCCTCGCACTCTTTAATTCCGCAGGCGCTTCATCATGCGTTCTCGACCTACGGCGCGCTGCTGTCCCCCGACCTGCCGCTCCAGAGGCGTCATCACGAGATGATTGCCACCATGGTCTCGGTGACCAACCGGTGCGTGTATTGAATCGAGTCTCACGCAGAGTTTCTGCGTCGCGTCACTCTGGACAAGGAACTGGTCGAAGCGCTGGAACGGGATTACACTACCGCGCCCATCACGCCGCAGGAGCGCGTGATGATTGATTACGTGGTGAAACTTACCAAAGACGCGACCAAGGTCTGGAAGGACGATCACGAAAAATTACGGGCCGCAGGTTTCGAGGATCAGGCGATCCTGCAGATCACGCTGATTGCGTCCTGGTTCAATTACATTAATCGCGTAGCCGACGCGCTCGGCGTGGGGCGGGAGCCGTAAGCGGCCGCTGAAGGGGAATTTGATTTTGAGAAGTTGCGGTATCGCTAAAGCGATACCCTGATACGGATCTGTGTGTGGCTGAGCGGAGGCGCTCGCCTATCACTCGTTGGCCACCCGGCGGTGCGGTCGCACTGCCAGACAACGGGCGAAGATCGCCGCAACCTGCGGAATCTCCTCTTCATTCAGGCGAATCGCGCTCCCCAGTTTCTTTAATGCTGCATTCAGTGGGGCAGGCTGCCCTCCCGTCAGTTCCACGACTTGTTGCCACTCCCGGGCAACCGGAATGCGCTCGTCGGTTTCGGCGTCGTCGCAAAACTGATCGGCCGCTTCCGGAGGAGTTCCGTACTCGTCGGCGACATCCTCGTGAAAGTAGCCCCGCAGGAAGGTATGCAGCGCGGGAAAGTTGGCGGCGGTGATTTCCGGTTTCGAGTTCATGAGCGGCACTCCGGATAAGAAGTCAAGACATAGTAACCGTTGGGTCCGGCATATTGCAGGTCGTATTTAAGAACGACCAGCGCGTGCGCGCATGGACGTGACTGGTTCTCGCCACGGTTGATGGTGCGACCGATCGGAGTTTTGCTGTCGTAGTCCAACACCAGGTTGGGATGTCCACCGGGGCGGTTGAGCCAACTCTGGATTCGTTCCTGCGATTGGGCGATCGCCGCCCCTACGGCATGCTCAGCGGCCGCGCGGTCGGTGTAGGTCGACGCGCCGGTGATGTGGCGTTCCCGCTCCAGACGGTCGCGCAGTTGCTCGTCGGTCTGCCCAACATGCTTTCGCAGAATGTGTCCGCCGGCGGCCTCGTCATGGCTGAGGTCGCGCACCGGACCATTCGTCTGGCCGATCTCCAGTCGCGCGGCCGAACTGGCGCTACTCGTGGAAGCTGGCGGCTGGCACGAGATCAGGCCGCACAGTCCCATTGCGAAGACGATGCGAACTAGTACTCGAACTATCATTCGAATCATGACGGGTCGAATTCTAAGGAATTCAGTCATCCAACTCCAGATTACGGGTCGGTGTGCCGGTCATCCCGTACAGTTTATGTTCTGCAACATTCCCGGCCTGTAAAGTTGTGGGAATTGTGCTACTAAACAGGGTGTGCGGGCAAGTGTGCTGGATACGCTGGACGATTTCGAGCGCTGGGGCGGCGACTGCGCCTACGTGTTTCCCCGGGGATACCGGCGAGAGCGCTGGAACTACTCGCGCGTCGCCGGAGTGGCGTGTCAGTTTGCCCGCGAGCTCGAAGCGCGCAATATCGCAAAGGGCGATGCGGTGCTGTTGTGGAGTCCGAACTGTGCCGAGTGGGTGGCGGCGTTTCTGGGATGCGCGCTTTGCGGGGTAATTGCTGTCCCCGTCGACGATGCCGCCGGACCTGATTTTGCGCGCCGGATCAGCGCGATGGTGCGCACGAAGCTGGTGTTGTGTCCGCGCGAACGGACCTCGATCTTCCAAGAACTCGAGGGTATCGCGGTGATCGACCCAGTCGATCTCGAGGCCGCAGTCGCAAAACGTCCGGCTGCGCGCTTTCGTCCAGCTCAGATTCTGCCTTCCGATCCGCTCGAAATTGTTTTCACGTCCGGCACCACGGCCGAGCCGAAGGGAGTGCTGCTCACCCACGCCAACGTGGTCGGCAACCTCGTCCCGATCGAAACCGAAATCAGAAAATACCTGAAGTACGAACGGCTGGTGCGTCCGATTCGCTTCCTGAACCTGCTGCCGCTGAGCCACGTCTTCGGACAGTTCCTGGGAATTTTTCTTCCACCGCTGCTGGGGGGTACGGTCGTTTTTGAAAACACATTCAACCCAACCGCAGTCATGACGACGATCCGCCGGGAACGGGTCTCGGTGTTGGTGGCCGTGCCGCGCATGATCGAGTCGCTGAAGCAGAAGATCGAACGCGATCTCGACGCAGGCTTTGATAGCTCGGGTGGTGGCAGCAAGAATTTTGCCGCGCGTTATGCCGCAGCCGAAAGGCAGCACTTTCTGCGGCGCTGGTGGACCTTCCGGGATGTGCGTCGTCGGTTCGGATGGAAGTTCTGGGCCATGATCAGCGGGGGCGCCGCGCTGGATCGCGAAACGGAGGAATTCTGGCATCGCCTGGGATACGCCGTGGTCCAGGGATATGGATTGACGGAGACGACTTCGCTGGTCAGCTTGAACCATCCCTTCCATACCAGTCGCGGCTCCATCGGCAAGATCCTGCCGGGGCGTGAAATCAAGCTGGCGGACGATGGAGAAATTCTGGTACGCGGCAGCGGCGTCGCCAGCGGCTACTGGAACGGGCGCGAACTGCAACCGGTGGCGCGTTTGGAAGATGAAGGCTGGTATCGCACCGGCGACCTGGGCGCGCTCGACGAGCAAGGCAATCTTTTTTTCAGGGGCCGAAAAAAAGAAGTGATCGTCACGCCAGCGGGCATGAACATTTATCCCGAGGATCTCGAGGCGGCATTGCGTGGCCAGAAGGAGGTTCGGGATTGCGTGGTCGTGGGACTGGAGCGCGGCGGAAATGCCGAGCCCTGCGCGGTGCTGATTCTGCGCGACCGGAAATCCAAAGCTCAGGCAATCGATAAGGAGACTGGCGACGTGAAGACCATCGTGCAGCATGCCAACGAAACACTGGCCGAATATCAGCGCATGCGCAACTGGTTCGTCTGGCCCGACGAAGATTTCCCCCGCAGTTCCACGCAGAAGCCGCGCCGCAACTTGATTCGCGATGCGGTGGAAGCGAGTCTCCGCGGGCGGGCACCTGCCAATGCCGCCAGCCCGCTGGCAGAACTTTTGACGCGAATCACTGGGCGCAGCATCCAGAACATGCAGAGCCTGACGCCGGACGCGAACCTGGAAAGCGGGCTGGGACTAAGCTCTCTCGATCGAGTCGAACTGCTCAGCGCGCTCGAAGACCGATACCAGATCGACCTGAGTGAAGCGGAGTTTGCGAATGCAGCAACCGTCGGCGATCTGGAAAAACTGCTGCAGGGCGAGGTATGGAGACGGAGGTCCGCACCGCCCCAGCGGGGCGTAGCCCCGCCACCACACAAACGTGATTCTGAGTCTCTACGCGAGTTTCACTATCCCCGCTGGGCTCTTCGCTGGCCGAGTACGTGGCTGCGCCTGGCGGCGCATTATCTGCTGGCGCGCCCGGCGGTGTTTCTTCTGGGATGGCCCCGCGTGACCGGACGGGAGAACCTGCGGGGTGTTCACGGGCCACTGCTCGTCATCTCGAACCATGTTGCCGATGTCGACGTCGGCTTCATCCAGACAGCGCTTCCCGCGCGCATCCGCCACAAGCTGGCGACCGCAACCGGTGGCGAGGCGCTCGAAGAGTTGCGCTCGCCAGGTCCGGATCGCGTCTGGTTCAAACGCATTTACGATCGCGTGCAGTGGGCGTTCGGTGTCGCGCTGCTTAATCTGTTCCCGCTGCCGCGCCAATCCGGATTCCGCAAGAGCTTTGCCTACGCCGGAGAGGCCGTCGATCGGGGGTACAGCGTGCTGGTGTTTCCCGAGGGAAGGCACACGGAAGACGGCAAGCTCCGCACGTTCCGCACGGGAGTCGGCCTGCTTGCCAACAATCTGCGCATCCCCATCCTGCCGATGCGGATTGATGGTTTGTATGAAATCAAGAATACGGGGAAGAAGTTTGCGGCGCCCGGAAAGATTCTAGTGCGTATTGGCAAGCCAATGCAGTTCGCGCCAGAAAGCGACCCAGAGGAAACCGCGCGGGCGCTGCAAAAGGCGGTTGAGGGCCTGTAGTGTCCCGGTTTGTAGGGACGGGCCGGGCGGGGACGCCCGGCTCTCCATCCCGGAAAAAACAAAAGGCCGGGCGATTGTGCCCGGCGTTTCGTATTGAAAAACTGTCAATCGCTGAGTTGAGCTAGATCAGTTTTCCATTAACCTCGATTTCATGGTGGCGCAAAACGTCACATCACCCAAGCGAGCCCTTCCAGTTCGCGCTCCAGCACCGGCAGAGAACAGCCCGCCATTTCCACCCGGCCGGCGGCATCGATAGCAGCCTGCTGCGAAACCCCATAGCCGCGCCCCATCAAAAAAACCTGCAGCAACTCCGCTGCTTCGCGGGAATCCACCATGCCGCCCTGGACCAGGTCGTTTCGCAAGGCACATAATTCCGTCACCGTAAATCTTTCTTTCATGGCCATTCTCACTTTCGACCCCCTACCGTTGCTCAATTAGATTCATCGGCAACCTGCTTCGTTACATGCAATCGAAATGCCGGAACTTTGGTACACCATCGGGGCCCGGCTGGTTGAGACCTCCATCTCTTAGAACCCAAGATTTTGCAAAAGGTTGCGCGGATGTTGCCGGCGAGCGAGAGGAGGACAAAACAGCGGTATGTGTCGCAAGAGTGACACTAAGTGTCGCTTTGGGGCTGGAAGCCGAACTGTGTCGGGTGGTGTGGCGGCTCTGGTTTCAGGCCGCGTCGATCTTAGCGGCATCCACCAGCATGATGGGGATGTCGTCCTGAATGGGGTATACACGGCGGCATTCGGCGCATTTCAGACTTGCCCCGTTCGCATTCAGAACCACCGGCTTCCTGCAAACCGGACAGACCAACATGTCGAGCAAATCCTGAGAAATCATTGCGGCTTTATTGTAGCGCGACTGCAAGTAGGAGGGCGGAGCTTCGCTCCGCTGGGCGGACGAAGGCGTCCGCCCCTACGCGAGCATTTCTTCGCGATGCGATAGAATCGCCTTTCAATTCACTGCACACTGGAGCGAGGTGGATGGCAGCCAGGATTCTTGACGGTACCAAAATAGCCGCTGAAATCCGTGCGGAAGTCGCCACCCAGGCAAAAGCCATGGCCTTGTCGGGCCTGCGTCCGGGGCTCGCCGTGGTCCTGGTCGGGCATAATCCTGCATCGGAGGTCTACGTTCGCGGCAAGGTGAAGAGCTCGCAGGAAGTCGGCCTCTACAGTGAACAACATACGCCTCCGGAAAGCGCTAGTACCGAAGAACTGCTTGCGCTGATCGCAGACTTGAACCGGCGGGACGAAATCGACGGCATCCTGGTGCAGTTGCCGCTGCCCGCGCACGTTGATGCCAAGAAGATTCTGCTGGCGGTCGATCCCGCGAAAGACGTTGACGGCTTTCATCCCATGAATGTGGGCTACCTTTCCACGCAGCGGTCTGGTCTCGTGCCCTGCACTCCGGCCGGGGTCATGGAAATTCTGCAGCGCAGCGCGATCCCAGTCGCAGGGCAGGAAGCCGTGGTCGTCGGACGCAGCGACATTGTCGGCAAGCCCGTTGCCATGCTGTTGCTGAATCAGAACGCCACCGTCACCGTCTGCCACTCGAAGACACGCGATCTGCCCGAAGTGTGCCGGCGGGCCGACATCCTGGTGGCGGCGATTGGACGCGCCGGCATGATTACGCGGGACTATGTCAAGCCCGGAGCCACGGTGGTCGATGTTGGTATCAACAAGATCACCGACCGAAAGGAATTCGACCGCTTCTTTTCTGGAAACAAGAAGCGCGAAGAAACGTTTCTGGCCAAAGGCTCGACCCTGGTTGGCGACGTTCACCCCGAGGTAGCCGAAGTCGCCGGAGCGATCACGCCCGTCCCGGGAGGCATCGGCCCGATGACTATTGCCATGCTGATGGCCAACACCGTAAAAGCAGCAATGCTGCGGCGTGGAGTCAGGCACCCCGAGTTGAGCCGGGCGTAGGAGCTTGTGAGGCAGTCGAAAATGCGCCTGGGCGAACGACGAACAGGGAATGACTAGCCGCCAACCGCGACCGACTAACGACTAACGACGGAATTTTCCCCATTGCTGAAACTCGGCCTCACCGGCGGCATCGCGAGCGGGAAATCAGTTGTCGGCGAGATATTTGTCAAACTCGGCGCGCATCTGATCCAGGCAGATGCCGTCGCGCACTCGCTTATGCAGCCGGGTGGCGCGGTCTATGAGGAAGTCGTCCGCGGCTTTGGCCGGGAAATCCTGAATTCCGATGGAAGCATCAACCGTCCGCGGCTGGCGGAAGCCGCGTTTGGCAGCCCAGGCGGCGGGCCCCCGCGCTTTAAGGAACTCAACGCAATTGTCCATCCTGCCGTGATCGACCACGAAAATGAATGGATGGAGGAAATCGGCCGGCGCGATCCGAAGGGCATCGCTATCGTCGAAGCTGCGCTCATCCTCGAATCTGGCGGCGCCGGCCGTTTTGACCACTTAATCGTCGTGACCTGCCAGCCCGAACAGCGCATTCAGCGTTTCGCCCGCCGCCTTGGAATTTCCGAAGATGCCGCCCGAGCTGAAGTAGCTCGCCGCATGGCGGCACAGATGCCGGACGAAGAAAAAATCAAAGCTGCCGATTTCGTAATCGACAACTCCGGATCCCTCGAAGCAACCGAGCAGCAGGTACGGCGTGTGTACGCCGCGCTGCGCTAGGCTCTTTTGACAACAAGCAAAGTTCGTGTGGTGACGGGGCTCTGCCCGGGCGAAGCCGAGCAAGACTTAGTTAGCGTTGCGTCGCGGTATCACCAGCCACTGCAATACCGAATTTACTATGCTCAGCAGGACGGCGCCAATAAAAGCCGCCACAAAGTCTCGCACATGAAATCCCGTCACCACAGCCGCGGCCAGCTCCAGCATGAGCGCGTTGATCACGAACCAGAACAGGCCGAGAGTCAGCAGCGTCAACGGAAAGGTGATGATCTTGAGCACCAGACCAATGGTTGCATTGATGAGACCGATGGCTGCGGCCGCGATCAACGCCGCCACCGGACCACTTACACTAATTCCTGGCACTACGTG
>WNFN01050052.1_pt1 | contig 17613 bp, 15 predicted proteins | sample 5400161 | NCBI WGS metagenome assembly WNFN01 (sample SAMN13153353, study PRJNA577476) | soil metagenome | isolation source: 80 cm saprolite on Douglas fir-dominated hillslope | place: USA:California | collected 2013-09-17 | reverse complement strand
CGTGATCTCATCAATTTCAGGGGCTACATTCTTCGGCAGGTAGTTCAGCAGGACGGAGTCAACGCGAGGAGCGGGATTAGCCGCGTGAAGTACGGACTTCCACTGCACGAAACGCGCCGGCGGAATCTTGAGTTCAGAATCGGCGGCGAGGGCGACGGTGAAATTAATGCGCGTCCAGGGACTCCAGTTGCGATCGGGATTGTCCACGTTTCCGCTGCGAGCATAGAGTTCGATATTGGAATTTCCGGCGCTGCGGATGCTGGCTCGTCCCCAGAGCGAAAAGACGCGCGCGTCGAAGACATCGCTTTCGTACGTCCCTTCCGACTCTAGACCGGGGCCGAGGACGAAAATCTTTCCCAGGTTGCTGCCAGAGGCATAGAGGCCTCCGCCAGGCGCGGCGGCCAAGGCGGTGATTTGCGTGGCGCTGGCCTTCATCAGATCGGTGAAATCGTCGACGCCGTTGATGGCAAAAATGTGACCGCGGTTGCCGGTGCCGGCGATGAGGCGCCCGTGCTGATCGAAGGCTAGGGCGTAGACGAGATCTTCGTGCGAACTCCACAAACGCGACGGAGCGCCATCAGGCGCGATGCGATAAATCTCGGAGCCGCCGGTAGCGCCAAGTCCGGGAGCGGGGAACGGAGACGTGGGTGTGGTGGAAGGCGCGGTCAGGGTTAGATTGCCGCCGGGTGCAGGAGAAGTCTGCGGCGGAGTGGAGAGAGAGACGCCCATTCCCGGGGTCGCACCTCCGGGACGCTTTTCTCCGGCCGCAGCGACATAGATATTGCCGGCGCCGTCGATAGCGAGCGCGGTAATTTCTTTCTTGGGCGCGCTGTAGAGAACGAACGCTTCGCCATTCGGCGCAATGCGATAGACCAGCCCGCTGCCATCGGAGCCGGCGATGAGATTTCCGTTGGGATCGAGCGCGAGAGCGCGAATGTGGACTTCATCGCTCTTGAAGAAGAGCGAGTGCTGGCCGTTGGAACTAACTTTGTAGATTTCACCGTGATCGCCGGTGGCGGCATATAGCGTACCGGCGCGGTCCAGAACGATGTCCCAGATGTACTTGGAGCCGGGATCGAAGTAGGGGGTCGCGCTCCAGGATGCCTTTGCAGCACGATCTGCATCCTTGGCGGCTTTCGCCGAATCGAGACGCTGGGATTCGAGGTACCGGGCTTCCAGACGATAGACCTTGCCGTCGGGGGCGGTGGCGGCGTAGACGATGCCTTTCTTGTCGACGACGAGAGACTGCACCTGCAATTCCTGCGGCTCGAAAATGGTCGTGCTTTGACCATCCGGCGTGATGCGATAGACGCGGGCCGGAGAGCCTGCAGCGGCGTAGATGTTGCCCCCGGAATCAGATGCGATCGACCAGATGTAGGTCGAAGGCGTGGTCGCGATCGCCTTGAAGGCCGGGGCAAGTTCGAGGCCGCCCTCACTGCGCAGAGCGATGCCCTTGGCAGTGCCCTTGATCAGTTCTTCGAATTTGGATTGTTCCCACGTGCGGGTGCCTTCGGCGAGGGCAAATACGGAAAGGGCGATGGTGGAAACAATGAGTGCTGATAGCAGCGCGAACGTCTTACGTGCCAAAGTCATACCTCATTTTAAGGGAATGGAGGGCCGCGCGTCCCCGCCCGGCGGACGGGCGAGACGCCCGTCGTTTCGCTTAAGCGACAGCTACTTGATACTAATCGTCAGCATCTGCGCGCCGGAGACGACATAGTCGAGCGGATCAGTGGAAGCTTCGCTGACCGACGACTCACCGAGCACGACCATGTCCTGGGTGCCACGCATGTTGTCCATGACGTTCATGACGGAAAGCGGCAGCGTCGGCATCACTTTGTCGGCGACCATGGCTTCGGGGCCGGAATCGAGAAGAGAAACATACACGCGATCGTTGGCGCGCTCCTTGTTCAGCAATGCGATCGTCGGCGCCAGGCCCAGACCATGGTTCATCATCGGTGTACCGCGGTGCATGCGGTCGAGCGTGTCTCCATCGCTGACCAGGATACGCAGCGTTCCCTTCGAAGTGGAGGTCGGAATCCGTATGGCAATCTGGCGCACCAATCGCTCGCCTCGATAGGGACGAATCACGGTCTCAACCATAATCTGGTCGCCGGGACGAGCTTCTGTCATGTCGGTGCGCGCAGCTTCCAGGCGAGCGGACCGGCGCTCGCGGACAAGATCGAAATCGAGCTTAACGCCCTGAACGTCAGGAACGTCGAAGGCATTCGTATAGATGCGTCCAAAACGGTCGCCAATGGTGGCGGCGGCCAAAGCAGCCGCGGGCTGCCCATTGTCTTGCGGGGCAAACATGTTGCGCAGCGTGACGTCGGGATACCCTTTCACGCTGAGCACGCCATTCATGCGATAGGTAATGTCCTCGGCATATTCGTTGGTGCCATGCAGTGCATTGAAAACTGTGGCCATCATGGCGAGCGGGCTCAGCCGCGCGTTATTCAGAACTTCATAGTGGAATTCTTTAGTCGCGGTTCCCGGTCCATTGTGCAGCGCCACGGTCACCGGAATCATCTTCGACTCTCGCCCGGGCACGCCCATAATGCCGTTCTGGCGGTCCTGCACGAAGGCGCCTACCGTCTCTGTTGTGTTGACGATCTTGAACGCATTTAGGGGCGAAGGCAGCGTGGCCAAGACGGTAGCTTTGGTCATCGGCAAGTCCACTTCACCAAACTGCAAGAGCGGATGTCCGCAGGCGAGCAAGCGCTGCGGATCGATGTAGGTCACAGTGCAGGTGGCGGCAATATCCATGTCGCCACGAACCAGCACGGCGCTGACGGCGGATCCAGGCTCAATCGGTTCCGGCTGTTTGCGATCGCTCGCGGAGCCAATGCCCATCACGGGAACAATACCTGCGTCGGCGAACTGCGACGCATAGCGCTGCAAGGTGTCGCCAGAAAAACCGTTGAACACGAGCGGAGTCTCGATGGGCGTCAGATAGTTGCTGTAGTTCTGAGACGGGAGCGTCGCGTTTTCACCGGGGCTTGCGGTTTGCGTGGTTCCGCTTTGAGTCGGAGGATTGGCGTTCGGATGACTTGTGCCGGAACCATTCGCCCGCGCCGGGGCTGGACGATGATCGAGCGCGTTGATCTCCAGCATCTCTTCGATCGGCGTCACGCCCGCGATCGGTTCCTTCGAGAATTCGCCGATGCGGAAAGCAAGGGCGCCCGCGAGCTTACCGTCAAAATAGACGGGGCTGCCGCTCATTCCAGCAACCACACCCGTATATTCGGGCTTGGTACCGTGCAGGCGGACCAGGATAATGTCGCCCTTGGGACCGTTCACGTTGTGCATCACGCCCAGAACTTCCACGTCCATGGATTCGGGCTTCACTCCCTGAAAGACGGTGAGCGCGGTGCCCTTCATGCCTTCGTGGATCTGATCGAGCGGTATGATGGCAGGCGCTAGCCGGTCTTGCGTGGAAGGGTCTTGTGCGGCTACCCAGAGAGAGGATGACAAACACAAAAGGGTGGCGAGTGCGCGTACGGCTTTTCCCATGAATACCCCGGAGGTCACAAGAATGACCTTGCAACTTGTAAAGACTCCGCATATACCGCTGTTAAAGAAGGGCTTTGCCAGGAGAGGGTGGCGCTCTTTTAGGGCCCGCAAAATATCCCAACCGCAGAGTTCTTGCATCTATACTAACACAGAATCAAAACAAAAGTTATCGAGGACTTTCCCATGTGTTCTGGTGCATTTGGCGGGCGATCCCAGCTATCGCCGGCTTTCCGCAAGCGTACAATTCTGTTGGTAACTACTCTTTTCTTCCTGGTTGTTCCGAGTTTCCTGGCGCGGGCTCAAGATACAGCGCAACAACCCCCGGCGAATCCGAACCAGCAGGAGACTCCGCCCGCAGCCGGCGGGCCGCAAAACGACGTCGGACCGTATGTGGTCCCCAAGAAAAAGGAAGAACCACCGCCTCCGGCCCCGGAAAAACCGAAAAAGATCGAGAACATGCCCGATTACTCGATCAAGGTTGACGTACCGCTTGTGAACCTCGATGTACTTGTGACCACCAAAGACGGTCAGACGATCCCCGGGCTGAAGAAGGAAAACTTCAAGGTGATGGAGGACGGCACGCCACAGCAGATTTCGAATTTCAGTCAGGCCGAGGCTCCGATCACGGCAGTGCTGCTGGTGGAGTTTGCGTCCACCAATTATTACTTCATTGTCGATGCCTTAAATGCATCGTACTCATTCGCGAACACGCTGAAGAAGGATGACTGGGTAGCGGTGATTTCTTATGACATGAAACCCCAAATTCTCGCGGATTTTACCCAGGACAAGCGCGCTGTCCAGGCCGCGTTAAACCAATTGCGCATGCCAGGTTTCGCGGAAACCAACCTGTTCGACGCCTTGTTCGACACACTTGACCGGGTCGATCGCATCGAGGGCAAAAAATACATCATTCTGATCTCCACCGGAGTCGACACTTTCAGCAAGCTCACACTGGACAAGATCCTTAAGAAGGTCAAGGCTACGAAGGACGTCACCATCTATCCAATCAGCGTTGGCTGGGCTGAACGGGAATGGTGGGAGTCGCACGGACGCGCCGCTCCGCACGGTATGGGGATACCGGTCGGCAACATGGACTACCTGCAAGCGGATAACGAGATGAAGACATTCGCAACCCTCACCGGTGGGCGCGCCTACTTTCCCCGCTTCGAAGGTGAGTTGCCGGGGATCTTCAGCGATATCGCGACGGACATCCGCAACCAGTACAGCATTAGTTACCATCCCACGAACACCAGGCTCGATGGCACCTATCGCAAGTTGAAAGTCGAACTCCATGCGCCGGATGGCGGTCCTCTGAAGGTTCGCGACCAGAAAGGCAAGGACGTGAAGTACGTCGTCTACGCGCGAGAGGGGTACACCGCGAAACACACGGTGGAGTAGTCAGATCGTGGAGCGACGGGCGTCCTCGCGAGCCTGCCGTGAGCGAAGTCGAACGGTCTCATCATTGATCATAGCCGGGCGGCACCGCCCGGCGCTCCACCGACAAACTGCACGCAGTCGCCCGCCTGATTTACAATCCCCAGTTCCCCCTTTGGAGAAAGTCCCGTGATCGCACGCTACACCCGGCCCGAAATGGCTCGCATCTGGAGCGACGAAAACCGCTTCCGCACCTGGCTGGCCGTCGAAGTCGCCGCGACCGAAACTTTGGCCGCCGCCGGCATCGTGCCCAAAGACGCCGCCAAGGCAATTCATGCGCGCGCCGACTTCAGCGTTGAGCGCATCTTTGAGATTGAGGCGGAGGTGAAACACGATGTCATCGCCTTCACCACGGCAGTGGCCGAGATCGTGGGCCCACACGCACGCTGGTTCCACTATGGCCTGACTTCAAACGATGTGGTCGATACAGCGCAGGCGTTGCTCATTCAGCAAGCGTCCGTTTTGATTGCGGGCGATCTCGACCGTCTCGCCGAGGTGCTCGAACGCCGGGCGTTCGAGTTCAAAGATACGCCGATGATCGGGCGTACCCACGGCATCCACGCCGAACCCATCACTTTTGGATTCAAGATCGCCAACTGGTATTCGGAGACTCAGCGTAACATCGCGCGCTTTAGTGCCGCCGCGGAAGATCTGCGCGTTGGCAAGTTCTCGGGCGCCGTCGGAACGTTTGCCCATCTCACGCCGGAACTCGAAGAGAAGATCTGCGCCCGTCTGGGATTGAAAGCCGCCGCGATCTCCTCGCAGGTGATTCAGCGCGACCGCCATGCTCACTTCATGGCAACGCTGGCCACGATCGCCTCGACACTCGACAAGATCGCAACCGAAATCCGCCACCTGCAGCGCACCGAAGTCCGTGAGGCGGAGGAATATTTCAGCGAAAAGCAGAAGGGCTCGTCGGCCATGCCGCACAAGCGCAATCCTGTCACCAGCGAACAGATCTCTGGACTGGCGCGCGTAGTGCGAGCGAACGCGCAGGCGGGATTCGAAAATGTCGCGTTGTGGCACGAGCGCGATATTTCGCATTCATCAGCCGAACGCATCATCATTCCGGACTCGACTACGCTCACCGACTATCTGCTGCACAAGACGGCGAACTTGATCGAGACCATGTTCGTTTATCCCGACAGAATGCTGGCGAACCTCGAGAGCACGCGCGGTCTCGTCTTCAGTGGACAATTGCTGCTCGACTTGGTTGAAAGTGGTGTTTCTCGCGAGGACGCATACCGCCTGGTGCAGAGCCACGCCATGCAGGCGTGGCGAGAAGACCTCGATTTCCATGATCTAGTCGTAAACGATCCCGCGATTCGTGGACGAGTGCCGCGAGCAAAGATCGAGCGTGCGTTTGATTTGAAGCGGCAGCTTAGGAACATCGACAAGATTTTTGCGCGGGTGTTTCCGAACAAAGCTGCCATTAAGAGGAACGCTGCATCGTCAAAGAGGAAAGTTGCACGGCGAAAGCGATAGCAGCTGAAGGTTCTACTTGGCGCTCTAGGCGTCTCGACGGTGAAAACCCTTTCCTTCCCTCACCAATTCCAGCAATTCAATCAACTGCTTCAACTTCTCCTGTCCGACGTGGCGGAGCATTTCCCGGCCAAATTTTTCGAGGGGCCCATCCATTTCGCGCAGGAGCTTCAGTCCGGCAGCAGTGATCTTTCCGTAGACGACGCGGCGATCGTGCTTCGCGCGCGTGCGCTGGACGAAGCCACGATCTTCCATGCGATTCAGCAGGCGCGTAATGTCGGGATCGCGCGTGATCATGCGCTCGCCAATCTCGCGGCACGGCAAGCCTTCCGGCCCGGCACCACGCAAGATGCGCAGAGCATTGTATTGCGTTCCGGTGAGTCCAAATTCTTTGAGCCGGGCCTCGACCTGCGTCTGGAGAGCATCGGCCGTACGTAGCAAAGAAAGATAGGCCTCCGCTTCTCGACTGGCGAATGGAATCTTCTGTTTGAGTTCCGCTTGCAAACCACGGGGCATGGCTGGAGATTAGTCGTCATGACAAAGACGTGTCAACTTTTTGTAATAATTTGTAAAAGCACCCTCCGCATCAGGATCATGGACGACTCGTTGCGCATCTATTTAACTAGCCGGTCAATACCGCGGTAAGCGGACTCTGGCAAAGGGATGGTAGCTATGAAGAAGCAAAGACAAGCATTTGTGGTGACTCTAGCGTCACTCGTTTTTCTAAGTATGACTGCAATGGCGAGTACTGGCCGCTACGATCAGCAGGTTCAGCAGATGGTAAGCCAGAAGCTTCATGACGCGAGGCAACTGCAAAGCGTGAACGCGACCGTCGAAGATGGCATCGTGACCCTCACTGGCACAGTCGGCATTTATCAGGACAAACTCAACGCCGCGAAGAGAGTTAAGAAGCTCGCAAACGTAACCGGCGTTCGCAACGACATTGCAGTCGCGGGAGAAACCGTGCCCGATGGCCAACTCCAGCAGAAACTGGCAAAGAAGCTGGCCTATGACCGCGTTGGATACTACGACAATGCATTCAACTATCTTGCGCTCAGTGTGAAAGGTGGCGTCGCTACCATCAGCGGCGACACCCTAAACGACGTAGCGAAGGACTCGGCGCTCGCCATCGTGGCGCATACGCCCGGGGTCAAGGACGTTGTGAGCCAGGTGAAGGTGCTGCCGGTTTCGATGTTCGACGATTCGATCCGAGTGCGTACCGCTCGCGCAATTTATCGCGACTCGGTACTTGGCCGCTACGCAAGCGACCCGGTGCACCCGATCCGCATTGTGGTAGACAACGGACATGTGACGCTCTACGGAACTGTCGAGAGCGCGATGGACAAGAACGTTGCCGGAATACGTGCGAGTTCCGTGCCTGGAGCGTTCAGCGTTGAAAATAAGCTGGTGGTGGACTAACTGGTTGGACGACTAAGGAATTACTCTCCCCGGCGCGGCGCAAGCCGCGCCTTTTTTCGGGCGCAGATCGGATTTCCAGATTTCACCGGCTCTGCGCAGCGGGTTTCCACTTGTTCAGGAACGCTATAAAGTCTTCCGGGGCGAGCGCTCGCGCATTCTCAAATTCGCCATTCTTCTGGCTATAAACCAGCTTCCCACTGGCATCAAGCACGGCCAACCCGGGAATGCCTCGCTTCATAGGGACCTCGTACCGCGTCATCAGGTCCTGATTTTTTTCTCCCTTCCCGATATCGACATGCACAACTTCGTAGTTGGCAGAGACTATCGGCGCCAAATCTGAACGATGAAAAGCCGCATCGAGCACGTGGCAGTCGTAGCACCAGTTTGCTCCAAACACAACGATGACGCGCTTGTGCTCCGCTGCAGCCTTCTTCAGAGCCTCTTTGATTTCGGCGTGCGCATCGGCGGTTTCGGAGTAAATTTCATTCTTCTTGGGTTCCGCCTGACTAAAAGAGACGCCGCCATTTCGATCTCCTGCACGAGAGGTAATACCTGAGTATACGACGGAAAACAGCCCCATCTGTGGCCCGCACGGACACATCGCGCTGCGATTGTCAGTTCGCCTTACGGGAGTGCACGAGCTTCAGGCTGTCGCCCTGCAGGATGCGCTGGATCTGATGTTTGGCGTGCACAGTCCAGGGGCCGGTGGTGTCGAGCTTCACGTAGGCGCGCCAGTGCTGCAGCGCCTTGCGCGGCTCGCGGATTTTCTCGTAGGCCAGTGCAATGTTGTAGTGCGCATCCGCGTAGGTGGGCGCCAGTTGAATGGCCGTCTTATAGGTGTTGATGGCTTCCTCGACGCGTCCGGTTTCGTCGAGCACGTTGCCCAGGTCAAAATAGGCGAGCGCGTAGCGTGGATCGATCTGAATCGCCGAACGGTAGTGCCTTTCGGCGAGCGCGTATTCCTGACGGTTGTAATACAGCGTGCCCAGATTGATGTGCGTCGCGGCGTGAATGGGATCCATTTCGAGAACCTTTAAATAAGTTGTGATCGCCTCGTTCTGCGTGGAGGGATTTTCTTCCAGCGTGATCCCGCGCGCAAACAAGTCGGCAACGTCGGTAACCACCAGTTCCGGTCCATTCCGCGGCTGGCTGGTTACCACTTTTCTTTCTTCGGACGAGAAATCAAACATGAACTGCCCGGCGATGGGTTCAAGCAGCCGCCCTTGATGCCGGAACGCGATGCGATGTCCGCTCTGATAGGCGCCGGCCTCGAGCAGTGGATTCTCCATACCGGCAACCTGTTTCTGCATGGCTTCTAACGATTGCCGGATGACGGCCGGCCGAACACGCTGGGCGCAGAGGTCACGCACTTTCTTGATCTGCACGAGATCGAAGAAGGAATAATCTTCGCCCACCGTTACCAGTCCCGCCTTCTCCCAGGTCTGAAGCTGGCGAGGAATGAGCCGAAGAATGCGCAGCAAATCTGTACGACTGTAGCGATACACGGCGATCAACTCTTGACCATGATTATCCGGAACTTGTGTGTGGGAATGCAAGTAGCAAGCTGGTGGAAGGCTGTGGAGAATCAGGCGGAAATGGCACAAAAGTGGTGGGTTTTCTCCGCGCCGGCTGCCTGGGAGTTAAGTCGAACGACGCGAGGCCGAAACTTTACCTCCTTTCGCGAATCGCATCGAACGCGCGGTCGTGTCGATCCAAGCTTGTGATGGAGCGCCGGGCGTCCCCTCCGGGCTCTCCATCGGCCAGATTCATCTGCGTAATTTTTCGGGCATAATGGGGCCTGGTAAGCACCGAGTTCAGTGCGGTGAGGTGCAATGCCGGAAAGGGTGACTTCGCTGGAGCGTCCAGCCGAACAATTCAACGAAGAGATGTTGATCCGGCGTGTCCTGGCTGGTGAGCACGATCTCTTTTATGAGTTGATCCGCCCCTACGAGCGGCGCGTGTACGCGGCAGCGTTTGCAATTCTGCGGAACGACGCGGATGCCGAGGACGTGGCCCAGGAGGCGGTGCTGAAAGCCTTCAAACACATCCGGCAGTTTCGCGCGGAGTCGCGATTCAGCACATGGCTCATCCAGATCACCGTCAATGAGGCGCGTATGCGGAGAAGAAAAGAACACGCCAATATTATGGAACCGATCGCCGATCGCCAGGACGAGGAAGGCAACTATACGCCTCGCGATTTCGCCGACTGGCGGGAGATTCCATCGGAAACGCTGGAACGGAGTGAGGTTCGCCAGAAGCTCGCCGAGGCGCTGGCCGAGTTAGGGCAAATCTACCGTGAAGTTTTTGTCTTGCGCGACATGCAGCACCTCAGCATCGAGGAAACGGCCAAGGCGCTCGGAATTTCCACCGCATCGGTCAAGACCCGTTTGCTGCGGGCTCGGCTGATGTTGCGCGATCTGCTCGCTCCCGGCCTCGGCGGCGCATGGAGCATGACCAGCAGGTTGTCTTTCGTAAAGGGGACGAAGCCATGGTAGTCAGCTGCGAAGAAGTCTGGCGCGAAGTATCAAACTATCTCGACGGCGAAGTCGAACCCGGTTTGCGCGTTGCGATGCAAGAACACATCCGCGGATGCCAGCGCTGCGCCGCTGTTTTGGATGGCACGCGTAACGTCCTACAGTTATATGGCGATGAACGGATGCTCGAAGTCCCCCTCGGATTCAGCCATCGTCTGCACCAGCGACTGGACGAGAATATGCCGGGTAGCCGGAGAAGCTTTTTGGGATGGATAGTCGCAACCGCGGCGGCATGCCTTGTCGCCGGCACCATCGAGGTGGCCCGTTCTTCCGCATTCCGCGGCCCTGAATCGCGTTCCGAACATGCGCAACCAGGCGTCGGCGTACCTCCGAACATGATGGTCGTAGTTTCGGAAGATGGGAAATTGTTTCACGCTGCAGGATGTGAATTTATCCACGAAAAAACGAAGCTGCGGACGATCACCGCCGCCGAAGCATCGCGGCAGGGTTACTCTCCCTGTGTGCGCTGCTTGAAGAAGTACCTCGTGACCGCGTGACGGGTTATCCGATGGAAAACGCCCGATGGAGCGACGGGCGTCTCGCCCGTCCCAGTTCGGCCCCGGGCTTGTGCCGGACCAGCCGGGACGCCCGGCGCTCCACCACAAATATCCGTAACTTTTGTCAGGCTGGCGACTCTACTTCTATTGAAGAGGCGCTCGGATCGAGCCTACGGGAGCGTTCGAAGGAGTTCGCTATACCTATGTCCAGCTTCTACTCGCGCGTATCTGTTGTTCTCTTGATGGTTACCCTCTTGAGCGTAGTCGCCTGCAACGCCAGCGATCATGTGGGTACTGCCGTCCCCAACCCCGCTGTGGACGCTACGCTGACGGCGACCAAGTCTGAACAAACCGCCGTCATCTCCGGCGGCTGCTTTTGGGGCATTCAGGCCGTCTTCCAGCACGTGAAGGGCGTGGTTGGAGCCACGTCAGGCTACTCCGGCGGTGCGGCCGGTACTGCGGAATACGAATTGGTTAGCAACGGTGACACCGGCCATGCGGAATCGGTGAAGATCACTTACGATCCGTCGCAGATCACCTATGGACAACTTCTTCGAGTCTTCTTCTCCGTCGCGCACGATCCCACGCAGTTGAACCGCCAGGGACCAGACACCGGCAGCCAGTATCGTTCTTCCATCTTCTATAACAACGATGAGCAGAAGCGAATTGCCGAGGCGTACATCGCGCAACTGGACAAGGCCAAAGTCTTTCCGCGTCCAATTGTGACTCAAGTGGTACCGCTGAAGGCCTTTTATCCGGCCGAGGCCTACCATCAGGACTACGCCACACGTCATCCCGACAGTCCCTACATCGTCTATAACGACGCGCCAAAAGTTGCTCACCTTCGGCAGCAGTTTCCGGATCTCTACACGGGCAAGTAGCAACCGCCACGGCCTACCACGGGGGCACAGAGGAACGCAGGGGAAAATCATCAACCACCGAGGACACAAAGGAGCACGAAATCGGTGCTCTACTTCTCTCCTCTGTGCCCTCTGTGGTTTTATGCGCTTCGTTGAAGATTATTGACAGGTGCGTGCGCCTGGGCAATAGGACCTTCCGGTCCGTGGACCGCGTCCGAATACATGAACTGGATGGGAACCGTACCGCTGTTGTCGGTGAGTTCCACCTCCTGAAATACCTCCGTCAAATCGCCACCGGCTTCGGACACCGGGAAATCGCCGATCTCCTCGCCCTGGTCGGATACCCATCCAAGGAAGGCGTTGGCGTTGGGATCATTACCGGCACGGATGGCATCTTCAACGTCCGCGTCGGTTCGAGCCTCATTCAGTTCGTGGTAGAACGTGGCGACCACATTTTTCCAGGGCTGGTCAAATACCGGGATGCCGTTCACCGTCCCATCGGCTTCGGTTTGCGAGTAAACGCCAACCGCGTAGTAGACGATGTCAGTGTCGGAGACATGGACCGAGCCGTGGTAGCCACCCAACCCGTTAAGCGAATCCGCCTCATCTTTGGGCACGAGGGCCTTGGGCGCAACGGCCTGCGATTTCACCGCAGCTGCTTCCCTTTTGACTCCGGACGCCACATGCTGTCCTCCACCCGTGGTCGTCGTATCGGTATTCAACACGGTTCCGGGCGGAAGCATGAAGTTGAAGAGCGTCGTCGCCAAGTCGTGACCGGTCAGTTTCCCTCCGCTGTAGAACGTCGCCACCAATTGCTCGACGTCCCCTTGTGACATGATCGCCGGAGGGGAGCCAGGCAGGGTTTGGGAACCGTCAAAAGTCGTAGTAATCGGACCCGGAAAATACTGCGCCATCACATTGTTGAGATCCTGGTCGGACATTGCCTGAGAAAGGGCATTATCGATATTTGCGATATCACCCGTGTCCCACACATCACCGCCGATATAGAAATTCATGAATCTCAAGTCCTGAATTGTTTTGCCGCCCTGGTACTTGAGATCGTGTTCTGGAGTGGGTGCGATGCCTGGCGCTATCGCCTTCGGCGAAAGTGATCCAGCCCGTTTCCTGAAAGCCTTCTCCGCACTGGAGCCTCGCCGAACATAGACGTTCATAGGACGCTGTCTTCCTTTAATTTCCTTGGCACTCATGTGACCTCCTTTGCTCTTGATTCCTGCTGCCAACGACAGCTGCTATCAGCGGGATAGCCGCCGCCCGAAGCATTATCGGGTCGACTCTCCATTGGCTTCGCCTAACCTCACAATTTTCCTGCGATGTAGCCCGTACAGCAAGTCGGCAATCCTGGACATTAACCGCCCGGAATTACTTACGCGGCCGGCGCGGCTTCGGTTTTGGTTTTGGTTTCGGGTGGGGCTTCGGTTTTGGTCTCGGCGGATTTACCCGCCCCGGCCCTCCCACAGTTCCTCCGCCGCCCAGCGCTGTCGGCGCCGGAAGTTTCGGAGGCCCAAGCGGCGCTTGCGTCGGATCAAAACAATCAGACATGTCATCGGCCGTGTCCAACCGCGGATTGATAGAGGGAATGCCGAACAAACTCTGGCAGAATTTCACCAGGCTGATGTGAGAGCGCTGCGTCTGCGAGACGTATCCCTTCCGCGCATACGGGCTGATGACAAGACAAGGCACGCGGGAACCGTAGCGAAACTGCTGGCCGTCAAACTCCGGGTGGGCGTCCCCCGGATACTGAGCTCGACGGCTGTCCCATTGTTCAATATTGGGCGGCACGACGTGGTCGTACCATCCACCCCAGTCATCCCAGGTCACGAAAACGACCGTGCGCGGCCATAAGCCGCCATCCACAATGGCCTGAATCTGCTGGCCCGTCCATTCCGAACCAGGAGTAATGTTCTGCGTGGGATGTTCGCTGTAGTTGGGACTGCCGCCGTCCCCATAGATCCAGGAGACAGAGGGGAGCTGGCCGGCGGCCGCCTGATGGGCGAACAGGTCTCGGCTGTGATTCTGCGAACTTTTGGCCAGTTCCCGAATGTAGTGAAACGCATAACCGCCGTAGTTGCCCCAAGTAAGTCCCGCACTCTGCAGCGCCATCGGCAACGATTTCAGATCGTATAAATTTGTTGGCGAGTTGCTGAAGGGTGGATTGTTGATGACGGGCGAATCAGCGGTAATCAGCATGAGGTGGCTGGGAGTCGACGGCCCGGCCACTTCCGAAAAAAAATGGTCGCAGAGCGTGTATTGCTTCGCCAGAGCAAAGTAGGTCGGGATGTCCGCCCCGGAATATTGCAGCCGATACCGCTGTTCTGCATCACGTTTCATCCACGTTTCATGGCGATGGTTCGGATCAAACGTAGGAGGATTCGGCGCCTTACCCAACCGGTTATCGCCTTCCGAGTTCGGGAATGTGCCGAAGTAGCTGTCGTAGGTGTGGTTTTCCTTCACGATGATCACCACATGGTCTACCAGTGGACTCAGCGTTACTGCACTACCGGCTTTCGCTTTCATCCTTTTTCTCCTTGGAACGGTCTTTGGGCTCTCCTGGAGTCTGTCCTCTCCCACAGCGGTCTTCTTATCGTAAAGAATAGTGCTGAAGGGACGGGTGGCGTTTCACGCTTTAAGAAAAAGGCCGTGGACAATATGCGGCGACCGTGCGGTCGTTACTATTTTATGACTGGATGTAGGTCTTATCCACTAGAACGAGGGCTGTGCCTTTTTCCCTTCACGCCTCTTTGAAAATTCAAACGTCCCCTGGGGATTTGGAGCGATCGTTCAGTAATCCATCCCGCCACAGATTGACAACCATAACGCCACTGCCCTACTATCATGTTCACGATGACTTCGCTGACCCATCGCCATCACCATCATCACCATGCGATGAGCGTGTCGGCGGGGGACAACGGATAACCAAAAAGCACTTATAGGAAATCCAAGCCCGCTGGCGCACAACTCGCCCAGTGGGCTTTTTGTTTTGTGCCCGGCTTTGGGAATCTGACAAGGGAATTAGGAGGATCCAATGGAAATCGACTTTGACAAGATGCAGGGTTTGGCACCCGCTGTCATTCAGGATGCGGGCACCGGAGAGCTCCTGATGGTGGGCTTTATGAACCGGGAGGCCCTGGACATGACCCTGTGCACTGGATTCGTGACGTTCTTCAGCCGCACTCGCCAGACACTGTGGACCAAGGGCGAGAGTTCCGGCAATCGCCTGCAGGTGGTTGCAGTCTGGACCGACTGCGATCGGGATACGGTGCTTCTGCGCGTCCGCGTGCTGGGCGAGGGCAAGGTGTGCCACACCGGGACGCGTTCCTGCTTCACCCAGGAACTTCCTTTGGGAAACGCGCTCGGAGCTCCACGTAAGCAAGAAAGGGCTGCCCAATGAAACTGCGACTGGGCATCCCTAAAGGAAGTTTGCAGGAAGCGACGCTGAGCCTCTTCACGCGCGCCGGACTACGCGTGTACACCAATGCCCGTTCCTATTTCGCCTCCACGGATGATCCCGATATCGAATGCCTGCTCATTCGTGCTCAGGAAATGGCCCGGTACGTCGAACATGGCGCCCTGGATGCTGGCTTGACTGGCTTGGACTGGGTGCTCGAAAGCGGTCTCGATGTAGTCAAGGTCACTGACCTGATCTATGCCAAACAAAGCATGGGCAAGGTCAAGTGGGTGCTTGCCGTGCCCGAGGATTCGGGCTTCCAAAAACTGGAAGACCTTGATGGCCGAATCATTGCCACCGAGCTGGTCAGCTTCACCCGCAATTATTTCGCCAGCAGGAACGTTGCCGTCCGGGTCGAGTTCTCCTGGGGCGCAACCGAAGTCAAGCCACCGTTACTCGCAGACGCCATCGTCGAAGTCACGGAAACGGGCAGTTCACTGCGCGCCAATCATTTGAGAATTCTTGAAACGGTTCTTGAGTCCAACACCCAACTGGTCGCCAACAAGGCCGCATGGGCCGATCCTTCCCGGCGAGAAAAGATTGAGAATCTCGCCGTCATGCTCAACGGAGCTATGGCCGCGCATGGGAGGGTTGGTCTGATGCTCAATGTGCGCAAAGCGGACTTGCCTGCCGTTCTCTGCCTTCTGACAGCACTGAAAAATCCGACTGTCGCGCCCCTGGCGGATGGCGAGTGGGTCGCGGTCAACACCGTCATCGAGGAGCACACCGCCTGGACGCTGATTCCGAAGCTGAAGCAAGCCAACGCTCAGGGCATCGTCGAATATCCGCTGAACAAGGTGGTGATGTAATGCAGAAGGACGTGACGCGCAACGACGTGATGCGCATTCTTGAAGGCCCCGCGCAAGCTCGTCTGGTGACGGCGCTGGCCGAGCGCGGTGCGACCGATCTGGCAGAGGTCGAACCCGCGGTCCGCCGCATTGTGAATGACGTCCGGCGCAACGGTGATCGCGCAGTGCGCCGCTACGCCACAAGTTTGGACGGGCTGCGCAAAGGCGAGCCACTCCGCGTTCCCAACGAAGAGTTGTACGAGGCTTGGGAGCAAACTCACCCGGAGCTGCAAAAGGCGATCGAGCAGGCGGCAGGCAACATCCGCTGCTTTGCGGAGTGGCAAGCGCCCAAGGACAAGGAGAAAGAATGGCTGCGCGAAATTCAGCCCGGCGTCTCGGTGGGCCAGTTGGTGCGCCCTCTGGAATCGGTGGGATGCTATGTCCCGGGCGGCCGCTATCCTTTGCCGTCTACCTTGCTCATGACGGTGATTCCCGCGCAGGTCGCCGGTGTGAAGCAGATTCGCGTCGCGTCTCCACGTCCGGCGCAGGCAACCTTGGCGACAGCGGCATTCCTCGGCGTGCGCGAGTTCTACCGGGTCGGAGGGGCACAGGCTATCGCCGCCCTTGCTTATGGAACTGAAGAGATTCCGCGCGTGGACAAGATCGTCGGTCCGGGCAACCGATACGTAACCGCAGCCAAGAAACTCGTGGCCTTCGATTGCGCCATTGAATTTCTGGCTGGACCTACCGAAGCTGTGATCATCAGCGCGGACGGCGATCCGGCTTGCATCGCGTCCGATCTGGTTGCCCAGGCGGAACATGATCCCGACGCGCTGTGCATCTTCATAACAACATCGCGCGCGTTGGCGACAAGAGTTCAGAAAGAGGTGCAGAAGCGCACGCGTGCCAACCCGATCGCCGCCCAATCACTCTCGCGTCGTGGCGCCATTCTTCTGGTCGCGTCTCTTGACCACGCTGTCGAGATATCGAACCGCATCGCGCCCGAGCATCTCACACTCCCAGCGTCATTGGCGCCTGCAGTGCAGCACGCAGGCGCGGTTTTCCTGGATGAGTTCACACCTCAAGCCGCGGGCGATTATGTCTCCGGACCAAATCATGTGCTGCCCACTGGCGGGATGGCCCGTGTGCGTGGCGGCCTCAATGTGCACGATTTCGTCCGCGTCATTGCCTGTCAGCAAGTGTCCCGCGCAGGAATCCGCCGAATCGCTCCGCCCGGCATTACGCTGGCCAACGCCGAAGGCTTGACGGGACACGCGGAAGCATTCCGAGTGCGGTGCTCTCATGCTTGAAGCTCGCGACGCGGTAAAACATCTCCACGCTTATCGGCCACCTCTGGCGGGACGAACCGGACTGCGCCTCGATTTCAACGAGAGCACAGTGGGATGTTCTCCGCGCGTGCTGGCCCGCTTGCGGTCGCTCGATTCGGAGTTCCTGGCGCGCTATCCCGAACGCGAGCCGGTTGAAAAGGAGGTCGCGGATTTTCTCGGACTCGATCCCGTGCAGGTTCTGCTCACCAATGGAGTCGACGAGGCGATTCATCTTCTCAGCTCCACGTATCTCGATCCCGGGGACGAAGCGCTCATTGTTGTCCCCACCTTC
>WNFN01216621.1_pt2 | contig 17656 bp, 12 predicted proteins | sample 5400161 | NCBI WGS metagenome assembly WNFN01 (sample SAMN13153353, study PRJNA577476) | soil metagenome | isolation source: 80 cm saprolite on Douglas fir-dominated hillslope | place: USA:California | collected 2013-09-17 | reverse complement strand
ATTCCTCCGGGTTTGTTCGCCGCGACGAACTACGAAACGCTGACGCTGCGATTGCAGCCGGGCGAATCGGTGCTCTTTTGCACCGATGGAATTACGGACGCCTTCGACCGCGACGGAGAACAGTTTGGAATCGAGCGGCTGCAAGAGCTTTGCGATGGGCATCCGCCCATTTCGCCCACCGAACTGCTGGGCCGGATCTTTGCCGCAGTGGAAGATTTTTCCCGCGGGCGGGAACAGCATGACGACATGGCCGCGGCAGTATTTCAGTTTTGCGGTTGAGTGAATATCAGCGGAATGTGCCCACAAAAGCATGTAGAGAGTGGGCAAAAGCCTCCCCGTTTGGCGTTGACACTTGTGGCGCCCTCCAGTAACTACGATAGATACGGTTGTAAAACCAGGAGAGTCCTTGATGAAGACGAAGTCCCCGTCCGCCTTCGGGCTGGCACTATTGCTCTCGATTCTAATCGCAATTCCAGCAGACAGTTGGGCTGCCCCCCAGGCCGCAGGACAGCGCGCCGGTGAAGTCTCCCGCGTGATTCCAGCGGTCAGCATCGCGCGCAGCGGGAAGACGATAGCCGCTTCGGCGAAAACCCCAGTCGATTGGCAGGATCTGGTGAATACCCAGGTGAATGCGCGAGCGCGCATCGCGCTGGACGATGGTTCGGTGCTCAATGTGGGTTCGGAATCGTCCATGAAAGTGGTAAAGCACGATGCGGGCGCACAACAAACCGAGCTGGAGCTGACTTATGGGAAGCTTCGGACGCAAGCGCAAAAGATTGCCAAACCGGACGGCAAATTCGAGGTGCGCACGCCGGCAGGCGTAGCCGGGGTGGTGGGAACGGATTTCTTCGTGGCGTTTGACAACACCACCGGCACGATGAACGTGATCACCTTCGAAGGACTGGTGAAGGTCTGCAACCTGGCTGGAGTTTGCGTGCTGGTGAAGGCCGGGCAGATGACCAGCGTGCGCAGCGGAGACAATTCCGGGCCGTTGCTGCCACAGCAAGCGACGCTCGATCTACTGGTCGCCACCAGCAAAGATACCGATCCGGGAGCTCCCTCAGGCTTGGCCGGAGCGGGGGCGCACCTTGGGGTTTGGGGGATGGTGGGAATCGTCGCAGGAGCTGTCGGAGTTGGTTTGGGTGTTGGGTTGACGCGCGGCGGAGGGACAGTTCGAACAGTAGGAAAAGGCGGCTGCTCGCCGAACAATCCAACAGCCTGCTGATATTAATAAAACTGGCAAACTTGCACTTGAAAGGCCTTGGCGAGTCCTAATAGCCAGGGCCTTTTGGTATTCAGGACAAGGGCGGCGTCTGCCAGGCATGCAACGGATAGAGAGAAAAAGCCGTCCAATAAGTGTCAGGTGAACAGAGATGACGCGCGCCCGGCGCTTGGTACGCCGCTGCCCGGTGGCGTACACTGAATGTTTCGCGGTCCCGTCTAATTGCGAGCGAGGCACCCTTTGACCATATCGATTCGTAGTCGCGTGATTCCTTATCTGTGTGCGCTGATCCTCTTTTCGAGCCTGGCGCAGCCGGCAGGCGCCGCGCCGCCGGATGGGGCGAAGCGCTCGCCGCTGCTCGCGGCGCTGCAAGCGGAGCTGGAACGCTCCCTGAAGACGATGGGTACGCTCGATCCTCCGGCTTATTACATGGGCTATACCGTGACAGAGACGCAGCGGGCAGATGTTTCCGGTTCGAACGGGGCGCTGCTCAACAGCAATGAGGCGCGCAACCGCTGGCTGGAAGTTTCGGTTCGAACGGGCAGCTATAACCTGGACAACTCCCACAAAGTCGGCGAACGGCAGGTGGCCAGCGGCAGCCCGGGCGCACCGGTGCCGATCGACGATGACGCCGAAGTGCTGCGGCGGACGATTTGGCTGGAGACCGACAAGCAGTACCGGGCCGCTTCGGAAGCGCTGATCAAGATCAAGACCGGCAAAGAAGTAAAAGTAGAGACGGCGGAAGGGCGCGCGCCGGATTTCTCTCGCGAAGAGCCGCACACGTTTATCGGACCGCAAATGTCCCTTGCCGTGGACCGCAAACCTTGGGAGGAACGCGTTCGTGTTTATACCAAGGCTTTCCGCGAATCGCCGGCAATCATCAACTCCATCGTAACGTTTGCAGCGCAGGCGCAAAACGCTTATCAGGTGACCAGCGAGGGGACGCAACTGCAATTCGGCCAGATTCGCTACCGGCTGGAGCTGTTCATCCAGGGCAAAGCGCCGGACGGCATGGACATTGACCGCTACTACAATTTCGATTGGGTCGACCCGAAGGACGCGCCGGACGACAAAGCGGTCTACGCGGCCGAAGCGACGATGCGCAAGGAATTGGAAGGGCTAGTCGCCGCGCCGATCAATGATCCGACCGTCGGGCCGGCGCTGCTGACGGGCCGCGCCGCGGCGGTATTTTTCCATGAGGTCTTCGGACACCGCGCGGAAGGCCACCGGCAAAAAGATGTGAGCGAGGGGCAAACGTTTTCGAAAAAAGTAAACGAGCAAATTCTGCCGGAATTTTTGAGCATCGCCGACGACACTACAATGAAAAAGCTCGGGAAGCAGGATCTACTGGGCTACTTCCAGTTCGATGATGAAGGCGTGCCGGCGCAGCGCGTGGTGCTGGTGGATCACGGAGTTCTGAAGGATTTCGAAATGTCGCGTTCGCCGCTAGTGGGATTTGCCCATTCGAACGGGCACGGCAGGCGGCAGCTCGGGGCAACACCGGTTTCACGGCAAGGAAACTTGATCGTGCAAAGCAGCAAGACGGTGACTAACGCCGAGCTTCGCGCCAAACTGATTGAATTGATCAAAGCGCAGGGTAAGCCGTTCGGTTTGTTGATCGATGATATCGCCGGCGGATTTACTTTTACCGGACGAGGGCAGCCACAAGCGTTTCAGGTGCTGCCGCTGGTGGTCTACAAAGTTTTTCCTGACGGGCGCCCCGATGAATTGGTGCGCGGAGTGGATATTGTGGGGACGCCGCTTGCGGCACTGACAAAGATTGTTGCGACGGGCGATACGCCGGAAGTATTCAACGGCTACTGCGGCGCGGAGTCGGGGTCCGTTCCCGTGGCCGCCGCTTCGCCCGCGATTTTGACTTCGGAGTTGGAAGTGCAGAAAAAAGAGAGTTCCACGGACCGGCCGCCGATCCTGCCGCCGCCGGCGCACGACGTAATCAAAACGGGAGGCCAGCTGTGAGGCGCGCAGAGGGAGTGGCAGGATTGATTTTGCTTCTGGTTGCGACGGGGGCCGTCGCAGCGAGAGGCGCGGAAGTTCCGCAGGACAATGATCACACGCTGCAGGCTATGCGTGATGAGATGCAACGCGCGAAGACTCGCTTGGAATTGAAAATTCCGAACATTGAGCAGCCGGTGCGCCCGTATTACGTGGAATACCGATTGCTCGACCTCGACGTGCGTGAAGTCGTCGCGGAATACGGGACTTTGCTCTCCAGCACGCATGTGCGGAACCGCTTTATGGATGTGGAAGCGCGCGTGGGCAGCTACAAGCTAGATAGTTCGAACTTTGTGGGGGAAGACGCGTTCCGCGGCTTTATCGGGCCGACCGGCTCGGTAGGAATCGATCGCGACTACGATTCGCTGCGGCAAGATTTGTGGATTGCCACCGATCAAGCGTTCAAAGAGGCAGTAGAGACCTATTCGCGGAAGCAAGCGTATCTCAGCAGCCTGGCGCGGCAATCGGATATCGACGATTTCGCGAAAGTCGGGCCGGTGCAACTGATCGAACCGCTGCAGACGCCGGATTGGACCAGCCGCAACTGGGACCAGGAAGCTCGCGAGGCTTCGGCGACATTGCGGGCGTTTTCCGAGATTCACGAAGCGCGCGTGACCTATTACATCGTCTACGCCACGGAATATCTGCTCACCAGCGAAGGCACGGAGATTCGGCAGAATCGTCATTTTGCGGCCATCGAAGCCGGCTTGGGCACTTTTGCGGACGACGGCGTGCCCCTGAACCATTTTTATGCCACTTATGCGACGCGGCCGGCGGACTTGCCCAACGCCGATACCGTGCGCAAGGGATTGAATGTTGCCGGCACGGAACTGATGACCATGCGAGCCGCGCCTCCAGCGCAGGACTATACCGGGCCTGTGCTCTTTGAGGCGCGCGCGGCGTCATCGCTGCTGGCGCAGGTGCTCGGACCGGCGGTGAACGGAGCGCGGCCCCCGATTTCGTTCAGTCCGGTGATGGAGCAGATGCTTGGCAACTTGGGCGGCAAGAGCGATTGGGTGGGGCGGATTGGCGCGCGGGTTTTGCCTACTGGTGTGACCGTGGTGGATGATCCGGGCGCGAAGGAATTCAATGGCACGCCGTTGATCGGCGCCTACGCCGTTGACAATGAAGGCGTGCGGGCGGAGAAAGTCACCCTGGTGGAGGGCGGCAACCTGAAGAACGAGCTGATGTCCCGCCGGCCGGGGCCGGATTCCATGCAGTCCAATGGACACGGGCGCGCCGCGTTTTTGAATGATGCCAAGCCGACGATGAGCAATGTGGTTTTTTCCTCAGCGGATACTCTCTCGGCAGCGGATTTGAGGAAGAAGTTTTTGGATACCTGCCGCGCGGAGAAAGGCTCGGAGCGCGAAAAATATTGCCTGGTCGTGCGTGAAATGGACAATCCCGCGCTGAGCCTGCTGCATCAGGACGAGTTTTCCGAACTTCTGGCCAGCTACGGCGGCGGCGCCGGGACAGGTGACCGTCTGCCACTAGTCGTCTACCGAATTTATCCGGAAACTGGCCGCGAAGAGATGATTCGCGGAGCGCGCATCGTGGGATTGAATTCGCGAGCGCTGCGGAATCTCGCCGGAATCGGTAACGATAGTTTCGTTTTCAACTACATGCAGAGCCAGATCAATGGATTTTCCGGCACGGCGCTGGGAGCGTTCGGCTCGGCGCAAAATGGCTTGCCAGCCTCGATCGTGGCGCCGTCGCTGCTGTTCGAAGAACTCGAGGTGCGCGGGGCGCGCGGAGAAGCCAAACGGCTGCCGCTGTTGCCGCCGCCGCCGATGAGCCCGGCGAAGTAAGTTCTTTTCGGGAATCGCTGCCATGAATGAAATCACGCGACGCGGATTGATCTTCAGCGCGGCCACGGCCGCTGCCTGGGGCGTCCTAGTGGGCGTGGAACGAGTTTGCCTCTCCGCTTTCGCCGATGACACGGAGGCGGAAGGTAATCCGGGACCGGTTAAGATCGTGAAATTTTCGGACGATGGCGCGAAGATCGGGATTTATACCCTGGCGAAAGTGCACAAGAATAAGTCCGAGTGGAAAAAGGAGCTGACGCCGCTACAATACGATGTGACGCGGCGCGCGGCTACGGAATTTGCTTTTTCCGGGGCGCTCTACGACCAGCATGCGCCGGGGCTATACCGTTGCGTTGATTGCGGCAACGCACTCTTTGATTCGAATGCCAAATTCGATTCCGGGACGGGCTGGCCGAGTTTTTGGGAAGCCATCGCCGCTGAAAATGTACGCGAGAAAAAAGATTTCAGCGTGGGCGTGTTGCGAACCGAAGTGAAATGCACGCTGTGCGACGCGCATCTAGGGCATGTCTTCACGGATGGCCCTGAGCCCACCGGTTTGCGCTACTGCATGAATTCCGCAGCGCTGCGTTTTATACCCAAGGCAGCGAGAGCCTCAGAGAAACCCTGAAGATTTCTTTTCCGGAATAAGTAGAACCAGCTCGAATGCCTGTCCCTATCGCTTAGCTTACTGCTTTACGTCAGCCAACATATCTTCATAGTAGTTGATGGAGAGGCGGTCGATTTTACCGGGCAGAGTGATGTCGATCGGTTCGCTGGAGTGAGTTGCGCCAAGCAGTCCCAGGCGAGTCACCTTCTCACCAATGTGCGCATAGAGCGGTATGGCGTCCTTCCAGTTCTCCGGAACACCGGAGCGCGTGATTTCTCCCTTGACGTGCGTTTTTCCGTCCGGAGTTGCTTCCAGCGAAACATGGAAGTTGTACTGCGGGATTCCCGTGCCATAGACATACTGGTTGAAGAACCAATCCATTTTGTGGTTGCCGTCCAGGTCCATGCCGCGAATCATGTGTTTTTCGACGATGGATTTGAAGTCTTCCGTGGAGGCAGGCTTATTGTCGAAGGTCTTGCAATAATCCTGCATCATTTCCTTGAAGAGATGGTCGGGATCGGGATTCCGGGGATCAGAGAGCTGCATGCGTAGCATCTGCAGGATGTAACCGCCTTTGGAATAAATCAGGTTCTGGTAGGAACTCCCATTGGTCTCGGAGGAAAGGATGCGCCTGCCCATCCAGATGGGGCCAAGGGAATCGATTTGATGGCTATGAATGTCGCCGGAGTGCAGCAGTTCCTTGTCGCGGCGAAATTGCTCCTGAAATTCTTTCTTGTTTTCCCTGAACTGCACGTAGAGCTTTCCGGAAAATTCCGCAAAGCCCTCCGAAAGCCATTGGTCGTGATAACTTTTCCAGCCGACGCGGTGGCCCCACCACTGGTGAGAGCTTTCATGGCCGCGGAAGAAATCCGTAAGCTGGACCTGATTCCTGATGCCCAGGGCGTTGCGCTGGGTGGAATCGAGGAAGGTGAACCAGCCCAGATATAAAAGGCCGGGCCAGCCCTGTCCATAGCTGCCGATGATGTTGGTGACGACGAGTTGTTTATAAGGATAGGGTCCAAAGTAGTTTTGAAAAACGCGGAGAGTGTTCGCGGTTTCGATACTGATGGTCTTGCCGAGCGCGGCCGGCGTGAGCGTGCCAATCGCCCCTTGCGAGCTACCGCTGGGGCCTCCCCCAGGACCTCTTTCCAGGTCGCTTAAGGGATTGTTGAAAGCGCTCTGGATCGACTTGAGCAAATCGTCGGGCTGAACATTGGCATAGACTTGGATTTCCACGTCACCGACTTTTTCCTTGGTGATTTTGTAGTCGCCAAAGACGAACCCCGCTGCGGCAAGCGGGATACCGCTCTTCCAGTTGGTGACCAACTCCTTGCCTTCGACTGTTTCGCTGACTTTGTTCCCGGTAGCCACCAGGCTGTATCTCTTCGGATTCCGGAAGGTCAGGTCAAAATCGGAGCGGAATGCGAATTCATCAACACCAGGCTCACCGAGGAAGGCGGAGGGGTACCAGCCGAAGCTCTGGCAAAAGTAATTGCCGTCGCCGACCTTTCGCACCACGCGTTTTCCGCCATACACAAAAGTGATCGGTTCAACCTGAGAAGACGCTGTGGGAGTGGCAAGCACCGCGGCGACGTAGTCGCCGTAGGATTGGTACCGGTCCTTGCGCTCTGCCGGCTGGAAAAATTCCAGGTTGCGTCCTTTGCCGTCCTTGACGGCACTCACGCGCAAATTGGAGTCGAGAGAAAAGAGAAGAATGGTTTCGCCGGAATAGCGCGGCTGAACCGAGACTTGCGCGGTGGCATTCATTTCCGCATTTTCCGCCACAGCGGTGTTAATTTTGTAACTGGGGATCAGGAAGTCCTGGCGTGCCGAAGGGTCGTCATAGGCATGGCGAGGGCTGCGGCCGTCCGCCGGAAAATTCATCCAGATGTCCGGAATCTTCACCGCGCCGCCGTCTCCCCAGCGGCCGATGCGAATTTCTTCCAGCTGCATGGCGTCGTCCCGAACTTCAATCCAACCCTTATCTTTGGTTTTCAGGTCGGCAAGGAAATAGGCGGTGCGTTTTCTGTCGCCGGACAAAACGCTCTTGAAGAGGCGCGGGAGGTATTCCGCGCCGAGATCTTCGCGCTCTTTCTGGCGTTTGGCGTAGAGATCGTCACCTGCGCCGGCGGAAGAAGCCCACTTCACCTGTTTTGCAACATCTTCGTAAAAGCCATCCGTGAAGCTGAACGTGGCATCGCTAAATGTCATGTCCAGCTTGTCCTGCTTTGTAAAGAGCCGCAGTTGATGGGCCTCCGCGGGATCGGGAGGATCGGCCTGCACGCGTCCATTGCCATGAAAAACTGCGGCGAACACAACTCCGTTCACCGGCTGGGCGAACTGAATGGTGCCGTCAAGCAGGGTGATATGCACGCGATCGCGGATGATCTCGACGTTCCCGGTGTGCGCGGACTTCGCGGGGTCCATTGCGGGGCTGGAGAGGGCATTCCATACACTGGCTGCCGATGAAGAAGCCGAAGCTTGCGCATGGCTATGAGTAGCGAAGAGTGATGCAAGAATGATGGCAACGAAGACGCGGCGAATCATGAAAGTGTCTCCTGGTCTTGGTCGAGAAAGTACCTTGTCTTTGCTTTCCAGGCAAGTACCGAGCGATGAACTGAAACTAAAAGTTGAGATGCGGATTCTTGGAGATAGTGAATGGTAGGGGATGAAGAGTCGCGCGTGCGGGAGAATGAAGGGAGTTGAGGTAGTCTAAGCGAGCGATGCTGGCGACCTATCCAATCGAAGAAGGGCGAGAGAAAAAGCGGGCTGCGCTGCTGAGCGTAGGCTCCGCCTTTCTGCTGGTTTCTCTCAAGACGTTCCTGGTGGTCCGGACGGGAAGCTTGGGCGTCCTTTCAGAGGCGTTGCACTCGGGCCTGGACCTGCTTGCCGCGATCATCACATTTCTCTCCGTGCGCATGTCTGACCAGCCGGCGGATGAAAAGCATCCCTACGGTCACGGCAAATTTGAGAACTTCTCGGCGTTCGTGGAGACCGGGCTACTGGCGCTGACGGCTCTCTACATCGTTTATGAAGCATTTCACCGGTTGTTCTTCCGCAGCGTGCATATCCAGCCGAGCGTCACGGCGATCCTGGTGCTGCTGGTGGCATTGATGATTGATCTTACGCGCGCGCGGGCGCTCGGAATTGTCGCTCGAAAATATTCCAGCGACGCGCTGGAGGCCGACGCGCTGCATTTTTCGACCGATGTGTGGAGCACCATCGTGGTGATCGCCGGCATCGGCTTGGTGTGGGCCGGAGAAGCGTGGAACTTGCCGTGGCTGAATTACGCCGATGCCTTGGCCGGCCTCACGGTTGCGGCCGTCATCTTATGGGTCGGCGCGCAGCTTGGCAGGCGCACGCTGGATGCGTTGCTGGACGCGGCCCCGCAAGGCTTGCAGCAAGAGATCGCCAAAGCTGTCGCGCATATGGATGGCGTGCTGGATGTCGACCGCGTGCGCGTGCGTCGCGCCGGCAATCGCCATTTTGTTGATGCGACGGTGAGCGTGGCGCGCACGGCGAGCCTCGAGCAAGTCCACACCCTGAGCGACGCCATCGAGAAGCGCATCGGTGAAATTGTGCCCGCGGATGTGATGGTGCACGCGGAACCTCGCGCGCCCCAGGGCGAGCACTTATTTGAAGCAATTCGCGCCGTGGCCCAAAAGTTAGGCCTCGCTGTGCATGACTTGACCGCCGTGCAGCAGGACGGGCAGCTCTTCATCGAGCTGCACCTGGAAGTGGACGAAAATCTGAGCTTGGGCGACGCGCACCGCCAGGCTACGGAGCTGGAGGAGAAAGTCCGTGAGTTGCGCGGCGGGCACGCGGAGGTGAACATTCACATCGAGCCGTTGGGGAGGCACATTGCCACACCGGACTCTGGCGCAGGAGAGATGAAGCAGCTTTCGCGGGCCATCGAGGAGTTTCTGAACCGCTTGCCAGCGGAATTCGACGAGCTGGTGAACTGCCACGACGTGCGGGCAAGGCAGGTCGAGCATCACATTCTCGTGTCCTGCCATTGCACGATGAAAGGCCATCTGCCGATTACCCAGATCCACGATGTGACCGCGGTGCTGGAAGACCGCGTAAAGGAAAAGTTTCCGCAGATCTATCGCGTCACCATTCACCCTGAGCCCTTCGAAGAAAAGTAACGGAATAAACGGCAGCGAGGGTTACTGCGTCGCGGAGCGGCGAGCGAATGCCTGCGCGCCCAGTGCGATCAACGCCGGAAAACAAACCAGAACATAGCGCGGCTCGGGTGTTTCCAGCGTGGTCAGGAAAGTTGTACGGAGCACGACGAATAGCACCAGGAAGGCGACCGCCGGCCGGGCCGCTGGATTCGAACGCCAGAGCCTCGCCGCCCCCCAGAGTCCCAGCCCCACATAAATTATGTTCAGGAAGAAAAACAGGCTGGTGACTTCCTGATCGACGGGGTCATCCTCGCGCATTTGCCTGAGCGGAAAGACGTGTCCCGAAATCGGCAGCAGCTCAATGCGCGGGGTGAACCAGATGGTGACGGCGCGCGCGGCCGGAACCCAGAGGTACGTCCGCAAGGGGTGGCGGGCGTTTCGCTCATGAGCAAGTTGCGAGAATTGCGCATCCTCTTCTGGAGTCAGCATCAAATCGTTGTTGTAGGGCTCGAGAATCGCTGCCACACGCTGTTTTTCTTCCGGCGTATCGAACGCGCGCGCGGGCATGTCCTCCACAAAAATAGCTTCCTCGTTCAACCTCCACGGCACCAGGTAGCACTCGCGGACACGGTACAGCCAGGTTTTTTCCCAGGCCATGAAGCCGTAGGGAACCAGCTCGCCCGGCAGATTCGAATTCTTGGGAGCGAGGAACTGTGGCTCGCGGAGAGTCACCACGTTCCGAACCGCCCAGGGAGAAAGAATTGTCAGGCAGCCGAAAGCCAGTGCGAAGCAAACCCAGATCCAGCGGCGGTAATTCTTGCGCAAGAAAAATACTCCGCCAAAAATAATAATGGCCGCAATCAGCAACAACGGCGCTTCCGGGCGAAACAGCGTGCTCACCCCAACGATCAAGCCGGCTGCCATGGCGGCGTATTCCACGCTCCGGCTGAGCGGTAAATGCGGTCCCTTCAATAGAAAGCTAGGCTGAGCGACTCGACGGAACGCGAGAACTAGAATGCAACAGGCGAGTGCCGTCCAGAACGTGGCGAAAACTTCGGTTAGCGGCACCGCTACATAATTCGCAGTGAAGGGACACAAAGCCGCGAGCCACAGCGCAACGGAATAAACACGGTCGTTCGGCGCGGCGTCCTCCGAGCGATACGCTAAGAGCGTCGCGAGCTTGGCAATCACCAGGCAGGAAAGAAGGTCCACGCCAATCTGAGCAAGCATCACCCAGAGTCGCGCGTCCGCGCCTGTGCGTCCCGTGAGAGCGTAGACAATGGCGAGAAACGCCGGATAGCCAGGCATACGCAAATCCACCGGCGTGATCAGGCCGCCAACGGTCATCGCGTAGACATGGTACTTCAGCCAATTTGTCGCGATCTGCTCGTACAAAACCGTATCGCCGGAGTTGGCCGGAAACTTCAGGACGAAATAGAGCCGCAGGCCGAGGCCTGCGGACAAGGCAACAAGGCGGTTCGAGAAAACTCGCTTCATCAATGCCACGCATCTTACAATAGAGCAGACGGAATCGCGCAGATGGACTCAGCCCCAGCCTGATGTATATTTGCCTGCCATGCCGCCAGGTCGAAAGGTGAAATGAAGGAACGCGGACCCATATTTTACGACGCGGAGCGTGTGCGCTGGCGCCGGACGCGCCGCGTGGTGGAAATTTCCGGCGTCCTGCTTACCCTTCTGCTGGCGTATTTTTTCGTTACGATCGCCGTCAGCGTTGAGCTGCCCTCAGGGCTTCTGCCTGATACCAAGCCGGGATTTCATCCGCTGAAGTCCAAGAAAAAAACCGCGCCCGTGCGTGAACGCCGTAGGCGCGTCCAGAATATCGGCAGCATACCGGCAAGCTACGATCCCGTGCGCGCCGCGTTTTACGTCAGCTGGGATCCAAATAGCCTCGCTTCTCTCAAAAAGCATTACAAAGACATCGACCTTCTGATTCCCGAACAACTGCACTCCGTGACGCCGGACGGCGCGATGACGGTCGTGGACTATGACCCGGCTGGCCAAAAGATTGTAAAAGCCTCTCCGCCCGAGGCCGTCGCGATCTTGAAGCGAGACAAGCTTCATCAATGGTTGAAATCGCTCAATCCACCGCTCGAGCTCCCGACCATGGGTCTTCTGAACAACTACGACGGCTCCAGTTGGCACATAAAAGAAATGGTATTGATGCTGGCCAATCCGGCGGCGCGTCACAGCCTGGCGCACGATGTTGTCGACTTCGCAGTGCAAGCGCACCAAGCCGGAATCGTTGTCGATTTTGAGGAAGTCCCTGACGCCAGCCAGGAGCACTTCCAGGAATTCATCGAAGAGTTGGCTCCGGCGATGCACTCCGTCGCACTCAAACTCATGATCATGCTCCCGGCGCGCGATGATGCTTACGACTACCAGTTCTTCGGAAAACAGTGCGACGCCATCATGTTGATGAATTTCGATGAGCACTGGCTCACCTCACCGCCAGGTCCAATCGCTTCGCAGGATTGGTACATTGATAATCTACGCCAGATCATGGAGGACGTACCGGCGCAGAAAATCATCGTGGGGGTGGGCAACTTTGCTTATGACTGGTCGGAAGCTCCAGGCAAAGCCAATGAGCCCGCCCAGTCGCTCACCATTCAGGAAGCGTTGTTGCACGCCTACGAATCCGAGACGCAGGTCGAGTTTGACTCCGCATCGCTAAATCCGCATTACTCCTATTACGACGAGCACGATCACGTCCATCAGGTGTGGATGCTCGATGCCGTCACGGCGTACAACGAAATACGCGCCAGCGAGCGTCTCGGTGTTCAAGGCATAGCTCTCTGGAGGTTTGGATCAGCCGATACCTCCATGTGGCCGATTTGGGATGCCACGCGACCCGACAACGCGGCCCGCCAAAAAATCGCCGACCTGCCGCCGGGACCGGACTTGATCCTTGAAGGCGATGGCGACGTCTGGCACTTCATCGATACTCCCAAGCACGGTCAGCGGAGCTTCACCTATGAAGCCGCGACCGATCTATTTACCGCCGAGAAGTACGACTCGTACCCGCTTTCCTACCACATCGATCAGCTCGGGGCCGCGCAAAAAAAACTTGCATTGACGTTTGACGACGGGCCCGATCCGTCCTGGACTCCCAAGATCCTCGACGTTCTCAAAGAGAAAAATGTCCCCGCAACTTTTTTTGTAATCGGCCTAGATGCCAACAAGTGGCCGCAACTCCTGCGCCGCGAGTACGCCGAAGGCCACGAAATCGGCAATCACACTTACACGCACCCGGACTGGGAAGGTCCCAACCTCTCTCCAACGCAAATCCGTTGGGAGCTCAATCTGACGGAGAGGCTCATCGAGAGCATTGTCGGCGCCAAATCCATTTTGTTCCGGCCGCCCTTTGGGATTGACCACGAGCCCGAGTATGCCGAAGAAGTGGCGCACCTCCCGACGGCGCAAGACATGGGCTACCTCATCATCGGTCAAAAGGTGGACCCGAACGATTGGAGCCAGGAATCGCCGGGTGTGCCGATCTCAGCGGACAAAATCGTAGAGAATATTTTGCAGGAAGCGCCGAAGGGAAACATCGTCCTGCTTCATGACGGCGGCGGTAACCGCAGCCAGACGCTCGCCGCGCTCCCGCAAATCATCGACACGCTCCGCGACAAAGGCTATCAATTTGTTTCCGTCGCGGATCTGATCGGCAAAACGCGCGCCCAGGTGATGCTCCCTCTTTCCGCGGAAGAGCAATTCGAAGCGCGGGCCGACGGCTTCATTTTCGGCATCTACCACTGGTTTTGGGTGATCATCACCACAACGTTCATTCTCGGCATCATTCTCGTCAGCGGCCGCGCGCTGATCATCGGCATCCTCGCGCTGATCGAAAAGCTGCGTCCCGACCATGCCGTGATGCCGAATCCGCCCCCCAGCGTGACCGTGCTGATTCCCGCTCACAACGAAGAATCCGTCATCGTGCAGACCGTCACTTCCGTTCTGCTGTCCGATCTGCAGGACTTGCGGATCATCGTTGTGGATGATGGCTCCACGGACAAGACCGGCGAACTTCTGGATACCAACTTTTCGCACCAGCCGCGCGTCCGCATCATTCATCAGGTAAATCGCGGAAAAGCGGCGGCGTTGAACGCGGCCATGTCCCAGGCCGACACCGAAATTGTGGTCACTATCGACGCGGACACGGAAATAGAAACCGACGCCATCAGCAAACTGGTTAGGCATTTCTCCGATCCCAATATTGGCGCCGTCGCGGGCAACGTGAAAGTCGGCAACCGTTCCCGCTGGCTCACGCGCTGGCAAGCGCTCGAGTACATCACCAGCCAGAACATGGAGAAGCGCGCCTTCCATCTTTTGAACTGCATCACCGTTGTCCCCGGCGCCCTCGGGGCCTGGCGCAAGAAAGCCATTGAAGCCGCGGGCGGCATCACCGCGGACACCGTGGCGGAAGACGCCGATCTGACCATCGCGATTCGCCGCCTCGGCTGGCGCGTCGGCTACGATGAAGAAGCGATCGCGTGGACTGAGGCTCCCGAAAAAGCCGGGCAACTCATTCGGCAGCGGTTCCGATGGACCTTTGGGACACTGCAATCGTTCTGGAAGCACGGCGACACATTGTTCCGCCCGAAATACGGCACGCTCGGCTGGGTCGCTCTGCCGAATATTTTTGTATTCCAGTTGGCCCTGCCGCTCATTTCTCCCATTATCGATCTGTTGTTTTTTGGCTCTGTCCTCCTGTGGGCCGTGGAAAGATGGCATTTCACCTGGCTGCCCACGGTGCAGTCTTCCACCGACGACTTGCTCCGCTCCGTCTTTTTCTTCATCGGCTTCTTGTTGATTGACATCCTGACCTGTGTGCTCGCCTTTGCCCTGGAGCGCAAGGAAGACTGGACGCTGCTGATTCCGGTCTTGCTGCAGCGCTTCTACTATCGGCAGTTGATGTACGTCGTGCTGTTCCGTTCCGTCAAGGAAGCGGTCAGCGGGCGTCCCGTGGGCTGGCGCGGCGTGGAGCCGGAAGCACCGCGGCAAGCTCCCAAAGCCCGGCCCAAGCCTGCCCCTGTCGAAGGCAACTGAGTTTGCTTACACCCGGGGAGGCGGCGCGTCTGAACGCGTGGGGGTTGCCCATGTCCGCGATCGTACCGCGCCGCGTTCGGACCTGCGCGAAAGACTTGCGCTCCAGCGGAGTTCCACTTTCCGGGGCGCCGATTCAGGTGTCGCGTTTACCCTGTTGCCCGCCGCGGGTATATACTTGCGCCCTCGACGAGGTTATTGCAGCCTCGAGAAGGAGCCATTATGCAAAACGCAGCTGTCCAAACAGCACCTGGAGACATTCGCGCTTTTGTTCAAGAGTATTTCGATGCCTGGAAAGGTACTGATGAAGACAAGATCCTCTCGTACTATTCGGATGATGTTGTAATCCACCTGCCAACGGGAACACTGGAAGGAAAGATGGCTGTGCGGGACAACTTTGTGCGACCGTTCATCACCGCTTTCCCGGGCAATGTGCATTCCATTCGTAACCTGGCTCACACTAAAAACCTAGTCGCCGTGGAATGGAGTTTTGACGCCGAGCATCTAGGCGCCTTCGCGAATATCAAGGCGACGGGCAAGAAGGTTCAAGTTCCTGGCTGCTCCTTCTACGAATACGACCTGGCAACCAGAATAATTCCGGCGGGAAGGATTTACTTCGATTTCGCTACGCTGATGGGTCAGATTGGCGCGGGAGTCTAAAGCTCAATCGGATGATCGGAAACTGACCCGATACTCGAATTTTCGTCGATTTTCATCTAGGCGGGTAGTTGTTGTAGGATATCCATCTGCAAAGGGAGGTCCCCATGGCCATCAGTTTCACCTTGAACGGCAAAGCCACTTCCGTTGACGTCAGCCCGGACATGCCATTGCTTTGGGTGCTCCGCGACACGCTGAACATGACCGGCACCAAGTTCGGCTGCGGCATGGCACTCTGCGGCGCTTGTACCGTGCACATCAATGGCGAAGCCACGCGTTCCTGTATCACGGCGGTCTCCAGCATCGCCGGCAAAAAAGTCACCACCATCGAAGGTCTTTCCGCCGATGGCAGCCACCCCGTCCAGCAAGCCTGGATGGAAGAAGACGTTCCGCAGTGCGGAAGAAACCCAAGCCCACCGACGCCGACATCGACGATGCCATGAGCGGCAACATCTGCCGCTGCGGCACTTACCAGCGCATTCGCAAAGCCATTCACCGCGCCGCGTCCATGCAGGCCAAGGCGTAATCCGCCGTTCGAGCTGTTTTCTTCAACTAGAGTTATTACAACTTGTTTTGAGGTGTCCCATGACTATCGCTTCTGTTGTAAACCGTCGTGATTTTCTGAAGACCGGTGCCGCCGGAGGTGTGGCCCTGGTCATCGGGTTCCATCTCTCTCCCCGCGCCTTCGCCGATCAAGCTGCGGAGCAGGAAAAGAAAACTCCCAATCCTTTCGACGCCTGGGTCCGCATCACGCCGGACAATCGCGCGACGCTCATTCTTGGAAAGTCGGAAATGGGTCAGGGCATTATGACCGCTCTGCCCATGATCCTGGCGGAAGAGCTCTGCCTCGATTGGAAGAACGTTAAAGTCGAGCAAGCGCCCACCAATCCCAAAGTCTATGACCTGGGCACCGGGGGAAGCGGCAGTGTCGCGGGCTCGTGGCTGCCGTTGCGCCGCGCCGGCGCGGCTGCCCGCGAAATGCTCATCGCCGCGGCTGCCCAAAAATGGGAAGTCAGCCCTGACACCTGCAAAGCCGCCAATGGCCAGGTGGTTCACGGCCATCCGCAGCGTTATCTGTCCTACGGTGAACTAGTCGAGGCAGCCGCGAAGCTGCCGGTTCCCAATTTCAACACTGTGCCCCTCAAGAACGCGGACGATTTCACGGTTGTTGGCCACGACACTCACCGCTTTGAGGGACGCTCCAAAGCTACTGGCGCGGCGAAGTTCGGCATCGATTCCCGTGTGCCCGGCTTGCTTTTTGCGGTCGTGGCGCGGTGTCCCGTCTTTGGCGGCAAACTCGCCTCGTTTGACGCCGCGAAAGCAAAAGAGGTGCCCGGCGTCCGTGATGTCATTTCATTTGAAACCAGCGGCCGAGGCGCTTCGACCACTGGTGGCGTTGCCGTTCTTGCGGACAATTCCTGGGCCGCTATGCAGGGACGCAAGGCGCTCGTTGTGAAGTGGGACGAAGGTCCCGCCGCGAACGAATCATCGGCCGAGCTTCACAAACACTTTCTCGCCAATGCCGCCAAGGGTGGAAAAGCCTTGCGCAACGATGGCAATGCGGACTCCGTTCTTTCCTCCAGCCCGAAAAAAATCGAGGCCGCTTACGAACTTCCCTTCGCACCCCATGCTTGCATGGAGCCGATGAATTGCACCGTGCAAATCCGCCCTGACGGCGCGGAAGCCTGGGTGCCCACGCAAGCTCCGCAATGGGCGCAAGGCGTCATCGCGGAAGCCGCCAAGCTGCCACCGGAAAAAGTCATCGTGCACACCACCCTGATGGGCGGCGGCTTTGGGCGTCGCTATCAGGCCGATTTCGTGATGGAAGCGGCGCAACTGGCCGCCAAGTCCTCAGGTAAGCCGGTCATGGTTCTTTGGACTCGGGAAGACGATATGCAGCACGGTTTCTATCGACCTGCTTCCTATCACAAGTTGCAGGGCGCGTTGGACGCCAACGGCAATCTCGCGGCCTGGAAACATTTTCAAACCTCGACTTCGATCGCTGCCAAGTGGAACGAGAAACCCGAGGAGGATTCAGGGCTGGGCGAGTTCGGCAGCGGCGCGACGATACCCTATGTGACGCCGAACATTCGCCTCGAATACACGCTCGCCGAATCCAGCGTGCCGCGAGCCTGGTGGCGTTCCGTCGAACACTCCAGCA
>WNFN01130649.1_pt1 | contig 17663 bp, 23 predicted proteins | sample 5400161 | NCBI WGS metagenome assembly WNFN01 (sample SAMN13153353, study PRJNA577476) | soil metagenome | isolation source: 80 cm saprolite on Douglas fir-dominated hillslope | place: USA:California | collected 2013-09-17 | reverse complement strand
ATGTGGCGCGGCCGTCCGGCGCCCAGGTCATCGCGGACACGCCGGACGCGGCCTGGGCGCCGTTGATCCGCGACCCGGCCTGGAACACGCCGCGTGCCAGGTCGGGCACGTACTGGCCGGTGATGACACGCTGGCACCGCGCTCGTGATTCGGGTGTGAGCTGCTCCCAGTCGCGCTCGAACCGCCGCGTGAGCTGGAAGGGCCGGCATTTCTAGGCGCGCTGGTCGAGGTCGGCGGCCATGTCCTCCGCGCTGCGGTACACCGGTGACAGGTCACCGGCTGCGATCTCCCGGCCGGCTTCCCGCTCGCCTGCCTGCCGCTGCGGGGACCAGAACCAGGCCTGACCGGCGGGGATCGTCTTGAGGCCGCGCACGGTGACGGTGCCGTCATCGTGCCGGGTGAACTCGACCTCGTCGCCCTGGGCCACGTGCAGCGCCTCGCGGACTTCGGCCGGAAGGGTGAGTTGGCCGCGGCCGCGGATCCGGGCGGTGGTGACGGCGGTCTGAGCAGCCATGGCGCTCCTACCTCTTCTATGGCTGAGATTTTCTGACTTTCCGAGATTCTGACGCGCCCCAGTGCTCGTGCAGGTCAGCGGGAGACAGCTGGGCCTGCCGGGACAGGATCGAACCGGGCCAGATGGCCCGGTTGCCCAGCTAGCCGGGCTGCCTGAGCGCGCTGCGCCACGGTCGATCAGGCCGTGTGCGTAAGCGGGGTAGTCACCGAGCGTGACGAAGCACTCGAAAGAAGAGCGCACATTCGGCTCGTTAGGTACCGCATTAGCCTGATCTTTATGACGCTCCGTCCGCGTACCGAATTGCGATTATGTGACCGATCAGCCCAAATCACTGATGGCACGTGGCCGAAGTGACGTACGTCATGGTTATCCGGACGGATTAATGGCACATGCCGACGACTCGGCGGCGATCTCATGTCAGGTTCGAAGTCTGGGCTTTGGCCTTCCGCCCCGCTCGGCTCCCAGGCGTGGTGTAGTAGGGCATCGATACCCTCGTCAGGCGGGGCACGGGAGGGTCGGTCTCGAAAACGACAGCCTTTGTGGTGAAATCCTCCGTGAGGAGTCCCGGCAGGCCCTGCGCCCAGCCATATAGCTCCAGTCCCCTGAAGGACGGCAGAACTCGCACCGTTTCGCAAATTCCGAATCCGAGAGCTCGCCTCTCCGGGGGTCCGACAGCGTAGTCCCCTATCAGGCTGGCTGCATCAAGGCCATTGATACTATCCTGCACGCGTCGTCCCCTGATATGGGCGAATCACCTCGCATGACCGATGCGAATTCGTGCAGTTCGGCATGCATCGTGGCGGTACCATGCTGAATTCTGATGCCGATGTCTGGCATGTCATGAAGCCGCTCTGCCCATTCCCTGTACAGAATGAAATGCGCACGGATCTGGAAAGTGCTCATGCCGCTGACGATTCGGCACCACGACGCAGCACGGTCATCCCTGCCACCTGGAGACCGGCTGGCCGCGAGCAAGCCGCCTAGGTAATCGGCCGTTAGCTCGTCGTCACAGAGGGAGCCCTCCTCCAGCATCTGGTAGGCGAGCCGGTAGCTGACTATGCCATCAGCCGGCATGCTTGTCGCCTTCCGATCCGCTTTCTCAGCTATCCGCCCGAAGTTTCGGGTCCGGTACGCCACGGAACGTGCCAAAGCTTGCCCGAATTCATCGACTGAGGGGCCGAGCAGCCGTTTGAGCAGACTCGCGCTGTCCTTCCCGGCTTCTGATGCGGCGGCCTTGGCTGCGGCGGTCACCACGGCTCCGGTAATAATCGGCTCTGGCATGGTTCGTAATCCTGGCTTTGCAGGCAGGTCAGCTTGCTGACCTATCTTCCCGGTTACTTACCTTAGTTCTCAGAGAATAGCTCAGGGCGCCGTTCTTACTGCGGGCGCAACCGGATCCTATTGGCCGGTGCCAGCGCCTTGTCGCTGGCTAGCTGCCGGCCTCTATGTCCAGAATCGTGACTCAGCCAGCGACGCTGGGCCAGCCGCAGGATGGGTCGCCGTGCTGATCGCGGAAATCCTCGCCAACCGCGGGGAACAGCCGCTCGCACCGATCCCTGGTATGCCCGGCCGACAGCCACCGGCCAGGATCGCAGGCGTCAACCGCCCACAGGTCCCCGACCTGCCCGCCCAGCACGTCCGTCACAGCCACCCAGTCGCCCCGCCCGGCCCGGACCGCCGCCCGGACTGCGCCGGCACCACCACAACCCAGCCCACGCCATTCGCCGACACACCAACATGCTGACAGCTGTCCGGCCGGACCGGCCAACCGCGCCGGATCAACGCAGCTGCGCACGTGCCACGGCACCCTCGACCACGGGCTCGCAGCCGCCGGACCCGCACGCCGTCGGCTCGATCTGCGCCCTACTGCAGGTGGACTGGTCGGCTCGCAATACTATACGGAACCGGCAATCTGCGTTCCCGCCAGAGGCAACGGGCCGAGCCGGCAATGAGCCTGCCGCCGGGCTGTGGACGCACGCACATGCGTGTTCTCTGAACTACCGGGCGTCGCTGCAGCTCAGAACCCCAAGCGGCCACGACGGTCGACGGCCACTCTGACCGGGATGTCGCTGTCGGTAGGTCGGGACGTCAGGTGGCCTGCACCCCGGAGCCACAGCAAGCGGACATCCGGTGCTTAACGGCTCGCCCAGCTTCTCCTCGTTGCCGCTTGTTGACGCCAGCGCCTGACAGGCCTTTAACCGTCTTGACCTGCGAAGACATCCGAACCTTCAAGTGCACATTGACAGTTCAGAGAATGCCGCGATGAGGGTGATCGTCCAGCAAATCCACGTGCGCCGAACCGGATAATCCGTGCGCGGGCACGAGCACTGCCAACACAACTGCGACGCCGCTCGTATTCGGCGATCAGGCCGCCGCGGCCTGTCTCGCGAACTCACTGACAGTGACCGGGCGGTCCTGGCGAGCTCAAGCGCCGCTAGCTCGTTCGGTGCCTCGGCGGGCGTCGATGCGCCGACTGACCGTATGCCCGCCGACGTGGTCGTCCTGTGTACGGGGCCAATGGCCGTCATGGAGCTGTCAGTAGTGGTTCGCGGCCACGCTTCCGCGTTCTCGAACCTTCCTGGCTGGCAGCGGAGACGTCTGCTGAGGCTTGCTTGCCGGCGTGGCTGGCTCGCCGCGGCACTCCGCGACTGTGGTCATCTATAACGGCCTGTGCCAGACTCGTCCGGTGCCGAACTTGCCGGGAATCGTGATCTGGGGTCGCTCATGAGCGCTGTAGCTGCGGCCGCCGCGCGGGTAGCGTCGGCGGCCCGCGCCAACCTGCCCCCGGACATAGCCGAGGCGTGGCTGGCGATGCTCGCGCCCGGCGTTCGACTGACGGCGGCACCTGAGTCGGCCGCGCTGGCCCGCGGCCGCTGGCCGTGGCGCCGTCACCGGGATCCGGCCGGGCAGGATCGGCCTGCGATCGTAGGCTGGCTGGGCGGGCTGCCGGTACTGCCAGAGGGGACGGATTGGCCAGCCTGGGAGGGTCACGGGCCGCTGGCCCACGTCGCCACCCTCGACTGCGCCGGGCTGCGGGCCGCCCTCCCCGGCCCGCTGCGGAATGCCGGGTTCCCCGATTAGGGGTGGCTGTCCTTTTCTACTTCGACGGGTCCGCTGACGGCGGCGTCGAGGTCGTCGGCTCCCTGTTCGCCGGCACCGGCCCAGGCGCTCAGGTGATCTACTCACCACCAGATCGCGCTGCCGGGACCCCGGACCCGGCGGGCGTACCGCTGTACCGGAGGATGGAACTGGCCGCTGAGCCGGTGCTGACCTGGGCGACCTGGGAGCACCCCCGGCTGTACGCAGGCCGCGGCCGGCCCACGGACGGCTGGGACGCGGTCTACGGGGCCGCCGCTGAGGTGACTGAGCATCTGCAGCCGGGGCCGGCGCATCAGCTGGGCGGCAATCCGCTGCCGGTCCAGGGCCCGGTTGAGGTCGAGATCGCCTACGGGCAGGTCAGCCGGGGCAGGCTGGAGAAGATCGCGTGGATCGACCCGGCCGTGCTCTCGGCCGCGGACAACTGGGTCCTGCTCGCCCAGTTCGATTCCGATGACCAGGCAGGCTTCATGTGGGGCGACTGCGGCATGCTGTACTACCTGATCCGCCCCGCTGATCTGGCGGCAAGGCGGTTCGACCGTGCCGCCTTCACCTGGCAGTGCAGTTAGCCGGGCCCGTTCATGCCGACGCTGCCGAGATCGGAGTCCTCGCTGCTGGTACGCACTGACTTCACCAGCGACGATGCATGGCAGCAGTTGTGCGCCCGGGCCCTGGAAGAGAACCGGGACGGCTTCCGGGCCTATATCGAGCCGGTCAGCGATCCGGACTTCGACCACGCAACCTGGATTCAGGTCAAGGCAGCGGTGCCCGGCGACAGCCACAAAGCCGCCGTGCTGTTCGTCGGCGACAGCACGACCCTCACCTCACCCGAGCACCCGGTACTGGTGGTGGACCTGCTGAACGGCGGGCCAACGTTCCGTTGCATTCCGGCCCAGCTGTGGAGTGTGGAGAACAACCTGAACATCGCGAACATGGACTGGGAAGAATTCGCCGGATCGGCCGGCGCCGACGGCATCTTCCGCGGCTTCGACGGCTAGCTCCCGGTCGTGGATCCGGCCGCTAGCCTTTCCGCCCCTCCCGAATAGACAATCGGTGCGCCCAGCCGCCGAATACGACCCCGGCGCCGCTTGGCAAATGATCGGCGTCATACGGCCGGCGCGGAGGCCTGGGCGAACTCGGCGTCGATCACGCCAGAGGCCTCAACGGAAGCACGCTCGCGTGAGATCCGCTGCCGCGCTTCCGGCGCGAGTTCAGACAGAACGCGGTCGCGCTGGGCAAGAATCCGAATGGCCGGGCCGGCGATCTGGGCTTCGTCCTCGTTGAGCTCACCAGTTGTCCACAAAACCAAGCCCAAGCCCGGAGTCGTCGAATAGATCATGCACAGTGAGCCGCCGCCAATCCCCTCCAGCCGACGCACCCGCGGTAGGTCAGCAACTAGGAAGGTATTCCCGAAGTGCAGGAACACTGCCCGTGACGAGTAGCTGAAGGTTGACATTCCCCCGACGGTGATTGCACGCCGCAGCCGGCCGAACGCCGGGATGGGCCGCTCGTCGCCGTCGACTCGCCAGCGCCTGATCCAGCCTTGCCGCCATTCGACGATGTGATCATCGCCAGCAAGAGAAACCGGTGCCGACGGAGCGCCTTTCCAGCAACGCGATCTGAGACCGCGGGCCTTGTCGGATGGCTCCTGGTTCTGGAGCCTCGCTCATTCAGCACCATCCAGCACCACAGGAAGCCGCCTGGCGGTCAGGCCTGGCGATAGAACCGGCCAATATGCACGCTAGCGTCTTTGACGCCTATGGATCTAGCAGAGATCCAGATTCGGTCGGTCGGGAGCATTCCACGCGGTTTCGCACGTTGAGGGTGCCGATTCTGGCACTGTGACCTGGCCGTTCTTACGGTGAGGTGGTGATTCACCGCCGAGGCCTGCCACCGGGCGTCGGCCCGCACCCCGGGAGGTATCCCATGACCACCTCAATCAGCTCATCTGCTGCCCTGGCCGTGATCGAGCCTGCGTTCTCCGAGGCGGAGAAGCTGGCGTTAACCGGTTTCTTGGCCGGCTACTCCGGCATGACCGGAGAGGCCTACGCCCTGGATCTGCGCCAGGTCACCGCCTGGTGCCGGCAGCGGCAGCTGCGCCTATTCGCCGTCCGGTGCGCCGACATCGAGCAGTTCGCCCGCGACCTCGAGGCCGCCGGCCTCGGCACCGCGGCCGAGCACGCGCTGGTCTCGCTGCTGGCCCTCAACGGGCTGCGCGTGTCCGAGGCTACCGGCGCGAACATCGAAGCCTTGGGAACCGAGCGCGGCCACCGGAACCTGGCCATCACCCGCAAGGGCGGCAACAAAGCCATCATCCCGCTCGCCCCGGTTACCGCACGGGCGATCGACCTGGCCATCGGCGAGCGCTGCGAAGGACCGATCTTCACCACCGCCACCGGCCAGAAACTGGACCGGCACGGAGCCGGCCGGATCGTCCGCCGGGTCGGCCGCCGGGCAGGCCCCACCAAGAAGATCGGCCTGGTCTCAAGCACCCTCCTGTTGCCCGGCCAGGACCAGCCGCTGACCGACGGGTGGATCATCGCCGAGCAGCTGGACCACGTCGTGGACGCGGTGATCGACTCCGGCGACTGCGGCACCGAGCCGACAACGGTGATCGACTTCTCCCAGCCAGAACCCGAGATCGTACGCCGCGGCGCAGGCGACACGTCCGGATTCGAATGAACCACGATCTGCACGCCCAGGCCCTTTGGCGGCAGCGTTCCGCAGGCCGGCTTTGACGCGATCTTCCATGGGGGTCCGGGACCGGGCGGGCCGTCAGTCCCAGCCGGTCGCACCCCCTGCGCCGTCACGGCCACGGAACTGGCCGATAGTTGCCAGCAGAGTAATGACATTGAAAGCCAGCGAGGAGCGCTCATATTAAGCGCTCGGCGTGACCTTGCCGGCCAGGGCCAACTCACGGTGCGTAACCGACCGGATCCAATTGAGGGCGCTCTCCTCATATGGCGGCAGCATTGCTCGCTGCGCCGTGCGGTGAACGGTCGTTCTGTACGTGCGGGCGAGAGTGAAATCAGGGCAGAGCTAGTGCGGTACGTCGTAAGTTCCTTACTGGTTACTGGCGTGCGGGCTGTTCACTGCTGGAAGTCGGCGAGGTGGATGATGGCGGCGGTGTCGAAGGCGTCGTTGGGGTGCCCGGTGGGCTGGCCGGTGCGAAGCATGGCCGGGGTGTAGGTCTCGGTGGCGGGGTCATAGAGGGCGAAGCCGCAGTCCTGGTTATCGCCGAGGTATTCGATGCGGCATAGCGGGATCTGCTCGTCGTTGTCGTCGCCTTCGCCGGCCCATGCGGTGAGATAGCCGTAGGACCCGCGCCAGCGAATGGTGACTTCTTGCAGGTCCGGGCAGCGGGAGGCGTGGTGGTCCACTGTGCCCTCGATGAGGTCTTTGAGGCGCCTGGGCGGTGCGGGCATGCCTTCCAGTGTCGCCTGCCTGCGCTGTTGAGGGCCTGGTCTGGTGCGCGGCACGCCGATGGTGCGGATATCCGCTGTTCCGCATAGTTATGGCGGCATTCTTCCGTGATCATCTCGCCGCGGAAGGAGACCCCGCTATGGCCGGGAGTGCCCGTGCTGTGACTATCAGGCTGACCGCGAAACGGCGCCGCAAGCTGGAGCAGATCGTGCGGGCCGGTTCCAGCCCGCAGCGGCTGGCGCTGCGGGCCAGGATCGTGTTGCTGGCGGCCGGCGGCATGACCAACGGGCCTGTTCGATAAGCCCCGGTCCGGGCGGCCGGAGACCTACGGGCCGAGCGCCCGGCTGGCGGTCGTGGCTGTCGCCACCTCCGTCCCGCCCGACGGCGAGTCCCAGTGGTCGCATTCCATGATCGCCGCCCACCTGCGCGAGCGTGGCCTGGTGATCTCGGACGCCACAGTGGGCCGGGTGCTGGCCGAGGCCAAGGTGCGCCCGCACAAGGTCCGCGGCTGGCTCAACCGTGCCGACGACCCGGCGTTTTGGGCCCGGGCCGGGGCCGTGTGCCGCCTGTACCTGAACCCGCCGCCGGGCACCGTGCTGATCAGCATCGATGAGAAGACCGATATCCAGGCGAAATCCCGCAAGTATCCCGAGATTCCCACCCGGCCGGGCCGGGACGCCCGCCGCGAGTTCGAGTACGTCCGCCACGGCACCATCTCCATCATCGCCGCCATGAACGTGACGACCGGCGAGGTCATCGCCGAGCGCATTCACCGCAACGACTCCGCGGCCTTCACCAGGTTCCTCGCCATGCTGGACCAGATGATCCCATCCTGACTGCGCATCCACCTGATCATGGACAACGGCTCCAGCCACACCTCCCGCGTCACCCGGGCCTGGCTGTCCGCCCATCCCAGGCTCGCCGTTACCTACACGCCTAAGCACGCCTCCTGGCTCAACATCATCGAGCAGTGGTTCGGGGTGCTCACCCGCCGGCTGCTGCGCCGCGGCGACTTCACCTCCCGCGACGACCTGGAAGCCAAGATCACCGCATTCACCATCCGGTGCAACAAGAACGCCCGCCCCTACAGATGGAGCTACGACGCCGACGCCGAGCACGCCCGTTACCTCGAACGCCATCCGGGGCCCGAAGCCGTGCCCGTCTTGCCGCAAGCCGCATGACCGCAACGCCTGGTAACCCAGGCCCGGTCAGACGTGCAGCACTAGAAAGTGCCGTCGGGGTAGGTGGTTACGACAGCGCCCATTTCACTGCCGCCTTCGTAGTCCAGGTACTGGAAGCCTTCGGCTGATTGTGTCAGCGGGCCCAGCAGGCGTCCCCGTGTCTGCCATTGAGCGCGGCCGCCGTCGAAGATCAGCCGCCCGGGAGCCGCGGAATGCAGGCCACCGCGAGCACCCTGACGGAACTCGATCGAGGACGGGCCGACCACCTCCATGCTCTCGATGGCAACGACCGGTTCTCCGCCCGCCAGCTGATCGAAAGCATTGCGAAGCACCGCCACACCTCCGGCCCCGGCAGCAACCCGGACCAGCGGCCCGCCGGGCGGCTCAGCGAGATAATCGACCTTGATACGACCATCTGTCAGGTAACCGATGATCTCGCATCGCAGTCCCGGCCGGTGCGTCCAACCCCGGCTGATCCTCCCCGAGCCCCGCTACCCAAGCACCAGGTTCCCGGAAGCACCCTGGGATCTGTCCCGTGGATCTTGATCGGTTCGTCTGATAGATCCGTTCCGTGGATGAGGAGCGGTTGAAGCGGACGATCTGACCGATGGAGAGTGGGCGCGGTTGCAGCCGCGGCTGCCTTCGACTCAGCCGCAGCGCGGGGTGGCCGATGGGCTGACCACTGCACGGTGATCAACGGGATCTTTTCCGTACCCGCGCGGGTCAACATCTACCAGGGCACTATCGATGTCGCCTCGATCCGCATCTGGCTCCAGGACCAGTCGCACTATTCACAGGAAATCGTCTAAACGCGCAGGAGAGCCACCAAACGCTCGGCCTCCGTGATTGCCTTCGCAGTGAATATGTGGGTGCGGTGATCTTCGGTGAACCGGAAAGTCGCCACCTCTGCCGCTCCGGGAATCAGTGCACGCCGACGTGTCACCCGCACGTCACGGATCGCTTCACGGGGCTTGGGCGAGACGTGCACACGGCCAGGATGGAACGGCCACGAAAACGGTATCCGGGCTATCCAGAGGTAGCCCTCGGTAACAGCGAGAGTGTCGACCCCGTTAAAGCCCCACCAGGGTCCCGGCGAGAAATCAGCCGCACAAATGATGGACTCCTCCGCATCGCGGATTAGGCCATTCAGCGCAGCGATGCGAGCCTGACGCTGGCTTGCCATGCCGATCATCATGTCACCAACCACGCACTGCGCGCTCGGCGACGTCTGAGCTGGTTGGGCGTCTACAGTGCTCGGCAACGTCAATGACCGCCTGCGCTGCGACGCGACGCGCCGTTCCAGATCGGCGCTCTACCTCCATCACCAGGCTTCGACGTCGTTGAGGACGGCGCACTTGACCAGTTAGCCGTCTGAAGCCTTTTCCATGATCCACGGGACAGGCCCAAGACGTGACGCGCTGCCATTGCGGCCCTCAAGGAACTTGTGAGGCGCTGCACTAGTATGCCGCGCATCGTGGTTCGCCTAGAGTGCTGGTCGTGATCACAGGCGCGAGGTCGGCATGACCGCCACGGCTATCGCGTCGAGCCGGGACGGGCGGGGCGTCTTCCTGCTCGGCGCGGCGGCTTCCGCCTCCGCCGCTGGCGGTCACGCCGTGGCCGGGCCGGGCGTGCCGGAGGTGGTGCTGGCGGCCGCAGCCCTGGCGGCCGATGGCGTCTCGTTTCTGCTGGTCGGCAGCGCGGCTGTGGCTGCGCAGCGAGCCGGTGACGGTGGCCGATGTGGACGTGGTGATCAAGCCAGGCCTGGCGAACCTGCGCTGCCTCCATGCCGCGCTGGTGAGCCTGGCTCTGCGGCCGCGGGATGTCCCGGCGCCGCGCCGGCCGGCCGGGCAGGTCGCCCTGGCTGCCGAGCGCGGCGAGCTCGCGCCGGTGCCGGTCGGGCTGATTAACGGGACCACCTACCAGTGGGGCACCCGGCCGCCGTTCCGTCCCGCCGCCGTCCTCGAGGCGATCCGGCAGGTCCTGGCCCGGCCCAAGACCACCAGCGAGCAGATCACCGCGATCGTCGGCCCGCCCGACTTCATGACCGGCTGCGCGGTCACCGGCGACCTGGCAGGCCTGGCCGATGGCCTCCCGGTGGATCTGCACCTGCACGCCAGGGTCACCATCACCGACGCCGCGCACCTAAGCTCGCAGCTCGGACGGAATGTCCCGGACAGCTGGTTCACGCCAGGGCAGCTCAACCCGACGGTGCTGGTCATCGACGACTTCCCGCCCAGCACCGGCCCGTCCGAGGTCGCCAGGGCTATCGCCAGCCGGGCACGCCAGCCGCGGTGGGCAGCCGACTACCCGGACCTGCACGCCAGGACCGGTCTGCCGGTCAAGGACGTGGCCGACCTGTCCTCCCATCGTGGCGGCTACTTGCTCGTCTGCGTCCCCGAGCCGGACGCCGATCGTGACGAGCTGCGGCGGCAGCTCACTGAGATCGATGGCGTGACCGTCAGGATCCCGGCCGCCCTTCCCCGGCCGCTGGCGAAGATGATCCGGGACTGGACCCGCGCCTGGCCCGGAGAAGACCTCCCCGCCAGCCTGATCGCCTTTGAGGTCGCGATCGCGTGCGGTTGGCCATACGACGCACGGTGAGCTGGACCTGCCGCCAGACGAGGCCACAGATGGCGGGAGGACCCCCTGGACGAGCCATCCGCCTGCACTGGAAGGGCGTCACCGCCCTTGCGGAGGTCGAGGGCCGCGAGTTGACGAGGCTGGCTGCGGTGCGCCCGCCGCGCGCGAGTAGGGCTCGTTCGGTGCCTCCGGCTACTAGAGTCGGCCGAACCTCGGGTCGGCCATGATTCGGCATTTGGCTCCTCGAGGGACATGAGACACGTCTCTCGCCCGAGACATCGGCGCCGGACGGCCGCTGTCTTCCGTGTGAGTGGCGCTCGACAAATGGGACATTCGGCGAGATCCACCGGCTGGCCCCGGGGTCGCGCGTCGCGACAACCCGGCGGTTGGCGGCGATGCCGGGACATGCCTGGCCCTGACGTTCTGGGGGGCGGAGGCCGCAGTCGATAGACGACGGCGTGGGTGCGATCGTCGCGACGCTTCGCGGATTGCGCGAGCTTGATGAGGAGCGCTTCGGGCGGTGGTTCGATGTCGGCAAGTCCAGAAGAGATGCGCTCCGGCGCGAGATCGCGGTCGATCCCGACGTGATCAGGGCTTTCCTCACTCGCAACCATGAGGGGGCCCATGTGTTCGAGGAGTTGGGCTGGTCGTTTTATGCGTGGAACGGAGCCGCGCGAGACGACGACGCGCTCAGTTTCAACTGCATGTTCTCGGCCACGTCCCAGTGGGTGAAGAACAGGGTGGTCTTCGATCTGCCACCGGAGTGGGAGCAAGATCTTCGTCGTGCGCGGCAGGCCCTGGATCTTGCGGTGCGCGCGGCGTCTGGCCGAACATCCAGTCCGCTTCAGTCGTCGTGATCTGCGAACCGCAGCTCAAGCCACAACAGAATGGCAGGCGATCGCGCGGGCGCACCGGATGGGACAGCTTAAGTCGGTTCAGGTGCGCCGGCTTCTATCAGAGGAAGGCGTCGACCCGCGCGTCAAGGAGAGCCTCGCAAGGAAGCGTGAACTGTTCGACGTATTCGCGCGCATCAGCGAGACTGCCGACAGCGCCCCGGAAGCTTTCGACCTTTCCGAAGCCGACCTCGCTCGCGAAGTAATCGCCGCCGAGCGCGCCCGGCTCTTCTCGACCAGCGACGGCGTGCCGCTGCCGCACGACGAGGAAGCCGTCTGAGCCCAGGTCACCCCGCCCGGCGCGGCCGGTGCATGATCTGCCTGTTGCGGGCCTGCAGTCATAGTCATTCCTAAAAGCTTGTTGCTGACCCGAACCTGGCGTTCGGACGGCCAAGCTGCTCAGGAACAGCCTTTCGTCCTGCCGAGGGATTTGCCCGCCGCGATTTAGGTCGGCTTGGCTATTCCTCTTTGGTCAATCCACTCGCTATGGTCACCTCGTGATGGTGCATGCCATTGTCCGGTTATGCGGAACGCGGAGCGGATATGGATGACGCGCTGCTGGAGGTCGTGCTTGAGCGGCTAGATCGGGTGCCCCTTGAGCAGCGGGCAGTGCGGTTGCTGTTGGCAGCCTTTGAAGGTGATGCCGCTCTGGCTGACGAGCTACGCGGCGAGCGCCGGGACGCGTCGGACCGCGGCGCTATCCAGGGCGAGACAGAGCCGACCGGCGCGTACCTGCGATCGGTAACCGTTGCCGGGTTCCGCGGGATCGGCCCGGCGGCCACGCTTGAGCTGGAACCTGGCCCTGGCCTGACTGTCCCTGGTCGTGGGCCGCAACGGCAGCGGCAAGTCCAGCTTCGCCGAGGCCCTGGAAGTGCTGCTGACAGGCGACCTGCGGCGATGGCAGGTACTGACGGGGGCGTGGCGCGAAGGCTGGCGCAACCTGCACGCGCCGGGTCAGACGCGCCTGTCAGCCGACTTGGTCGTGGAAGGTGCAGGTTCTGCGGTCGCCGAGCGCACGTGGGACAGCAGCGCTGGATTCTCCGAATCACAGGCCACGGTCCAGGTCCACGGAAAGAAACGTGCAGGCCCTGATCGCCTGGGCTGGCAAGACGCGCTCGTGACATACCGGCCGTTCTTGTCGCACTCCGAGCTTGAGGCGTTTTTCAGCTCCCCCTCGCAGCTGTATGAGCTGCTTTTCTCGGTCCTCGGCCTAGGACAGCTCACCGCGGCGGACAAGCGGCTCGTGACCGCCCGGAAGGAAAGAGAAGACCATCTCAAAGCCGTCTACAAGGACCTGCCTGCCTTGCTCGGCCGCCTAGAGTCGGCAGAGGACGAGCGGGCGAAGTCCTGCCGACAGGCCCTGGCAGCCCGCAAGCCTGATCCCGGCCGCGCTCTCGCCGTGGCGGCAGGCGCGCCTAGCGCGCAGCCAGACGGGGAGATTGGCAGCTTGCGGCAGCTCAGTCAGGTCGCCGCGCCGGACCAAGAACAGGTCGATCTGGTGGTCGCGGCGTTGCTCGAAGCTGCTGACGCGCTGGCACGGACCGCGGACTCAGACGCTCGCCGCGCGATGGACCTGGCCGGGCTGCTCAGATCGGCGCTCCAGCACTATCGCCAGCATGGACCAGGGGCTTGCCCGGTCTGCCGGCGTGCCGGTGCCCTGGATGAGGAATGGCGCGTGCGCACGGAAGCAGAAGTAACCCGGCTGGAGGACCAGTCAGCTGAGGCTCACCAGGCGCGTGCGCTGGCTGCCGATGCCACGGCCAAGGCCGACAGGTTGTTCCTGCCAGTGCCCGGCATACTCGACGCCCCGCGAGTCGGCGCAGCCGACCCTGGGCCAGCGCGATCGGCCTGGGCGACCTTCCAGCAGCACCCGAGCAACGATGCCGCGGACGGATTCAGGCACCTTGCCGAGCACATCCACCGGACGTGGCCCGCCCTCACGGCGGCGGTGACCGCGTTGGCCGAGCAAGCGGACGCCGACCTGCGGGCGCGGGAAGACCGGTGGATACCGGTGGCACAGGAAGTGGCGGCTTGGTGCCTGCGGGCCCAAGAAGCCGAAACCGCGGCCGACGCCGTCCCCGCACTGAAGAAGGCAATCGCCTGGCTTAAGTACGCCAACGACGACATCCGCAACGACCGGCTCGCCCCCCTCGGCGACCACGCCCGCGCGATCTGGTCACGACTGCGCCAGGAAAGCAACGTCGACCTCGGCGCGATCAGGCTGACGGGCAGCAACACGCAGCGCAAGCTCGATGTCAAGGTCACCGTCGACGGTTCCCCCGGGTCCGCCCTCGGGATCATGAGCCAGGGCGAAATCAACGCCCTCGCGCTGAGCATTTTCCTGCCCGCGCCACTATCAGCTCCAGCCCGTTCCGGCTCCTGGTCATCGATAACCCAGTCCAGGCGATGGACCCCGCTAAGGTCGAGGGGCTCGCTCGAGTCCTACAGGACGTATCCCGATCCCGGCAAGTCCTGGTGCTCACACACGACGACCGGCTGGCCGAAGCCCTGCGGCGGCTCAGAATCCCAGGCCGGATACTAGAGGTCAGCCGCCGCGCAGACTCCATCGGCAAGAACCGGCCCGCGCTCACGCCGGTAGCGCAACTGCTCAAAGACGCCCGCGACCTATGCGCCGACGACGCAGTATCCCAAGACGTCGCGGCCAGGGTAGTCCCAGCACTATGCCGCCTGGCCATCGAGGCTGCGTTCACCGACGCCATCCGCCGCACCCAGCTACGCAACGGGCGGCGGCACGCCGACATAGAAGCTGACATCGAATCGGCGGACACCCCTTACTAAGAAAGCCGCACTAGCAATGTTCGGCGACACCACCAAAGGCGGCAACGTCCTGCCACGCCTGGATGGCTGGCGCCGATCAGCGGCGAACACCTACAAGATGGTCAACAAGGGCGCTCATGCTCCAGTCATGCTCCTACGTGGGCAGAGCGTCATATTGCTTTTGGCAATCCGGGCAGATCGGAAGCGCCTCGTGGTCTTGTGTGGGCACGAAGAAAACGCCACAGATAGCCCGAATGGCTGTGCCCTCGATCGTGCTCCCAGCGAGATGCGTGCGGTGCGCATAGTGGCTGTGTCTGCCTGGCTCGGATTGAGCGAGCTCTCGCCGGGTGACAAGGGATTCGAGCTCGGCGACACGTTTGGCCCACCAGCCATGCTCAGCAATGTTCGTGTAGGAGTTTTGGTAGCGATCCCAGCTCTGCTCCGGCGGACTCAGGGAGATGAGAGTGCGGATTGCGAGTTGCCACGCTAGGTCACTCCCCGCGTGGGGGGAGACTGGGATGATCTTCGCCTCAATCTCGTCGGCCTCGTATCCGTCTTCGCGGACTGCGGTAACGACAAGGGTGATGCGAGCTAGGGAGCCTTTGTCCGGCACGGGATGCTTGATCACGATATGAGTGGAGCCGCCTGATTGGATATCTCTGAGCGCATCGAGGACCTGCTCTTGGACGCCGAGTTCCCACTCGGTCATGAGCCGCGCAGCCGTCTCCCGCTTAAGCAGCCGGTGGTCCGCGGCAGTTGGCAGCCACTGCCTTAGGTCACCGCTATCGTTCTCACGCTCCACCCGCTCGTAGAAGTCGTCGTGATCTTGGTGCCCACCCTTCGCAAGCCCAGCCACCACTAGCCAGTGAACGCCCGTGTCCGGATCTTTCCAGACGCCACCTCGCCACTGGCCGGTCTTAACTTCCATCAGGCGCAACTGCGTGCTGGCTGCGATCGGGCCTACAAAATTGTCACTAGCTGCGTCCAGTCCGAACGACTGGGTTGCCTTGGTGACGACTGGATGCGGCAGCTCGCTGAGCGGATGGAGCGCATCAGGGGTGCCGTCGGCCAGGAGCCTCAGTGGTCTGGGAGACTCCCAGCCGGCGGTCAGATCTTCTTCGATCAGGCGAAGGGTGGGGCGCGCGCGACGACTATGCACTCAGCTAATGATGCCGAAGTGACGCCGAACCGGCGAACCTTCCTAGCTAGAGGCTGTTCGCGACTTCGTCGATCGCTCGGGATAGAGTCTGCTGCTGAGTCGCGAAACGCTCGGCGAGCTCACGGCGGTCGCGTTGGCGCTGCAACTCGAAAGCAGCTAGGTCCTTCACTTCGATGCGACGATCACGACCAACGCGGTAGGACATGATCTCACCTCGATTCAGGAGTTTGTACAGGTGCGTACGGCTCATACCAAGGCGCTCAGCGGCCTGACTTGGAGTGAGCACGGCAGCTTCACCGATGACCGCGAACTCCGCGCCATCGCGCACACAGCGGCTGAGGCCCAGCAGCACATCGCGTAGCTCGGGGCCGATGCTTGTCTGCGCATACTGCTCAAGCGCATCGAGTTGTTCAACGGGGATGTTCGCGGTCTCGAGAATTTCCATGGTTACCCAACCATACATGTCACAGGTGATCTACCTGTCACAGATGACACTAGCTGACGCGGGTCCCTCAGTCAAGGCAAGATGCTTCGGACGCCAGTCGCCTGACTAGAGCACTGGGTCAATCGGCAGCTGCGCTGCGGAGACTGTTCGCTGCTTGCACAGCGGGACGCACTTGGACCTTGCTGGACAAGATCAACAGCCAGCCCTGCCGACCGGACCTTGGGATACCCGCGCTGACCTGCAGGATCGCATCTTGAACGCCACCATACTCCCAGCCCGCGAGAGAGTCGCGATAGAGATTCTAAACACAAGTCCGCAGGCGGCATGTTTTCGCAGGTCACGGCATATGTGACTGCCTCTCCGCCCATGGTCTCCGGAGCCGTGTGCGCAGGTTCGAATCCTCGTGAGGGCGCAGGTAGAAGCATAAATTCGAACACAATAACAATCAAGCTCGAGCAACCCGGCGGGTCTGTGACCTGCGCAAACGCTCAGGGCTTCCGGATCTTGCGCCCGCTGGCGCCCCAGATCGCCTGACCAGGCCGTTCTCCCCCAGCACGACCGCCCTTCCATTTCCCGGGCACGGCGGTGCCAACGCTCGGCCACCCTCTCGCGGGAGGCCTGGCGACCGGAGTTCTGACGACAAGCCGAGCGCCGCCGGCGTGACCCTGCTCGCCGGTGATCGATTCTGCCGGCCCTCCCCCGCCGAGGACATGGTCAGCCACCTTCGCCTCGAATGCACGCGCGCGCAATCGGCTCGTTCTGTACGGACGCATGTGCTTGGGTCGCTGATCACAGCGAATGCAGAGCAGATCTTCTGGGCGTCATTTCCCTGAAGACGCGGAACTTGGCAATGCCCAGGTGCGGCGGTTGTGGCCTGGGTTGACGGCCGGCTAAGCCGCCGGGTAGCCGGCGGGGATCTCACCCGCCGGCCCCCACAGATCCGGACGTGACACTCTCGCGTCATCCGGCTCGTGCCGCTCAGTTGTCAGGCAGTTTGGCAGTATTCCCAGTGCGCGAACAGGCTTGGTGATCGTTCGGTGACGCTTGCCAGCCATGCTCGTGCCCGTTTGCTGCTTCGTTCGAGTCGCTTGTATTTCCGCTGGGCCCATCGCACCAGTTGGCGGTTGATGCGCGCGCACAGTGGGATCACCGCGGTCGGGTAAAACCGGGTGAAGTAGCTGAGCCAGCCTCGCAGCACTGGGTTGATCGCTGCTGCGAGGTCGGCGAGGGTGAAGGTGGTGCGTCTGCTCAGCCGCCAGGCGTGGACCCGGCGGCTCATCTCGGTCAGCTTTTCCGCGGAGGCTCCTGGCAGGAAGCTGGTGAAAGCCACCTCCCTGCGTTTGTTGAAGGCCTTGCGGGGCCGGAAGGTATACCCCAGGAACGTGAACGACGTGACCTCATGATCGCCACGCCGGTTACTGTCCTTGCAGTACACGGTCTTCGTCTTGCCGGGGTGCAATGTCAGCCCGACGTCAGCCAGCCGGGAAGCGATCGCGGGGTAAGACCGTTTGCGGCGGCCTTTACTGACTCTTTCGAGGATTTCCCTGATCGCCATGACCCGCGCGTGCTCGAGCCTGCCGGGGGGAAAATGCCG
>WNFN01246283.1_pt1 | contig 17666 bp, 22 predicted proteins | sample 5400161 | NCBI WGS metagenome assembly WNFN01 (sample SAMN13153353, study PRJNA577476) | soil metagenome | isolation source: 80 cm saprolite on Douglas fir-dominated hillslope | place: USA:California | collected 2013-09-17 | reverse complement strand
GGCTTCCCGTGGCTGCGCCTTCCCACTCAGTCCTGCCCGGCTCGTTGAAGTGGACATGAATATCAATGAGTCCCGGCAGCACAGTTAGACCACGAGCATCGATTTCGGCCGCAGCTCCGGGTAGTTCGGGTTCAATTGCGGTGATCAGGCCCTCGTTAACGGCGATGTCCACGTTAACTACGCTCTCCGGAGTTACGACTGAGCCTCCGCGAATTACTAATTCAGTCAAGGTTGCCGTCCCAGTTCTCAAGAAAATGCAGCCCGGCCTTGAGGGCGGCTGCTACATCTGCCTGCAAAACGTCTTCGTCCGGGTGGTGACTCAGCCCACCCGGTGACCGTAGAAACAGCATAGCTGAGGGTACACGCTCAGCCAGAATCATGGCATCGTGGCCGGCGCCGCTCGGCATTGTGAACACGGGGAAGCCTGTCGCCTTGACCGAGGCTGATAGTTTGTTCACAAGACCAGGGTTCATCGCGACGGCGGGCTGGTTCAGGCGCTCCTCCCATTCAGCCTGCAAGCGCCGTGCTTTCGCAATACCCTGTGCCCCCTCCACGAGATGCCGAACGGCTTGATGACGCACCGCATCGTACCCACAGTAGCGACAAGCCCCGGAACCGACAAAGCGTGGTCCTCCACAAAGCCAATCCACTCGGCGGCGGCGGCCAGAGCGTCTTGCCGCAGCCGCATGGGAGTTGTACCGGCGTGTCCAGCTTTTCCAGTAAAACAGAAAGCAAGACGGCTCTGGCCCACAATTTGTTCTACAACTGCCAGCGGGAAGCCCCGGCTCTCCAACTCGGGGCCTTGCTCGATGTGGAACTCAAGATAAGCTCGGACATCTTTCGGTAATGCTGCCTCAGGAATACGTGCGGGATCGAGTCCAAACGACCTGATAGAGTCAGCGACTGATACTCCATTCGCGTCGCGCCGTTCCAGACACGAGGCATCCAGGGATCCAGCAAGCGCGCGGCTGCCGATGAAAGGAAAGCCAAAGCGCACGCCCTCTTCTTCTGAGAATCCAATTACTTCAATTCCGAAGGGAAGCCGCTTGCCATCGAGCGCGCTAACGAGCGCTAGGCCCATGATCACGCCTAGAATACCGTCGAATGCGCCTGCACGGGGGACGGTGTCGAGATGCGAGCCAATAAGCAGTCGCGGCCCTGCCCGGTTGCGCGGAGGATAGAAGCCACGCAGATTTCCTGCTGCGTCCACGGTGACGGTCATGCCCAGGCGTTCCATGCGCGCGGTCAGCTCGCGATGCACGTCATGCATTGGGCCCGACAGGAAAGTGCGTGTGATGTGGCCTGGCTCTTCCGTGTACTCGGCCAGTTTCCGGCACAGGCTGGTGACTTCTTCAGCGGTCATCACGATCCCCGGTAGGTTGTGTATCCGTAGGGCGAGAGCAGCAGCGGCACGTGATAGTTGCCTACAGGGTTGGAGACGCCGAAACGCACGACCACATCATTCAGGAATGGCGGCGAGGCAAATTGATCTCCTTGGCTGGAGTGATAGTTGCCGGCGTCGAATACAAGTTCATAAATGCCGGTGACCAATTCGTCTGCGGAGAGCAATGGAGAGTCTGTGCGTCCGTCGGCATTCGTTAGGGTAGACTTCAGCAGGCGGCGCTCTTCGCCCTTGCATGAGTACAGGCGAATCTTCACGCCAGCAGCTGGTTTGCCGCGGGCGGTATCAAGTACGTGTGTGGACAAGCAGCCCATTATCTTTTCATCCTTAGGCCAAGACACCCGAAGGGGGGACGCGCGTCAGTATAGATACCCTTTGTTTCGCCGACTTCAGTTATCGTGTCCCATGTACGATTATTGGCTTCAAGATGAACCTCAGAGATAGCGGAAATATCTGCCAGCATCTTGCCGCCGATCTTATAAATCACCTGCTGAATGCTGCCCGACTCAAACGATTGAAAAACCTGGTGCACAATCTGGCGGACCTGCGCCGTGATCGTGCCATTACTCAGCCCGGCTTCTGCCGTGGCGTACCACCATTCAAGATCAAGCCACATATGGAGCGGACGGTTCATGATGTCCGGTAGCGTAGTGTACTCATCGCGCACAAAGCCATGGAACGCGCTGCCGCCGAGTCTAAGCAAGCGAAAGCCCACGATGCCGGAACAGGCTTCTTTAGTTTGCAAATCAGGGCCATTGCGCTGCAACTCGATTCGCGCGGTCGCACGCTCCGGGCCCGCGGACGCAAATGCCATATTGCCACCTGGTACTGGTCCATATGGGACCTCAGTCGCGGATACCTGTATGCCCTCCGTCTGCGGATATCTGTGCATGAATTTTTCGGCGAGAAAGCGAGTATATGCTTCCAAATCACTTCCCACGAAGTTGAGCGTCTCGCGCTGAATGAAGTTTTTCATTGAGTCGGTCGCCACCAGGTTGGTGTTGTCGCCGGTGACGTAGGTAGGCCAGAATGCGTCGCCATAGAGCAGCATCAGGACGCTGACCCCAAAGACGGGACTCTGGCCCTGAGGTGAGCGTCCGTCGCGGTGCAGACGGTAGACGGTCACATCGCCCTTGCCGTAATAGCTGCGCTTCCATCCGCTCGAGAATTCCTGCAATGGCCCTCCTAGGATGTGACTGTGTCCTCTAAACGAAACAGTGCGATGCGGTATACCTGCGTCAGCGCCTGACGAAACTCCCGGTCTGGCGTCTCGTTCAGTCGCTGCTCAAGCGCACGCAGAATATCGTACTTGGTGCTGCCCTTCACGGCATACAGAAAAGGGAAGCTGAATTTATCTCGATACGCGGTGTTGAGTTTCTGCAAGCGTTCGTACTCTTCCGCCGTGAGCCGGTCCAATCCCGCACCCGACTGCTCGCTTACTGAAGCCTTGCTCATTCGCGCTCTTGCACCCAGGTCGGGATGGGCCTGCAATAGCAAGAGCTGTTCTTCCCGCGTGGCTTGCTCGACTTCGACTTCCAGTGCAGAGTGCAGAGCTTCGAGATCGGCGAAAGGACGCTGTATCCATGCACGCTCTGCAATCCAGGGCGAGTGCTCGAAGATCCAGCCGAGGTGTTCCACGAACTGTTCACGCGTGAGCGTGTTGATTGCCTGAATCGTCAGCATGATTTGAGTAGACCGGGGCGCCCTCTACGTTGACTTCGCGTATGCTATCCGCGCCAGCCAGTGTGAAGATTGACGCCAGCAGCCGTTCCGGACTTGCGCCGTTCGCCGCTACCGCGGTCAGCGGGCTGTTTGCCGGTGGTTTCACGTAAACGAAGTCAGCTGCCTTGCCCGGAGTGAAATCACCGATTGTATCGTCAAGTCCCAAAGCTTCGGCTCCGGCACGTGTTGCCAGATATAACAAATGTGCGGGCTCCAGAAGAAAGCCTTCCGGCGCCAGGCGTTGCAGCATGTACGCCTGTAACGCCTCTTTGAACAGACTGAAACCGGTCCCAGCCTGCAAATGTCGGCGGAGTGGAAACCATCCGCTGCCGAGCGCGGCATTGCTGCATGGACAATGCGCTACAGTCGCCTGGCTGTCCGCCAGCCGCTGCAGCTCGCCGGCGTTTGGGTGCAGGTTGTGTGCCACTACGGACCGCTCGTCAATCAGTTGATAGCGCTCGTAAACCGCGGTGTAATCTTTGGCCGAAGGAAAAAGTTTTTGTACCTGCGCGATTTCCTGCGGGTTTTCGTTCAAGTGAGTTTGAAAACGAACTTCAGGGTGCTCGCGCATGAGGGTCTGGCAGATCTCCAGCATGGCTTCAGAAGTTGAGAGCGCAAAGCGCGGCGTTACCGCGTAAAGCAGACGGCCCTTGCCATGGAACCTGCGAATAAGCTCTTTGGACGTGCGATAAGCTGCCTCGGGTGTCTGGTGCAATTCATCGCGCAGCATGCGGTCGGAGACGACCAAGCCGCTTGCTATCCGCAATCCGCGCTGAGCAGCGGTTTCAAACAAGATTGCGGTGGCTGATTCAAAATGCGCGCCGAAGACCAGCGCCGTCGTTGTGCCGTTCGCGGCAAGAGCGTTTACGAATTCGTTAGCCACAGCGCGCGCGTAGTCTGTGTTCGCCATACGGGCTTCTTCAGGGAGCGCGTATTTCTGGAGCCAGTCGAGTAAACCGAGTCCCAAACTTCCCAGTACCCGCACCTGCGGATAGTGAATGTGCGTGTCCACAAGTCCGGGCAAGATAAATCCGCCGCGCAGGTCTCGCACGGTCGCGTCGGCATACTGCTTACGCAAAGCCGCGTAGTCGCCACAAGCCACGACCCGGCCGTTAGCGATTACCAAACCGCCATCGGCGTGCGCCTCCAGAGCGCCCTCAGAGACAAATGGATTGCGCGGCGTATGAAAAAGAGTTGCGCGCAGAAGTTGTTGCGCAGTGGCGGGATTCACTCGCTGCTCACTCCTGCCGCAGAGAGCGCCGGAGAGTGTTGACCGGCCCGCACGCGACGCACAGCCCAGAAGACGCGCTCGGGGGTAGCCGGACTATCGAGAGTGACAATACCTCCGCTGCCAAAAGCAGCAATGGCGTCTCGCAACGCCTCGCGAACTGAGATGGCGAGCATCAGCGGCGGCTCACCCACTGCTTTGCTGCCGAAAACAACACCGGGCTCGGCAGCGCGCTCCAGAAAGTTCACGTTGAACTCGCCCGGCAACTCCGACCATGAGGGCAGCTTATAAGTGGACGCGCCGTTGGTCATGAGGCGGCCTTCCTTGTCCCAGACGAGTTCTTCCAGAGTGAGCCAGCCCAAGCCCTGTATGAATCCGCCTTCAACCTGTCCGCGATCCACGAGCGGAGAGAGCGACTCGCCAACATCGTGCAATATGTCAGTTCGCAGCGTTCGGTATTCACCGGTGAATCCGTCAATCTCGACCTCACTGATAGCTGCGCCGTAAGCGAAGTAGTAAAACGGCCGTCCTTGCAGTGTATTGGGATCGTAATGGATCTCCGGAGTTCGATAGTATCCCTCGGCAAAGAGCGCAAGACGCTGGCTGTAAGCGGCTTCAACCACCGTACGGAAGGGAAGGTCTTTGCCTTTCGCGGAAATACGACCTTCAGCGAAGCGAACATCTTCGGCGCGCGCACCCAGCAAAGCGGCCGCAACAGGTGTGAGACGTGTTTTTAGTTGCGAACAAGCGTCCAGCACAGCGGCGCCGTTCAGGTCTGAACCAGCAGATGCCGCAGTCGCCGACGTGTTTGGCACCTTTGCCGTGTTCGTGGGCATGATGCGGATGGAATCGTGCGTAACTCCCAGGCTCTCCGCTGCAATCTGCTTGATCTTGGTATGGAGTCCCTGTCCCATCTCCGTGCCGCCGTGGTTCACTTGCACGCTGCCGTCCTTATATATGAGGACCAGCGCCCCAGCCTGGTTGAAGGCTGTGGCCGTAAACGAGATGCCGAACTTGACGGGGGTAATAGCTATGCCCCGCTTGCAATGCGGATGAGTGGAGTTAAACCGCTCAATATCTTTGCGTCGCGCGAAAAAATTCGCGTTTTCCTTTAACTGACCCCAGATCTTCGGGATGCGCCCGGCGTCCTTCACAAGCTGGCCGTAGTGCGTGCTCTGGCCTTCACGATAAAAATTGCGTTCGCGTACCAACTCTGGCGACAGTGACAGAGTGCGCGCAATGCGGTCCAGAACGTCCTCAATCACGAGCATTCCTTGTGGTCCGCCGAAGCCGCGAAACGCGGTCTGCGAAGTCTTGTGCGTGCGGCAGATGAGTCCCGTCGCATCCAGTGCAGGAATGAAATAGGCGTTGTCGCAATGAAAGAGGGCGCGAGCGAGCACGGGCTCAGAAAGATCGAGACTCCAACCACCGTCAGAGTAGAGAGAGAGCTTCAATGCGAGTATCTGGCCATCGTTGTCGAAGCCTGCGGCAAAGCGCGCAAGAAACGGTGCCCAAAGCGGCAATCGCAGCGTAGGGATTGGCCTGGACTTCCTTTCCGCCGAAAGCGCCGCCCATTCGCAGGCACTGGACCATGATACGGTTCTTGGCAAGACCTAAGACCCGCGCGACGATCTCCTGCGTTTCGCTGGGATGTTGCGTAGAAGATTCGACAGCAACGCCACCCGATTCATCCAGCCACGCGAGCGAGCATTGCGTCTCCAAATAGAAATGCTCTTGTCCACCGATGTCCAGCTCACCCTCAATGCGATGTGGGCTGTGCGCAAGGTCACGTTCGGCGTCGCCACGCACAATGCGCATTGGCGCGGAGTGGAAGCTTCCTGCGGCGATCGCATCTTCAATGGTGAGGACCGCGGGCAGAAGCTTGTAGTCCGCTTGGACGCGAGCTGCGCCGAGCCGCGCGTCCTCGAGTGTTTCGCCCAATATCCATGCCACAGGCTGTGAGTGGTAGACGATTGCGGCGGGAAAGAGAGGCTCATCGTGTCTGGCAGCTCCGCTGTCACCTTCACCGGGAACGTCAGATGCGATTAAAGTCGCCACAACGCCAGGCTCAGATAACGCGGGCGAGACATCCAGTTTGGTAAGTTGCGCATGTGCATGAGGCGCGAGCACAGGCCAGGCGTGGAGCAAGTTCGGAAAGCGGCCATTGAGATCGTCAGCATAGAGAGCTTCGCCGGTAACGTGGCCGCGCGCGCTCTCGTGCGGAACCGGATGGCCGACAATCTTCACGCTACGGCCTCCTCATGCAACTCAAACCAAAACTTTTCCAGAAGCGATTGCGCCAGCGCCGTGCGGTACGCGGCAGAGCCCCGATGATCGCTGATGGGCTGAAGCGTGCGTTCAAGAATTTGCTGGGCACGTTGGATGGCAGACTCATCGAACGCATGGCCAGGGAGAGCTTGCTCTGCCTCGGTGGCGCGTAACGGGACTGCCGCAACGCCGCCAAAGGCCAAGCGCGCTCTCGCGACGCGGTCCGCGGAATCAAGATTGATGGCAAAGCCTGCGGCGATGGTACTGATGTCGTCCATCTTGCGTTTAGCCACTTTGAAAAAGCGAACATGCTGGGGCAGCGGTTCTTGCGGTCCCGCGATTTGGAGCTGTGCGTCCAGCGCCAGCAGCAATGGCGGAGCATCGCCGATCGGGGATGCGGTGGCAATATTTCCGCCAAGAGTGGCGCGGTTGCGAATCAATGGAGAAGCGAAAAGCTCCAGCCATTCTGACATTACTTTCGGAGCGCCAGTCCAATGCGATTGGATTTCGCTAAGCGTGAGCGCACAACCCAGCACAACTTCATTCTTGGTTTCGCGAAATTCGCGCAGTTCAAGTAACGATTCCACGCTGATAAGCCGGGAGAAACGTCGTCCTCGTAAGTTCGATTCCACAGCCAGATCGGTGGCCCCGGCAATCAGGCGAGCATCAGGATACTTAGTCAGGAGTTCCAGGCAGTCGTCCAAAGTTGCAGGACGGTGAAATGCCGTCTCTCCGAATTCACAATCGACACGAGTGAGTTTCGGCGCGGGCTCAAGCAGTCGTTTGGAAAACGCATCCTGCGGCGCAGGCCCTAGCGACAGCGCCGCATCGCGAATTGGCCGGTAGCCGGTACAGCGGCAAAGATTTCCGCCTGTAGCGTGAGGATCGCAAGCGCCTGTCCGTCCGGGACGGTAGTGTTCGGCAAACAGGCTCATCACAAAACCGGGAGTGCAGTAGCCGCACTGAGACCCGCCGTGGTCCGCTATAGCTTGCTGGACAGCAGCCAACTTGCCGTCTTGCGCAAGCGCTTCAACAGTATAGATTTCATGCCCGGCGGCCATGGGGAGAAGCATCAGGCAACTATTGACCGGAGAATAAGCACTCCCTGTGCCATTTTGTCGGACCATCACTACGGCGCAGGCGCCACATTCACCTTCGGCACAGCCTTCTTTGGCACCGGTAAGACTGCGCGAGCGTAGAAAATCCAACAGAGTGGTGTGCAGATCGGCGTCGGCCTGCACACGCTGACCATTGAGAACAAATTCGATCGCGCACAGGCCGGACTGATGGTTGGCTGACACCGTGGCCCCCAAGATAGTTGTGTGAATTCTAGCACTGGAGGCCTCAGTTCCAGCGTACTACTCGGGTGCGATTGTGTAGCTTGAAGTAATCTCGATTGCGGGGCTCAAGCTGCGGTAAACGGGACACTTGTTCGCGTAAACGCCGTGCACGCGATCGATTACGGGGCGCTGCTCTTCCGCTGCGACGATCCGGTGCTCGACATGGATCTTGCGGATGATCATGACCCCGTCTTCACTGGCGTAGATTTCCCCTCTAACGTTACAGGTAAGCCGCCCACGATCGGCTGAGATTTTGCGCGCTTCCAGCGCGCCACCAAAGGTGCCCAGTAGTCAGCCGCCGGTTGCAGCGACCACGTAATCAAGGGTGGCCGCATGCGGCTCAAATTTGGACGCATCCACGCCATAGTGCTCCGCAATCGCGCCGTGTACGCTGAAGGTGACCGGCTGGGCTTCGCCGGGAAGATAAGCTCTGCGGATTGGCCCTTGAATGCGCTCGATCCGAACGTTGGAAACGTAAAGTGGCTCGCTCATATGTCCTCGTACCTCGATTGAACAGACCTTTTTAGATGTCCAAACTTCGGTCCTGATTCATTTCCATGCTCGTCACTTTTCCTTTGCCGAAGCATCAGAAACACGGGCGGTTTTGGGCCAGGGGTCCGAGGCTATCTTATGATGGAAGTCGAAGTTTGCCGGACAGCCACGACTTTACCCCCTTCTCTTGTTCGGGCGTTAGCGAGTAGCTTGCCAAGGAGCGTTGTCACGGCCAATCCAACGGAGAGACTGACGGCGCAGGAAGCGGAGTTGATCCGGCGCATTCTTGCGGGAGAGAAGGAGCTGTATTACGAGCTGATCTGTCCGTACGAGCGGTCAGTTTACGTGGCTGCCTTCTCGATACTACGAAGTGAGGCCGATGCGGAGGATTGCGCGCAAGATGCCATCTTGAAGGCCTTCCGGTATTTGAGCGCATTCCGCGGCGAGAGCAAGTTTGGCAGCTGGCTGGTCAGCATCGTGTTGAACGAAGCCAAGATGAAGCTGCGAAAGCTGCGGCCTGGCTTGTACGAATCGCTGGATGAGCCAGTCACCAACGATGAAGGCGATTACGTTCCCCAGTTGCTGGGGGACTGGCGTGAGATTCCATCGGAAAGCCTGGCAGATGCTGGAAGTAAGCGAAGCGGTGGTCAAGACGCGCCTGTTGCGGGCCAGATTGCAGATGCGCGACCGCGTTGCGCCGCACATCAAAGACAGTTCAGTGCTGAGCCGGTCGATTTTTAAAAAAGGTAAGAACCCATGGCGATGACTTGCAGAGACGTGTGGCGCGAAGTGTCGAATTACATCGACAACTCCATCTCGCCCCAGGCGCGGAGGGAGTTGGAACTCCATCTTGCGCACTGCCGTCACTGCACGGCGCTGGTTGACGGAGTGCACAACGTAATTGTTCTGGTTGCAGATGGACGTACGTTCTCGTTGCCTGCCGGATTCAGCTCCAGGCTTCGTGCGCGTCTGAGCAGAGAGTTGTAGCCACATCAGAACGAGGTCTGATGAATAATCCGGTGGTAGTAAAATTCAGCGGCGGCGGTGACCAGTGTAAGAATCGAGAGGCACAGCACCACCCCAATCCGCCAGCGCTCGCCTGTAGTTAGCGGACGTTTACGCCACGCCGCCGCAGGAGCATTTCTGAGCCGGTGGCTATTCCATAGGAGGTAAAGATTGAAGCCGGCGCCGGCGACGGCCAGCACCAGGATCGGAAGGCGGAAGATATCGCGGTGGAAAAAGTTGGCCCAGGTCACGGCCGTAGCCGACGCTGCTCCGAGCACAATTCCGGCACGAGCCATGGCAACTGAGACTACGCAAAGGGCCTGCAGCATCGCCAGCAGCAACGCGCCCCAGCTTCTGCCGAGTGACGGCACACCGGAGTAACTCCGGTTGGCGGTTTCTGATGTTGCCCCTGTTGGTGCTGGCATTCTCTCTCCCAATCTCTTACATATTACAGCGACGCGGCTTATCTGTTACTTTCTGCTTCAATATGAATCTAAAATAAGGTACCAGCACGTACTGAATTTGTACGCTCATACTTAAACGTTGAGAGGGCCATTTGCTGATCAAGAAACCGAACGATATCTCTTCTTCTGAGATAACCCCGAAGTCCTCGTTCCTCAGCCGACGGCAATTCATTGCCGGACTCGCCGCCACCGGCGCCGCCGTTGCTGGAGGTTTGTATCTGCGTCGCGGGAGCTGGCAAATGGAGGAGACGGTCCATGCCGGCGCCAAGCTCAACGGGATCGTGAAGAGCCCTTTTAGCACCTCGGAACAGCCGAACAGTTTTAAGGACATTACGAATTACAACAACTATTACGAATTCAGTACGGACAAGTATGAGCCCAACGGCTTGGCGGCAAACTTCCGCACGCGTCCCTGGACAGTTTCGATTGAAGGCTTGGTGAAAAAGCCGAAGAAACTGGACATCGACACGGTTCTCAAGCTTGCGCCGCTCGAAGAACGCATTTACCGGCATCGCTGCGTTGAGGGATGGTCCATGGTCATTCCCTGGGTCGGTTTTCCGCTCAGCGCGCTGATTAAGCAGGCGGAACCGCTCGGCAATGCCAAGTTCGTCGCCTTTGAGACAGTCTATGCGCCGGATCAAATGCCGAACCAAAAGCGCAGCGTGCTGGATTGGCCGTACGTAGAGGGATTGCGGATGGATGAAGCCATGCATCCGCTGGCGATCATGACCGTTGGACTCTATGACGAAATCCTGCCCAACGTCGACGGTGCGCCGCTCCGTCTGGTAGTTCCGTGGAAATACGGTTTCAAAGGGATCAAGGCCATCGTAAAAATTAAGTTCGTGGAGAACATGCCGCCCACGACGTGGAACATCATGGCGGCGAACGAATACGGGTTTTACTCCAACGTTAATCCGCAAGTCGATCACCCGCGATGGAGCCAGGCAACGGAGCGCAGGATCGGTGAATTCCGCAAGCGTCCCACGCTGATGTTCAACGGCTACGCTGATCAGGTGGCCAGCCTCTACTCAGGAATGGATTTGCGCAAGAATTTCTGATGCGTCCACCTCCTGAAAACCTGCTGCGCGCGCTCAAAGTACTTGTCTTCTCGCTTTGCCTTGGTCCGGTTGCCGTACTCACGTGGAAAGGCTTTCACGATGGACTTGGCGCAAACCCCATTGACGTAATCACGCGCACTACCGGCCGCTGGACGCTCACTTTTCTGCTGATCACCCTGGGAATCACTCCAGCGCGTAAGATCCTCCACATGCCCTGGCTGATTCGTTTTCGCCGGATGCTTGGCCTGTTTGCCTTCTTCTACGGATCACTCCATCTGACCACGTACATCTGGCTGGACAAATTCTTTGATGTGCACGAAATGCTGCACGACATCCTGAAGCGGCGTTTCATCACCGCAGGCATCACCGCGTGGCTGCTGATGCTGCCGCTGGCCCTGACTTCCACGAAGGGATGGATTCGCCGCCTCGGCGGAAAACGCTGGCAGAGATTACATCGGCTGATTTACTTCAGCGCTGGTGCTGGTGTGATTCATTTTGTGTGGCTGGTGAAAGCGGATCTCAAGCGGCCCTTGACCTATGGCGCTATTCTGCTGGCGCTGCTGGCCTACAGAGCTCTGCTGTGGGCTGTTGCGCGGTTGCAATCGGCCGCATCCCGGCGAGCGCCGTCTCCAGGGCTCTCCGGTTAGATTTTCACTAGAGTTTCGCCCCAGGAGTTCTGTCACGGGGCGGTAAGGACAACCTGCTTTGCAAAGCGGCGCATCCGACTGTGCAATTCGCGAGCAGCCTGGCAGCAGTACCAATTCCGGGAAAGGACTTGTGGCAAAGCAATTCAGCTCCGGGAAAAAAGTGTCGAGCAGCGGAATTTATCGCGTCAGTCATCAACGCCACCGATTGCCACATGAAGTCACTCTCATGGCCGGAGACGTTTTTCCGCCCTGTGCCCGGTGTGGCGATCACGTGCGCTTCGCTTTGATTCGCGAGGTTCCCGACCAACTAGCCAGGCTGGGTGGTAAACGCAATCTCTACTCTCTCCCCGTTTTGAGCGATGACGACGACATGCCCAAATCAGCCTGAGTTCCAAGTTCCGCGACAAGCGGCGCGCTAAAATGGAGCAACAGTGAATTTCAGGAGGGTACGCGCTATGTCTGCTGTCGCTATTGAAGAACTCGTCGCCAAACTGCGATGTTGTAAGTCTGAACATTTTGATGCAATTGACCACGTCCGGGAGCTGCTTCGCATCTCGCCTGCTGACCCTGAATCGCTTTCCCGCTACTTGATCTGGGACGGCCAGCATTACACCCGCAACTTGATTGATAAGACACCGCTCTATGAGCTGCTGGCGATCTGCTGGGAGGCCGGGCAGGGAAGCTCTGTACACAACCACCACAACCAGATGTGCTGGATGGCCGCGCCCATTGGCAAGCTGCGAGTACAGAACTACCGCGTACTGCGCGAAGATGTGGAGACGGGACTTTGCGACATTGAGCCTTCGGACACAGTCGAGATCAGCCCGAATTCGCCAACGGCGGTGAATCCGTTGCAGCCCGTGCATAAAGTCTATAATCCGGCGGAGTGGAGCCAGCGCGCCGTCAGTCTGCACGTCTATTCGCGCCCTTTTGACCGTTGTCTCGTTTATTCGCAGGAGCAGCACAAGTGCGGCGAGATTCATCTCAGCTACACGTCGGAGTTCGGCGTGCTCAATCGCGAACCCGTGGGCAGCAGGCATTCGGTGAGCGACTAGCAAGCGTCCTCTATGGAAGCCAATTGGCGTAAGCGAATTCAAATTGGTTTGGCTGTGTTGCTGGTGGCTGCGGGGATTCGGGTGGCATGGGTGTTTTACATTCGCAGCCAGCCGGCCCAGTCTCCCAAACAACAACGGGAAACATACTCGGCCAATGAGGATGACTACGTTGTCCCGCACAAGATATTTCCTTACAATGTGAAGTCGGCGAAGAAGGAGCTGGTGGGCAAAACCGTCTGGGTGAGCGCCGGCAACTTGCTTAGCTACTATCCTTATGCTTCCGGGCGCGCGGCGTTCAACCGTAAGTCAGGCGTGCTGCCGCCCCTCGAAAAACTTGAAATCCGCGATGTCATTCTGCAACGCGCGCCTGTGTCTCTGAAGCCGGGACAGATTGCCATCGTCCGTCACCAGATCATGGCAGTCTTCCACAAAGCCGACGATCCGGGGAACGCGACATACGCTGTTGATGTCGGGTCCGCTACGGGTGATGACTACCGTTTTACGGTAAACGAAGAGTTCTTCCTGGACGATCCGCATCAGCTCTGCAAGCACTGGCCGAGGGACGTGTGGGACGCAATCTCCCGGCACGAGGCCAAAGTAGGCATGAACGAGTTACAAGTTGGCTTTTCACTGGGCACCAGCGCCAGCGTCGATAGCGGCAGCTATGGCAATCGCACCATCGAATACACCAACGCCGGCAAGCCTGTCACGGTTACATTTTCAAATAACCGCGCCGTGCAGATTGCACCCGGACGCGCGCAGTAGAGTCCGCCGCTTGGAGTTTTCTTCGCGCCTAACGTAAAGTTCCAGTGTGTCTGCAAAATCGTCCAAGCTACGCCCGGTAGTGCTATCCATCGCGGGATACGATCCATCCTCCGGCGCCGGCGTTACTGCGGACATCAAAACAATCGCAGCTCACGGCTGCTATGGAATTTCCTGTATCACGGCATTGACAGTGCAATCCACGCGCGGCGTGCGGCGAGTGGTGCCTGTCTCTGGCAAGGCTATCACGGCGACTCTGGATGAACTGGTGGGTGATTTTGTGATTTCGGCCGTCAAGATTGGAATGCTGGGCTCAGCCGAGGCTGCCAGAGCTGTAGCTCGATTTCTCAAATGTCATCGGTTCAAAACCGTTGTACTCGATCCTGTGCTGGTTTCGTCTTCTGGAACGCGCTTGCTCGCGCCGGAAGGTGTTCAGGTCCTCAAGCGAGAGTTGCTGAAACTGGCGGACGTGATTACTCCGAATGCTGCTGAAGCGGCTGCACTCACTGGTATCCGAATTGACAGTTCGCAAGATAGAGAACGCACAGCTCAGAAGCTGCATGAACTTGGCGCAAGAAACGTAATCGTCACCGGCGGACATCTGAAAATCCCAAACGACTTCCTCAGCATGGACTCCGGCGCGCGGGCCAAAGTATTGACTGGCCGCAAGGTTTCCACGCGGTCAACACACGGAACTGGCTGTGCGTTCTCTACGGCGCTGGCTTGCAATTTGGCTTTGGGAAAAGGCCTGGCTCGTGCCACTGCGGCAGCCAAGAAATATGTGACTGATGCATTGAAGTCAGCGCGGCCTATCGGCAAGGGAATCGGCCCGGTGGTTTAAGGGCTATTTCGGAGGGGCTGGCTTGTCGACGATCACTTTGTCGTCGCGTGTCCGCAGGGCCGGCTTTCCACCGGCCTGGCGCCGGACTGCGGCGTCGGCCTGCACACGAGCGTCCACCAGCGTATCACTCTGCTCCGCAACAGCTGCTAACGAGTGCCCTTCAGCTTCGGGACGCGTCGCCACCAGTACCTTGGCGCTGGCGTGGTTGGCCTTTTGGGCCCGCTCGTAAAAGAGTTGCGCGGTCTCGCGATCGCCTTCCAGTTCGGCGAGATATCCCATGTTATTAATGGTGAAGGAATTCGAAGGATCAAGTTTATAAGCTTGCTCGAAATAGTCGCGCGCGGCTTTGCGCTCATTGCGATTCATCGCCGAAACGCCGCGCAGATTCAGCCGGGCCACGCGAGCGTCAACGTCTTCCGACTTTTCCATTTCGCGGCGGACCTTGTCCACGTTGCGGGCGGCGATTTCGCTGATCGGCTTGCCGCGCCAGTCATTGTCGAGAGCAACCACTACCTCATCACGCGCTCCGGTCATTGCGGACTGGCTGTAGAACTGTGCTGCCTGCTCCAGCTCGCCTTCTTTTTCACGGGCAAAGCCCAGATTGTTAAGCGTAAACGGATTCTTGGGATCGAGTTTGAGGGCCTGTTGCAGGACCATGTCCGCTTCGGGCGCGCGGTCTTTTGACAGAAGGCGGATGGCTTCGCGATTCAGCTCATTCACCTTCATGGGACCTTCCTCGGTCCGTCCTGCAATCTCTGAGACCTTACGGCCTTGTGTGGGCGGCTCGGTGGATTTGTCCACTAGGGCTTCAGATGTGTTGGCCTGTGCCAGATCATAGAAACGCTGTGCGCGCTCGATTTCACCCTCAAGTTCGGCAACGTATCCCAGGTTGTTCAGCGTAAAGGGATCGTTAGGGTCAATGAGGTACGCCTTGTAGAAATACTTCTTGGCGTGGTCAATGCGGTGCTTTTTCAGCGCATCCACGCCGTCACGATTAAGCTTCTGCACCGGCGTGTATTTGCTTTTCTTGGGCAGCGGAATGCGCAAGTCTTGCGCAGCGGACGATACAACCAAAGAGCAGGAGAGGGCCAAAAGGACCGTCAGTATTAGGGGACGCATGGTTTTCCGAAGAGAGTGCCAGCCATCGGCAGTAGCTCTGCTTCCGAATTGGATGGCGGCAACCATCTCCGGGTTGGGTCGAAGTCGCCTGCCATCTGAGCTGCTCTTGTCTGCATCCAAGCGGACTGAGGCAGTTTCCGACTCTATGCGGCGTTCCCGATTCACCCTCATTCTCTCGATCCTGTTTTCCTTCTGCGTGGCTTACTCGCAGTCAACTCCATCCGCGTTCAAAAAAGATGGAACACTCGGGCAGGCGGCGCCACAACAGCCTGTAAGCCCCGCTGAGCCAGCGGCCGAACCGACCCAGCCAAAGACGGAGATCCTCGACAGCTCTGCGACCGGCGGCGCCCTCGTAACGGATGGCCACGATCCGGTGCTTGATCCTCCTCCATTGCCAACCGGCTGGACAACGCTGGTAGGTGGCGTGATCACTGGTCTGGATCGCGTGCGTAATCACATGACCGTCAAGGTTTTTGCAGGCGGACAGTGGAAGGTGGCCTTCGACGAACGCACACACATTTTCCGCAATGGCGCTGAAACAACGTACATGGCGCTGAAGAAGGGCGAGCGCGTATACGTCGATACCATGCTCGACCCCGATCGTCACTACATTTTCGCGCGCAACATCCGCGTTGGCGACACGGCCCTGCCCGCGGACGCAGAAGGCCAGATTGTTGACGTTGACTATGGCCGCGGCAAGCTGGCATTGCGCGACAAGATAGATTCCAGCACGGTTCACTTCACGGTAGACCAGCAAACCAGAATCAGGCGCGGCGAAAGTTCCGCGTCGCTGAACGATGTGCAGCCCGGAGCATTGGCGCACATAACGTTTTCTCCGCAGCATGCCAACCGGGGAGTAGCACGCGAGATCACCATCATCGCTTTGCCCGGGTCAGCATTTACGTTTGTCGGAACCATCACCCATCTCGACATGCATCGCGGCCTGCTCGCGGTCCAAAACGCTACCGACAACAAGAACTATGAAATCTTTTTCACGCCCGCGAGCCTCACGGACAAAGAGAATCTGGCCATCGGCGCGGAAGTGAAGGTCGTGGCTGTATTCGAGGGGCCAAGATATACGGCTCGCGCGGTGACGCTGACCAAGGCTGCCAGTCAGGTAGACGACAAGTAAGCTCGGCCGCTGCCGTTTTGTCTGAAATCCCGAACCGCGAGTTTTGGTAGTGTCTCAGTTTGAATTTCTGAGCACAGTCCGTCGGGCGAGTCGCGCGATTAAGCAGGAACGTACGTCAACCGAATCAGGTCATCGGCTATTAAATCGCTGGCCACCAGGTGGAGCGGCGGCCGGGGGCCGACGAAGAATGGCTTGCCACCACCAAGCACGACGGGGCGGAGGTAGAGTCGATACTCATCGATAAGACCGGCTTCTGTGCGTATCACCTTCTCGAAGTCATCCGCGACAAGCGTGGCGTTGGGGCCAACTGACTTGAGGGAACGCGACACGACCCACTTCTGCTGGCTCCGCCACGCCACGGCGAAGTCGCGGTCCTCCGCGTCCCAATCGGGAAGATCTTCGTCCCAATAACGCATGATCTCGTACATGCGGCGACCGTAGATGACGCCCGTCAGGCCACGCACCTGCTCGATGAAGTGACGGAAGGCCGCGGGCACAGGCGGCCCAAGCTTCATGTGGTCGACGTAGCCATCGAGGGACTGGCTCAATCCGTAGACAAGTTTTGCCATGCTGCAAATCCCCCCTTCCACGTTCTTCAAAATAGCATAAGCCGACGTCGCGCGGAGGTGAGGTTGAACACTATCTGCGCGCCGTGTTGTAGGTGTGACCAATAACCAGAGTTCCGCTTACCAATCCCGAGATCCAAACTGAGACACTACCCGAGTTTTGCGATGAGGAATCCATATAACAGCGTTTCGGGGGATAGTCCTGAAGGATCTTTATTGAAATATGGATTTCTAGCTCCGCTCGAGATTTCAGAAAAAAAGCCGCACGTAGAATCCCGCCAGACTTTGCTACCATTCCCTTATGCCGGCGCAAGTTGAAGCTCCTATCAGCTACCTGCCTCCGTTGAAGGCCCCTCGCGGGAATGAACTTACATGTAAAGCATGGCCCCAGGAAGCCGCGATGCGCATGCTCATGAATAATCTGGACGAAGAGGTGGCGGAGCGTCCGCGTGATCTTGTGGTTTACGGCGGGACCGGCAAGGCCGCGCGCAATCAGCAGTCGCTCGACGCCATCATCAACTCGCTGCGGGCCCTTGAGAACGACGAAACCCTGCTTGTCCAGTCC
>WNFN01190114.1_pt1 | contig 17716 bp, 13 predicted proteins | sample 5400161 | NCBI WGS metagenome assembly WNFN01 (sample SAMN13153353, study PRJNA577476) | soil metagenome | isolation source: 80 cm saprolite on Douglas fir-dominated hillslope | place: USA:California | collected 2013-09-17 | reverse complement strand
AGGGCGGTCGTGGTCAAGCTGTCCGGAACTTCGGTCAGAACGCGCTGTGGGAACAGCGCGTATGACCGATGATCTTGAACCCAGCCCTGCCCTGGCTATTACGTGACCGGCACTTTAGGTGGCGCCCGGGCGGGCTCGGTGACCATGCGTTCTGCTTGGCGGTGCCGCCGAACACCGCGCAGATGGTGTTGAAGAGGAAGCGGCTGCCGTAGGAGGCGCATTGCCGCGCCCTTCCCCGGGTTGGCGTGGACGCAGGCCAGGTCTGCAGCGGTCGCCTGCCTGGCCGCCGATGGGGTGACATCCTCACCTCCGACCCCGGCGATCTTCGCGCAATTGCGGAGGCTGCCCACATCCATGTAGAACTCATCGCCGTCTGGTTGCCCGTACCTCGCAGCCCCTGCTCGCGGCGGCCCGGGCCAGATCAGGTTTCACGGTCGGCATGCCCGGGAACCAGTCCAACTGTTCTGCCGACCCTATGTGGCTGGCTTCGGGGGACTTTGGCGTCGCTAACGCGACGAGGCGGATGCCGTTCAGCGGGCGCACATTTAATGCGCAGGGCGACCACTTGCGCGCGCCCGCACGACGGGCATTCCCCGCTCTGTCCCAAGGTTGATGGAAGGGTTTGAACCTTGACCACAGATGTACGCCCGGTTGGTGCCGGGCTGCCCGCACTGGACAACCTCTCTTCGGGCGACGTCGTTGGCGCCAACGTCGTTAGCGCCGTCAGGCAGATGTATGCGCGGCACCCGTTCCCGCCGCCGCAGCGGAAGAACAGCTACCGTCGTCATGCCGCCTACGTGCGCCAGTTCCTCCGGCAGCGGGGCGTCGTTCCCGAGGGCGCGACATTCGGCGATATAGCATGCGGAACCGGCCTGATGATGCTGGATTATGCACGGGAATTCCCGGAGACCTCGTTCATCGGCTACGACATCTCAGAGACATCCGTCGGGCTCGTGAACAAGACCCTGGACGCCGAGCGGGTGGGCAACGCGCGGGCGTATCTGCAGGACATAACGGCTCTCGACCGGGAGGACGACTTTGACTACATCCTGTCCTGGGGCACGGTCCATCATCTTCCCGATCCGGCCCTGGGAATCGAGATCCTGTGCCGTGCCCTCAAGCCGGGAGGCATCCTGCGGCTGGGCGTCTATGGCTTTTACGGCAACTGGGAGCGCCGGATCCAGCAGGAAATGCTGCGCAGGATCGCCGGCCCTGAGCAACTGGACGACCAGGCCAGGATCGAGGCGGCACGGGTCTGGGCGCAGGGTGACAGGAACTTCAAGAATTACTACACCGCCCCTCCCGTCGACCTGTCCGACGACAACTGGGTGGTCGATGAGTTCCTCCACGTCTGGGAAAAGCATCTGCGGCTCAGCGATGTGGTGTCGTGGCTGCGCGGGCAGCGCATGGAGGTGCTGCGCATGACCGACTACTACGACCAGGAGATCCCGCTGGACGTGACCCACCACTCCAGCAGCCCGGAGTTCGCCGACCGGGTCGGCAGGCTCTCGTTCGAGAGCCAGTGCGACGTCATCGACATGATCGCCCGGCCGTACTGGATTTCCCTGTTCGCGCAGAAGGCCCTGTGAAGGGGGATGGCGTGGGGGGCGGGGGCCAGGCCGGCCGGCTGGCGGGTGCGACGGCCAGGGCGGCGGCGGTCAACGCCGGAAAGACGGTCCGGTTCATGTCGCGCGCGCTCGGCCGGGGCGGCGGAACCACGCTGCCGGGCCATGTCGCGGACCGGATCGACCCCGGACTGGTCGCCGGCCTGGCCCGCGCCCTGCCGAACGGCTGCGTGCTGATCACGGGGACGAACGGCAAGACGACCACCACCCGGATCATGGCCGGCGCGGCGCGCGAGGCGGGACTCGAAGTGATCACAAACCCGGAGGGCTCCAACATGCTCTCGGGGATCGCAACGTCCCTGCTGGTGCACGCCAACGGCCTCGGCATCCTGGAGGCTCCCGCGTCGGCCATCGGGATCTTCGAGGTCGATGAGGGAGCACTCCCGGCGGCGATCGAGACGCTCGGGCCCCGGCTTATCGTGATCACCAACCTTTTCCGCGATCAGCTGGACCGGTACTTCGAGGTGGACTTCATCGCCCACCTTTGGCAGCGCGCGCTGTCGGCAGCGGGGCCGTCAACCACCCTGGTCCTGAACGCCGACGACCCTCAGGTGGCACACCTCGGCGAGGGCACTGAAGCCAAGGTCATCTATTTCGGCCTGGAAGACCGGCAATGGGCGCGGCCGGCGCTGGAGCACGCCGCCGACTCCCGCCGGTGCCCCCACTGCAGCCACGACCTGGTCTACGAGCTGAGCTTCTACGCTCACCTTGGTCACTATGCCTGCAAGGAATGCGGCTGGCGGCGCCCTGATCCCCGCTTCGCGGCCTGGAAGGTGCAGCTGCAGGGGGTAGAGGGCAGCGAGTCGCACGCGTCCACCCCGGCGGGCGAGCGTCCCCTGCGGCTTCCGCTGCCCGGCCTGTACAACGCCTGCAACGCGCTCGCGGCGGCGGCCGCCTCGTCCTGCCTGGGCGTGGACCCGGACCTCGTCCAGGTGGCGGCGCAGGGAGCGGTGTGCGCGTTCGGGCGCTTCGAGCGGGTCAGCGTCGGCGACAAGAACGCCGTCCTGCTCCTGGTGAAGAACCCGACCGGCTTCAACGAGAGCCTCCGGCTGGTGCTGTCCACCGACGGCCTCAGGTACCTGCTGCTCGGCCTGAACAATAACGGCCCTGACGGGCGGGACGTCTCGTGGATCTGGGACGTCGAGTTCGAGGCGTGCGTGGGGCGGCTCGAGTACCTGGCGGTCACCGGTCAGCGGGCGAATGACCTGGCGCTCCGGCTCAAGTACGCCGGGGTCTCTGACTCCCGCGGCGGGCCGCAGGCCCCGTCCCCCTCTGCCGCTCCGTCGGCGGGCGAGGACATAGTCCGCACCTTCTTCAGCGCTATCGATCAGACGCCGCCAGCGGAGACCTTGTACGTGCTGGCCTCGTACACCGCGCTGTGGACCCTGCGCCGGGAGCTGGTCCAGCGAGGCTACCTGGCCCCGTTCTTCCGCCAGGCCGAGGCGGGGATCGTGACGCGATGAAGCTGGTAGTCGGCTACCTCTACCCGAGCGTTATGAGTCAGTACGGCGATCGCGGGAACGTGCTCACCATCCAGAAGCGCTGCGAGTGGCGCGGCATCGACGTCGAGGTCGACCACCTCGAGCTGGGCGACCGCGTTGACCCGGACCGGGTCGACCTGCTCCTCGTCGGCGGCGGCGCAGACACCCATCAGCGCCTGGTCTGCGACGACCTGCTGGGCGTGAAGGGCGACGGGATCCGCCGCGCGATCGAGGACGGCGCGGCGGCCTTCGCCGTCTGCGCCGGGTACCAGCTGTGGGGTCACTACTACCGGACGGCGACCGGAGAACAGCTGCCCGGACTCGGCGTGTTTCCGGCCCACACCGTCCACCGGGCGGCCCAGACCGGAACCCGGCTGGACACGATCACCAAGGCCGGCAGCGTCAGGGCCGTCGGCAACCTGGTCGTGCGGTGGGGGTCGAAGGTCCTGGTCGGCTTCGAGAACCATGGCGGCCGAACCTACCTGGACGGGGGAGCCCGGCCCTTCGGCAGCGTCCTGGCCGGTGCCGGGAACAACTCCGAGGATGGCTGGGAGGGCTGTGTCTACCGCAACGCGATCGGCACCTACATGCACGGGCCGGCCTTCCCCAAGAACCCGGCCCTGGCCGACCACTTCATCAAGACCGCGCTGAGGAGGCGGTACGGCTCGGTGACCCTGGACCGCCTGGACGATGCCCGGGAGACTACGGCTCAGCAGCGGGCCCTGCAGCAGGCGACCGCCAAGCCCGGGCGTTGGCGCCGCCTGTGGAGCGACGGCGTCGGCTGACCTGCTCGCGGCGGAGGAGGCCGTCGTGCCCCAGCGATCCCGCCCGTAGCCGCCGGCCCGCGTGACCACGCGGGCCGGCGGCCGGCCCGCGTGACAACGCGTGCCAACTGGCGGCAGAAGTGTACATTCGGTGCCTCATACGGCTATTCTCTGCGCAATATTCTCTGCGCAAGGCCCGCTGTCCCCGTCAGCCACGAGCTGGGTCCCGATCCGGCTGCCTGACTCGATCGGGCTGCCGGGGGAGGGAGACCAGCCGCGGTGAGCTTCGTACCCTACGGCCGTCCGGTGCGCGCGGCGTTCATCGGCCTGGGCCGGATCTACGACCTGAACGTTCGCGGCTATATCGACAACCCCGACGTCGACGTCGTCGCGCTGGTCGACCCGAGCGAGGAACGCCGCGCGCAACGCCAGGCGGACTGGCCGGGCGCCGCCACTTTCGCGTCGGCCGCGGAACTGGCGTCGAGCGGCATCGAGGTCGATGCGGCTGAGGTCCTGCTGCCGGCCGCGTTGCACGCCGACGGCGTGGTCGAGATGCTCGGCTTCGGCTGGCACGTCAACCTGCAGAAGCCGATGTGCAATGACCTCCTGGACGCGCAGCGGATGCTGGATGCGGCGAAGGCTGGCGATCGGATCCTGCGGGTGATGGAGAACTACCTGTTCTACGAGCCGCTGCGGAAGCTCAAGGCTGTTGCCGAGTCGGGAGAGATCGGCGAGATCTGCGGCTACCACATGAAGATGGTCGGAACCGGCAAGGGCGGCTGGGACGTGCCGTGGAGCAGTTTTGAATGGCAGATGGAGCAGATGAAGCGCGGTCGCGGCATCCTGGTGTTCGACGACGGCTGGCACAAGCTCGCGACGGCTCTCTGGCTGTTCGGCCCGGTCCGCGAGGTCCGCGCCTGGATCGGGAATCTCTCGGTCGGACCAGGCGTGGACCTCGATGCGCCGTCCACGATCATCTGGGAGCACGCCAATGGTGTCCGCGGCGTGTGGGATATCACGCTCGCAATGGACATGTACCTGCGGTCCGACTACTACACCAACGACGAACGCTGGGAGATAACCGGCAGCAAGGGATTTGCGCGGGTCAATCGCTGCACCGGCCGCGGCATCCAGCAGCCCAGCCTCGAGATCTACACCGAGGGCGAGATGCGCAGCTACCATGCGCTCGACGACGACTGGGCGAGCAGTTTCCGCGACTCGGGCCGCCACTGGCTGCGCTGGCTGCATACCGGCGACGGCCCGCTGCTCTGGGGCGGCGAAGAGGCGGTCGACGTGCTGAGATTCGCGCTCGCGGCGTACGCGAGCAGCGCATCAGGAAGCAGCATCGGCGTGGATCCCGGGCAGGTCATCTAGAGGATCCTAGGTTTGCGCCCGGTCCCGCCCGGGCACGGCCGACCGTACGGGGCACTACATAACGTTCAGTCCGTTCGGGGGGAGACATGATGGGGAAAGAAGCACGCGTGGCGCTACTTCTTGCTGGCGCCGGCTGTCTCCTGGCCGTCATGGTCGATTGGGTCGTGGCGGAACTTAAGTAGCCGCGACGTCGGTGCCGAGCCGCGCTCGCTGACGCGGCGCGTCTGCCAGCGGCTGCCTGTGGCCACCGTCGGCTGGGGTGACACGTGAGATGCTCGCGCGCAGCTGCGCCGACGTGCTTGAGCGGTCGGGGTGGCGCACCCGCAGCCTGGACAGCATGTCCCTGCTGGGGGCGAAGAGCGGGGAAGCAGGCGAGCGGCTGTTCGGCCGCCTGGTCGCCATCCCCGGCCTCTACGACGGGCTGCACTTCGCCCATCTGCGTACCGGCAGCCGGCTGGCTGATCTCATGGACCGGGCGGCCAGCGCCAGGCTGGTGCCGTCGCTGCGGGCTGAACTGGAGCGGCAGCCTGCCGACCTCGTGCTCAGCGTGTTCGCGACCGGCGCCTCGGCGGCGGCCAAGCTCAAGGCCGCGGCGCCGGACCGCCGCACCGTCGTGCTGTGCACGGACGTGGCCGTGCACCGGATCTGGGTCTCGGAGGGAACCGATTTGTTCCTGGTGACCTCGCCGGCGGCCGCGGCCTCGGTCCGGCGCTACCTCCCCCGGGCGGCAGTGTCGGTCGTGCCGCCGCCAGTACGGGCTGCCTTCTACGCCGCGCCGTCCCAGCAGGAGGCGAGGGTAGCGCTCGGAGTGCCGCCGGACGGCTTCTGCGTGCTGGTGATCGACAGCGGATGGGGATTCGGTCCTCTGGTGGAGAGCGTGTCCGCGCTGGCCGCGGCCGGCGTGCACGTGCTGGCGGTGGCCGGGCGCCAGCAGAGCGCGGAGCGACGGCTCAGGGAGCTGGCCCAGGTGACGCCCCGGATCACGCCGTTCGGCTTCACCGACCGGGTTCCCGAGCTGATGGCCGCCGCCGACGTGGTCGTGGCCCTGCCTGGCGCCACGACCTGCAGCGAGGCGCGCGTCGTGGGGCGTCAGCTCCTCCTCTTCGACGTCATGCCCGGCCACGGGCGGGACAATTTGCTGCACGAGCTGGAGCTCGGCGCAGCGCACGCGTGCCTGCCCACTCCTGACGGAGTCACCGCCAGCGCCCTGGCGCTTCGCGACGAAGCTCCCTGCCCGGACGTGCAGGCCATTGCGGCGGCGCGGTGGGAGCCCGCGTTCGTGGCCGCCCTGGCGCGGGTCGGACTGGACCTGCGGCTCCCGGTCCCCGCCCAGGGCGCGCCTGCCGACCTAGGCGACCCCGCGACCGCCACGGGCCCCGGCGGTGTCGCTCACGATGCCCAGGTGATGAGAGGAGTCGGGTCCACATGATGCGCACGCTCTTTCTCCATCCCCCTTCGTACGAGGGCTTCGACGGCGGGGCTGGCGCGCGGTACCAGGCCAGGCGGGAGATCCGCTCGTACTGGTACCCGACGTGGCTGGCCCAGCCCGCCGCCCTGGTGCCCGACAGCCTGCTGGTCGACGCCCCGCCCGCCGGCCTGGCCCTGAGCGACGTGATGCCCCTGGCCCGCAGGCACGACCTGGCCGTCCTGCACACAAGCTCTCCGAGCTTCGCCGGCGACGTCAAGGTGGCCGAGGCCCTTAAGGCGGAGAACCCGTCCCTGCTGGTCGGCCTCGTCGGTGCCAAGGTGGCCGTGGAGCCCGAACGCTCGCTGCTGGCCTCGGCGGCCATCGACTTCGTGGCCCGCGAGGAGTTCGACTTCACCATCGCCGAGGTGGCCGAAGGGCGCCCGCTGCCGTCGGTCAAGGGCATCAGCTACCGGGACCTGCAGGGACACGTGGTGCATACCGCCGACCGGCAGATGCTGGAGGCCATGGACCGCCTGCCGTTCGTGACACCGGTCTACAAGCGGCACCTGCGGCCGGAAGACTATTACATCGGCTACCTGCTGCATCCCTACCTTTCGCTGTACACGGGGAGGGGCTGCCGGTCGAGGTGCACGTTCTGCCTCTGGCCCCAGACCGTGGGCGGCCACCGGTACCGGACCCGGAGCGTGGCTCACGTGCTGGCCGAAGCCGCCCTCGCGGCCCGGCTGTTCCCCCAGGTGAAGGAGCTGTTCTTCGACGACGACACGTTCACCGACGACCGGCCCCGGGCCGAGGCCATCGCCCGCGGGCTGGCCCGCCTCGGCATCACGTGGTCGTGCAATGCCAAGGCCAACGTCCCTCGCGAGACCCTGCGGGTGCTGGCCGACAACGGGCTGCGCCTGGTCGTGGTGGGCTACGAGTCCGGCAGCCAGCAGATCCTCAATAACGTGAAGAAGGGTCTGCGGGTCGACCGGGCGCGCCGCTTCGCCGCTGACTGCCGCGACCTCGGGATCACCGTCCACGGGACCTTCATCCTCGGCCTGCCCGGCGAGACCAGGCAGACCATCGAGGAGACGATCCGATTTGCCCGGGAGGTGAATCCCCACACCATTCAGGTCTCGGTCGCGGCCCCCTACCCCGGGACCGAGCTGTACCGGAGCGCCCAGGAGAACGGGTGGCTCCCCGAGGATGGCGCCGGCTCCGCGCTGGTCAGCGAGCGGGGCACGCAGCTGGCGGCGCTGTCGTACCCGCATCTCGGGCACACCGAGATCCTGGAGTCGGTGGACACGTTCTACAAGCGGTTCTACTTCCGCGCCGGGAAGCTGGCCGAGATGTCAGCCGAGCTGCTGCGCCGGCCCGAGATGGCGGCCCGACGGCTGCGCGAGGGCGGCGAGTTCATCCGCTTCCTGAGCCGGCGCGCCCGTACGCCTGCGGCGCCGTGAGGTCGGGAGGCCTGTCTGATGCGTGTTCTGCTGGTTCATCCCAGCGCGCTGATGTATTCGGAGATCTTCTTGCGGCTGGAGCCGCTGGGCCTGGAGCGGGTGGCCGCCGCAGTCCTGGCCGATGGCCATGAGGTCCGCCTGATCGACTTGCAGGTCCATGACCGGGCGGAGCTGGAGCGCCAGCTGGCCGAGTTCCGGCCGCAGGCGGTCGGGTTCAGCCTGAACTACCTGGCCAACGTTCCCGAGGTGGTGGACCTGGCTCGGGACGTCAAGGTGGTCCTGCCCGGCTGCACCGTCTTCGCCGGCGGGCACAGCGTGTCGTTCGTGGCCGAGCAGGTCCTCGCCCACTCCGGCGGCGCCATCGACGTCGTGCTCAAGGGCGAGGGCGAGACCGGAGCTCCCGCGCTGCTCGCGGCGCTGCCCGACCGGGCGGCCGGGGCGCTGGCCGGGGTGCCCGGCGCCGTCACACCCGAGGGAGCCGGACCCCCGCCGGTGATGGCACACAGCCTGGACGACCTTCTTCCGGCGCGCCATCTCGGCGGGCGGCGGCGGAAGTACTTCATCGGCTCCATGGACCCGGCGGCTTCTATCGAGTTCACCCGCGGGTGTCCCTGGGACTGCTCGTTTTGCAGCGCCTGGACCTTCTACGGCCGCAGCTACCGCCGGCTGTCGCCCGAGGCAGCCGTCTGGGACATGGCGCACATCGCCGAGCCGGGCGTGTTCATCGTCGATGACGTGGCCTTCATCAAGGCCGAGGAGGGTGACGAGATCGCCCGTCAGCTCGAGCGCCGCCGCATCCGCAAGGACTACTACCTGGAAACCCGGTGCGACGTGCTGCTGCGCAACGAGGAGGTGTTCCGCCGCTGGAAGCGCCTGGGCTTGACCTACATGTTCCTCGGCCTGGAGGCGCTGGACGAGGAGGGCCTCACCGCGTTCCGCAAGCGGACCACGCCGGTGGTGAACAACAAGGCCCTGGAGGTGGCCCGGTCCATCGGGCTGACCGTGGCGATCAACATCATCGCCGACCCCGACTGGGACGAGGCGCGGTTCGCCTTCGTGCGCCAGTGGGCCATGAGCGTCCCGGAAATCGTCAACCTCACCGTGCAGACGCCCTACCCCGGCACCGAGACCTGGCTCACCGAATCGCGGCGCCTGACCACCCTCGACTACCGCCTCTTCGACGTCCAGCACGCCGTCTTGCCCACCCGGCTGCCGCTGCACCGCTTCTACCAGGAGCTGGTCAAGACCCAGGCCGTGCTGGCCCGCAAGCACCTCGGAGTCGCCGCGCTCGCCAAGACCACCGGCATCGTCGCCCGGCAGCTGCTGCGCGGGCAGACCAACTTCGCCAGGATGATCTGGAAATTCGACAAGGTCTACAACGCCGACCGCCAGCACTCCGACCACCTGCGCCCGGCCGAGTACCTGCTCCCGCCCCCGGTGCACACACCGACGGCAGCGCCCGGCCGCACCGAGCTCTACATCCACGCCGCGCCGCGACGAAGGTCCTGACCTGGGAGGAGGTGGGAGCCGGTGACTAGCCGACTTGGCCGGCCCCCCGGAGTCGGCGGCCTGACCGGACGGCGCGCGCTCATCACGGGCGGATCGAGCGGCATCGGAGCCGCCACCGCCAGGGCGTTCGCGGCCCGCGGCGTGCACGTGGCGATCGGCGGGCGCAATATGACGGCGCTGCAGCGAGTGGCGGCCGATACCGGCGGAGTCTGCATCCCCGGAGACCTGCGCGATCCGGGCTGTCCCCGGCAGACCATCGAGGCAGCTGCCCACGCCCTCGGCGGGCTGGACCTTGTGGTGTCCAACGCCGGGATCGGCTGGGCAGGCCCGTTCGCCTCGATGAGCGAGTCGGACATCGACGCGCTGCTCGACGTGAATCTGCGGGCCGCTGCCCATCTTGCCCGCGCGGCGATACCGCACCTGGAGCCGGGAATCGGCCGGCTCGTGTTCGTCGGGTCGATCGCCGGGCTGGTCGGGGCGCCCGGCGAGGCGTGGTACTCGGCGACCAAGGCGGGCCTCGGGTGCCTGGCGGAGACGCTGCGCGCAGAGCTGCGGCCGGCCGGGGTCGGGGTGAGCCTGGTCAGTCCTGGTGTGGTCAATACCGCATTCTTCGAGCGGCGCAGGGTGCCGTACCGGCGGCGGCACCCGCAGCTGGTGAGCCCCCAGACAGCCGCCGACGCCATCGTTGACGCCGTTGGCTGCGGCCGGGACGACGTCGTCATTCCGCCATGGCTGTCGTTCCCGGCCCGCCTGAAGGCGAGCTTCCCCGGCCTGTACCGCCTGCTCGCCGCCCGCTTCGCGCCCGGCGCTGCATCCTAGGAGGCGGGCAGCAGTTGTCGCGGCTGATCGCCGTAGCGGCAGCCCTCGGCGGCTCGGTGGTGTTCGGGATATCGTCGGTCGCCGAGCAGCGCGGCACCAAGCGCGTCAAGCGCCGTCGTGCGCTCTCGCCCAGAATTCTGCTCGACCTGGCGCGGCAGCCGCTGTGGGTGGCGGCGATCGGCGGGACCCTGGTCGGCTTTGCCCTGCAGGTGGTCGCGCTCACATTCGGGCCGCTCGCGCTGGTGCAGCCGATCCTCGTGTGCGACCTGATCTTCGCCGTCCTGATCAACGCGTACCTGCGGCGGCGGCGGGATCCGGTCATGCTCGCGGGAGTCGCTGCCTGCGCGGCCGGCGTCGCGGGATTCCTCGTCATCGCGCGGCCGTCTGGTGGCCAGTCGACGGTCAGCTTTCATATCGTGCTGCCGCTGGCCGCGGGGCTCACGGCGGGCGTGGCGGGCTGCCTGATCGTGGCTCGCCGGAACCAGGGTCTGCGGCCGCTGGCGCTGGCCCTGGCCTGCGGGATCAACTACGGCGCCGCGGCCTTCCTGGTCAAGCTCGTGACCGCACAAGCCGGCGGCGGGCTGGCGCAGCTGCTCAGCAACTGGCCGATCTACTGTCTGGCCGTCGTCGGCCCGGTGGGCTTCGTGCTCAACCAGGACGCCTTCCAGCAGGGCACCCTGCTCGCGCCCGTCCTGGCCATCATCACCTCATGCGACCCGATCGTCTCCATCGCCCTGGCCCACCTCTGGCTGAATGAGAAGCTCAGCGGCAGCCCGGCGGCGATCGCCGGCGAGGTTGTGTCGCTGCTGTTGATGGTCACCGGCATCGCCGTCCTGGCCCGCCACTCTCCCCAGGCCACGCGCCAGGTCGAGGCCGCGGGACGCGCTGATGCGGCCGCCAGGCCAAGTTCGGACTTAACCGCGAAGCCGCAGGAGTGTCCGGGGCGGCCGTCGGGGGCGGCCAGGGTCAGGCTGGGGCGAAGCGGAGTCGGAGCCCGAGCCTGCGCAGGACGGACCGGAACCACAGCATGGACGCACCGATCCCGGCCGCGATGAGCGTGATCGTGGCGACGGTACACAGCAGCAGGAACGTGGCGGTCGGCTCCGTCGCCAGCAGCGCCCCGAGGCTGGCGGCGAGCAGCAGGAAGACGCCGGCCCAGAGCCAGGTTGCGCCCTGAAAAAAGCGGTGCAGTCCCGGGTGGTGGGCGGCGGGCTGCCGCAGGGCGATCATTTCGGCGGCCAGCTGAGCACAGAGCGGCCTGGGACCCCGGGCGGTACGAGCGAACAGGATGCACAGGCAGAGGTTCGCCAGCGGGAAGTGCAGCAGGAAGATCCACAGATTGCCGGTGGCCAAGACCACTGCGGTCTGGATGGAGAGCACGATCGCGGAGATGGCCAGCAGGGCGGGCACCGACCCGGCGCCGAGCCTGCGGACGACGACGGTGATCCAGGTGGCGGCAAGCCCGGCCAGCAGCCCGGCATCCCGTCCGGCCAGCCATCCGGCGATGGCGAAGGCGGCGACGGGGATCCCCAGCGATTCGCTCAGGCTCCAGGCCATGACGCGCAGGAGCTGGAGCGGCCGAGGCAGTTCCAGGTGCTCGGGCATCCGACTAGCATAAGCGGTCGCGACCAGCCGCCGGCCCCCGCAGGGTTGCGGAAAGTCACCAATTCACGTCAGCGGGTCATCCTCCCGACCGCCGCAACCGCTGGCCGCGCCGGCCAGGGAGCGGGCCAGAGCTCCGGCTCCCTGATCGTCAGCTAGCCCAGCGCGGCTCCCTCCACCTGCCGAAGAGAATACGTGCGGCCCCGCACCGCTGTTGCCTCGCCTCTTCCGCGTTTGATTGAATACCGCGGATGACTACCGGCAGCGCTCGACGATGAGCGGGACGCCTGAGGGGGAGCGGCCATCAGGCCCCTCGGCCCTTACGGTCTCGAGGATCGCCCTCGGCTGCGGCAACTTCGGCGGGATCGGATCGGCGCCGGAGTTCTTCGGCGCGGGGCTGACCGAGGATCAGGCGCTCGCGCTCATGGACGCGGCATGGCAATCGGGCATCACCCACTTCGATACCGCCGACGCGTACGGCGGCGGCCGCAGTGAGCAGGCGATCGGCCGGTGGATCGCCTCGCGCGGGGTCCGCCCGCGGCTGACGACCAAGACCTTCAACCCGATGCAGGCCGGTGCCGACCATGGCCTGAAGCCCGAGCGGATCGCCCGCCAGCTCCGCGCGAGCCTCGACCGGCTCGGGGTCGGGCGGGTCGACTTGTACCTCGCCCACGAGTTCGACCCCGGCGTGCCGCTGCCGGAATCGCTCGGCGCCTTCGACGAGGCCCAGACCGGCGGCCTGATCGGCGCCTACGGCGTCAGCAACTTCGACGCGCCGCAGCTCGCGGCCGCGCTGGCGGCGGGGACGCCGCAGGCCATCCAGAACTCCTACTCGCTGCTGGCGCGCCAGGACGAGCCCGACCTGCTTCCGTTGTGTGCCCGGCGGCAGGTCGCTTACCTGGCGTTCAGCCCGCTGGCAGGCGGCTGGCTCACCGGCAAGTACCGGCGCGGCGAGCCGTTCCCGGCCGGCTCGCGGATGACCCAGCGCCCCGAGCCGTACGCCGAGCTCGCTACCGGCCCGACCTTCGATGGCCTTGACCGGCTGGCGGCGATCGCCTCGTCCCGGGGCACCTCGCTGGCCGGGCTCGCGCTGGGCTGGCTGCTCGCCGACGAGCGGATCAGCCAGGTCGTGGTCGGCCCCGGCCGACCCGAGCACCTGGCACCGGTCGGCGAGGCGCTCGAGCATCCGCTGACCGGCGAGGAGCGGGCCGCGGTCGAGAGCGCGTTTGAGCCGGAGGGGCGCGGTGAAGGAGGAATGGGGGCCGCGCTACCGCCGCAGGCCTGCGCCGAGGCGATGGAGGCCGTGCTCGCTGAGCACGCCCGCGGCGGCAGCTTCATGCCGCTCCGCTCGGTGATGATGCCGCCCGGCGCGGCCGGGTTCCTGGGGCTCATGCCGAGCTGGCGCGGGAGCCAGCCCGACAGCGCCGCGGTGTTCGCTCTCAAGGCGGTCTGCATCGTGCCCAGCAATCCCGCCCGCGGCCTGGACGCCCACCAGGGCCTGGTCGCGCTGTTCGACGGCGAGACCGGCCAGCCGAGCGCGGTCCTGGACGCATCGGCGATCACCGAGGTCCGTACCGCGGCGGTTACCGCAGTCGCCACCCGCGTGCTCTCCCGGGCGGACGCCCGGACGCTGGCCATCATCGGGGCCGGGACGCAGGCACGGGCTCACCTGGCCGCGCTGCTGCCGGTGCGCGAGTTCGAGCAGGTGCGGCTGTACGCGCCGACCGAGGCCCACGCGCGGGCGCTGGCCGAGGGGGCCGGCGACACGGGCGCGGAGCCGGCCGTCGCCTCGAGCGCCGAGGAGGCGCTCCGCGACGCCGACGTCGTGGTCACCGCGACCAACTCGCGCGAGCCCGTGCTGTGCCGTGACTGGCTCAAGCCCGGCGCGCACGTCAACGCGGTCGGCGCGAGCACCCCGCGGGCGCGCGAGCTGGACACGGCCACGGTCGCCGCTAGCGTGCTGTTCTGCGACAGCCGCGAGTCGCTCCGCCACGAGGCCGGCGAGTTCCGGCTCGCCATCGCCGAGGGCCTGATCGCCGGCGAGGAGCACGTCCGCGCCGAGCTGGGGGAGGTACTCGCGGGAACCGCACCAGGGCGCCGCGACGCCGGCGAGCTGACGCTCTTCCGCTCGCTGGGCCTGGCCATCGAGGATCTCGCCGCGGCCGAGACCGCGGTCGCGGCGGCGAGGGCCGCCGGCCTGGGCACCGAGGTAGTTCTATGATCGAGCTGGCGGCGATCGAGGCGGCCCGGGAGCGGATCGCGGGCGCGGCCGTCCGCACGCCCCTGGTACGCCTGCACGTCGAGGACGCCCCGGCCGAGATCTACCTCAAGCTCGAGAATCTCCAGCCGATCAACTCGTTCAAGATCCGCGGCGCGACCAATGCGATCATGCTCGCGTCGGCCGGCGAGCGGGCGAAGGGCCTGGTCACGGCCAGCGCGGGGAACATGGCCCAGGGAGTCGCCTGGACCGCGCGGGCGCTGGGCCTGCCCGCCACGATCGTCGTTCCCGAGCACGCCCCCGAGGCCAAGCTCGCGGCGATCACACGGCTCGGCGGCCGGGTGCGGAAGCTGCCCTACGACGACTGGTGGAACGTGATCATCACGGGCCGCGTCGAAGGGACCGACGGGCTGTTCCTGCACCCGGTCCAGGACCCGGGGGTGATGGCCGGCAACGGGACGATCGCGCTCGAGATCCTCGACGACCTGCCCGACCCGGACGCCATCGTGATCCCGTACGGCGGGGGCGGTCTGACCGTCGGCATCGCCAGCGCGATCAAGGCGCTGAGCCCGCATACGAGGATCGTCACCGCCGAGCCCGAGACCGCCGCCGCGCTGGCCGCTGCGCTCGACGCCGGGGAGCCGACCGACGTTGACTACCGCGCCTCGTTCGTCGACGGCTCCGGCAGCCGCCGTGTGCTGGACAGCATGTGGCCGCTGGTCGCGCCGCTGGTGGATGCCGCCCTGGCCATCCCGGTCGCCGAGGTCGCTGCCGCGGTGCGGACGCTCGCCGAGCGCACCCGGGTGATCGCCGAAGGCGCGGGCGCGCTGGCGCCCGCCGCGGCGCTGACCGGCCGGGCCGGGACCGGGAAGGTCGTGTGCATCGTCTCGGGCGGAAACATCGACCTGGCCAAGCTCGCCGAGATCCTCAACGGCGCGGCCGGGTAGTCGGCCATCCATGATCGGGGAGACTAATTCGCGATTATGGCCGAAAAGTCTTCCCGATCACAAGGAGAGACGGCAGGGCGGCCGGGGCGGGCCGGGTCTTCCGGGTTGCTCCCTCGGGCGCGGGGGGCTGTGGGGCCTGGTCGTCGGCGGGAGGAGCCGCCGAGGACTTGGTTACCCGCGGGGCACGGCGGCCAGGGCCTCGAGGAGCCGGTCGACCTCCTCCGGCGTGTTGTAGTGGATGAAGCCGATCCGCACGGACTTATCGGCGTAGCCGAGGCGCTTGTACAGGTCGAGTGAGTACCACGAGTCATGCGCCCAGACGCCGATCTGGGCATCGGCCAGGCTCTGCGCCACGTCGGCCGCGGCCGCGCCCTCGACGTTGACCAGGAACGTCGGCACGCGGCCGTCCATCCCCGCCAGCCCGTACCCGGTGACCGTATCCGGGAGGCCGTCGAGGAACCGCTGGCCCAGGAACCGCTCGTAGGGCGCGATCGCGGCGAATCCCCCGATCGACTCCAGGTAGTCGATCGCGGCGTTGAACCCCGCGAGTAGCTCGTAGGGGAGCGTCCCGGTCTCGAACCTGCGCCCGAGCGGGCTCGTGGGCGCGGGGCGCGCCTTGTACGGCCGCCAGCGCTCGAGCACCTCGGCCCGCCCGTAGGCGACGCCCAGATGCGGGCCGCAGAACTTGTACGGCGAGCAGATCAGCACGTCGGCGCCGATGTCACGCACGTCGATCGGCTCGTGCGCCGCATAGTGGACGGCGTCGATCCAGGCGAGCGCGCCGACGTCGTGGGCGAGCTTGCACACGCGCCGGGCGTCCACGACCGTGCCGATCGCGTTCGACGCCCACGCGAACGCGACCACCTTCGTGCGCGGCCCGAGCTTTCGCTCCAGGTCCCCGAAATCCAGCGTCGTGTCGTCGTTCAGCTCGACGTGCCGGACGACTGCGCCCTTGTCCTGCGCGAGCTCCAGCCACGGCGCGACGCCGCCGTCGTGATCCAGCGAGGAGACGAGGATCTCATCGCCCGGGCCGAAGTCGCGCCCGGCGGTGCGGGACAGCGTGAAGTCCAGCGAGGTCATGTTCGCCCCGAAGATCACCTCATGAGGGTCGCAGCCGAGGAACCGGGCCGCCCTGCCCTCGGCCTTCTCGAGGATCTGGAGGACCCGCAGGCTCGTCGCGTACACCGCGCCGAGGTTGGCGCTGGCCTCGCGCAGCGCGCGGGCGATCGCGTCGCCGACCTCGTCGGGTACCTGCGAGCCGCCCGGTGCGTCGAAGAACGCGAACCCCTGCTGCAGCGACGAGAAGCGAGCGCGAATCGCGTCGACGTCAAGGGCGTTGCTGAGCGACTCGGTCACCGGCGGATCCCCCTAAAAAGACGCCGGGGAAGGCACCCGGCTTCGATCGACTCACAACTGTTACCGAATCCCAAATTAGGTCTCTTGCACAAGTATGCAGGGCAATGGTTTGATCAGCCTACTTATTCGACCGCTGGGGAGGGCGCATTGAATTTCCGCGTCGCCCGCAGCGCCGAGGCAAGCCTCGCCCGTGGCTGTTCATCTCCCCGCCCTCCCGCCCTCCCGCCCTCGCGGGTGCCACCAGGACCGGACGCCTGCCCACCGGGCAGCCTGGCTTGACCCCACTTGACCTCATGGCACTGAAGCACAAGAAAAGGAGGCCGTAACGATGAGAGGACGCTTGATCATCGCGACTGCGGCGCTCGGGGCGCTGGCTGTCGCGGGTTGCGGAAGCAGTGCAAGCAGCTCAAGCTCAAGCGGCGGTACCGGCGGCGGCGCTGCGAGTACCAAGTCGTGCGTCGCGTCGATCGGGATGGAAGGCCCGCTGACCGGCCCGGTGGCGACGCTCGGCCAGGAGCAGTTGCACTTCGCGGAACTCGCGCTGGCCATGGACAACACGGCCAACAAGACGAAGATCTCGATCGTTCAGGGCGACACGCAGCTGACGCCCTCGATCGCGACGACCGTCACCCAGCAGTTCACCTCGAACTCGGCCATCATGGCTGTGGTCGGCCCGGCCGGCAGCCAGGAGGTCGAGGCCATCGGCCCGCTCATGGCCCGGGCCGGGCTGGCGTTCATCTCCGGGTCGGCCACCAACGCAACGCTCACCGCGGGCAAGTACCCGACGTTCTTCCGGGTCGTCTCCAAGGACAGCGTGCAGGGACCGCAGGACGCCCACTACATCATCAGCCACCTGCACCCGAAGGCCCTGATGATCGTGGATGACCAGGAGGCTTACTCGACTGGGCTGGTCTCCGCGATGATGCCTATCTTCCAGGCGGCCGGGATCAAGGTCGACCACGAGTCGGTCTCGCAGAAGCTGACCGACTTCTCCTCGCTGGTCGCCAAAGTCACGTCGACCACGTCGGTCGTGGTCCTGCCGTGGCAGGTGGCGTCCAACGCTCAGCAGTTCGGCCGCAACCTCGCCCAGCAGCACAAGACCGCCGTGATCTTCGGCACGGACGGCCTGTTCTCGCCGGGCACGTTCACGATC
>WNFN01201675.1_pt1 | contig 17742 bp, 16 predicted proteins | sample 5400161 | NCBI WGS metagenome assembly WNFN01 (sample SAMN13153353, study PRJNA577476) | soil metagenome | isolation source: 80 cm saprolite on Douglas fir-dominated hillslope | place: USA:California | collected 2013-09-17 | reverse complement strand
GACGCCTCGGTTAAGGCTCCAGAAGCCAGCATCGCCAATCTGGAGAAGATCGGTCAAGTGGCGGCGCAGAACGGCCAGACAGAGGTAGCCAGCCATGTGCTTGCCAAGTTGAATGCGATCAAGGGGCGGGATCCCGCCCTAGCACTCCAGACGAACAGGGCCACCGAGACAATTGCCGCCAGCACAGAGCTAAAGATGGGAAAGGGGTTGAGCACCGCGATTAAAGCCCGGCGCTAAGCCGAAGCGGCTGGCACGCAAGCTGCGACAAGCGATGAAGCCTTGTCCTGGCGTTGCAGAGCGAGCGCGCACCGTCGTCAAAAACCAGAGACCCGAGCTTTATGCTTTGCCACGCATCTTAGCCCACCACCAACGTCCGCCGACTAAAAGAAAGCGCCAATCTTGAAAGAACTCGGGCGCTTTGCCTTCAAAGGCGTGTCCGATGAACTGCAGAATCCACCCCAAGAGAAATAGGCCCGCGGCATAGACCCAGAGCCGATGAAAAAAAATGGCGCCCACCGCAAGCGCAATCGAAACCACGATCATGGGAATGCCGAAGGTATGGCAGATCCGGTTCACGGGATGCTGATGGCTGCCCGCGTATTGCGCTACCCACTGTTCGCTGCTGCGTCCGTCCATCATGACTCAGGATTATAACCCACGCTGCCAGGAGGCTTCACCCAAAGCTTAAGAAGTTCGAACCCACCGCTCCCAGGATGTTGCTGGCGGCTACTTCTTGTCTTTAGGCGGCGGTGGCTCCAGCCGGTCGTGGAACTTTGAGGCCAGGCGTTCAGCGGCTTCCACCATATGGTTCTCCCGGTCCTTCTGCTTCATGGCGAATTTAGAAGTTTCGGCGGCCATCCATAGCACTCTCTTGTTCTTGGCGTCATAGACCGTCATCTTGACCTCCGCGTTGGAGAGGTCTTTGCTGGTGTGGTTGGATTTTTCCATCTTTCCGCTTTCGGCTGAAGGGCCCATCGAGCCGGTAACTTTCATTTCACTGTCGCCGCCGGAGGTTGAGACTTCCACGACCAGATCGGCTTTATCGAGTGTCTCCACCAGCGTGAAGCGCCCCCAACCCTCGAGAGTGGACGAGATGACGTCGTAAGGGATATTGCTGCCGCGGGCGCGCGTGATCAGCACGTTCTTAGCGCTCGCCAGCCGGACAGAAGGCGTCTCCATCAGCGGTTTTGTTTCCGGCTGCTGCGCGCAAACACCAGCGTTGAGCGCCACCAGAACCATCAGCAAAATATTGCAAGAGAGTTTTGTTCCGTGCATGCTTCGCCTTTTCTCGTTGTCTACAGTACTTCCCATTGAATACCCGTGAATGCTTCCTGTGCAAGCAGTTGGGTATCTACAAAAGCAGGCTGGCCGCATCGCGGTCCGCGATCCACAACAGGCGTCCGTCATGCGGCTGCACAGCCTGCGCGGGATAAGCCTTTGTCTCTGCTGGATCAAAAATATCTCTCAATATCAGTGACTTGTTCGCCCCGGAGGCCAGGAACATCACTTCCGCCGCATGGTTCAACACCGGATAAGTAAACGTGATGCGGTAGCTATCGACCTTCTCAACCCAATTGGCGACAACCAGCCGCGATTGTTCCTTCAGGGCCGCGCTTGCCGGAAATAGGGAAGCGGTGTGGCCATCTTCTCCGAGTCCCAGCAGAATCAGGTCAAAGCAAGGCCAAGCGTTATCTGGCAGCCGAAAAAATGCGCGCAGCTGGAGTTCATATTGACCGGCGGCAGTATCGGCTGCCAGCTCCGCCCGAACCCGGTAGATATTCTGGGCTGGAAGCGGAACTTTGGAAAGTAAGACCTCGTTGGCCATCCGGTAATTTGTTCCAGGGCAAAACGCTCTTCTGTTCCTCGGCCAGCAGCGAATAGACGCCGCGCGGTGTGCTGCCGCCGGACAAGGCCACGCAGAAGCGGCCACGTGCCGCAATCGCAGTCTGCGCACAATAGCAAAATTCTTCAACAGCCGCGCTGTAGAGCGCGCCGGCATTCTCGACAACCATCAAGCTTTCAGGCTTTCTTCCGGGAATCGCTTGGTCAACCATAGGCCGGTTCCTACAAAACCACATCTGTGCTGGTGTTCTCCGTTGCTTTTGTCAGTGCATAGCGCGCGGCCCCGATCAGACCCACCTTATCGTTGGTAATGACTTTTATCGGAATTGCTTCCAGCAGCGCTTTCATGCGTCCTTTGTCAGAAAAAGCACGGAGGAACCCAGGGCCGCGCAGCTGAGGCAGGATTTTGACGGCAATTCCACCGCTGATAAACACGCCGCCGGTGGCCAGTAGTTTGAGCGCCAGATTACCTGCCTCGGCCCCGTAGGCGCCGACAAAAATATCCAGGGTACGTTCGCAGATGGGTGCTTTTGCTTCCAACCCGCGCTGCGAAATCACTGCCACAGGATCAGAGGCTTGGCGTAATTCATCTTTCAGCCACCCCGGTTCCGGTTCGGTGCCCGAGTCACGCAAAAAATCATAGACATTCTTTAAGCCCGGTCCGGAGATTACGCGTTCACAGCTCACATGGCCGAATTTTTTTATCAGGTACTGGTGCAGAGAAAGTTCCAGATCATTGCGCGGCGCAAAGTCCGCGTGCCCGCCTTCGCCGGCAAAAGCGCGGCGGCGCGCGCCGTCCCAGTACATGCCTGCCTCGCCCAGCCCGGTTCCTGCGGCAATGAGCGCGGCATTGCCTTCGCCCGGCCCGGCCGAATTGAGGCTGATGAGGTCAGTAGCTTCCAGGTCATCAATTCCGGATGCATGAGCTTCGAGATCGTTAATCAGCCACACGGTCCCAATTCCTGTTTGTTGGGAAAGCTGGCGGGCATCCGCTCCCCAGGCCAGGTTGGAAGCCTTGGCTCGGCCTTGCAATACTGGGCCGGCAATCCCGAAGCATGCGCTTTTGACGCTGGCCGCTTCCTCGCGCAGGAAGAGGCTGACGATCTCATCCAGGCCCTTATGTTCGCGGCTGAGATAGATTTTTTCCCGCGCCAGCCGGAGCCGGCCAGCCTCTTCGCTGAACAGCGCCAGCCGGCTGTGCGTCCCGCCGATGTCACCTGCCAGAATCATTGCGGGATTTTTCTCCACTGGCGGCCGTCGCGGGTGATGATCTCGTCTGCTTCCGCCGGGCCCCAGGAACCTGCGCCATAGTTGGGAAAATTCCGCGGCGGCAAAGCTTTCCAGACGTCCAGGATGGGGTCCACTGCGCTCCAGCCGGCTTCGACCATGTCCGCGCGCTGGAAAAGCGTTTGATCGCCCATCATGAGGTCGTAGAGCAGGACCTCGTAACCGGTACTGGGCGTGGTGCCGAAGTAGTCAGAATAGTTGAAGTCCATCTCCACCGAGCCGACTCGCATTCGCGCGCCGGGGACCTTGGCGCCAAAGCGCATGGAGATGCCTTCATCCGGAGCAATATGAATGACCAGTTGATTGGCCTTCAAATCGCTCACCGGGGTATCGCGAAATAGCACCAGGGGCGCCCGCTTGAACTGAATGGCGATCTCAGTATGGCGTGTCGCCAGGCGCTTTCCTGTACGCAGATAAAAAGGTACGTCCGCCCAGCGCCAGTTATCGATCAGCAGTTTAAGAGCGACAAAAGTCTCGGTCTTTGAGTCCGGAGGAACTCCCTGTTCGGAACGATAGCCGGGAAGTTGCTCGCCGTTCAGTTCGCCGGCTCCGTACTGCCCGCGCACTGCGTAATGCAGCACGTCTTCCGCGCCCAGGGGCTGAATGGCGCGCAGGATCTTGGACTGCTCGTCATGCACCGCATCCGAGCTGAAAGAGATAGGCGGCTCCATGGTGGTCAGCGAGAGAAGCTGGAAGAGATGGTTGGGCACCATGTCGCGCATCGTGCCCGCCATGTCGAAATACCCGCCGCGCTGTTCCACGCCCACCGTCTCGGCAACCGTGATCTGCACGTGGTCAACGTAACGCCGGTTCCAGATGGGTTCAAAGATCCCGTTGCTGAAGCGAAAGACCAGGATGTTCTGCACGGTCTCTTTGCCCAGGTAGTGATCAATGCGATAGATCTGGTTTTCGGCCAGCACCTTCCTGACCTGCCGGTTCAGCGCCTTGGCTGACTCTAGATCGCTTCCGAAAGGTTTCTCAAAGACGATCCTGCGCCAGTGACCATCTTTTTCGCAGGCCAAGCCGCAAGCGCCCAGGCGGTCCGTGATGTCCCCGAAAAAAACCGGGCTAGTGGCCAGGTAAAAAAAATAATTTCCGCGCGTGTTGTGGTTTTTGTCCGCATCGGCCAGGGTCTGGGCCAGGCGCGTGTAGAGCGTGGCGTCGCCAAACTCGCCACAGACGTAATACAGGCGTTTCAGCAGCCAATCGCGCAGATCGCCATCCACGCTGCTGGTGGCGAAGTTCTGCAACTTTTCTCCTATCATCTGCCGGAACTGGTCCACGGAATAATCGTTGCGGGCCACGCCCACAATGGCAAACTCGCGCGAAAGCAGGTTGCTCTTGGCCAAGTTGTAGAGAGCGGGGATAAGCTTGCGCGCGGTCAGATCTCCGCTCGCGCCGAAGATGACCATGGCGCAAGGCCCGGTCGGGCCCGGCGTTGCGGCGGAAGTCTCTTCCGGCGCAGGCAATTCTCGATCAAGCTGTGACATACGCGCTTCTCTCCGGATCAGGAGGCAGTATCTTTCTTTTGGCCTACCTCAATGTGACCGCCAAACTTCTGGCGCATGGCGCTGAGCAGTTTCTCCGCAAAAGTGTGGTCCTGGCGTGAGCGGAAACGCGTGTAGAGCGCAGCCGAAAGAACGTCCGCAGGCACAGCTTCTTCCAGCGCCGCCATGATGGTCCAGCGTCCTTCGCCTGAATCCTGCACAAAGCCGGTGTAGTTGGAAAGGGAGGGGTTCTCCGCCAGCGCCATCGCGGTCAGATCGAGCAGCCAGGATGATACGACGCTCCCGCGTCGCCAGACCTCGGCGATGTCAGCCACGTTCAGTTCGTAGCGGTATTCCTGGGGCAACTGCTGGGAAACCGCATTATGAAAAATATCCAGGCCTTCAGCATAGGCTTGCATTAGCCCATACTCGATCCCGTTGTGCACCATCTTCACAAAATGGCCCGCGCCGGAAGGACCGCAGTAGAGATAACCAAGCTCCGACGTGCCGCCAAGTTTTTCTCTCCCCGGCGTGCGCGGGATATCACCCATACCCGGGGCCAGTGTCTTAAAGATGGGATCAAGATGCTCCACAATCGCTTTAGGACCGCCCAGCATCATGCAGTAGCCACGCTCCAACCCCCAGACGCCGCCGCTGGTACCGACGTCAATATAATGAATGCCGCGTTCCTTCAGCTTCTGCGAACGGCGCACGTCGTCTTTGAAGTAAGAGTTGCCGCCGTCAATGATGATGTCGCCGGACTCAACCCTCTGTCCCAGGACGGTGACGGTCTGCTCGGTCGGATCACCCGCTGGGACCATGATCCATGCGGCCCGCGGCTTGGTCAGCTTGGCGGCAAAGTCGTCCAGTGACGCGCTGCCGCTGGCGCCTTCCTTGGCAAGTTCGGTCACGTTTTGCGGACTCAGGTCAGAGACGACGCATTGATGACCTCCGCGAAGCAAGCGTCGCACCATGTTGCCGCCCATCCGGCCTAGACCCACCATTCCAAGTTGCATGTTTTTTTCTCTCTGAAATTTCGATGCAGCGCGAAGTTAGCCTCGCAAAGCGTCAGTCACAGCCTTTCCTAACCTCTCCAATCCCGCTTTCACGTCCTTCGTCAGATGCACACGCAAAGCGCGGCGTTTGCGCTCCGCCAGCACTTGAAAATCGCCGCGCGCTTGCGCCGCTTTAACCACGCCAAAGGTGTACTTCTGCCCCGGGACAGGCAAATCTACCGCATCATCGCAGGTAATCTGTAGAAAAATGCCGGTGTTTGGGCCGCCCTTATAGGCCTGCCCGGTGGAGTGGAGAAAACGTGGCCCGAAGCCCAGGCAGGTGGCTACGCCTGGTCTTCATGTTCATCGCTCATCTCGATGTAGGCCAGCAATGCGAAATAATCTCCCGCGCTGAGCTGGCCCAGATGAGCGCGGAGTAAACCTTGCAGAGATACTTGCTGGCCGGCGAGGTTCTTGAGATTTTGCGCGTTGCGCTCGTCGGTGAACAGCTTGATGCCGTCTTCTTCCAGAATAGGTACTTCCGCCGGCAACTGGCCGGTCTTTTCGTACTCTTCGGTGATCTGGTGCGTAACAATCTTGCTGGCTTCTACGTCTGGTTGATTGAAGGCGTTGATGCCGATGATGGCGCCGGCGACGGCGGTAGCAATCTCCCAGCGAAAGAATTCCTGGCCAATGTCATAAATGTCGGCAACATCGATTCTGACCACGGGCTGTCCGGCTTTTCTTAAAGTATCCGTTTGCGTGTCCTGGGCCTGATCCACAGCAGTTTGCAGGCGCAGATAAATAAAGACTCGGTCATTTCCGTAAACTTCCGCCAGCCCCAGCTTCTCGCGGTCAACAGGAATCAGGCCTTTGCCTTGTTTGCCCGTGCTCTCCGCCAGCAACTGCTCCAGCCATGCACCCAGATCACGAATGCCGGGTGAGGTGACGAGCGTGACTTTGTTGCGGCCCAGGTTGGCCAGCGTACCCAGAATCGCGCCCAGGATTGCTCCCGGATTCTGGTCCGCTGGGACAGCCGCCGCGCAGGCTTGGATCATTTCTTCAGTGTTATCGAGCAAGCGACGAACGTCCAGCCCCATGATTGCGGCGGGAACCAACCCAAAGTTGGAAAGCGCGGAATACCGTCCGCCGATGCTGGGCACACCGAAGAAGATGTGATGGAAGCGGTCCGCCTCCGCCACCTGCTGCATCTTCGATCCTGGATCAGTAATGGCGATAAATCTCCGGCCAGCATTCTCTTTTCCTACAATCTGTTGCAAGCGATTAAAGAAGTATTGCTTGAAGATATTAGGTTCCAGGGTGCTGCCCGATTTGCTGGCCACGATGAAGAACGTTGTGGCTAGATCAATCTGGCTCTCAATAGTCTTGATCCGCGCTGGATCGGTTGAATCCAGAACGTGCATCTCTGGATAACCAAGCTGATTGCCGAAGGTAGTCTTCAGCACCTCAGGACACAGACTTGATCCGCCCATCCCCAGCAGGAGCGCGTGGCGAAACCCAGACCGGCTCGCCTCGGCGGTTACGTCCGCAAGCTGTTGCGCTTGAGCAATCTGATCTTCGGCCACGTGCAGCCAGCCCAGCCATTTATCCTCGTCGTCCCCGCTCCAGAGAGATGCGTCGCCCTTCCACAGGCGAGTCATCTTGCCCTTGTCCTGCCAGTTTTTTAGCGTGGCGTCCACGGCTTGTTTCAACGGCACGGGGAATTCGCCATACTGGCACTGAACTTTGGGCTTGGCCCTGACTGGTTCAGTTTTATTCATTCTTCATTTCTTCGACTCTTCACTTTTGTGACTCAATGGCCGAGAGCAGCTTGGTGAAACATGGAGATGCCGGCCTTGGCGAGGTCTGCCATGGCCCGGTCGGCGCCCCCGACGTCAGCGTCAAGGGTGCGGCTGACTTGCCCATGGTCACGAAACGCGTCCATGGTTGCCGGCGGAATGGTGTTGACGGTGTCGGGCCCAATCAGGTTTTCGATATAAAGGACATCGCTGTAGACCGGATTCTTGGTGCTGGTGCTGGCCCAGAGCAGGCGCTGGGTCTGGGCGCCACGAGCGGCCAACGCCTTCCAGCGCGCGCTGGTAAAGATCCCATCGTACCGTTGGTACGCCTGCTTGGCATTGGCGATGGCTACTTTGCCCAGCAAAGAGCGCAGTTTTTTTTCTTCTTGCGGGCTGCTGACGTTTTTCAACCGGGCTGAGACGATGGAATCAACCAGGGCATCAATGCGGCTGACAAAGAAACTGGCCACGCTGGCCATCTTGCTCACATCTTTTCCGGCCTTTTGCAGCATCTCCAGCCCGTCGATGTACGCGTCAGCTACCTTGGCGTAGGCTTCCTGGGAGAAGAGCAGCGTGATGTTGATATTGATGCCTTCACCGATGAGCTGGCGGACAGCGGAAGCGCCTTCCGGAGTTCCCGGGACTTTGATCATGATGTTTTCCCGGCCCACGGTCTTCCACAGGCGGCGGGCTTCGGCGATGGTCTCTTGGATGTTGCGCGCCAGCTTGGGCGAGACTTCCAGGCTCACGTAACCATCGCGCCGGTTCGTTGCCTGATAAACCGGAAGCAGGAGATCGGCGGCATCCTGGATATCGCGAATGGCGATTCGCTCGTAAATCTCACTTGAACTCAAGTTCTGCGACCGGAGCTGCTGCAGAATGTCAGTGTAATCGGCGCTGCCGGTGATGGCTTTCTCGAAGATGGAAGGATTTGACGTGATGCCGCGCAGTCCGTCCGTATCGATCAGACGCTTCAACTCTCCGCTGGCGATCAGATCGCGCCGTATGAAATCCAGCCAAACCGACTGCCCATATTTCTGCAGCAGCAGGAGTGGGTTTGCCTTCATGGTCTGGCCCTGGCCCTGCTTCTCAAACGTGGAAACTGTGTTCATGGCTCCTTCTCCCTGGCAGCATAAGAAATTGTTGCACAATTCCTTGGCCAGCTCCGTCCCGATAATGCGCGCTCCCAGAACCAGCACATTCATGTCATCATGCTCCACGCCTTGATGGGCGGAGTAGCAGTCATGGCAAATCCCGGCGCGTATGCCCGGGACCTTATTGGCGGCCACCGAAGCGCCCACGCCGCTGCCGCAAATCAGAATACCGCGTTCGCACTCGCCGCGCAGCAGGCTCAAAGCGACCGCTTCAGCGAAGTCCGGGTAATCAACCGGCTGCGTGCTGTCCGTGCCAACGTCGATGAGCTGATGGCCGCTTTGCTGCAAGTGGCCGATCAGCACCTTCTTCAGGTCAAAGCCGGCATGGTCGGAACCAATGGTGATGCGCATGACTCAAATCGTGACTACTAAGAATAAGCCTACAACTAAATCGCCACTCCGTGTAAGGACCAGCCAGATGTTTCTTGAGATGGGGGAAATGGCGCGAAGTTTCAGGCGCGCAAATACAAGGGCGGAGCAGACCGCAGCCGGCGAGAAAAGATCCAGCAGAATGACCGGCAGAATGAAAGAAGAGCGCGGCCGGGTTTTGCCGCGCTCTTTTCTGAAGAGGCAAAAGGAATCAGGAGAGCGGGCCCAAAACCGGCGGTGTCGCCCCCTTGGCATCACCGCCGGTCCGGGTTGCTTCTCCGTTCATCCTGGTAGGTAGTGCAGGAGGGACGGTAGGCGTTTCACTTGGTAGCAAATATTTTTGCCTCTTTAGACGCCGGCTTAGAAACAGCCCACGTTTTCCCAGTTGTCAAAGAACTTGCTTACCTCTGGCCTGAGCCAGAGTTACGGAAAAGCTTGGCAAGACTGCCGGGCTTTCTTGCTTCTTACTCCCTGCCTCCAGTGCTGGCGGTCTTAATGGGCGTAGCCGGCGGCGCGTTCTTGACCCATTTATCGAACCAGTTCACCATCTCCCACAGCGTGTGTTCGGTGGACTCGCGGGCCAGATAGCCGTGGGCCTCATACGGAAGCTGCACGTAGCGGACGATGCCGCCGTTGCCCTTGATGGCCTGATACATGCGTTCGCTCTGGATGGGGAAAGTTCCGGAATTATCATCGGCCATGCCGTGGATCAGCAGTATGGGACGCTTGATCTTGTCGGCCTGCATAAACGGCGAGACTTTGATGTACATCTCCGGCGCTTCCCAAATGGTGCGCCGCTCGCTCTGGAAGCCGAATGGCGTCAGGGTGCGGTTGTAAGCGCCGCTGCGGGCCACGCCGGCGCGAAACAGGTCGGAGTGGGCGAGCAGGTTGGCGGTCATGAAGGCGCCATAGCTGTGTCCACCGACGCCCACGCGATTGGGGTCGGTCACGCCCATTTCCGCAGCTTTGTCAATCGCGGCCTTGGCGCTGGAGACGACTTGCTCGACGTACGTGTTGTTCATGGTCTCCGGGTCGCCGATCACGGGCATGGTGGCGTTGTCCAGCACGGCGTAACCTTGCGTGATCAGGAACAGATGGGAGATGCCGCTGATGGTGGTGAAGTGATAGGGCGAACCGGAAACCTGCCCGGCCGTGGCGGCGTCACTAAACTCCAGCGGATAGGCCCACACCACGGTTGGCAGCCGCTCGCCTGGCTTGTAATTTGGCGGCAAATAGAGGGTGAAGGAAAGCTGCACGCCGTCCGCGCGCTTGTACGTCACAAGCTGCTTGGTGATGCCGCGCAACTGCGGCGCGGGATCAGGAAAGTGCGTGAGCGCTGTCTTCTCCGTGCTGCCGACGCTGCGAGCGAAAATGTTGGGCGGATCAGAGGGGCTTTCGTGGCGCGTAAGGAAGCGCGTACCGTCTTCGGAAGTCAGCGAGACCACGGATTCGAAAGCGCCGTCAGCGCACTGAAAGATGCGCTCGGACTTGCCGGTATTGAGATCATAGCGGTCCAGGAAAGGGAACTCGCCTTTTTGTGACGCTCCTGCGCCCACCAGAAAAATGGAATCACCTTGCTGGCGCAAAACGCGCTTGCCGTTGGCCAAGGTGTGCAACATCGGCGTGCCCGGATCTTTGTAGCGATCGCGAATTGAGCGCTCCCAGATCAGTTTGGGCGCCTGTCCCGGCTGGTTGATGTTGATCAGGAAAGTGCGCGTCCAGCGGCGGTCGCGGTCGTAATCGCGCACCAGGCCAATTCCTTTTTCGCCCCACTCACCGCCGGACCTGCCGCCAAAACCACCGCCACCTCCCCCAAAACCGCCCGGGGCGTAGCGCTGCTCTAGCTTCACCAGTTCTTTGGGTTGGTCTTTGAAGGGCGCGCTCAGCATCAACAGATGATCGCGATACGGAGCTTTGGTCTTGGGATCCCCGCCGTCCAAAGCCTCGGCCCAAAACAGCGTAGCCGGTTGGGTCGGCACCCACTCCGAATTGCGCGGGCCGGTAATCACGCCCTCGGTCGGCACATGCTCGGCCAGAGGTACGCTGGCCACTTTGTATTCCAGTTTGCCATTGCGGTCCCACACTTCCACTTCCCGGGGAAATTCCCTCTCCGGCGACAGATAAGAATACGGACGATGGATCCTGCTCACCAGAATGTGTTTGCCGTCCGGCGAAGGCTCCACGCGAGCGAAGATGGCTGGCTTGCCCACGGGGATGATGCTCCCGCCTCCGATATCCACCAACAACAACTGGGCGGTGGCGTAGTAATCAAACAGGTCTTCGTCGTGGGCGTTGGCCAGCAGATCTTCATAGGTGCGCACGGTTGCTTTCTTGCCGTCGCTTTCCTGGATCACCGGGCCCTCGGGGACCTTGGGCTCGGCGGGAGGATGACTACGCCGAGACGGAACGGCTTCCACCAGCAGGGTGTGGCCGTCCGGCATCCACTGGAAAGCATCGCCCAGAATGGCGCTGATCTTTATTCCCGGAATTTGACGGACCTCGGCGCTCCCTGACAGGCCGATCCAAAGCTCTATCCCGTCTGCGGTTGTGTTGCTGAAAGCGAATTGTTCGCCCGTAGGCGACCATTCCGGCACGCTCATGTATGGCTTGGCGGGAAGCCCTGTAACCTTGCGCGTCTTGCCGGTGGAGACATCCACCGGCGAGGCGAAGCATGGGTTGGGCCAGATCAGCTACTGGAGGGTTGGCCAGACGATCCACCACGAGCAGCTGATTGGCCTTGGGGCTTACCAGCACCAGCGGAGTAGGCGCGGCGCTCAGAATGTCAGAGATCGGCTGCGGAGCTTTCTGGTATCCGTGCAGGACAGCCTGCTCGGCCGGCGTCGTTGTCTGGGCATGAGCTGCGGGCGCGAGCCGGACAGCTACTGTGAAAGCAATCAGCAAGGGCAGGATGCGAGGGAATAGCTTGTTCATGACGTTAGCCTCAAGTCTCGATTCTTGAACCGGGAAGTCTAATGGATTCTTGCTCACGTATGTCATCGCTTTACTTTTCTTTACTTCCTCATGGGCCTTAGATGAGCCCCCACCCCTCCCTGGAACATGTTTGTTGCAAACAAAGGAAATATCGTATTCGACAGTACTGTGACAGGACTGTCGATGGCTGTTTTTTGCCTCTTTTATCCCTCTAATTCCGTCGTATTGACCAGTGCTAAGTGCCATTTACCAACTGCTCCCCAAAAACACAAAAAGCGCACGAGCATACCGCCCGTTGCGCCAATCGAGATTAAATCCCCCTTCTCAGATCCGGAAATCCGCCGGTGGATCTGGGAAGGTTGCTAATTGTCTTTGATGATTATAGAGGCAGGCGGCTGCGGAAATCAACAACCGAAGTGGGCATAAGAATTCCCATGCTTGCTCATGCTCGCGTCTGTGTAACTTTGTGCTCAGTAACAATGCCGGTAGGAGGCCGTACAAGCTGGATTAGGATATTGCAGAGTTGATCAAGGTCGACAGGTTTTTGCAGAAATGCCGCCGCGCCCAGGTCAGTGACCTCTTTCTTCAAATCGGGTTCATCGCTGCCACTTATAACCACGACTGGAATGTGCTGAGTTTTGGTTAAGTGCTTGAGTCTTCTCAATATGTCAGTGCCCGACCCTCCGGGCATGTTTATGTCAAGGATGATCGCGTCTGGCGCCGTCCGCAAGGCCTTCATCCAAGCCTGCACGGCATCGACCGCAACAACTACGTCGAATCCTTTGTCCGCCAACCAGGTGGAAAACAAATTTACCTGAACGCGGGAGTCATCAGCTATGAGAATTTTTGCCATGGCGAGACCAACCCCTTCCAATCCACAATAGGTTTATCGGCGCAGAAATCCGCAAAAAGCTTGCTGGTCGAGCCCCGAAACATTACTTGAGTAACGTTAAGCCCCAGCAGCCAGGACCACTGCGGCGGCCATGGCTGCGGCTTTCTGGTCCTGGGTCCAGGGCGGACCGAGGGAGCGTCCCAGGCCGGCAATCCTTTGTTGCAGGCGAGGCGTGGCCTTCCCGAAAGTGGCTGCAGCGTGTTCCACCAGTTCGCGCTCGCGGATCCCGGTGACAGGAATCCTGAGGCCGGCAAAGCTCTCGCGGAAAGCTTGGCGAAAGAACTCGCCTTCGGCGGCATGAATCAGCGCGTGCGAAGCAAGAATCTTCTCGAGAGCAGGCAGCGGCTTGCCGGAGCTGAGCAGGATGGCCGCACCGGCCACGCTGTAGCCGCGGTCGCGCAGTTGGTCCACAACCTCGCGCATGCTCGCGAGCGCCAGCCGCGCGGATGCTGCCGCACACTTTGCGATGTGCTGCTCTCCTTTGTGAATTCCCACCGCCTTGGCAAAGTGATAGGGCTGGGTGACGCCTACGGTTTTTGGGTCGATGATGGCAATGCGGCGGCGGTCGATGATTTCCTCTGCGCCCGCCTTGCCGGAGACAGCCACCAACGCGCCCCAGCCAGAATGCACCCGAATACCGATGGCTGACGGAGTGGTCCCGCTTTGCTCTTTCTTGGCGCCAGCTTTCACAGCCGGTCATTGTACGTGAGAAGGTACGTGAGAAGGTACGCGAGCAGAGGCCAGCTTTTAGCCCAAGCGCCGTTGCCCTGCACCTGCGTTTTTTGCTGAGGCTAGCGCTTCTTTTTCCATAAATCGGCCGACCAGGGCGGCGCAGGATTCAACGAATTCCTGGTCTTGTTTGGGGAATGTGTCAACAAAGTAACTTTCGACGTCAATTACCGCACTCACGGCATTCTCCACCAGGACCGGCGCAACAAGTTCAGATTTCACCATCACCGCGCGCGATACATAGCGCACGTCTGCGGCCACATTGTTGACCACGACGGTTTTTCCGGTTGCGGCAGCGGTGCCGCAAAGTCCGGCACCGAAAGAAATTTTTTCAAGAGGCGCAAAACTGCCCACATAGGGGCCCAGCAACAGAGTTTCAGGAAGAGCGGCGTCGGTCAGATAAAAACCCACCCAGTTGTAGCGCGCCATCTGTTCATGGAGGCGGCGGGCGATGTGCTCCATGAGAGACTTCACCCCGTCAGCAGAGCGAGCGTGTCCCTCAAGTTCTTCGAGCAGTTCTTTATACCTGGACATCTTAAATACCTGGTTAATACCTGGACTTCTTACTGATTGGTCTTGTTATAGCCCTTGGTTTGACCTGACGGCAACATTACTTTTGTTCAAGCCAGGTCCTATAGGCCGGAAATTAAGGTTTGAGAAGGCCAGGAACGGCCCAGTCCGCAGAATGGCAGATAAACTTTAGTCACCACGTCACAGCACGGCTGTTTCATGCAGCAGCTCGCCTTTGGCGAAACGGTCAAAACCCAGGACCGAGACGTTGTCCACGATGGCGGTCTTGCCTTGCAGAATGAGGTCAGAAACGATCTTGCCCGTGGCTGGAGCATGCATTACGCCGTGACCGCTAAAACCGTTGGCTAAAAAAAAGCCGGGCAGGCCGGGCACGGGGCCGAGGATGGAGTGGTGGTCGGGCGTCATCTCATAAAGTCCGGCCCAAGCGCGCTTGGGGTTGACGGCAAGATTTTCAAAGACGGGCACACGGTTGGCGGCGCAGGTGAGGACCTTTTCAATGAAGGAAGGCTCAAAGTCAGTGTTAAAACTCGAAGTTTCCTCGGGATCGTTCCAAGCCAGCAGGAAGCCGCGTCCTTCAGGCCGGAAATGAAAACCGTTGGACATATCGATGACCATGGGCGAGGAGTGAGGGAACTCGTCGAACGGCTCGGAGGGCACCAGCATACGGCGCAGCGGCTCAACCGGTAACTTCACGCCCGCCAGTTGCGCCACCTGTGCCGCCCAGGCGCCGGCGGCGTTGACCACCGCGCGCGTGGCCACATGTCCGCGTGAGGTTTCCACGCCGCAAACGCCGCGCGGATCGAGAGTGATTCCGGTCACGTCCGTTTTCTTCCACAGAGTTGCGCCTTGCTCGGCGGCGCGGGCCATGAAGCCGGTCATGGCGCTGTAAGGATCGACAAAGCCGTCGGTAGAGCAGAAGCTGCCGCCCAGAATGTCATCCGAGCGCAACTGGGGCAGCATTTTGATGATGTCCGCGGCTTGGAGCAACTCCGCCGTTTTCAATCCCAGCGATTTCTGCCGCTCAAAGTTCGCGCGCAGATACGACAGGTGCGACTCCTTGGTGGCGACAAACAAATATCCCTGGGCGCGATAACCGGAGGGATGGCCGAGCGTCTCTTCAAAGCGGGCATAAAAAGGAATGGAATAGAGCGACATCTGGATGTTCACGGACGTGGAAAACTGCGCCCGCACGCCGCCCATACTTTTGCCGGTGGAACCTTTACCTTGTGAGCTTTCGCGCTCCATCACCAGCACGTTCTTACAGCCTGCTTCCGTCAGGTGCCAGGCAATGCTGGAGCCCACGATGCCGCCGCCGATGATGACTACATCTGCTGTATGCATATCCATATTTAAGGATGTTTAAGATATTTTGACATTTTTTCCCGGTCTCATTAGCATGGGCGAACTCCGGAACTGTTTAGAGTACCGTAAAAGTTTTGCTGAATCGACCCTAAGGTTTGAATCAATCGAAATTGGATCAATCAAGAAGAGTTGACGTGAGACGTCAAAATACAGCATTCGTGTTAGTTTTCCTTGGACTGCTGACCCTTAGCTTACGGGCAGCTGATAAACCCGTTGCTGTGGGAATGATTCCCGATGCGGGCGCAACCCAGGTCTCTATCCAAGAGAAAGCGCCGCTGAAGGACTACCTGGCCAAACAGATGGGACAGGAAGTCAATCTGGTGATTCCCACCAACTACAACGCCACGGTGGAAGCCCTGGGCAATGGCTCGCTCGACTTTGCTTACCTGGGCGGCTTGACCTATGTGAAAGCCCACAAACAATACGGCGTGGTCCCTTTGGTGCAGCGCAGCAGCGATCTTGCCTTCCATTCGCTGTTTATTACCGGCGCCGGCTCGGGCATCAATTCGCTGGCCGATCTGAAAGGAAAGAATTTCGTCTTTGGTGACATCAATTCCACCAGCGGACACCTGATGCCTTACTTTGAACTGAAACAAGCGGGAATCAACGTGGATGCGGACTTGAAATTCCGTTACACCGGCAGCCACCCGGCCACGGCGAAAGCGGTGGAATCAGGAGCGGCGGATGCCGGCGCCCTGGACGAAAGCGTTTACAACTCAATGATTGCGGATGGCAAGCTCGACAAAAGCAAAGTTCGGGTCTTCTACACCTCCAAGCCCTTTCTGGATTACGTTTGGGTGGCGCGGAAAGATGTAAGCAAAGATGCGCAGGAAAAATTTGCCAAGGCCTTTGCCGAACTCAAGGAAGGGAAGGACGATCAGATCCTGGGGATCCTGCGTGGCAAGAGTTTTGTCCGTGCCAGTGATGACAAGTATGAGTTGCTGAGAAAAATTGCAGAAGAGCTGAAAATGTTTTGAAGTGACGATCTGAATCCCTGCGTTGCTGGGAGAACATACGGTGCCTGTACTGACAATCCACGACCTGGTCGTGGTTCGCTCCAAGAACTCTCCGCCGGTCTTGAACGGCGTCTCGCTCTCCCTGGACCGCGGGGAGAAGGTAGCCATCCTCGGCCCCAGTGGCGCGGGTAAAACTACTCTCTTCCGCGCCATCAATGGTTTTGTTCCCATCCGCTCCGGCAGCATTACTGTTGACGGAATCTCTGTAAAAGGACTTCATGGAAAACGACTGCGCCAGTTACGCAGCCGGATTGCCGTGATTTCACAGCGTCATGATCTGGTGGACCGTTTGCGCGTTCACCAGAACGTGATGGCCGGGGCCTTGGGGCGATGGTCGGCTTGGCACGCGCTGCGGTTTCTGCTCTGGCCCAAAGCCGAAGAGCTGACCGAAGCTGAAAACGCCTTGCGCCGGGTTGGGATTGCTCATAAGCTGCGCGAGCGGACTGCCGAAATTTCCGGCGGCGAGCACCAGCGCGTGGCCATTGCCCGAGCGCTGGTGCAGCATCCTTCGTTGCTGCTGGCCGATGAACCGATCGCGTCGCTGGATCCTGACCTAAGCGATCAGATCCTTTCTTTGTTGTGCAGCCTCGCCGGAGAAAATGGATTTACCTTGCTCTGCTCGCTGCACCAGCAAGAATATGCTTACAAGTACTTCGACCGCGTGATCAAGATTGAACATGGATGCATTGAGCATCAGGATTCACGTCCGGAGCTGAAATCAAGCCAGCGCCTGGAGGCAGGTGACTGATGCACGGCCTGGAGAGCTTCATCTCGCTGCTGAAGCAGTTTTTCCCGCCTGACTTCTCGCTTGGCTATCTGCGGGCTTTATCTGTGCCAGTGCTGGAAACGCTGGAAATAGCGGCAGGCGCAATGCTGTTTGCACTGAGCATTGGCCTGCTGCTGGCTTTGCTCATCGGGGCGGGCGTGCCGGGCTCGCGTTTTCTATATGCTTTACTGGTTTCGCTCCGTTCCATTCCGGACTTAACCATGGCCATCCTGTGCGTGGTGATTTTCGGGATCGGACCTGGGGCAGGAATGCTTGCCATTGCCATTTACTATGGCGCTGCCATGGGCAAAGTCGGCGGGGATTTGTTTGTCTCCGCCGATCCCCAGCCGGTAGAAGCCCTGCGCGCAACCGGAGCCACTCGCTTCACAGTAGCTTTCTACGGGTTGCTGCCGCTGCGGTTCAAGGACCTGCTGACCTTCGGCGCGTATGACTTTGAGTGCGCCATGCGAGCGTCGGTGATTGTGGGCGCCGTTGGGGCCGGCGGGATTGGCACGGAGTTGGTGAGTACGATCAATCAGATAGACTACCGGCACACCACCACGCTGGTGCTGCTTTTGGTGT
>WNFN01206271.1_pt2 | contig 17746 bp, 16 predicted proteins | sample 5400161 | NCBI WGS metagenome assembly WNFN01 (sample SAMN13153353, study PRJNA577476) | soil metagenome | isolation source: 80 cm saprolite on Douglas fir-dominated hillslope | place: USA:California | collected 2013-09-17 | reverse complement strand
CCGCCACTGCAACAATGTCGATTACGTAGATGAGCCACATGTGCCAGCACCGTTGATACTCTGCGACAGCCCTATTTCGAGAGAACGTTGTCCCTGCTTACTGGATTTTTGCCACGCCGTTCGTTCGAGTTCCTCTGCTTCGTCTGCGGCCAGACCGCACTGCTACCACCACCGCTGCAAAGACAATGAGCAAGACCAATGCCGGGAGTCCTGTTTCGATTTTCAGTTCGACCCGATCAAAGCCTCCGTCATAGTAAGAGCGAGTAAGGGTTCGACCCCACGAATAGCGCGACAATGTCAGGTCGCGAAAGTCAGATATTCTTCGCAGCAGCGCAATGCGAACACCCTTCTTGGAGATATCGGTCGAGGACACATTCCAGTCATTCGCGTATTCCACCCGAATATTCCGTGGCCGCCCCGACGGTACAAACACGCTGAAGCTTAGGTGATCGCCTTCATTACGGAACGATAGCGGCTGACCGTCCACCGTCAGCGATTTTATTGGTGGTACAAAGCTTTCTGCCTTTGTTACAAAAAACACTTTGCCCTGCCGATCGCGGTTTTCTAAAATCACATCGCTTGAAAACAACTCCGCATCGAAGTTGCCGTCTTCGCGGAGCTTCACAAGATAAAGGTGTCGCGCCACACACCCCAGGCTGCACCAACGGGTATCCGGTTGAATGCTGTTCACAGCGTCGGCAACGTTGTTAAAACTTTGAATACCATCATTAAAGAGGTTTTCGTGTCCGTAGAAGAGAAGCGGGTTATCCACAAAGGCGTTGATCGCCAGTTCCAATCGTGATACCTGGCCCCCCGCAAAATACCGGTTTATGCCGGGGAAGTTGGCGAAGTTTAAACTGAATGGCCGCAAGTAAAAGAGAGGATCAGTCGGCCGGACGGCGCCCAAAGGGAGATCAAGGGAGTACGCAGTGGCCAGAAAGTTGTATTTCTTAAGCTCCGCGAGAGTATTTTCTGGACCTGTATCGTGGGGAAAGATCATCACGCGATCATAGTAGATTCCGGTGAGCTCTTCGAACCTCTGCATCCTTGCGACTGCTTGCCGGATATTCGCTACCTGTTTCTCTAACGGGACTATCGGGTAAGCGGCGAACTCAGCATGGTTATGATTGTTACCGTGAATGCAGATAGAGAGCCTGTCGTTGTAGCTCCGGAAAAGCGCCACTACATTCGACCGGCTTCGATCATAATTCCAAGGAATAAAGGCAATGGTGGTATGAAAATTGTGGCGTCCCATTTCCCCAAGCAGGGCCTCGTAATTGAGATGACCGTAGGGCTCAATAAGCCAGGCGTCATCAATCGAGAGATTCGCGTAATGCCCAACGCTGTGCCATGCCCGCTCTCCAGCCGCATGGTGAACAAACATCATCGTGGGAGCGATCTGAGAGAAGACCTGTATTAAGCTTAGTCCTGCAGATTGATGTAATCCCGCCCGCATGTCTGCGGCATAAAACGTGTCATCGGCGGTTGTTCGAACAAACACTGGATCATAATGCTCGCCTTGACGAACAAACAGAAGAGGGTCAACTCTCTGGTTTCCCGTAACTACAAAGCTGCAAGATGCAAAGGTCGAACCGGGGATCTGTTCGTCCGCAAGCTGTCTCGTAACGTCGTTCGTCGGCCCAAACACGTAAGTGGGAGCGGAAGCAAAAGGAGTCAAAGGCTGACAAGCTGACAAGGCACCATTCGACCAGTCCGCGAGTTGGCCGGCATCCAGTTCCGGCGTGACCCCGAGGATGAGGAGCGGTACATTGTTTCCCCCCGAACGGCGCAGGACAGAGGAAATCCGGCTGCGTTGCAACCTCCTGAGGGCCGCGGTTGTGACTACCGTACCAAGAGTGTCTTTCTTCGCTAGCCCGTTGATAGGACTGTCTCCCATGTCTTGCACGAAAACGATTTGTTGCGCACTGGAAGCTGGTGACGTAAAGCACGAAAGCAGCCCGGCTACGATCAGGCAGCGCATTATTTTTGGGATTTTCACTTTAATTGGACGCGGGCCGTTTCTGGACACAACAGCCCTTTCCGGATTTGGCAGATGCGTTTCCGCAATGCGATTGGGAGATTCGTCGGTCGAGGCATTGTCCACAACTAAAATCTCTAAGTCAGCCAAGGCAACCCGAAGACCGAATGCAGACAGCACGTCACACCCCCGCTGCCGTTATGGTTCAATATGACAACAGAGACTTTGAGGATGATGATTACGCCACTTCGGCGGTTCCGGGCTCACGTGTGACCACAGTGGAATGTTCGAGGTGCTTCGCCCAGCGCTCCCGGCCTAGACTCCAGCGGAGAATTTTCCTCCACTTCTGTTTGGTTGCGGAGGCGCCGTGTCGATCTTTGCCCAGCAGAGAAGGTGGAACAAGGCTGAGCAACGAGAGACGCAACATGGCTGCAAGGCACACAGAACAGGAATATGCCCTGGCGTACGGCATACCTCTCGTCTTAGCGAAAAACGTACAGATGGCCTCACGAGCGACCACATCGCCGAAGAACGAGTTTCTTGCCTGTTTCGAACTCTGTCCCCCATAGTGAATAACCGTAGCATCCGCTACATACCCAACCTGCAAGCCTGCTTGCGTCACCCGGTGGCAGAGATCGACATCTTCACAATACATAAAGTAGTCAGCGTCGAACAAGCCGACTTCTTCGAATATCTTCCGACCGATCATCAGGCAGGCGCCAGAGACAACATCGACAGAAATAGGGCGGAGCTGCTCTTGAAATAAGGCAGAGATCCCCCACATCCGGACTCGCGGGAAGCGAATCTTGAGCGCCTCGACATCTGTTAATTGATTGAGGATAGTGGGAAAAGCCTGAACACAGCTGGTCTGCAGAGAGAAATCCACATTGAGTAACTTGCATCCCACAACTCCGAGGTTAGGGGAGGAGAGCAGGGCGGTATACATGCGAGAGATAGCCCACCCTTGAACACTCGTATCAGGGTTGAGAAATAGCAATACACCACCTGAGGAGTGCTGGTACCCGAGATTGTTCGCTCGCCCAAAGCCCAGATTGGTAGAACTAATGACCAATCTAATATCTGGTACTTGTTTCAACATCTCGACAGAGTTATCGGAGGAGCCATTATCAACAACAACGATCTCGTACTGCAGGCCCTGTGTCGCCGTTTGAATACTAGCGATACACGCGGCGGTGTATGCAGCGGAGTTCCAATTAACAATTATGATCGAAACATCCATTCCAGTGTGCACCGTATCCCGCGCTGGGGCGATGACGACGTCGGTCAATGTGCACCCCGGGTCTTGGTGCAAAGTCCTTTGAACGCCTTATATAAGGATTGGGGGTTATGCAGCCAGTCGTAGCCACCCTCCAATTTCGCCCGGTAGAGGCTCAGGTCATCGTACGAGTTTACCGGAACCCGGGGCAGGACAAACCGATCATGCTCACGACTCGCCGTTCCGACGATAGTGGAAACACCGCTCTGGTAGCCATTGCGTTCAAGCAACTTCCGCAGCATCACCGTGAATTTCTCGTCATGTTCCGGAAAGGCAAACGGATACGCGAACGACCGGACGGGCTCGCCCAGGTTATCTTCGATCGTCCGTTTTGATACCGCCAATTCCTCCTCGACCTGCCGCTCCGTCAAGGCGTACAGGTCGGGATGACTCACCGTATGCGATCCAATCTCGATACCGTGCCGGCAGACCTCCCGCCCTTCCGCCCATGTCATGAATTCGCAGTTATCGCGGCGAATGGGCCCGTTCCCAGTGCGGCCCGTGACGATAAAGATAGTTGCCTTGAGTCCGTACTTCGCCAGTATAGGAAAAGCATGGGTGTAGAAGTCACGACAACCGTCGTCGAAGGTAATTACCACACGGGTCTGTCCCTGGATATCTGAGCACAATAGCTGTGGAGACGTATTGGTTTCGAAGTATGGATGCTTCGTTCCCACACCGTCACGGATTCCGTGATACATCAGGATTGGAATGCGCGTGCGAAGCTTTCGATCGAGCATGCGAATGACAGGATGAACTAATCGCACGCTGACTGTCCGATCCAATCGAAAGCCGTTAGTGGGTTGCAATGGAGTTACCATCTCCCGGTACCCTGGGGTTCCGGCAGTCAGATAGGATTTTGGCAGTTCTGGGTCGCGGCACTGGGTAACCTGCCGGCATCTACCAGCCGGAGGTAGTCCGACTTCTTCTCTCTCCAATTGTTCTTGAGGACGTACTCGGATGCGTTCACTGCCAGTTGCGCACGCAGCTGGGGGTCTCGCCACAAAAGCAGCATGGCCTCGGCCAGATCCGAAACATTTTCCGATTCGACAAATCTCACCGTGGAATTGTCGTGATAATACGAATCAATCTTCGTGCGCGACACGATCACTGGAATGCCCAGCGACATGAATTCCATGATCTTTGTGCTCGCGGCTTCGTTGCCAAACTCCGAACTCGCGCGCTTAGGAACGACAGCCAGATCCGAGGCAGCCATGATCTCCGCGATTTCCGGCGTTGGCAGGGTCTCGTGGAAGAGGATGCGTTCTGAGAGCCCGAGGTCCTTCGTCAGCTGAATCAACGAGCCCTTTGCTGGTCCGTCGCCATAAATGTGGAACTCTGCTCCCGGCATTTGTTCCGCCACCTTGGCGAAGGCACGAACAGCAATGTCCAGGCCTTGATGCGTATTCATAGAACCAGGGTACGTAATACGAAACGTTCTGTTCTTCTTTGCTATCGGCCGCGGACGAAAAATGCCTGGATCGGGATAGTTGATGATCGTGGTGCACTTCTCGCGGGGCACGGATCGCGAGACGAGCCTCTCGTGCCAAAGATGGTTGGCGATGATCACGTGGTTCGCGAAATGGGTCGAGACCTTCTCAAGCACCAGCAGCAGCCGGAACAGGGGCGAGTTCGAACTGATTCCGAACTTACTTGCGTAGAACTCCGGCAAGATGTCGTGAATATCCAAAATGACTCGTGCGCCCAACAACTTAGGTACAAGTGCGGCAAATACCAGAAAGTCTGGAACCGAATGGACGTGCACTACGTCATACGGCTTGGAAAGTTGTTTCTTGGTCAAGAGAAACGCAGCACGCAGGAGGAAGAGTAGTATTCGAACCAAGTAGCCGAATCGTCCCCGCTCGTTCACCTTTCGCCGCTGGATGCGATAGACTTCGACCCCATCCATCACCTCAAACGAAGGAGTTCCTTCTCTGCGGATCGCAAACACGTCCACCGAGTCTCCGCGCTCGGCCAGCACTTTGGCGTACTGCAAAACTCGCGTGTCGCTCTCGTAGAAAGCGTAAACCAACATGCAGATTCTCATCCCCATCCTCGTCTTAGCCCGTCCACGGAGCACGGTTCATCTGACGAACACCGGCCTGCGCCGCCACAACCCTCGGATGATTATGCGTTTGGTAGTCCCGAAGAAGGTTCGTGCTCTGTGTAACAGGGGCAAGCGCATCCAACCGCGGATTAGCGAGAAGCCACGAAAAGTCGGTACAGGCACCCCAAACAGTCGTAGACCCGCAAGTCTCCCGAATAGCTCTCTCCGCTTTTGCAACAGGTTCGGCTGCGCCGCCAGTACGTTCTCCGGTGTTGCAAGAGTCAACTGAATGTAATTCGCGGCCATGGCGCGATGCACGATTTCCCGTCCTCGCGGAGTCCGCACTAACACGACCGAACGTCCCGGATCTCCATTCCTGTTAAAGCTCTCCCACGCGTCTCCGCACGAGACGTCCGCAACACGACCCAACCCGTCCGGACAAAGATGGCAGCGTAAGGGCCGGTAATGGCTCAACTTGCCCCACGATTCTTCGTAAGACAGCGAACTTTCCCGCGATCCGTTCTGATCAAGGATCTTGAACGCGCCGGGCCAACCCTCGCCACGATATCGTAACCGTGTTACTGATTCGGTATCGATGCTCATGGCTTTCAGCAGATTCAGGGTCCCTCTCGTACTTGGCGTGCCAGCGCAAAAAAAACTCAGCACCATGGCAAGGCTTACCGATGGACACACACTGCCGCTCGCTTTTCTCGATGGCTGCCAGACCGTCGCAGGGAGAAGCCGGCGCATAGCGCGATCCGGTCCGTGCCAAGATCTCGCTGCGTGTCCGGCTTTGTACCGTGGAATTGAGCCATGGTTCGTGGTCGTCCATCGCCGAGTGCAACACGAAGGCCATATCCTCTCGCTCCAGACAGTACGCGGCTAGCGCGGACAGTACTCCGCCCGACGATGCAGAATGCCGGATCTCGGGATCGCTCGCATAGCCTTCCCAGATCTCGAGGGCTGGTCCGAATTCGTGGCACGCTTCCGTCTCTTTCGCAAGTACCCGGGTCGCCAAGTCCCCGTCAACTAAGTGTCCCGGGCAGATGGAGAGACACTTTGTGCAGCCTGCGCATGCTTCGGAATCGAAACGTGGACGAATGCCGACTGCCTCAATGTTTACAAGTGCAACGTGCCCCTCTGAACAAGCGTAGTAACATGCGCCGCACCCGGTGCAGAGGCCCCAGTCGACAACATCCTTGAGTGTTTTGATAGTTCGGGTCAAGAGCTTTGATTCCAGAGAGACTCTTCCAAAGATTCTTGGGAAGAGTTTGTTATTCAACGCCAGCGTGGTTATCGTGCCCCGCTTCTCCACGCGCTGAGTCCGTGCCAGAGTCCGTCCGGCAAGAACTTTCGACCCAAGACTACCGCTGCGGTCCTGAGTCCGTCGGCTACGGCAACGTCAAGTCGTGGCACTTCTGCTACCGCGGCTCGACAGAACTTCTCCAATCGTGCGCTGACAGTTTCCAAGGTGAAGTTCTTCAGAACGAATTGCCGGGAGAGTTGCCCGAGTGCGGGGAGTTGGTCGGGACGCTCGGCAAGCCCTCGGATGTCTGCGACGAGACGTGCATTTCTAAGACTGCCGTCGCCGATACCGTAGATGCCCTTGTAGTAGATGGATTCTGCCGTCGCTGGCGTGAGAGGTGCGGAGAATCCTTGCTCCCCCACAACGATCACCGGCTTGCCGAACGCCATCCCGCGCAATGCCGACCCTCCCATGCCGATTACGATGTCGGCCGCAGCGTAAGCCNNTCTCGCGCGCCAGCCGTTCGAGCTCGGCACGCGATGTTCCGTCCCCAACGATCACGAACCGCAGCGGCAGATCGCGGCCCAACGTGCGGACGACATCGATGGTCCGACGCAAGCTCTCGGCCTTCATCCAATCGACAAGCCGGGAGACGGTCACCAGCGTGAGATCGCTGACTTTGATGTCGTAGCGCTCGCGAAAGGCCTGGGCGTCTACTGAGTCGGGCGCATTATAGTGGACGTCCACCGGTGGCAGGACGAGTTCCAGTCGCCGCCGGCCCGCTGCTCTTGCCTGGTCCAGAAGTTCCGGCGTGCCCAACGTCGTCGGCAGCGCCTTTGGCAGCAGACGGGGTACTGCCATTGACATCACCGTCACAACCATGGGAACCCGCATCAATATGTGCGCGACGTAATAGGCGTCGAGCAATTGCGTCCAGTCCCAGACGTGGATCAGGTCGGGGCGCTCGCGTCGTACTGCGTCACGCAAAGCGTACATTCGCGGTAGCGACGGGTGAACATGTGTGTCGGGCGCCGGCAGCAAGCGCAGGCCTTTCTCTTCGGCCAGTTTGAGCATCGGTCCAGGCGTCGCGAAAAGTACCACTTCGTGACCATGAAGGTCGCGGAGAGCCGCGGTGAGCTCGATGGCGTTTACCTGCGTACCGCCCACGTCGAGCCTATCGGCGAAGACGAGGATTTTCATGTCGCACTCGCAAAAGGCGACCTATCTGAAATTGGGCTATAGCAACCTGTGGATTTCATTGAATCGTTCGGTGAGGAAATGTTTTGGGTTCTCTCCATTCTGCACTTCATTGACAGAATGTTTCGCTCTGAGCCTTGCTAAACGCAGTTACGTCGACCGGCCACCTAGTAAGTCCTTCCACGGACGAGCCTTTAGCCGTACGAAATTGCGAAGTAGGGATAAAACCTTTAGCCTCTGCTCACTTCGCAAGAAGGCCACAAATTCATCGGAAACAGGTCTTTTGTCCCTGCAAACATAGGACCAGGAGAAACTCGCTAACCTCGTGATCCCGCCTATGAATAATGGCCTCTCGGGCAGGCGTTCGAGGCATTTGAAGATCTCAAATACTGGGTCACTGCCGAAGGAGTAATCCATCCTTCCCGACCGGAATCTGTCTCGCAGCAGGTTCGTGCCGGTCCCTGTGTGTCGGTGGTGGAAAATGCTTAGGGTAGGAATTGCCTCGATGCGCCATCCACTCATTCTGGCATGAGTCTGCGCATGCCAATCTTCCCCACCATATCTGAGAACGGCATAGCCGCCGATGGCTTCGTAGCATTCCCGCCTAACCAATTGCGCGGCGTGAGGAACAGAATACACCCGGTTCGATCTGCGGCTCCGAAATTCGCCTTTCGTCTCTTCGTGAATGAAACCTGCCGCTAACCCCAGGTCGGGATTCCGCTCAAAATGCCGAATAAGCTCCTCGAAATATGAAGGGTCAACAGAGATATCGGCATCGATGTTACCTATAAAATCAAATGCAACGTCACCCAGCAGCTTGCTGCCTCTCTGCAGTGCAATACCCTTTGCTTCAAAGCTACGAGCAGGAGGTCTCGCTACCCGTACAAAGCGTACGAAGTCATACTGCCTGGAATAGTTCTCTACAATTTCGTCAGTTCGATCGGTGGAGTTATCACTGACAATCACCCACCGTTGCGGTCGGACGTTCTGCGAGAGTACACTCGTAATCGTTTTTTCGATAAACTTCTCTTCGTTATGCGCGGCGGTCATCAGGACATATTTCCGGGCCTGAGGGTCGTGTAAGTCGCATGGAGTGTGTTTACTCATCGGTTCTTCACCGGTTCTTCACTGCGTCAAGCAGTCTTGCTGCTCCAAAATGGTTCAGGATCTAAGGCTTGCTACGCTGCGATCCAAAATACTGCATTGCGTAGCTGCCTCGCAGTGGCTGGAGCACGGTCTTAGGATCGCGTGCCCCTTCCAGTAAATGTCGATGTTAGTTGACTATCGTAGAACCTGAAGGAACATAGCCGAATCCGACGAGCAATCGCCGCATGGGACGTGGAATCTGGTCTAAAGAGATGAGTTTGAGGAGAGCTCGGAGCGAGTAAGAACCACTCAGAATTACCGCCAATGTCCCAACGCAACCCGCCAAAAGGGTTGGCAGTACGTAAAACCCGCAGAACACCACCGCGATCAAACAGAGGAAGAGTAAGCCCGTTTGCTTGTTCTCGCGGGACCAGCGAAAGCCGCTGAGCCAACGCACGATGGGGTAAATCATCAAGCCGTGAAAAACGTACGATACAAAGAACGCAATGCCGGCACCGTTCACACCGAAAGATCCGACGCAAACCCATGCGAGACTGACAGCGACGACAGTCCAAGCCAGATCGGCCAAGAAAAAGAGGTTCTGGTTGCCCTTTGCCACGATAATGAAGCCCATTGACCAGGTAATCACCTGCAGGGTGGCTCCGAGACATATCCGCCGCACCGAATTTGGCACTGTAAAATAACGCGATGACGAGCGGTGCAAATGTTAGAGTAGCGATCACACCAGGGCCCGCTAGCAACAGGCCCACCAGCGTCTGTTCGTTGACCAAGCGGTTGCACTCGGGATTGTCGCTGGCGCTGGCAGTTAAACGGGGATAAAAGTCCACCCCCATGGCCTGCAGAATGAATCCAACATAGAGTCCCCCTAGTGTCCAAGCAGATTGATACAAGCCAGTTGCTTCAACACCAATTTTGCGAAGTATGATAGTCCGCACGGCATAGGCCACCCCCATCATCATTAAGCCACTTGCCATGAATGCCAAGCCCAGCTTCAAGAGAGCAGCTGCCTCCTGCCCCACCTGCGACGCTGTCATGGAAGGACTTGGGATGCGTACCCGCCGGCTATACCACCACGAGGTAATAATGCTCATCGCGGCAACGCCTACCAGCGATGGCACCACACCTTTTTCACGAAAGAAGTACACTACGGGGATGCTGATGAACGTGCCGTAGAGCGCGCTCAAGACCCCCATTTTGGCGAAATCAGCAATGCGACGCATTCCTTGGATCAGCGCTCCTTGACCCGCGGATACTAAACTGAAAAACACAGCGATTGACAACAGGCACACAGCGGAGGTGGGTTGTTGACTGCCAAAAGTCAAGGTGGACACTTGTCTGGAAAACACGACAAGCAAAACAGCTCCCAGCGCTCCCAGGACGATCGACGTTCGTCGCAACACTGAGGTAGTTTGCGCGATCCGCTCTGTGTCGTCCGAACCGACTGCCTCGGCAATCTGGCGTACGCCACTGCTGTTGATGCCCATACCCGCAATGCTCTGCGTAAGTTCGGCGATCGATCCATAGAGTCCAAACAATCCGAACCCGGCCGGGCCAAGCAGCACCGCCATAGCCTTGGTACGAACGATTCGAATAGCGATGTTCAGGACCGACGAACCGCCGATCAAGGCCGAGGATTTCAGAATCTGGCCGTAGCTCTGCTTCTTCGCCGTGGTCTGTGCCGCTTGAGGCAAAGACTCCAGCGAAGGTACCGTAGATTGATCGCTACAAAAGCTTGATGACATATGTGGGCACTAAGATTACGTAATCCGATTTGTTGTGGACACCACCACCACGGTCTTGGCGTGAGGTCGTTTTGCTCGGTTCACAGACCAAACCGATCCCGTTAAGCGGCATTTGGCGGGGCGCAAGCCGCATCGACTAGAATTTAAAGAACGCCCTTGGCGTCAGCAAGAACCCATGCGCCTTCCCATTTAGCGTGCCTTGTCCCACAATTTGGCCCCAAATGTTGATGTCTGTGGCTGAGGAGAGCACCCAGCCAGAGTTCCCACGGACGAGGGTGTTCAGATCGCGCATTCCGCTGTCCTCAGACCAGATGAAAGGGCGGCCAAGTACCTCACGAGCCAGATCGGGACTTAACCCTTCGTGGAAAACAAACGTGTTTCCCGACGAGCCGATAGCCTGTCCGAAGAAGTTTATTCTCGTGGCAACGCTATTGGTATCGCCCGGGAGAGTCCCTAGATCGCGTATTGCTCCACCTGCCGTCCACAGGACCGCGTGTACAGGGCACCCGGAGCCCTGATCCCCGTCACAAGCCCCATCATAGGGAAAGCTTATTGGGGTAGTCGTAGACCATCCGACAACCTGCCCCACGTCGTTAACCCCCTTTGCCGAGCTGTTGTTCGTGCTACCGTCTAGCGTTGCTAGGTCCGTTGTCGTTCCATTGTTCCACGACGTCGCGTGCCCAAGACCTACAGATCCAATGTTGCCATCTTGGCCGACCATCAGTCCGGTATTGCTAATTCCGTTTACCGAGGTCGGTCGCCAACTACTCCCCAAAAGAACTATGCCGTCAGCACTCGTCCAGAGAAATCCCCAGTCGAAGTTGTCGCCACCGGGTCCATCGCGACCAACTACCTGACCAAAAGCATTCATACCCGTGGCCGAGACAGAGAAACCGCACGCCGGGAAGGTGTCCGACGGCCAGGGATCGGGAACAGATGGCGGCACCCGAAAACCATTAGTTCGTGTCCAAACAAACGGCTGAATCAGATTGCTGCATTGATAGCTTCCAAACGAGCCCGACGTTGCGATGCCGGGGCCGTCAGCGGTTCCAGCAACCGCGCCAAGATCGTTGATTGCAGCAGCACGGCTGAATGTGCCGCTTGGCAGTATTCCTAAATCCCGAAGACGCTTAGCCTTCATCCAAATAAATGCATGTCCATTCAGATTACCGACGACTTGACCCACTGTGTTTATAGCTGTCGGAGAGATCGGTCCCAAATCGGTGATCGTGTAAACCTGTGCCGCTACAAGCGGCGAGATCAGGCACACCAAGAGTAATCTTAGAGCGAAAGTGCGTGTGGAATACATAACTGCCGTCCTTCCTGAGAAACAAGATCGTCGAGTTAGTTTCGAGGGCCCCGAGCCTAAGAACGCCCGCAAGGCTAGTTAGTTAAGGTGCTGCTAGAACAGATCGGTCACTCTTGCCAGCCAACCTATCAGCAAGGATCTCCCGTATTTTCTCTACAACCCGGTGTTGTTGTTCCGCGGCAAGATTGGGATACATGGGCAACGATACAACCTCTCGCGCCAGCCTCTCTGACACGGGGAAGTCTCCTTCCTTGTATGCCAGGTAGCCATAGGCGGTCTGGAGATGAAGTGGAATGGGATAGTGGATACCAGTCCCAATGTTATCTAGGGCGAGCATCGCAATCAGTTGATCTCTGTCCTTAACCCGAATCACATACAAGTGGTACATGGCTTTTGCCCACGGAGGCGCAATAGGAAGAATCGCGCTATCCCCAACTTCTGAAAGTAGTTTGTTGTAGAGTTGCGCTCGTTCTTGGCGTTGCTCATTCCAGCTAAGGAGGTGCTTGAGTTTCCTTCGTAGAATTCCGGCTTGAATCGCATCCAACCGGCCGTTGTAGCCTTCCATGTCATGGAAATACTTTCGCACCTGTCCGTGATCCCGAATCATGCGCGTCTTATGGGCAAGTTCTTCGTCGTTGGTTGTGATCGCACCCGCTTCGCCGCAGGCACCCAGGTTTTTTCCCGGATAAAAGCTGAAGGCGGCCGCCCTTCCAATTGAGCCGGCCTTCATCCATCGATTGTTTTTCGAAGAGAAGTACTCCGCTCCGTGGGCTTGACATGAGTCCTCTATGACAACCAGGTTGTGGCGCTCTGCTATTTCCGTGATCGGGTCCATGTCTGCCGTCTGGCCATAGAGATGTACCGGAACAATGGCCGTGACCGGCCTCCTGGTCCTTCGCGAAATAAGCCTGCCACTGCCAGGTTCGCGTTCGCACTGCGCATCCAACAAATCGCGCAGCCTCTCCGGGTCCATGGTGGAGGTTTGTTCGTCTACATCAACGAACTCGGGTCGGGCTCCTACCTGAGAGATCGCTTCCGTCGTCGCAATAAAGGTATTGGGAACGGTGATGACAGAATCTCCTTCTCGAACCCCAGCACCAGAAAGAGCGAAACGAAGCGCATCAGTGCCGCTGCCGACACCGACACAGTATTTGGTATCGCAAAACTCTGCGAATTCGCGTTCAAAGTCCTCGACCATGGGTCCACCGATGAATCCGGCCGATCTCAGAGCCCCACGAAAAACGGAGACTAGTTCCTCTTCCAAATCAACGTGAGGAGTAACCAGATCTAGAAAGGGTATTTTGTTAACAACAGTCATTTGTCAGCCTTGGTCTCAGTATCGATCGGATCGGTGAACCGCGCCAGGATCCCGCCTCGGATTCACGTGCAACATATCTTTCGTAACGATGCTGCGCTTCTGGCGGAATAGCTACACTTGGGGAAGAGGTACTGCAGCCTGGACACCGCACGAGCGCTGAGACAAAGTGCTTGTCTAATGCGCTCCTTCGCCTAAGATCACCGCCCGTGGCGTGCGCATCAGAATTCTTATGTCGAGCCAGAGCGATTGCGTCGTGGCGTATCGAACATCAAGTCGAACCATGTCATCAAACCCAACTCGGCTGCGACCGTTCACCTGCCACAATCCCGTAATTCCCGGCTTCGCTTCCAGCACGCGACGTCGGTGCCAAGTCTCGTAGGCTTCTACCTCGTACGGAATGGGCGGCCGTGGACCGACCAGAGACATGTCGCCTCTAAGTACGTTGTAGAGTTGGGGAAGTTCATCAAGGCTGGTCCTTCGCAACAATGCGCCTAAGCTAGTTACCCTGGGATCGTTCGTCAGCTTGTAAACACCCTGACTTTTCCCATTACACGGTTTGCGCTCAGCCCGACCGCTGATCAACTGGCTGACATACTCTTTGTGAATACCAGCGTCGTTGTCGACGTACATCGACCTGAATTTCAGGAAGACGAACGATTTGCCGTACTGCCCCACTCGCTGCTGGCGAAAAAACACCGGACCCTTGCATGAAACCCTGATCGCCAAGGCAATGGCCAAGAAGAGGGGGAAGCTAATGAGCAATCCAAAGGTGCTGCCTAACACATCCATCGTTCTCTTGGCGACAGAGAAGAATTTGCTCCCGTTCTCCCGCTTTGATAGATCAGGGTACAGCGTGGGGTGACTCGGGCGTTGTGACACATCGTGGTCCCACTCCTCGGGAAACACATGGTGGGAAATGCTGATCTGGTTGAACTGGTCAAAGGTTAAGTTGCTGTACAGCACCCCACTTACCCTCGTCACCATGGTACTGACAATTGATTTCCGAGCGTCCGGCGGAATCTCCGTGAACATGATGCCTATTAGTGCACCGCTCTTGTGCCACCCGATCGCATCAATCTCCCTGATCGACGATGAGAACGCTGACAGAATCTTGTCGAGTATTCTTCCGTTCTTGTCGTCGACCAGAATTCCTTCTATATTCAGAAGCATGAGCAAGAACAACCGTTTGGAACGCTCTGTTCTCTTTCTCTCCAGAGAGATCATCCGGTGAAAGGACTCCTCATCGACGATACTGCGATCCCCACCCGAGACCGTGGGAGAGGCCGCGTTCGCACCGATGTCGAATTCCACAAGCTTCACGACCTACTATCTCCTAAGTTCTGCATAATTGTTTCAACACTGCTGGAACCCCGAGCAGGTCTATCTCTTGGAGGCATTCGATAACATAGTCCTGTTCATCTTCTGTCATCTCGTAGAAAAGAGGCAGAATCACTGTCGTATCAGTCACCAGGTTTGTCATTGGCAGCCGCACATCCCACTTATCGTTGCGGTATGGCGGTTCGCGGTGGATTGCCATGATGCCCCGGCGCGACGAAACTCCCCGGTCGAGTAATTCCTGCATGAGTTGGTCACGAGTGACAGGAGCATCGCTCTTGAGCTGCACCATATAGGATTGAAAATTATGACGAGATTCAGTCGGTTCCTGAGGCAGCGCCAGCCAAGAGAGCGAAGAAAGGCGCTCTGTGTACCGCTGGGCCAGTAATCGCCTCTTGGAAAGCATTTCTGGGAGACGTTGCAACTGTACCAACCCAATTGCAGCCTGCAGGTCGGTCATCCGATAGTTGTACCCGACTTCGTCATACCCTTCGATCACAACCCGAGTTGCACTGTGGCGCGCAAGATCAGACACATTCATCGCATGTTGGCGCAACCTGCGGATTCTGGCGGCCGCTTTGTCGTCAGCCGTCGTGATCATACCGCCTTCTCCCGAGGTCAGAATCTTGCGAGGATGAAAACTAAAGCAAGCCGCGGACGTGTATGGCGATCCAATGCGGGTGCCGTTATACTCCGAGCCTATGGCGCAGGCGGCATCTTCGATCACCACCAGACCATGGCGGGATGCAATGTCAACAATTTCGTGTAAAGCACACGGTAACCCGATTTGATGAACTACCAGGACCGCTGTTGTCCGTGGCGTGACGGAAGTCTCGATGCAGCAAGGATCGATATTGTAGGTGGACCGGTCGACGTCTACAAAGATCGGCGTTGCCCCCGTGTAGGCGATGGCGTTGGCGGTCGCTATGAACGAAAGACTGGGGCACAGTACCTCGTCGTCGGGTCTTACACCAGCGGCCAGCAGAGCCAAATGCAAGGCGGTAGTGCACGAGGACACGGCTATCGCGAAGGGGGCACCTATGTACTCGGCGAAGCGGCGCTCGAACTCCTCAACACGGGGCCCCTGGCTAACCCAGCCGCTCCTGAGCACCTCTACGACAGCCCGCTCCTCAGACAATCCGAAGGAAGGTCGAGCCACGGGCACAGTCCTCGGCACCACGCTAGTCATACCGCCTCCATTAAGGCGGGGGACGCTTTTACGCTTTTCCGCCAGCGAATCAACTCCCGCAAACCTTGCTCCAAGGCAACCTTTGCTTTGAACTCCAACACTTCGTCTGCTTTGTGAACTCCGGCTCGACGCGTCTGCACGTTGGCCACGTTGCGTGCTTCGCGATACTCCGGCCGCAATGACGAACCGGTCAGCCTGAGGAGCAGTTCACAGAGTGTATTCAGACTTGTTTGACGGCCGGTTCCCACGTTGAACACTTCGTCCATCACGTCGCTCTGCGCAGCCAACAAGTTCGCACGAGCAACATCTTTGACGAAAACGAAATCCATCGACTGCGTGCCATCTCCAAAAATGAGAGGTGGCTGATTCGCTTCGATTGCTTCAAGCCAGCGGATCAGCACCTCGGTATAGACACCCACGATGTCCATGCGCGGACCGTACACGTTGAAATATCGGAACGCAACATAAGGGAGACCGAAGGTTGTGTAGTAGGCACGGAACATTTGTTCGCAGGCGATCTTCCCCGCGCCATACATGGTTCGATTGTTAAAGGGATGGCATTCGTCCATCGGGAGATACGAAGGCTCTCCATAGACGGATGCGGACGAGGCAGCCACAAGCTTCTTAACTCGATGGTGAACAGCGGACTCTAGAACATTGAGCGTACCGTTGATCAAGACCTCCACGGCTTCTCGAGGAGCTTCCGCACAACGGGTTATCCGCAGAGCGGCCTGATGAAAAACGTAATCGACACCGGCGGTCACCCGGTCAACCAGGGCGGCATTGCAGATATCGCCCTCTATCACACTCACTCCGCCTCTTGCCGTTGCACCCGCGAGATTGCTCCAGCTGCCACGAACAAAATTGTCCAGTACACGTACCTCGGCTGCTCCCGCGTCGAGCAACTGGTCGACAATTGTGCTGCCGACAAATCCGGCGCCGCCGGTCACTAGACAGCGTGAGCCTGCAATAGGGTTCATCGTTCCTCCGAAAAGAAGCTCTACTGCCAATGAGTGAGGTTGTGGAAAGCAGAGTTCGTTTGTGCAGGAACTGGCATACGCTTCGTAACGACTTCGAGGGGGAAACCTGCACGCCTGCGTGGAGTGATGGGGGGGCTCAACTTGATTGGGTGTCCGTTCAACTCCATCGACCGCTGCGCCGCTTCAAGCAGGCGAACAACACGGTAGCCGGCATAGCCATCACTGACCGGTGGTCGCCTTTGCACGATCGAATCGACAAATTCTTGCGCCACAAGGTGTAACGCCTCGGTGGTGTCAAGGTTCGGCACGAACACGTCCCCGTTCCGATAGCCCGCCAGTAACTTTTCCCGGTGCTCCGGATCATGGTTTATGGTGATCCCTTTATCGTAGATTCTCACCTTCTCGCTAGTTTCCGTGTCGTCGTATGCGATCATCTTCCTGGTACCACCGATTAAGGTTTCGCGAACTTTGACCGGAGCTAACCAGTTAAGGTGGAAATGGGCGATCATATTGCCGCCAAAGTGTGTCGTCACGTAAGCAACGTTTTCAAATTGGCAACCTAGATGCTTCACTCCTGTTGCCGAAATCGAAACCGGATCATCCTCGCATACGTAATCCATTATGGAAAAGTCGTGGGGTCCTAAGTCCCAGATCACATTTATGTCGTTTTGCACGAGGCCGAGACTGATCCGGATCGAGTCAAAGTAGAGGAGGTCGCCTACTTCACCCGAATCGATAACGGATTTGATTTGCCGCACGGCCCCCGTATAGATAAAGGTATGGTCCACCATCAGGGTTTTGCGGTGTTTTTCGGAGAGCTCCATCAAGTCGAGGACTTGCTTCGTGCTGGTCGCCAAGGGCTTCTCTACCAGCACGTGCTTACCCGCCTGCAAGGCCCGACGCGCGAACGGATAGTGCGTGGACACCGGTGTCGCTATCACGACACCGTGAATGCGCGCGTCGGAAAGAATGTCCTGATAGTCCTGCTTCAACTCAAGTGTCGGATAGCGGCGCTTCATGCG
>WNFN01272438.1_pt1 | contig 17747 bp, 18 predicted proteins | sample 5400161 | NCBI WGS metagenome assembly WNFN01 (sample SAMN13153353, study PRJNA577476) | soil metagenome | isolation source: 80 cm saprolite on Douglas fir-dominated hillslope | place: USA:California | collected 2013-09-17 | reverse complement strand
CAGGTCGGATACCTGCTCTATGAGGCACGCGGTGCCGTGACGCTGATCGGCGCCGGCCGCGAACCTGGGCCGCTGGTGCGAGACGGGCTTAACGCTTCCAGACACCACCGAGCGCACCCCGGGCAAGGCGGGCTCGGCAGTTACGGAGAGTGAGTATGCGCAGCGCTAGCCGGGCGGGTCGCGACGCCGACGCGATGGCGGTGCCGGCAACCGGAGGATGGGCTGCCGCCGGGCGGACTGCGGGGTCACGGCGGCTACCACGACGAGACCCGCAGCAGTGATCCCACGGTTATCGCGTCACTGGGCTGGCCTGCCGGACCCGGGCGGTCATTCGATTTCCAGGTCGCGCAGGTTGGTCTTGGTGAGCTCCACCAGTTTGTCTCCTGCCCCGGACAGGATGGTCCTGGTCGCGTACAGGGTGAAGACCTTGATCTGACCGTAGGTGAGCTTGGGCGGCAGCGCCACTTCCTGCCGGGTGGTGCGCACGTCAACCAGGGCCGGGCCGTCGTGGGCGAACGCCTGCCGCAGGGAGTTGGCGAGCTCGTCCGCCTTCTCCACCTGCCCAGGGGACAGCCCGGTTGCGCGGGGCGATGGCGGCGAAGTCGGGGTTGTCCAGGTCGGTGCCGTAGGTGACGATCCCGGCCGCCTTCATCTCCAGCTCGACGAATGACAGGGCGGCGTTGTTGAACACGATGACCTTGACCGGGAGGTGCAGCTGGCGCAGCGTGATCAGCTCGCCGAGCAGCATTGCCAGCCCGACGTCGCCGGACAGCGCGATGACCTGCCGACCCGGCTAGGCCGAGGCCTGGCGCAGGTAGTCATGATGCAGCAGTCACGGCATAGGGTCGTTGCTCGTCTACGACGACGATCACCTGGTGTTCATGAACATGGCCTCACCCACGACGGTGGCGAACCTGAGGCGCGATCCCCGGCTTGAGGTGAGTGTGATCGATTTCCTCCTCAGGCGTGGCTACCGGTTCAAGGGCGCCGCCAAGCTCCGCGGGGACGGCGACCCCGTATACGCGTGGTCCCGCCAATGGGTGCTAGACACCCACGGCCCCGGCTATCCGTGTCGCGAGGCGGTACTGATCCGGGGGCGAGATCCTGATCCCACCCAGGCGATCGCCGTCAATGTCGAACGCTCGCGTCAGCCCTGCTTTTCCGCGTGGCCGCCGAACTCGCTGCGCATCGCGGAGAGCACCTTGTCGGTGAACTCGCCGAGCCCGCGTGACTCGAACCGCTCGATGAGCGCCGTGGTGATCACCGGAGCGGGCACGCTCTCATCGATCGCGGCCTGCACGGTCCAGCGACCCTCACCGGAGTCCGACACCCGCCCGGTGAAGTCCTCCAACTGGGGTGAGCGGGCCAGCGCGTCGGCGGTGAGGTCCACCAGCCACGATCCGACGACCGAGCCGCGCCGCCAGACCTCTGCGACCTCGGCGACGTCGATGTCGTACTGGTAGGCATCCGGGTCACGCAGCGGCGCGGTCTCGGCGTCAACGAGACGGGCGGTCTTGCCCACGTTGGCATGCCTGATGATCGACAGCCCCTCTCCGATGGCGGCCATCATCCCGTACTCCACCCCGTTGTGGACCATCTTCACGAAGTGGCCGGTACCGCTGGGACCGCAGTGCAGGTACCCCTCCGGGGCGCTCCCGTCGCGTAGCCGGCTCGGCGTCGGCGCCGCACTGCCCCGACCAGGAGCGATGCTCTTGAAGATCGGGTCGAGCAAAGCAACCGCCTCCTGCTCGCCGCCGATCATGAGGCAGTAGCCCCGCTCCAGGCCCCACACCCCGCCGGAGGTACCGCAGTCCACGTAGCGGATCTGGTACGCGGCGAGTTGCTCGGCGCGGACGAGGTCGTCGCGGTAGTACGAGTTCCCGCCGTCGATCACCACATCGTCCGGGTCGAGCAGCGGAATCAGCTGGTCAAGCGTGGACTGCACGGTCGCGGTCGGCACCATCAGCCAGACCGCGCGCGGCCTGTCGAGTTTCGCCACCAGATCCGCAAGCGAGGTCGCGCCGACCATACCCTCACCGGCGAGCTGCTGCACAGTGCTCTCGGTGCGGGCGTAGCCGACACACCGGTGGCCGTCCCGCATGAGCCGGCGGACCAGGTTCGCGCCCATCCTGCCCAGCCCAACCATGCCAACCTGCATGGGTCTCTGCGTTGTCATCACGGTTCCTCCTCAAGCGGCACCCCACAGGTCCAGTAACGCCCGTTCCTGGATCTGGCCGGAGTCGAGCATGCCCCTGGTGATGTTGTCGAGCCAGAGGCTCTGCCCGTGCTCGTGCAGGGTCTGGGTTGCCTTCACGTCCCCTCCTTGCCGGGTCCGGGTGAGGCCGCCTCGGGCGGCCGGGTGTTCGCGGCCACTTGTTCCCGTGCGATCTGCGTTACCCGTTCGGGCGTGAATCCGAACTTCCTCAAGAGCTGTTTGAGTGGCGCGGAGGCACGGAACGTGTGCCTGCCGACGATCGCACCAGCTTCCCCCACATACCGTTCTCAGCCGAGGGTGAACGCCTGCTCGATCGCGACCCGGGTCCGCACGGACAGGGGCAGCACCTCGTCGCGGTACTGGTGTGGTTGCCGGTCGAACAGCTCCCAGCACGGCATGCTCACCACCCGGGCGGCGATGCCGCCGACGGCAAGTTCGTCGCGTGCCGCAAGCGCAAGCGCGGCGGGCTTTCACACCCTGTCGCTCCTCTCGGCAGGGCTATGCATTGTCGTCGGCGCCGTGGCCGCCATCACTATCCGCAACCGCCGCCCTGCCGAACCCTGGACCGCCCAGCCCCTACACAGCTTTTTCACTGCAGCCTGGACGCCCCGCGGTCCGCACCACCTCCACTGCTGGCCACGCGCCTGCCAGCTGGGCGAGCGGCGATGCGCTCTCCGGGCACGCCGCCAGATGCAGGGCCTCGGCGTCCAGCACGGCCAGCGCAGTTGCCCGCCCATCCGTTGCAGCCGGCTGCCGCAGGCTTCACTCGATTACTTCGGTCCAGACCTCAGCACCTGTGTCATCCCGGTACCGGACGTCGATGCGACCGCCGTCCAGGTCAAGCACGGCGAAGCCGAAGCGCGCCCAGTGGTCGCCGCCGGCTTCCAGGAATCCGCGCATTTCCCATTCCCCCGGCGCCGGGATCGGGTCGCCTGGCGCATGGGGCTGCAGGACCGGAACTCCGCCATGTCCCAGGCAGCGGGGGAACTGAACCCCGCGAGACGGCCGGAAGCCCATGCAGCGGTGCTCGTGCCCCCACCACCACGCGGTGACCCGGTTGTCCCGCAGCACTGGCTCAAGCTTGCCGGGAAGCAGGGGGCCGAGATCGGACGGGTCGTAGGACGTCACCAGCTGGTGGTGGCTCAGCAGGACGAGTTTGCGGCGCGATTCCGCGGCCACCGATGCAGCGAACTCCGCCTGCGGATCCTGGAGTACCCCGACCGCGCCTGTCGACAAGACGTCGGTATCCCACGAGGTGTCGAGCGCCACGAAATCCCATGACGGTGCGCTGAGCCGGAAGAAGCTCGTGGCCGCGCCGTCCGGCGAGTACTGGGCGCCGAACCGCGGGTCGCCGAGCAGCGTCTCGTAATAGCCGAAGCCGCCGCTGTACATGTCGTGGTTGCCGTTCAGCGACCAGGACGTCACGCCAGATTTCGCTTGCTCAGGCGTGACCGGCCAGTAAGCGAGCACGTTCCGCTCGACCTCACTGGGCAGCCCGGAGTAGTAGACGTCTCCCAGGTGGATGACGTGCGCCTGGCGCCCCTGGTCCAGGGCGCCAGCAACCTCCTGCGCCATATACCTGGCGACTGCCTGTGCCCTGGGCAGCCCGGTTCCCCAGTCTCCGACGACAACCAGCCGCGCCGAGTCGCTGATCGCGTGCTCAGCGGGCCTGGGGTTGAACGGATGGTTGCCCTCGGCCAGGTGCTGAAGCATGGATTCCGCGATTTTAATGACCCAGTCTGGATCATCTGGGGAAAAGTTCCCAGGATGCAAAAGTGCTTCCACGGTGTGGACGATTCTCTCCAGGAAATTGCGGTGCACGGGCGGCTCATCGATCGCGCCCTCCCCACGCAGCGAGCCTTCGATGGCGCTCTGCACGAGACTGACGACCGGATCACGCGACAAATACGGAACTTGTCCTCCCTGCGCGCCACCCGATGAGGGTTCAGCCGCACTTACCCGCGGGAGGGCAGCATTTACCTTCGCTGCCGGCTGACCCTCCCCCGGAATCTGCTGCGCTGCGCTCCTGGTAGCTTCGCTTAACTGGTCCGACCCGAGGACCTGGCGAACGGCTTCCACGTAACGGCTGACCGAATCCCGGTCGAATGCCTGCTCGATCATGCGCACCCCTCCGGTGGTTCACGCACCTACGGCGGCAAAGCTCGCATGAGGCATCAACGCCGACGGCGCATGCTGACCCAACCCAGCGGATCATGTCAGAGCGCGAGACGCCGGGCAAGGCCGGCATCCGGTGCCTGCCACAACTGGATGACGTAGCGCGGAGTCCACCTCCGACCGGTGTCGGTGCCTCCGGCCTGCCGGAGGCCAATATCGGTCACCGAGCGAGGCCTTGCCCGGTGCAGCCCGGCTATGAACAGCTACGTCGTGCCCGACTGGCGCCCTGTATGCGTCGTGAGAGTGCGGGTGGACGCCGGGCCTCCCAGCGCCATCGGGTGCCGCTACACGATCGAGGAACGATGACCGGCCCAGTAGGCATCTCGCAGAATGCGCTTGTACAGTTTCCCCGTCTCTGATCGGGGGAGCTCGGGCACGAAGTCGACGGTCCGGGGGCACTTGAAGTGGGCGAGCCTGTCCCTGCAGTAGGTGATCAGGTCCTGAGCGCGGCGGGGCCCGGCAGCAGCTGGGTCAGCGAGCTGTACTACCGCCTTGACCTCCTCGCCGAGATCGTCGTTCGGAACGCCGATCACCGCCACGTCCTGGACGGCTGGATGAGCGGACAGGATGTTCTCGGTTTCCTGTGGGTAGATGTTGACCCCGCCGGAGATGATCATGTAACTCTTCCGGTCGGTCAGATACAGGTACCCGTCCGCGTCGACGTGGCCGACATCCCCTACAGCGCTGGCCGCGCCGTCGCTGGAGCGGCTCTCGGCGGTTTTCACCCGATCCTGGAAGTACTCGAACGCGGTCGCGCCGCGGAACCAGATGGTCCCGTCCACCCCGGTCGGGCACTCCTTGCCCTCGCCGTCGAGGATGAGTAGTTCTCCGAGGATGGGACGGCCGACGGTGCCGGGGTGCGCGAGCCATTCGGCGGTGTTGCAGAACGTGAACCCGTTGGCCTCGGTGGCCCCGTAGTACTCGGTGATGATGGGGCCGAGCCAGTCGATCATTGCCTGCTTGACATGGACGGGACATGGTGCGGCGGCATGGACGATGCACTCGAGCGATGAGGTGTCGTATCGTGCCCGCACTTCGTCAGGCAGGCGGAGCAGCCGGCTGAACATCACCGGCACCATCTGGCAGTGGGTCACCCGGTAGCGCTCGACAAGAGCCAGCCACTGCCCGGGATCGAAATGTTCCATCACAATAGCCGTGCACCCCAGGCGCAGTGCTGCCGATACGCTCGCCTGGGGCGCCGAGTGATACAGCGGCGCCGGGCTGAGGTAGGTCATGCCCTCGCGGAACCCGAACATGGCCCGCACGAACTCCATCACCGGCAACGGCTCGTCGGGGCCGGCCGCCGGCAGATCGCGCAGGATTCCCTTGGGCTGGCCGGTCGTGCCCGACGAGTACAGCATGGCCGCGCCGAGCGATTCGTCAGGGACCGGGGTAGCGGGGTATCCGGCGACCAGTGCGTCGCAGGGTTCCCAGCCGGCGGGCAGGGGGCCTGGGCCGGTCATCAGCATGCGGTCAAGGCCAGGGCACTTCGCGGCGGCGGCCTTAGCCACCTCTCGCCTGGCGGCCGAGCTGAACAGCACTTTTGCGCGCGAGTTGGCCACGACGTATGCCACCTCTTCGGCGCCGAGGTAGGTATTGATCAAGGTGTAGTACAGGCCGGTCCGTTCGGCGCCTCCCTCGATTTCCAGCAACTGAGGGCTGTTCTCGATGAAGACCGCGATGTGGTCTCCCCGCCGTAGTCCGGCATCCCGCAAGAGGTGCGCTACCCGGTTGCTGCGGGCCTCGTACTCGCCGAAGGTGACGGTTTCGCCTCACGAGGCCATGATGATGGCCGGCTTGTCAGGGTGGGCCATGGCCTGCTGGCGTGCGAACACGCTTCCTCCTCCACCGTGACCTGCGCCATCGCTGAGATGAGGCTAGAGTGGCGGGCCAGCCAGGATCTACGGCGAATATCACCGGGGGAAGCTGTCCCGCGGCTCGAGGATGACGATATCCAGATGCGCGACAGACCGGGCTGAACGGCTTGGTTCTGAGCGTTTCACCAGACTCCTCGCTGGCACCCCCCCGCCCGGCGGGAAGGTGAGTGTGGCCGAGCGTCACGGACCTGGGCGCGCTGCTATCCGGATCCCCGCAGCAGCACGGGGCTCGGGAACATATCGACCAGCGTTTTCCATGCGCACTATTTGCGCAGTGGTCTGAAGCTCGCGCGAATCTCTTCTGAAAAGAGTCGCGGCTGCTCCCAGGCGGCGAAGTGGCCGCCTCGGTCGAGCTTGTTGTAGTGGAGGAGGTTGTGGGGATAGGCGCGCTCGGCCCAGCTCCGCGGGGCTTGATAAAGCTCGTCGGGGAAGACGCTGATGGCGAACGGGATCGAGATGTTCTTGGCGTCGAAGAAGTCCGCCTTGTTCTCCCAGTAGAGACGAGCCGAGGAAACCCCGGTGTTGGTCAGCCAGTAGAGCGTGATGTTGTCGAGGATGTCGTCGCGGGTCAGTTCGCCCGCCGGGTGTCCCTGCAGGGCCTGTTCGACGAGCCCGGGCTGGCCGGTGCCGTCGCCGTGGTCAAGCATGAACGCCGCGAGGTCGACGGGTGAGTCCGCCAGGCCGTACAACGTTTGCGGGCGCGTCGTCATGATCTGCGCGTAGGCCACGTGCCTGGCGTAGAAGGTGCTCAGCTGCTCGTACGCGCGTCGCTCCTCGGCGGACAGATCCGGTGGCGGCGGGTCGCCGCGCTGGACCGCGGTGTTGATGGCGGCTGGGGCGGTGCCGGGCATGTTGGAGTGAATGCCGAGCAGCTCAGGTGCTGCCTGTATACGCCCTGCGAGTCGTCGGTGACCGTCTCGCGCTCGGGCCACCTGGTCGCGTTCACGCGCCTCCGCAGTTCGGTAAGTTCCGCCTCCGGAACGTTCACCTGGAATTCACGAATAGCGGTCTTATCACTGCTTGTCTGTTGCGCGCCTTCAGTCATAGCTGCTTCTCTCGTCCCGTGAGCAAGACACCAGTCGTGCCGGGCACGATGCTGATGTACCGATTGCGTCCACGGTCGCGCTCGCGGCGCGTGACCCGCACCCGCGAAAGTCCCTGGTCATTACCCTAGCTTTCTTGCAGTTCCTGGTCGATACACTGGCTTTTTGCAGGCGAGGGCGATACCGCTGCGCCTAGCGGCGCAGGGTGCGAGGTGCTGGCCTGCTGTCCCCACAGGCACCACCACAAGCGGGTGAGCTTCCCCAGAGGCACCAGGTTCGCCGAACATCGACCGCTGGAGGCTTGGCGGCGAACCATCAGGCCAAGCGTTCGGAGGCAGGCGCCATGCTGCTCAGTGGCCGCCGGGCGTGGTGCTCATCGGCGTGAGCGCGCTGATACTGGTGCCATGACTGAGACCGAGTCCCTGATCGCCGAGGTCCGCCACTTGCGCGCCGACGTCGCCCGGCTGCACGCCGCGGTGCAAGTCCGGCACAGCTGGATGAACCTGCTCTTCAAAGACCTGTCCACCAACCCGCACACCCAGTACAAGGTCCACATGTGGGGCGCGATCTACTGGCTGATCAACTTCCCGCTGATCTGCTGCCTGTTCTTCTTCACGCCCACGCTGTGGCTCAAGCTCGGCATCTTCATCACGCTGATCTACTCGATCTACGCCAACCTTGCGACCGACTACGGCGCCATGTCAGCGGCCGAGGCAGCGTTCGGGCAGCCGCCGCCGCCGCCGATCCCACTCGAGCCGCCGCCGCCGCTGTCGCCGGTATGAGGCGGCGTAAGCCTCCGGCTGCTACCGGTCGCCCGTACCTGACGTTTGGCCAGGGCCCACCACTGGTTTGCCCCGTCCTTCCTCGCTCGCAGGCGCAGAATCCTTGCGAGTGGTTGCCGGGTCTAGGCTCGGCGAAGCCATCGCGAAGCGAGGCCCGAAGGCCGGCTTAGACGCGGTGGCCGGGAGCTGGACATGGGTGGCGAGGAAGACGGCCTTGCGCTGTATCGGCGTGCGTGTCGTGTGACCGGTCTTGATCTGCGGACGCTGCCAGTGTGCGGCCCGGCGTGCGTCGGCCGGGGCCCCCAAGGCCGGAGGCCGACGCTGACGCCGGGCCAGCGGCGCGGTGGCTGGCGTAAGGCGGGTCTGACTGTGGCGTCAGCCGCGACAGCCCCGCCGCGGCCGGGGCCTCGTCCCCGGCCGTGACAACGCCAGCCCCAAGGTGGCAGCCAGATCCGCCCCGTGCCCGGCGGCTTCGCCCAGCGCCAGCAGGTCCGCCGCCGGTCCCTGAACAGCGATACATATCCGTGACGACGAGCTTGACCTGGCGGAAGACCCTGAACGGCTCCGCGCAGCGTGGATCCTCCGAGGCCGGGGTTAGCCGATGTCGAGGACCAGGCCGGCGGTGGCGACGCTGACGTCGCCGTCGTAACCGTGCCGGGCCGCGGCTCGGGCAGCGGCCGGGTCTGTGCCGGGCATCAGGTGGGTCAGCAGCAGGTGCCCGGCGTCCGCTTCGGCAGCCTGTCGGCCTTGCTGGCGCGCGCTGGACAGGTAGCGCTGTGAGTCATCCGGCACCTGATTCACATAGCTGGCCTCGGCCAGCAGCAGGTCAGCACCGCGCGCCAGGCCGGCCACGTCGTGGCTGGGGCCGGTGTCACCGGTGTAGGCGAGCACCCGCCCGCCGGCAGCCAGCCGCATGCCAGCGTTCGGCAGCCAGTGCGGCAGCAGCCGGGTCTGGACCTGGAGCGGGCCGATGTCGAGACTGCTGTCAGCGGTAAGCTCATGCAGCACATAGCCGCTGGCCAGCATCCCGGGACGGTCCAGCGCGAGCACCGCATCCAGCGCACCGGGCAGCGCGTACACCGGCAGCGGCGGCGGCGGATCATCGCGCAGCACCCGGGCCCGCAGCAGCGGATTCAGGTCGGCGCAGTGATCGGGGTGCCCGTGGCTGATGAGCACCGCGTCGACCTGTCCGGCGGTGACTCGTTCCAGCAGCCGCGGCACGACCGCATAACCAAGATCGACCAGCAGCCGGAATCCGTCGTGCTCAACCAGATAGCCACTGCACGCCTGGCCCGCGTCCGGCCAGGCACCGCAACTGCCGAGCACCGTCAGCCGCATTCAGCTGACTCTACCGGCTGGCCCGTCACCGCCAACTCTTGAATCCATGGCGGATGGGAACGCCCGGAGGCTTCACTCCCGCCGGCTAAAGCTGGGCGCGGCCCGAGGCCCGCCAGCTGGTGACGGGGCCTCGGTTCGGCCGGTGGCTCGCGGACTGGCTAGCGGAGCGGGACGAAGGTGTCGGTGCTCACGTGGTTGGAGCGGTTGCTGTGGTCGGTGAACTCTGTCCAGGTCTGGACAGTCAGCCGGCTGCCCGCCGCGTCGAGGCTGCCGTCAATGAGCTTGTTCGCGAAGCCGAACTTATACGGTGCCAGGAAGGTCCCCCCGGTCGTCCCGGGATGCCGGCCATCCCGGCCCGGCCACCCTCCGTCGGCCTCACCCATGGGCCGATCAAGCGTGGCCCGCCCGGCGGGTCCGCCCACAAGTACCAGCGCGCCGCCTACAACCCCAGGCCAGCACCGGCGACCGAGTTGCCGAACCCCACAGGGTCAGGGTTGGCCCTGATGCTTTCCGGGATGCACCTCAGGGGCGAACCGGGGTTGATCCCGATCGACGCGGGCAGCCGGCGGCGGCAGCCTTGAGATATCAGCACCACACTGCGACATGAATTGGAGACCGATCACCATGCCCGCGATCATCGCCCTCGTCCTCATTGCCATCGTGGCCCTGACCGTCCTCAGCTTCGCTGTGCACGTCCTGTTTTCCCCCTGGCTGCTGGTGGCCATTGGCATCCTGGCCTGGATCAAGTTCCGCCCGCGACACTCCCACCAGTAGCCTGGCCCCACGGTTGTGNNNTTGGCATCCTGGCCTGGATCAAGTTCCGCCCGCGACACTCCCACCAGTAGCCTGGCCCCACGGTTGTGAGCGTCTGTCACCGGTGACGCCGTGCCGGATTGTGGCCGAGGCCACCACGAGCCGGCCGGCCAGTTCCGGGTACAAGGCGGGCGGTGCGGAGCACCGCGGACTGCTGAGGGTCGCGACGGTAGAGGGTGTCCAGCCCAGCCGGACGTCTGAACGCGGTTCAGTCCCGCGCGGACATCGGGCTCGCGATGCGTGAGCTCGACGTGCGAGCACGGCCTTCGGCTCTTCCCAGTCGTCGTGCAGGTCGATCGGCCGACGCTCCGGCCAGCGCCAGGTAAGGTCCTCTGTGATCCCAGGCGTCTCCGGCGGCTTGCCGCTCGGTATCCTCGCTGGCGAAGTGCCGGCGCAGCGGCTCGACGGGCGGCGGCAGATGTGCGGTCTGACGCAGAATTACGATCTTCCCAGCGCGTGGCCAGACGCGCCGGCTTGCGGGACACTAGGGCGTATAGCACGGAGGCGACCGTGAGGCGCTATTGCGATATGAACCGTAAATCGTTAGTGCTTGCCGTTCTCGCCGCTGCGCTGGTTTCAGCGTGCACGCCGGCAGGCCACGGCGGCTCGGCGAGCAGGTCGACCAGCACTGGGCCGCCCGCGCGGCTGATTCAGTCGCACCCATGTACGGGCATCGCCGGGTTCGTCTGCTCGACTCTCACGGTTCCGCTGGATCACAGCGGCCACGCTCCTGGCATACTGGGCTTGCAAGTGGCGGCAGCGGACAACGTTAAGGCCTCGCGGGGCGTGCTGTTGTTCCTGACCGGCGGGCCCGGTCAGCCCGGCGTTCCGTTCGTGCATCGCATCGCCTATCGGATTGCGCCGGTCCTGAAGGACTACCGCCTCGTCATGTTCGACCAACGGGGTACCGGCCAGTTCGGCGCCATCAACTGCCCCGCCCTGCAAACCGCCGTAGGCAGCTCCGACATCACTGTCCCGCCCCGGCGCTCGGTAGAGGATTGCGCGAACAACATCGGCCCTAACCGGCGCTTCTACTCCACTGCGGACACCATCGCCGACATGGACATGCTCCGGCGGGCGCTCGGAGTGCAAAGAATGGTGGTCGACGGCGTGTCGTACGGAACGTTCGTAGCCGAGCACTACGCCCTCGCCTACCCAGCTCACGTGTCCAAGCTCGTCCTGGATTCGGTCCTGCCGCACGCTGACCCTGGCCATACCGACGCCTTCTACCTAGTCGGGCTTCGCGCTGTCGGTCGCGTCCTACGGGCGGCGTGCCAGGCCAAGCCGGTTTGTGGCTTCGACCCGGCATCTGATGTGGCTTGGCTGGTGCGTCATCGAGGCGACGGCGTGCCGATTTTCGACATGCTGGTCACCTACGAATTCATCGATCCGACATACCGAAACCCGAACCCTGCGCAGGTGCCACGAGGTTTCGGCGATGTGGTCGGTGCATTGCATGCCGCTCGACTCGGGCAACCCGCACATCTGGATCAGCTCATCGAAGGACTCAACCAAGGAGGCGGTTCGCCGAATGAGTTCAGCTCCGGCTTGCATGCCGCCACCTTGTGCACCGACATGCGCTTTCCCTGGAGATCCGGCGCAGTCCCCGTATCTCAGCGCATGCCCGCGCTCGCGAAGGCAACCGCCAAGCTGACGACGAGCCAGGTCTGGCCGTTTGACGCCAAGACAGCCGCCGACGACGGCATCATGCAGACGTGCCTGGACTGGCCAGTCACCCCGCCAGCGCCGGAGGCATCACCGACGTCAACATTGCCGGCCGTTCCCACGCTGATCCTGGCGGGTGACCATGACCTCAGCACGCCGCTGGAATGGGCGCAGCAAGAAGGGGCGAGCGCGCCCCTCGCAGAGCTCGTGATCGTGCACGGCGCTTCACACTCGATCCAAACTCGCGAGCCCGGCGACCAGGGACGCAAGGCCCTGTATGGCTTTCTCCTCGGTTAACTTGCCGCCTTGGCGAAGTGCATAGCCGACCAAGCACGCCGCGAGCCCGAGGCCCGCTGCCGTCGGATCCATAACCGCAGCCCGATCTCCGATCCTGGCAGTCTGTCGGTCGCGGTCAGGACAGTGCATCGAAGCGGCGATTCGGTGGCAACTTCCAGCCCGCGCCCTACGTCCTTGGCTGACGAAAGCACGAAGGAGGTGATGGCGTGAAACCCGACCCGGACACCGGGCACAGCGAAGCCGGCCGCGGCGCGGCGGTGGAGCAGCTGCTGGCAGCGCGCGGCCCCCACCTGATGCGAGCGGCCATCGCCCTGGCTGGCAGCCGGCCAGATGGTGAGGATCTGCTGCAGGCCGCGCTGGAACGACTGCTGCGGAACTACCGGCGAGTCGACTCCAACGCCGAAGGGTACCTGCGGCGCACGCTCTACAACCTGGCCGCGGATGGCTGGCGGCGGCGAGGCGTGGTCCGGCGCTGGCAGCCGGTGGTTGCCGCACCCGAGGGAAGCGCCGACGGCACGGATGCCGTCGACATCCGGGACGCGCTCGTGCGGCTGCTCGCGCAGCTGCCGCCGCGGCAGCGCGCGGTGGTCGTGCTGCGGTACTGGGAGCAGCTGAGTGAGGCCGAGGCGGCCGCGCTCCTTGGCTGTTCGCCAGGATCGGTCAAGTCGGCGGCCTCGCGCGGCATTAGCAGGCTGCGCGAGCTCGCCAGCGCAACGGTCGCCGAAGCGGCCTATCCCGCCCAGTTCGGTCCAGTTCATCGGGTCACTGCAAGGGAGGGCGGCTCAGCATGAATATCGACCTTGAAGACCTGGTCCGGCAGGGCATCGACCGCTTGCCGGCCGAGGTGCCCGCTGGTCTCACGCACCGGGCGGCCCGCCAGGCCCGGCGGCACCGCTTGGTAACCGGCGCCGGGGTCGCCGCCGCCGTGGCGACCCTCACCGCCGCGGCGGTCGCGATCGGCATGCTCGGCGTCGCGCCGACGGCGAGCAAGCGGACCGGCGGGGAAGTCGCGCAGTCGGCGCGGCCCGCGCCGACCCAGCACCTGCGTCCACTGCCATCCTGGCCACCCGGCCGGATCACCCACGCCACGCTCGTCAGCCGCGTCGAGCAGGCCGTGCTGACCTCGACGGACTACATCACCTACACCCGGCGCTACGACTACAAGGAGCGGTCCAAGCTGATCGTGTCCGCCTGGGACTACAAGAACATGCACCTGCTGAGCTGGGACGATCCACACTCCGCGCAGCTTGTCACCAACTACCGGGACCACGAGACGAGCAAGTTCGTCTTCTATGACACGCGGAAGTGGGCGCTTACCACCTTTCCATGGAGCGGGATTGTCCACACGGACAAGAATCAGTGTGTCGGCCCCGCCGATGACGCACCGCTCGTTGGTGACCAGCGATGGGCGGCATGGCTGGTGTCCTCGCTGCGATGCGGCGCCTACACGGTCACCAGCCACGCCCGCGACAACGGCACGCCGATCCTGAGCATCGTCAACACGCCGAAGGATGTCGAGTACCAGTACGGCGTCCGGTTTCACATGCTCGTGGACGCCACTACCTACCTGCCGATCGCCGACTGGCAGACCGGCAGCTACGGCTACTACGACGTCATCACGTGGCTGCCGCCGACCAGTGCACGTCTGGCCCAGCTCGCGCTGCCCGTGCCGCCCGGATTCTCGAGCTCAGCACCGGTGAGCCCACAGCCAACGCCAATTAAGCCAGCGGCGTCCCCTGACCAGGCTCCGAGCCCTCCGCAGCGCGGCGCGGGCTGACTAACTTGAAGGTCAGCCCGCGCTGGGTTTTTCTGTTCAGGGTGCGGCTAGCCGCTCGATCCCGGTCGCCGACTGCGACATGCGAGTTACCTGCATGGTCGTCACTGGTGGCTCTGGTCATCGTTAGGCAGGTCGGCGTGGTCTTGCGGCCTGACCGGGATGGGTGGCAGGCGTGGCGCCGTAGCCGCCGAGGCCTTGCTCGAGGAGGTCCAGTGCCTGCCGCCCGCTGGCCTTGACCTCGTGGGCGAGGCGGGCGGGGTCCGCGGGGCCCTCGGTCAGGCGACGCCGAACGAAGCCGATCAGGCTCTGGTGGATGCCCATCAGCGCGTGGGCGGCGGCCCAGGGCCGCAGGTCGCCCGCCTCGGCGCCGGTGTCGTCGGCAATGAGCGCGGCCAGCGAGGCGGTGTACCGGGCGAATATCTCCCGCTCCCGGGTCAGCAGCGCCGGGCTGGACGCGATCATCTTCGAGACCGCGGTGAGGAAGCGGGCCGAGTCCTGGTCCTGGGCGGCAAGGAGGCCGCGGGGCTGAAGGACGAACCGGCCGAATGCGGCCACAAAGGACTCGCCGGCCGGCCGGTCGCGCACGGCGGCTAGGAGCTCGTTCTCGAAGGCCTCCATGCCCTGGTAGACGAGGTCTTCCTTGGTCGGGAAGTAGTTGTAAATGGTCGCCTCGGACACTTCCGCAGCCCGGGCGATCGCGGTGACGGGCACGGCGTCGAATCCGCGCTCGGCGAACATCCCCCGGGCGGTCTCCGCGATCAGCTGCCGGGTCCGCAGCTTCTTGCGCTCCCGCAGTCCAGGCTCCCCATCCATGAGCCTAAGGTTACCATAAACATGTTGACACATTGAAGATAGAGCTACTATAACTTTTGAGTGTCACTACGCGAGTGCCCGGCGTGAGGTTCCGGCCGAGCCTGGAGGGACGCATCCATGAGCACCACAACGAACCGGGCCTCCCGGCTGCCGGAGCCAGCGGGAGCACACCGGGCGGCGGCGCAGGCGGCCGCGGAGCCCGTACCAGCAAGGGCCGCTGCCACGCAGCCGCCCGACGGCTTGCTGACCCGGGAGATCCTGGCACCGGCCGCCGTGGTGGTGCTCGGGGCGATCATGACGATCCTGGACGCCACGATCGTCAACGTGGCGCTTCCGGCCCTGGGCCGGGACCTGCACACCTCGATCCCGGTCATCCAGTGGGTGCCCACCGTCTACCTGCTGGCGTTCGCCAGCGTGATCCCGCTGTCGGGCTGGGCGGCCGGCCGTTTCGGCGCCAAGACTGTGTGGCTCGCCTCGCTCGGCGCGTTCATGACCGGCTCGCTGCTGGCCGGGCTGTCCCCGTCCATCGCGGCCCTGACCGGCGCCAGGGTCGTCCAGGGCCTGGGCGGCGGGATGATCATGCCGCTCGGCCAGGCCATGCTCGCCCAGGTGGCCGGGCCCCACCGGATGGGCCGGGTGATGAGCATTGCCGGGGTGCCGATGCTGCTCGCCCCGATCTTCGGCCCGCTGATCGGCGGCTCGCTCATCGAGGTGGCCAGCTGGCGGTGGATCTTCTTCGTCAACCTGCCCGTCGGCCTGATCGCCATCGTGGCCGCCGTCCGCCTGCTCCCCGCCCCCGGCGGCCGCTCCGCCCAGCGCCTGGACGTGCCTGGGGCGGTGCTGCTGTCCGGCGGGCTGGCGGCATTCCTGTACGGGATGGCCCAGACCAGCCAGCACGCCCAGTGGGCAACACCGGCTGCGCTCGGGCCGATGGCCGCCGGGGCGGTGGGAGTGGCGCTGTTCATCCGCCATGCCCGGCGGGCCGCCAACCCGCTGATCGACATGCGGCTGCTCGGCCATCGCGGCTTCGCCGCCGGGGCCGCGGCCAACTTCGTGCTCGGCACCGCCTTGTTCGGCGTCGCCCTGCTGCTGCCGCTGTACTTCGAGATCCTGCGCGGCCGCAGCCCGCTGCAAACCGGCCTGCTGCTCGCCCCGCAAGGCCTCGGCGCCGCCATCGCCATCAGCCTGGCCGGCTACCTGACCGACAAGCCGGCGCCCGCCGCGTGGTCCCGGCCGGAGTGCTCCTCGCCCTGGCCGGCACCGGCTGGTACACCCAGATCGGCACGCACACCGCGTATTGGGCCCTCATGGCTGCGCTGTTTCTGATCGGCGCCGGCCTCGGCGCCACCATCACCCCGTCCATGGCCGCCGCCTTCCAGGGCCTGCCGCCTGCCGCCATGGGCCAGGCCACCAGCGCCATCAACGTCGTCCAGCGGGCCGCCGGCGCGCTCGGCTCCGCGCTGCTGGCCGTCGTCCTGCAGCAGGCGATCACCGCCCGGCTGCCCGGTTTCCGCGGCGGGATCGGCCAGGCCGCGGCGCTCGCCGCCGCCTCCCCCCACGCCGCGGCCGCCGTGGCCCAGGCCTTCGCAGTCAGCTTCGCCGTCGCCCTCGCGATCAGCGTGCTCGCGCTCCTGCCCGCCGTCCTGCTCCCCGGCCGCCCCGCCAGCCTCCACGCACCACGCGAGAACACGTGAGAAAGGACACTTCCATGGCTGACAGCATCGACTCATTCCTCGACCAATGGAGCGCCGCCGAGCAGGCCGGTGACACCGAACGGCTCGAAACCCTGCTCACCGACGACTTCGCTGGCATCGGCCCGCTCGGATTCACTCTCCCCAGGCAGGCCTGGCTGGGCCGTCACCGCTCACGCGACCTCAGCTACGACAGCTTCGACCTCGCAGAGGCTCAGGCCCGCGTATACGGGCAGGCCGCACTCGTCACAGCCCGCAACAACACCCGCGGCAGCTACCAGGGCCACCCGATACCCGAAGCCACCCGCGTCACCCTGGTCCTGGTCAGCGACGCCGGCACCTGGCGGCTCGCCGCCATCCACATGAGCTTCATCGCCGGCACCCGGGGCGCACCGTTCATCCCCGGTGCCGCCAGTCGGCCCGAAGGCCAACCATCTGGAGGAGCGCTATGAACGACCAGCCGCCGCCGGCCAGCGGCCGCCGCCGCATGAAGCTATCCCGGACCGGCCGCAAGCTCACCCGGACCGAGGCCTACAAGCACTACGCCACCATGCAGGCCAGAACCGACCGTGAGCTGCCAGTCCTGCGCCTCAGCCCGGCCGGCAGCACGCCAGCGCCCCTCGCCACCACCACGACGCTGACAGCTCGGAGCTCGCCGCCCGCGCATGAGCATCATCCCCTCAACCAGACTCGCCAGGAGGCGTGACATGACTACGACAGCACAGCACGACACCCGGGCCGCCACCTCCAGCCGGCTGGCCGCGCTGCGCGGTAACTGCATGGGCGCCGCGGTCTTGCTGATCGTCCAGTTCGGGCTCGGCATCGGCGTCAACCTCTACGTCACCCTGCCCAAACACAAGCCCTTCCTTTCCACAGTGTTCGGCTCTGCGACGCTGGCAGCGCACGTGATCGTGGGCGTCGTGCTCCTGGGAGCCGCGATCGGCGCGCTGGTCCGGGCCATCCGCTCTCGCAGGGCGATCGTGCTCACCTCTGTAGGTTTCGCGGCGGTTGTCGCCGCCGGGATCGCCGGGGCCTCATTCGCCAGCAACCAGAACAACGGCGCCTCCCTGGCCATGGCACTGGCCACCGCCGTCGCCATGTTCAGCTACCTCGCCGCGATCTTCAGCCTCCGCTGACCGGCGCGAAGGCGCCGCCGCGCTACCCCAGAGAGATGACATGAATGCGGGACCCCCTCAGCTCAGCGCACGCTTGGTGCGTCAGTACAGGAGCGTGAGGAGGTCCCTTACATGGCGATCGTAGG
>WNFN01184956.1_pt1 | contig 17803 bp, 15 predicted proteins | sample 5400161 | NCBI WGS metagenome assembly WNFN01 (sample SAMN13153353, study PRJNA577476) | soil metagenome | isolation source: 80 cm saprolite on Douglas fir-dominated hillslope | place: USA:California | collected 2013-09-17 | reverse complement strand
CAACATCTTCAAAGCCTGATCTCGCGACACGGCCTCTTCCGGATGCCAGCCTTCGCCGGAAAAGCCGCGAATGTCTTTGCGGGCGACGGCGGCGTAAAATTCGATCATCGGCTCGCCGCGCTCGACCGGCGCGTCCGACCCTCCCGGAACGACTACGCCTGACTTGATGAAACTGTTCCACGCGTACGCGCCTTCCAAACGCTTCATTCCCAGACGGGCGGGCGCGAAATGCAAATCGCCGATCGCGTGCGATGCTTGCATCGACGGGATGATGCCCAGCTTCCTGAAGCGGGGAATGTCCCGCGGATTCACAATCTGCGAGTGCTCGACGCGCCAGCGCGGATCGGCAATCCTGCGCTGATTCGCCGGCACTGCGTTCAGCGCTTTCTCGTACTCATCAAGGATGAAGCGATTACCACGATCGCCGATCGCGTGCGTCTCACATTGAATGCCTTTGCGCAAAGCTTCTTCCAGCACGGGCAGCAGAACTTCTTCCTTGACCGTCAAAAAGCCGGAAGTGTCGGGCGCGTCAGAGTAAGGCTCGAGCAGGGCCGCGCTCCGTGAACCGAGTGACCCGTCGGCATAAAACTTGAGCGCGCGAACGGTCAGGCGATTGCCGTACGCGCCGATGATTGGTCCTTCGCTTAGGAGTCGTTGCGCTTCCTTCCCCGGGGCGGAAAGCACTTTGTAAATGCGGAGCTTGATCTTTCCTTCGCCATAAAGCTTCCGGTAGATATCGATGTCTTCATAACTTCCGCCTGGATTCTGGACCTCCGTCCAGCCCAGGCCGATGTCTCTCTGCACTCCGAGTACGACTGCGCGTTCGGCGTCGGCGCGCGAGGTCGGCGGAACGTGACGGCGCACGAGTCCCTGGGCTGCATCGAGCAACATGCCGTTCGGCTCGCCGCTTTGTTTGTCTTTTGAGATCTCGCCGCCAAAAGGACTCGGCGTGTCCTTTGTGATGCCGGCGATTTTCAAAGCGGCGCTGTTGACCACCGTACCGTGACCGTCTGAGCGCCCCAGAATCACCGGATTGTTGGGCGAGACTTTGTCGAGATCCCAACGCGTCGGAAATACCGGCGGAGTCCAGAAAGTTTCGATCCAACCGCGGCCCGTTACCCACTCGCCGGGCTTTGCCTGATCGACGCGGGCCTTTACCTTAGCGAGAAAATCCTGAAGGTTGGTAATGCCTTCCAGGTTCAGCGTCATCTCGCGAAAGCCGACTCCCTCCAGATGCTGGTGCGCATCGGCCATCCCGGGCAGCATGGTTGCGCCGTGCAGATCGACGATGCGCGTGGCCGGGCCTTCGTAGTTCTTCGCGGCTGCGTTCGAGCCGACAAAGACGATGCGATCGCCTTTGACGGCCACAGCTTCCGCGTGCGGCTGCTTTTCATTCGCGGTGTAGATGTTGCCGTCGATAAAGACGAGATCGGCAGGATCGACTTTAAGGTTGGCTGGTGTGAAGCTAATGAACAGAAGGCTGAGCAGAATGGAAAGGACTTTCATTGTCTTCCTCTTTCGATGATCGCACGCAATCGGCTAAGAACGGGGAAAACTTATATCACAGCGCGATATATCCGTTACAGGGGTCGCGACACTTGTTTGTAGCTCATAATCCAGTACAATTTATTCGCTCCATTCTTTTGTTAGCAAGATGAATGGCCAGCCGAGACCAGCCATGGCAATTCAACAATGTCCCAGGTGCGGCGCCAGGAATCGCGTGGATGAACGCGCGGCACAGATGACTCAGCCAGTATGCGGCAAGTGCGGAACAAAGCTGCCCAGTCCAGCCTCGACCGCCACCGCTAAAGGCAAACCGCAGGTGGTCACCGATGACACTTTTGCGCGCGCCGTGGTGGCCGCGTCATCACAAACGCCGGTGCTGGTCGATGCGTGGGCTGAATGGTGCGGGCCGTGCCGGATGATTGCGCCCGCGCTGGATCAACTGGCGGCTGAATCCGCAGGCCGCTACACAATTGCCAAACTCAACGTCGATGAAAATCCGCGCACTGCTGCGGAATTTGGCATTCGCAGCATCCCCACTTTGCTGATTTTCAAGAACGGCCGGCTTGTCGATCAAATCATCGGCGCAGTTCCAAAGCAGGCGATCGCGGCGCGACTTGGCGCACAACTGTAAAAGGCTCACCACGTCAGCCCGCTCCACAACCAGCTTTTGATCGGGGTGGACGAAAGCTCGTCGGTAGCCGCGTCTGATCGTGCACGAAAACTATTGACTCAACCCCATCGGAAGCATATGCTTCGTCCACCTCGCAAGCGCCTTTAGCTGTTATCGGGCTCTACAACCCGAACCATTCAACTCAGTGAATCGAATATGTCTTCTTTGATATAAGTTTGAGGACAAGCGATATGGCAAACACCAATCCCCGCAAAAGATCCTTCATCAGTACCGTTCCGAATTTTCTTTTGGACGAGAATGGAGAGATCAAGTGGAGTACTTACCTGGGCTTTGCGGTCATCGCAGGTGCGATCATTCTCCTTCTTTTCGCTCTGAGAACGCCGACACCTATCCGGTCTCTCGCAATCAGTCTCTTAACCGGAGGAGCGTCGCTCGCAGGTGGTGTTCTAATTGGTTTCTTGTTTGGTATTCCCCGAACGTTGCAAAAGCAGGCATCGCAAGCAAGCGCTGGCGCGAGTGAAACCACCGGCACAGAGTCTTATGCGGTTAATACAAATCTCGAACAGATCTCGGATTGGCTGACAAAAATAATTGTCGGCGTCGGATTGGTCCAGCTGACGGTGATCCCGGGAAAGCTAAAAGCACTGGCCGATTACCTGGCCACAGGTTTCGGCGCAAACGAAGTTCCCAGTGCCATCGTGCTGGGAATGATTTGTTACTTTGGTATTTTTGGCTTCCTGTTAGGCTACCTCTGGACGAGGATTTACCTCATGGGCGAATTCTCACGAATAGAGCGAATCGCCCGCGATCGCCCGGAATATCACGAGGGGCTGATTCATGCCTACTTGTATCAACCCATGCCCACAGGATTTACTAACGCGATCAAAGAGGCGAACGATTATATAAAGCGCTTCGGCGACAATGAACGAGTCTGGGACTATCTGGCCTGTGGGTATGGACAGCAGCACGCCTACCAAAAACGGGCAGTCAAGCCCGACCAAAAGGAGTTGGATGAATCAAGGAAGAATGCGCTTCACGCAGTGAGCACAGCTATTCAAATTGATCTTGATGCAAAATCGTTCCTGCGAGGTCTGTGGGATCCGAATGTAGCAAAGCCTCCCGAAAATGATTTGACCAGTCTCTACGACTACCCGGAGTTCACACAGATATTCAAAGAAGAAGAAAAACCCCGCGGCAACTCAAACAGCGAGCAGCATGATCACCCCGCCCTCTGATTCAATTGCCCCGGCAACTGCTTATCAACTTTCACGCGCGTGGCGCGGTTGGTGATTTCCCACAGCATCACGTATACGGTGCGCGTGACACTTTCCATCTTCTGAAAGTCGATCTTCTGCACTTCGTCGCCGGGCCGGTGATAGTCTTCGTGCACCCCGTCAAAGAAAAAGACGATCGGAATGCCTTTGCGCGCATAGTTGTACAGAGACCAGCTCGCTTCCCATCGCGGAGATGACTTAGTGTTTGTTCTTCAGAACCTCAATCAACTGCTGATACTGCGGGTCGTTGCGAACTGAATCGAACGCTTTGTTATCGCGAATCGCCGCGAGATCAGTGAAGCCCTTATCGACTGCCGTCTTCAGAGCCTGCAGCGACTTTTTCTTATCTCCGTTGGCTGCGTGGGCCCAGGCGAGATAGAAAAACCCGCCGGCGCGTTCGGGATTAACGTCGGTTGCCAACTTAAGAGTTCGCGCCGCTTCACTGTGACCCTTCCCACTTTGTAAGAGACTTGTGCCTTGCTCAATTAGCCCGACGAACAAACCTTCCAGGACGCGACGCGCGATGCGGCGCTCGCTGTTGTCTTCCGATCGAGTTGATTGCTTGCGCAAGTCCGCAACCATTCCTCGCAGACGAGTGTCGGGATCGAGACCTTCATCGTTCCGTCCCGGTCGATTGTTATCGCTTAGTTGTCCCTGCTCGCCGGCATTTTCTTTATCGCTACGTTGTAGCTCGGCGGCGATCAAGCTGCGGGCCTGATTCTCAAGCTCGTGCTGTTTGCGGATTTGCTGCTGCTCGTCGCGAATCGCGTCTCTCACTTCGCGACCGTCGCGCAGTTCGCGCAGCTTCTTTTCGATTTCGGCAACGTCGCGGAGATTCTTGAAGCTGTCACTCAGCCCGGCATAAATCTGGTAGGCATCGTAGACCTTCTTCGACGCTTCGAGTTCACGCGCTTGCCGAAGTTTACTTTCCCAGATGCTGTCAACCAGCGCGTTATCACGATCACGCTGGCCGGATTTCATCGCCTGCAACTCCATCCACTCGACTGCGGCCGTCGCCACAGGTGAAGGCGGCCATTCATGACGGCCGGCGAAGACCCTCGTCTGATGAGTCGCGCCGACCTTGGTGAGTTCATCGTCGAGAGTCTTCACTTCGGGAAAATTGAAATCGTCGACGCCAGTGGTCGTGAAGATCGCAAAGCGTAACGCGGCTGACGGTGTGGCTCCGCTGGGAAAACCAGCGCCGCTGGCGATCACGCCCGCGCAGCCCTGACAGCGAGCGGCAAAGTAAATCGCCAGCCGCGCGCCACCTGAAAAACCGGCGAGATAGACACGTCTATCGTCGATCTTGAACCGATCGTGAGTGTCCTTTACTATCGCTTGCCATGCGTCCACAGATGGCTGAAACGCGCCATTGCGCGAGTTGTTCGAGCCGGCCACGATCCAACCATACTTCTCGGCCGCGTCTTTGTAGTTCTCAACGGGAAGCTTGCCGCGCGCGCCCGGATCGAACGCGTAAAGAATTGGCCACTTACGCGCCGGCGTGTAACTAGAAGGCAGGTACAATGCATAACTCTGGGTCGCATCGTTGGCGCAGACAAGCTTCTCGACTACTTGGCCTTTCGGAACGTCAGTGACCTGAAGTGGTAAAGTGAGAGGCGGCTCCGGAAGTCCGAACGAACGGAGAATTGCGATCGGCGAGTTCAGCAACAGCGACAGAAACAGGACAAGCACAATGGCATTCTACCCGGTTCGTGCCCGGTCGAATAATGCTGCTGATAACGTCAGGTACGGTCTGACAAGTAGTGGAACGCGACGCTATCCAGCGCGCTGCTGTAACTGCGCCGGCAATTGCTTATCGACCTTGACGCGCGTGGCGCGGTTGGTGAGTTCCCACAGCATCACGTACACCGTGCGGGCCACGTCTTGCATCTTCTGAAAGTCGATCTTCTGCACTTCGTCACCGGGCCGGTGATAGTCTTCGTGCACGCCGTCAAAAAAGAAAACGATCGGGATGCCTTTGCGCGCATAGTTGTAATGATCGCTGCGAAAGAAAAAGCGGTTGGGATCGTTTGGCTCGTCGTAGCGGTAATCAAATTGAAGGTTGAGAAACGATTTGTTCACCGCCTCGGTCAGCTCGCCGAGTTCCGTGCTCATCATCTTTGAGCCGATCACGTAAATCTGATTCGGACCCGAAAGATCTTTGTTGCGCGGATCGGCGTCGCCGTCTTTCTTGCTGCGCCCGATCATGTCGATATTGAGCTGGGTCACGATCCGGGCGAGCGGAATCGTCGGATAGTCGGTGAAATAACGCGAGCCCCAAAGACCTTTCTCTTCGCCGCAATGCCAGACGAACAGAACGGATCGCTTCGGCCGCACCTTCGCGTGCGAAATGGCTTCGGCCATACCGAGCAGCGCGGTCGTGCCTGAGCCGTCGTCGTCCGCTCCGTTGCAAATTGGATCGGCGGTTCCCGGCGCGCAGATGCCGATGTGATCGTAGTGCGCACCGACGGCGACGTATTCGTTTTTCAAGACGGGATCGCCGCCCTCCCACACGGCCACGATGTTCTGCGTCGTTGGGTGATCCGGCTTAACAGCGACCGTGATGTTCACGGTCTTGCTGGAATTGAGATCGAACGCCGCAACCGGGTCGCCGCTCTGCGCTTTGGCGAACAACGTGCTGACGTCAAACTTTTCACCCTCGAACAGAGCATTCGCCATCTTTGCCGACATCGTAACGGTCGACACCGGCGCGTTGGTCTGGAACTTTTCGACCACGGCGCGCGCGGGTTGCATGGCGCGCTGACGTTGTTGTTCCCAGTTCTGAATGAGCGTCGCGTCTGGAATCGTCAGGACGCCCAAAGCACCGTGTTGCTGGGCGTAGAGCACCGGATTGAACCAGTCAACTCCCGGGATGGCGCTCCTCAAATCAGCGGTGGTGACTCCCTTTGGAAATCCCTGGCCCAGGACGACCGTGATCTTGCCTTTCACGTCAATGCCCTGATACGCGTCGATGTTTTTGGACTTCACCACCCAGCCGTTGCCCACGTAAACCAGCGAACTGATGAACGTCGCGGCGACCGCGTTTGGCAAAAAGTCTTCGCCAAAGTTGTACAGTCCCGTCATCACCCGCGGGTTTGAATCCCCACCGGGTCAGGTTCATGGCGATGAACTTTGCCGTGGTGTCCAGCCCGCGCGAAGGCGTGTCGCGGCCCTCCATCTCGTCCGACGCGATAAACGAAAGATAGCTCTTCAGTTGGTCGGCGGAGATCGTGTCCACTCCGCGCGCCGCCATCAGGGCCGCCGCAGCGGTGGCCTTCGGTTTGCTGCCACTGCGCTGCGCGAACGTGGCCGGCAGCATTAGCGACAGCGCGAGAATGAAAAGCAGTGAATAGAGTTTTAGTTTTCGCATCTGTTGATTCCCGATCGAATCCCGAGATTCCGAAATGTTTATACGATTCAGAAGCGGATTCGGTTACGCCTGTTGCACGGCGCCAACAATGTCCGACAAACTTTAGTTTGTCATTCGCACGGCTTATCTCTTAGTTGGGTCCAAACTGCGATATCGACAAGCTGAAGCTTGTCGGACATTTAGTTACGCATGTTGCACGGCGCCGACGAGCTTCGTCAAAGTGTCTTTCGCGTCACCGTAAAGCATCCCACATACCGGTTTGAAGAAGAGCGGATTCTCGAGTCCGGTTTCGCGCGATCCACTTCCAGGATCGGCATGCCGGCGATCGGGCTGTTCGGATTGTCGCGCGCGTCGGGATTGACCACATCGTTTGCGCCGATCACCATCGCGACATCTGTGGTCGGAAATTCAGGATTGATTTGTTCCAGCTCGTATAGCTGCGAATAGGAAACGTTCGCCTCGGCCAGCAGAACGTTCATGTGTCCCGGCATGCGGCCGGCCACCGGATGAATGCCGTACTTCACGGTCACGCCACGGCCTTCCAAAACGCCGGCCAATTCGCGCACCGCATGCTGTGCCTGTGCCGTAGCTAAGCCATAGCCGGGCACAAACACAACTTTGTTCGCATAGGCTAGTTGCACCGCGATATCGTCGATGCTGACTTCGCGCATCTCTCCCTGCGCTCCTTCGCCGACCGCGACGGTCGCGGCGCTGCCAAACGCGCCGAACAAGACGTTCGTGATCGAACGATTCATCGCGCGGCACATCAGGATCGAAAGAATGAATCCGGAAAAACCGTCGAGCGTGCCGGCGATGATCAGCACGTTGTTCTTGAGCACAAAACCCGTCGCCGCCGACGCCAGACCCGCGTAAGAATTCAAGAGCGACATCACTACCGGCATGTCGGCCGAACCGATCGGCAGCACCAAAAGGATGCCGAATAAGAAAGCAAACGCCAGCATGAGATAAAAAGGAATCACCGCAGTCGGCACAAAGATCAGGTACATGAAAAGCCCGATCGTGGTCGCCAACAACGCCATGTTGAAGATGTTCTGGCCGCGATAGACGAGCGGCTTGCCGGGCACAATCCCCTGCAACTTGCCAAAGGCGATTAGACTCCCGGTCGTCGTGAGTGAGCCGAGCATGATCTCGAAACCCATCGCGCTCATCTTCAAATGCGACAGTTCGATGAGCGGCTTGAAGCCATGCGTGTAGCTGTAATACTCAGCAATGCCGACCAGGGCCGCGGCGAACGCGCCGAACGCGTGCGACAACGCCGTCCGTTGCGGCATCGCGGTCATCGGCACCCACACGCCCATCGCCAAACCCAACGTCGAGCCGACCAAAAGTCCGATGATGATCCAGGTGTAGCTGACGATCTCGAGGTGCATGAGAGTGCCGATGATGGCCATCATCATGCCGAACTCGGCGAGGTGCATGCCGCGCTTCGCGGTCTCGGGATGGCTCAAGCCCTTGAGGCCCAGAATGAAAAGAATCGAGGCGAGCAGATAACTGAATTCGATGAAGTAGGTTTGCAGGTCCATCTTGCTTGTGTCAGAACCACCTGCGGTAGCGGGTGGGCTCAGCGATAAGCTAATCGGATGTTATGGCCCGCCCGCTACCGCAGGCGGTTCTGACTTACTTCTTCCGCTTGAACATGCGGAGCATTCGATCCGTGATCACAAAGCCGCCGACCACGTTCGTCGTCGAACACACCACCGCTATAAACCCGAGCACCATCGCCACCTTGCTGTGATGCGGCCCAGTGCCGCCGGCAATCACGATCGATCCAACGAGCGAGATGCCCGAGATCGCATTCGTCGCCGACATCAAAGGCGTGTGCAGAAGCGGCGGCACGCGCGAAATCACCTGGTACCCAAGAAACGCCGCCAGCGCAAACACGTAGAGCGCGGCGATTAAGGTGTCTGAGTTCATAGATTCATTCTCCGCAGGTAGTTGTCACCATACCTGGAGCGACAATCCGTCCACTTCGGTAAAGTGTGCGTCGCGTGAAACCACAGTCAACCCGTGCTGTTGGGCCACTGCGGCAATCCAAATATCATTCTCGGGAATTGGTCGACCTTTCGCGCGGAGATGATTTTTGATCGTCGCATAGTGCCGTGAGGTGTCGATGTCACACCCCAGGAGAGCGCTACTCGCGGCTAGTTCATCGATGCGGCTGATGTTCGCGTCGACGTGCGTTGACTTCCTTGCTCCGTAGTACAGTTCTCCAAGGACGATAGTTGGCAGAAAGATATCGTTTGACTGGGCGAGAGGATCAAGAACAGCCCGATCTCCGGCAAAAATGGCAATCACAATATTAGTGTCAAGGAGATACTTACCATTCATTGGAGTTGACTATCTCGCAGCCCTGATCAATTGCTGTTTCAATGGCCACAATCTCATCCTTCTCAATCGTGCCAGCAAATCGCAAGAGCGCCTTTCCACCTTCACTATTCCCGGGCGAGTCCGCTAAGGAACGGGCGAACTCGAGCAGACGCAGTTGCTGGTCATCCTTCAACCGAGTTATTTGCTCGTGGAGTTCCTTTTCAATTCTCTGGGCCATATTGGGCTCCGGTAGATAGCGATTTCCTTAGAGCGGAACAAAGGATGCGTCTTCAAGAGTTTTGGTGGCAAAAAGAACGCAAGCCTGGATATCATCTTGTGTCAGACCACCATACTCCTGAGTGATCTCCGCCGCCGTCGCCCCATGCGCCAGCAGGTTGAGAATATGATCGACAGTTAGTCGTGTGCCTTTGATAACGGGCTTGCCCACCATTACCTTGGGATCGATAGTTATTCTCGCGAGCAGTTCTTCGTCGCTCATTGGCTGAATCTCCAGTTGCGCATTCCGTCTGTTCCTACTTTACCACCGCTCCCACTGCCGCAGCCACGCGCTCGTTCACCCACTTGCCTTCATGAGTCACGCACGATGGTCCGACAATGTTGTCGCCCATGTCGAGATGCAATTCGCCGTCTTTGATAAGCAGATTCAGAAACGAGGTCACGTTGCGCGAATAAAGCTGGCTCGCATGCACCGGCACGCTGCCGGGAAGATTCGTTGGCGCCATGATCAAGACCCCGCCACGCTCGACAACTTCATCGGCCTTGCTTATTGAAACATTACCGCCCGTTGCGCCAGCGAGGTCTATGATTATCGAGCCGCGCTTCATAGCGTCCACAGCGGGTTCTTCCATTAAGACGGGCGCGCGTCGTCCGGGCACCTGCGCCGTAGTGATGATTACGTCGGCAGTCTTTGCATGTTCGGCGATCAAATCACGGCCACGCTTCAATGCTTCTTCCGACAACTCGACCGCATATCCGCCTTTGTCTTCAGTTTGCAATCCGCCGAGATCGACGTCCAAAAACTTTGCGCCCAGCGAACGCACTTGTTCGCCCGCGGCGGCGCGCACGTCGTAAGCTTCGACGACTGCGCCGAGTCTCCGCGCGGTGGCGATCGCCTGCAAGCCGGCGACGCCCGCGCCCAATATCAGTACGCGCGCCGGCGGTACCGTGCCGGCCGCGGTCATCAGCAAGGGAAACATGCGCGGGATTTGATTGGCGCCGAGCAGAACTGCTTTGTAGCCAGCGACCGTGGCCATCGAAGACAGCGCGTCCATCGCCTGCGCGCGCGTGATGCGCGGCACCAACTCCATCGCAAAGGTTGTCAGTCCATGTTCGAGTGCGGAAGTTAACTCGGCAGGTTCATCGAGCGGGCGCAGAAAACCGAGCACGACCGCGCTTTTTTTGAGACGATTGAAATCTTCCGGTGAGGGACGATTGACGACTACCAGAATATCCGCGGACGCGAGCAACGCATTGCGATCGCCGACGACGTTTGCGCCGGCCGTCGCGTAGTCATCGTCGCCTGCTCCCGTCTCCCGCAACACCGCGATGTTCATCTGTTCTCTTGAGCGAGCGCTACCGACTTGATGAAGTTAGAATTCGAGAAGGCGGAGTATAACACGCAACGCGAATAACGGAATGTGACGGCGCACACGTTTGGGGCCGTTCATTTGGGGACCACTTGCGGGCGTGTGGTGGCGACACCTATAATCCCAACGTCAATTGCGGCGCATTGGTGTAGTTGGTTAACACGCTGCCCTCTCAAGGCAGAGATCACGGGTTCGAGTCCCGTATGCGCTACCAATAATCGTGGGCAGTAGGCAGTAGGACAGCAGGCAGCTACCAAATCGGTGGCTGTTTTTGTTTCAGGGTTGAAAGCGCCAACGGCGCGAAAATGCGAAAGCCTGGGGCAACGCCCCAGGTTTACGTTCCCCACCAAGATGAAGCTCTGAAGGAGCGGGATAGATTCGTGCGATGATTTGCACCCTCCCTAACGGTCGGGTTTCTGCCGCGAGGGATCATTTCGCCGCGTTGCGGCTTGGCCGAAAATTGATCTAACGCGTCCTGGGCCGATGGCCCAGGCTTTTGCATCACGCGCCCTTGGCGCTTAAAGTGTTGCCAAGCAGCAAGGGCTCTGAATTCGACACTTTCCATTTAAGATAAACAAATGGCTGAACCGCAAAAGAAAAAGATCCGCTGGTCGGCCGCCTGGGGCGACGCGCGCGAGCTGGTTTGGACGCATCGCCATCGTCTGTTGCTCGGCGCCGCTCTGATGCTGATTAACCAGGCCATGGGGCTGGTGCTTCCCGCCTCGACCAAGTATTTGATCGACCAGGTAATCGTCAAAGGACGCACCGATCTGCTTTGGAAGATCGCTTTGGCGGCGGGCACGGCCACCGTCGTGCAAGCTCTTACTTCGTTCGCTCTGTCGCAGGTCCTGGGAGTCGCGGCGCAACGCGCCATCACGGAAATGCGCAAGAAGGTGCAGGCCAAGGTAGCCCGGCTGCCGGTCAGCTATTTCGATTCGACTCAGGTCGGCAAGCTCATTTCGCGGATCATGAACGACGCGGAAGGCATTCGTAATCTGGTCGGCACCGGCCTGGTGCAATTGGTCGGCAGCGTGATCACCGCGGCCGTAGCCCTCTGTGTTTTGTTCTGGCTCAACTGGCGTCTGACCTCGATCACAATCCTGGTGCTTGGGACTTTCGGCGCAGCCTTGGCTTTCGCCTTCACGCGGCTGCGACCTTTGTTCCGCGAGCGCGGCGAAATCACCGCAACGCTCACTGGGCGTTTGGCCGAATCGCTCGGCGGCATTCGCATCGTTAAGGCCTACACGGCCGAGAAGCGCGAAGAACTGACCTTTGCGCGCGGCGCGCACAAGCTTTTCCGTAACATTGCCAAAGCGATGACCGGCGTCTCAGCCACGACCGCCTTCTCATCCCTGATCATTGGCGCGGTCGGCGTAGTGATCATCCTGGTGGGCGGGCCTTCGGTGGTGAGCGGGAAAATGACGATTGGCGATCTATTCATGTATGTCCTTTTCACGGGAATGATGGCGATGCCGCTGATCCAGTTTGCGGCGATTGGGACCCAGATCACCGAAGCCTTCGCGGGACTTGATCGCATTCGCGAAATAATGGACATGAAAACCGAAGATCCTTCAAAGCCCCGGCCGGCTCAACTACGGCGCTCGTCGGTTCCAGCGGCTCAGGCAAGAGCACGCTGATCAGTCTCGCGATGAACTTCAATCACCCGCTTTCCGGGATCATCAAAGTTGACGGCAAAGACTTAAACACTCTGCGGCTGCGCGACTTCAGGTCATATCTCGGGGTCGTGATGCAGGACAATTTTCTTTTCGACGGGACGGTGGCGGACAACATCGCCTTTTCAAAACCGCACGCCACGCGCGAAGAGATTCAAGCAGTCAGCCGAATCGCGCACTGCGAAGAGTTTGTCGAAAAATTCGAACTGAAGTACGACACGGTGGTGGGCGAGCGCGGAGTAAAACTATCCGGCGGACAACGTCAGCGCATCGCCATCGCCCGGGCCATTCTCGCCGATCCGAAATTGCTGATCCTTGATGAGGCAACTTCCAGCCTGGACAGCGAAAGTGAAGCCCTGATTCAGGACGGACTGCGCCAGCTGCGCCGTGGGCGCACGACGTTTGTGATCGCGCATAGGCTTTCCACGATTCGAAGTGCCGATCAAATCCTGGTGTTGGAAGGCGGTGAGATTGTCGAGCGCGGCACTCATGAAGAACTGCTCGAGGCTGACGGGCGCTACCGGCAGCTCTACGATAAGCAATACAAGTTTGAGCGCGATCAGTTTATCAATCCCGGCGAAGACTTCACGCCTGAGCCTGAACCTGTAGGAGCGAGTACTACACCGCGTCTCTCGAATCTCTGACCGCATGGTTGTCCACAGATTACGCAGATTCCAGAGAGAGAAAAACATTAGCCACAAAAAGCCACAGAACGCACAAAAGGGCATTGCCCCGATTTGCTCTTCCGGCCTTTTGTGCTTCTTAGTGGCTAACTCTTTTTCGTTCTGGCTGTTCTGTGTAATCTGCGTAATCTGTGGATCGGCCGTGTTAATATGTGTCCGTCGCCCCCGCAACCACATCGAAGTAAGGTAAGGATCGCCATGTTAACTCTTCGCAAACACCGCTTCGCATTCATCGCTCTGGGACTCATCGCCGCGGCAGGCGTGATCGCTCCGCTCTTTCTGATTGCTGGCTGTCGCACTCTGCAGCAGACGCCGCAGGAAGTGAAGGCGCGCGAGACTTTGCGCTCGATGACGCGCGGTGGCGTTTTGCCCGCGGAAGACGTAGTGGCGCGGATTGAATCTGATTATCCCAGGACAACCGCGGGCGCGCTCGCCAAGATCGTGCACGCGCGCATCAAGCTGAACGCGAAAGATTTTGCCGGCGCGGCGGCGCTGCTGGATTCGAGCCAGATTCGTGATTACACAGTGATCGGCGACTACAGTTTGTGGCTGCGCGCAGGCGCGCTTGAGCAAGCCAACCGGCGCCCGGAAGCGCGCGCCGCTTACGAGCAACTGGAGCGTAGCTATCCCAACTCAATCCGCGCGCGCGAAGCGATGATTCATGCCGCGCAGATGTCGTTGCAGGACGTCCAGGCGGTGCCCCCGGCTTTGAAGGAATTCGCCGCAAAGGATGATGCGGCGGCGTTGTTGTTAATGGCCAAAGCTTACGAGGAAGCTAATATGCGGCCGAACGCGCTCGCGAGCTATCGTCGCATCTACTTCTTTGCGCCGGCATCGGCCGAAGCAGCTGAAGCAGCTACCTCGATCACGCGTTTGAGTTCCACGACCGCTCCGGCAAGCGCCGAAGAGGCTTCCGCCCGCGCTGGAAAACTTTTCGCGGCGAAGCATTTTGGCGAAGCCTTCGATGCTTACACTGACGCATTCACTCGATTTCCAAATACCGCGACGGCTGAATTGCAGGCGCGACGCAGCATCGCCGCGTCGAACGCGCGCCGGTTTCCAGAAGCGGCCGCGGCTCTAAGCGCGACCTCCGGAGAAGCGCGCGCGGAAGCTTTGTTCGGTCTCGCGATGGCTTATGGCCGCGCGAAGCAGTGGGCACAAGCGCGCAGCGCCACGGAAGATTTACGTCGCGCTTTTCCCGGCAGCACCTGGACCACGCGTGCCTTTGTGCAGTTGGGTCAGCACGCGGAAGATGCGAAAGACGGTACCAACGCGAGTTATTTCTATCGCGCAGCGGTCAACTTTTATCCCGGCAACACCGACGTTACGCCCGCGCAGTTTTATCTCGCCTGGCAGGCACACGAGGCGAAGAACTTTGCCGAGTCATCGCGGCTATTAACTGAACACCTGGCAGTTTATGCGGGGAACAACACGGACTTTCGCGGCAAGGCGGCTTACTGGGCCGCGCGTGACAGCGAACGATCGGGCAAACTCGCCGAAGCGCGCGCGATCTATCAGGGGTTGCAGGCCCGTTACGACGCCAACTGGTATGGCTATCTCGCCAAGCAGCGACTCGACACGATGGTGCGCAACGGCAACGTGCCGCAGAGAGATTTCGGGCCAGACTCAATCATTGGCCGCGCGGTCGCGAATCTGCAAACCGTAAGCGTCGCCGAAGAAACCGCCGGGCCGAACGACGATGAACGAATCGCGAAAGCCGATCAGCTCTCGATTATCGGCACCGACGATTGGGCTTTGGAAGAACTCGGAGTGGCTTCGTCCGGTGCGTCGTCCAGCCCGCGGGTAAATCTCGCCATCGCGAAAATCTATCGCGCGCGCAACGATAATGTGCAGGCGCTGAATGTTTTGAAGCGCAGCTATCCTGACTATTCGCAGATGAAGCCCGAAGAGATGCGCTCCGATGAATGGGACGTGTTTTATCCACTGGCTTATTGGGACATCATTGTGCAGGAATCGCGCGCGCGTTCGCTCGATCCTTATCAGGTCGCCGGCTTGATCCGACAGGAAACGGTTTTCAATCCGCGCGCGGTTTCTCCAGCAAAGGCTTATGGTCTGATGCAGGTGGTTGTACCCACCGGGATTGCCACCGCGAAAAGAGTCGGCGTGGATCGCTCGATCACGATGGAATCGCTGTTTGAGCCACGCTTGAATATTCAGCTCGGCACGGCGTATCTGCGTGATCAGATCGATAAGTACGGCCGCATCGAATACGTCGCCGCCGCTTACAACGCCGGGCCGGGACGCGTCGTGCAATGGCGCGCGACTTTGCCGCTGGAACTCGACGAATGGCAGGAAGCGGTGCCTTTTCGCGAGACGCGCCTATACATTCAAGGTGTGGTGCGCAACACCCTGCAATACCGCCGGCTCTATGACCTGAACGGCCAGTTTCGCGCCGAAGTTGGTGCGCGCGCGATTTATCCGTCGCCGACATCGACACCTTCACAACCAGCCAATTCCACTATCCATGTGCGACGCGTGTCCGGCGAAGAGGAGGAGTAAGGCCTAACGGTTTGGCTTGCGCGAAATCTCTTGCGCCGAACGAATAACCGCTATAGCATTTCAGCGCTGACTTCCCCCGAATTTTTGCGCGGCCAATTGCCATAACAGGAGGACGCCATGAGAAGCAAATGGATTTGTGTCTCGATCGGAGTTTTTATTCTGTCCAACGCCGGCTCGATCCTGGCGCAGACAATTAACAAGCCTTCGATTCAAGTCAAGCTGCAAGTTCACAAGGGCTACAAAGGCGATCCCGAAACCTGGAGCTGGACGCCGATAATCGATTTTCGCGCCAATGGACCATTCAGCCCGGGCAGCGCGCTTTCGATTGAGTACAGTTTGCCGAGCAAGTCGTGGAAGTTTGACTGTTACCCGCAGGACGCAGGCCCTTCCAGCGCCTGGCTGGGAGTGAGAGATTGCGGTCAGAACCCGCCCGAGACCGAGGCGGTAACTTATACCGGGCCAGTAGATTTCAAAATCAATCTCAAGAACGAACTGGAAGGCAAGAACGCGACGCTCTTCTCCGGAAAGTTCAAGGTCGAGAAGTTTCACGAGGGCGTGGTGGACCTGCCCAAGTTCAAGAACAACTTTGTCTACTACGTCAATTACGACTGGACTCTGCCGGTCGCCTACATCTACGACCAGTTGGTTTACAACTGGGAGTACGCGGGTTCGATTGGCAACACTACGGTCCCGAATTTGTATAACTCGCGCCTGATGGCGGCGTTCTGGTTCAAAGGCGCCACGGGCGGAGGCGGCGTGGCAGATGTCAGCTACGGTAAGTATGAGGCTTATCTCTATTACCAGGGCAAGATCGTTGCGGACGCAGTAGGGGAGAGCTCGCATTGCGAGGTGCTGAATCGTCCCGAGTCGAACCAGGATTCGCCGTATGGTTACTGCCGCAGGGTATTCAACTTCACAAAGGCAATGCTGTGGGACAGGAATGTGGCGAGTTCGGTTCCCGACTCCTACTTTCCCATGTGGAAGAATCCGGGCGAATACGAGATCAAGGTGCTGCGCAACGGGAAACTCGCGCGCACGGCAAAATTCTCGTTTGGTGCGGATTATAAAATCGTCGATACGGGGATCGGCAAGCAGAACAACATGGGCACACTCCGCGTCGTCGGTCCGGCGCAAGTCATCGGCGATCTGGACGGGCCGTGGGATCGCAACGCGTACAAGACGGACGCCTTCTTTGGAAATCCGTTGACTGGTTTCGTCGCGCCATAAGAATGGTTTACCTATTCGCGTCCAGCGAAAGATTGGCGGAGAAAGAGCGTAAGCCTTCCATCAGAGCGGAATGAGCAGTTACCGATGGACAAGTCGAGCGCGCGGCATGAAACACGGAATAGTCCCACTGCAATCCAAGACGGCCCGCGTCTTACAGCGGGCTCGCTCGCTTGTGAAGGGCAATCACGATTACGTGCTGGACCTGGCGGCTAACTCTGATTCCGGGTTAGTTAAGCTCGCTCAACGTCGAAAATGGTTGCTCGCGGCGTTTGTCTTCGGGTTAATGGCAACAGCAATCATGTGGATTGCTGCATTGCATTTTCCATATACGGTGTCTGCTATTTACTCGAATGGCGTCGATACAAATCTGCCCCGCTATGGCACCCTTCTAAGTGTTCTCTTGATGTCGATCCCTTTCGCGCCCCCATTCATATCGGTATTTGCGTTGAGCAATCTCCTGTTTCCGTCGCCGCAAACCGAGCTTACCTCCGGAGTGATGTCGACTTTTGAGTACACGCAAAAATCCAGTAAGCGATGGCTCGTAGTTATTGCCGCCGGAATGTCTGGGGCGCTGAATTGCATCCTGCTCCTGGTTGCAGTCTCGGACGCAACCGGGAATTGATCGACGTACACGGTCATCGGCGAGCAGGGCAGCTCACGGGATCGCTGATCTACTGCTTGTCTTTTGGTCTTGGGAAGAGTGCTCCCGCTTTGTCAGGATCGATCGATACGCCCGCAACCTTTGCCGCATAGGCAAGCACCGGGTCGCGCAGCGAAGCGAGATCGGCCCCGGTTGGGAGCTTAATCTCATCCGGGGTGACGCCGATCTTCTCCAAACCTTTGCCGTCACCCATCACGAGGTTTGAGTCCGTGACGCTGACTGCGAAGAATGCCGCTGAAGTAACGCCGACTTCGTGCTGATACACGCGGGCGCGCATCACCTCACCTGCTGTGCGGTCGCCAATCACTACTCCGCGTTTTTCG
>WNFN01223180.1_pt1 | contig 17804 bp, 15 predicted proteins | sample 5400161 | NCBI WGS metagenome assembly WNFN01 (sample SAMN13153353, study PRJNA577476) | soil metagenome | isolation source: 80 cm saprolite on Douglas fir-dominated hillslope | place: USA:California | collected 2013-09-17 | reverse complement strand
GGCGATGCCTAGTGTGGGCGTGTATGCGAACGTCCTCCGTTCAGGCACAGTTCGCAGGGGCGATCCTGTACGAATGCAACAAGCGGTTGCCGCTGCATGAAGGGATTGCGCGACGGTATCGGCAAAGTAAAGGTCTCACGGGCAGCTACTTGCTCAGGAGAGAGTCTGGAGGCGAGGTTTAGTTCATCACCATCCCGCTCTGGGATTCTATTGAGGCAATCCGCGCCGTCGCGGCGCCGGATTACGAAACTGCGGTTATCGCCGAGGAACGACACAAGTATTTGTCTCGGTACGACCCTTCGCAGCCTTTGCGTTGGTCACGGGGGCTTGGAACCTCGTCAGACTAGTTAAGATAATTGTCCGTGCAGAATGTGACACCTGCAGCGATTGCCGCCCTCGTAATGGAGCTCGCTCCTGCAGTGGCGTTCGGCCTTGCCGCGGATCGCGTCACGCGAGCGGTCCAGCGCTGGCCAGTCGCCGCACGCATCGCCTTTCCCGCGCTGCATGTCCTGCCGTACGTACTCGTTTCGGCTTCCCAGCATATTTTTCAATGGAAGTGGTTCGCGCTCTATGCCGGGTTGCCCGTGGTGATCGCTTGGTTGCTGGGGCAAGCAGCGGTCGCTGATCCGGAGCAGCGCGGAGACTCGCGGGATGCAATCGTTCTGCTGATGCTGGGGCTGGCCGTGGATCTGCGTTGGTTTGACGGAGCATGGCCCAGCGGACTGCGGGCCCTGAATGAATTGCTCCTCGTGGACATCGGTTTGTATGGCTTTCTGATTATCCGGCAGCTCAGCGGAACCGGTTTTGACTTTCATCTGCAGTGGAGTGACCTGAAGAGCGGATTACGCGAGCTGGTTTTCTTCGCGCCGCTCGTTGTGACTTTGGGACTGCTGATCGGCTTCCTCCATCCTCATGCTAACCAGCCGGGGTTGGGCGCGGCGGCGCTGAGATGGGTGGGGATTTTCTTCTTCACCGCCGTTCCGGAAGAACTCTTCTTTCGCGCGTGGGTGCAGAATCTGACCGAACGCCGCGTGGGGCGGCGGACGGCGTTGGTGATCGCGTCGGCGATGTTCGGCCTGTCGCACTTCAACAAGCGGTCGGTGCACTTCAATTGGCGCTATGTATTGCTGGCCACGATGGCGGGCATTTTCTACGGGCGGGCGTGGCGCGAAGGGCGGCGCGTGGCGGCCTCGGCCATCACGCACACTAGCGTGGATTGGATATGGTCGTTGTGGTTTTGAGTTCGATGTCAGGTCTCAGGCGCTAGGTCTCAGGTCGTCGGCATCCAGGGCTCCGAATACTCAGATCCCAACACACCCAAGACCTACGATCCAACACCTGAGACCCGAGACCTGTTGGTGAGCTGGCCGGATCGCATTGTAATGCAGGTATCCCAGACCGACGCGCAGGTGGTGATGGAGTGCGTCGGGCACGCAAACAGCGAAGCAGAGGCCAAGAATGCCCTGCGCCAATCCGAGCGCGTACAGATTGCGATAGCGTCTGAACAGCGCGCATGAAACCACACCCCACACCAGCGTGGCTGCGGTGAGCGCGAGATTGGGCAGGTGAGCCGCGGCGAAGAGCACGCTGGCGAGGACAACGGCGGCAGCTTCGCTAAAGAGAACGCGCATAAGGCGGGCCATGAAATAGTCCTGCAGAAGAAACTGTTGGTAGGTTGTCCAGAGGACATAGCCAGCGACGTGCGTGAAATCGCCTTTGTAGAGCGGATGCAGCATGCCCAGCCTTCTGGAGATCAATATGCCCACGACTGCGAGGCCAATTGCCACAAGCAAGCAATGTTGAGGCTCACGATCAGTTTACTGCAATCCCAAGATGAGGAACGGCGTAGATTTGAGCGCAATCTTCACGACAGCATCGGTCAGTACCTTACGATCATAAAGATGGACCTTGATGCGATGAATGGGTTGGGACGCGATGAGCAGCGATATAGGGAAGAACACTGGAAACACTAAACCGACGATGTAGTAGCTTCGCCCCATGAACAACCACCTTGTGTCGCCACCACCTCCTCTCATTTGAATTCGTGGAGAAGCGCCCGGTTTCGAGTTATCGCACTGCGGCCTTGACCAACTCTTCGATCCCTCTGTGCGTGAGATAGGCTTTGTCTCCCGACCGGCTCTCCAGCACGATCGCGGGTCGTGTGCCGCGACTTACCAGGTCCATATATTGTTTCGCGATGCTCCAATCGGCAACGTCGCCCTTTGTGGAAAGCCCTTTGTCCGGAATCACCAGCGCTACCGGGCGAGAGATCACATCCGGCGGATTCCTGCGCCATTCTTCGGCCAGCTTGGACAGCGTTCTTCCCAGCGGCTTCACTCGGTTCTGTTGATCCAGTACTCCCAGCGCGTACTCGAGGCTCAGGAACCCCTTCATCGCCGGATCGATGTCGTGCGAGCACCACCAGGTGAAGCCCCAAAGGTTTTGGCACGCGGCCGCGTTCTCTAACAGCGTCGTTGCGTATTGGGAAATGTAGGTCTCCGGCATCCACTCGCTGGATGTTCCGACTTCTTGTACCCACACTGCGCGTGCGTCGCTGGCTTGATAGGCGTGCGCCAGCTCCACCATGTACTCAGCCAGATGAAGGTTCCCGACCTGGTCGTAGCGGTAGTGGTCGAGCGCTCCTGTCCAATAGGCATAGCAGTGCACCACGGTGGCAGAGCCCGCCTGACCCAGGTTTTGCCGGCTGAATCCCAGATCCGCAAACCAGTGGGTATGGTCAACTCCGTTGACATGGAATTTCCCAGGACAAACCTCCTGGCAGTGCGACAACATAGTAGTCGCCCAATTGTCCGCTTCATCTTGCGAGACCGAGTTATTCAGGCTGTCGATCTTTTGCAGGACGCCGACCTCGTTGCCTAAGTCGAAGCCTAAAAAGCGAGGATGGTTGCCGATAGACTTCCCGATGGCGGTGAACAGCAGTTTCTCTGCCTCAATGATTTCTGGATTCGTAAATATCTTGTGGGAACCATCGGGTGCTAACGGCGTCACCCATGCAGGAAGAAAAGCATATCCGCTCAGCCATCCATCTAAGACGGCCACTTCAACGTCCAGTGCCGCACCGTGCGCCAGATCCAAAAGCTCGTGCAGTCGGTCCAGCAAATGAGCGCTCACAAAGTTTATACCGGGCTGGAAGAGCGACCATAGGCACTGGATTCGGATGTGATCCATTCCCAGGTCGGCGATCGCGTGCAGATCTTCGCGGATCGACTTCGCATCCCAATCAGACCAGCAGTACCACCAATTTTCCCGCGGGACATAGTTGAGGCCAAACCGCAGGCGTCTGTCAGCGGGCGGGGTTCCAACTGGTGTTGAGATACCTAAGACTTCATGAGGGGGAACAATCGCAGCCAGCGCTCCACCCAGACCTGCTTTGATTAAGTCCCTGCGCGATAGTGTCGTCATAGAAGTGTCCTGCTCCCATTATTGGCCGCATTTCCGCATGCCCGAGGGATTGAACGTCCTCATCTCCGGTGGACCACAGGCAAAATGAGCGCTGACGGATATTCGTGATTGTGATAGACGGCGTTAGTGGCCTTCACCCAGCGCGTGCCGCGTTCGGGTTCTTCGGCAGTGTTCAGATTTCGATCGAAGCGCGGAAAGTTACTGCTGGAGATCTCCAGACGGACGCGATGTCCAGCGAGAAAAACGTTGCTGGTTGCCCTGGCATCGATCTTGAGTTCATAGATGTGCGAAGGTTCCATGAACTCAGCTTTTTCCTGGGAGTTACGATAACGGGCACGCAGAATGCCGTCCGTCAGATTCTGCGTATAACCATCGGGATGAACGTCAATCAGCTTGGCCGTAAAGTCGGTGTCGACCGCAGAAGAACTGGCGTAAAGGTCAAGGCTGATCGGACCGGTTACTTCCACGTCTTCCTGTAAAGCCGGTGTCGTGTACACCAGTACATCCTGGCGGGATTCATTCGGCCGCTGATCAAAAGCACCTGGCGGAAGATAATCAGCAGTGTCACAGCAAAGTCCGCCGCCGCGCGTGGGTACCGGGTCGGAGGGGATATAGGTAAAGCGATCCTCAGTTTCAGACTGGGGCTTGATCGTGCTGAGCACTCCGTTGCCAGACAGAGTATTTGCTTGACCACCCGAGTGCAGATAAAAGCGGGTATCCTCTGCACCTGGCAGAGGCCAGTCGTCCTCGTCGCGCCAGACATTTCTTCCCATGACGAAGATCTTCACCGGCTTCTCTTTGTCGATTCCATTCTGCAAACCCTTAAGCAGATGGTCGTACCAGCGAAGAAGGGTCTCGTCGTCGTCGATGCGCGCAGCCGGCCCGAAGTCTGCATCACCGGTCTTTCCGTCGTAAGAGCCGTGAGACCACGGCCCTATCATCAGCCGTTGGCCGAGCCGGGCACCTTCATTCGCGCCGTGAGCCTTGATGCCCGCGTAATTTCGGAGGGTGCCGTTCAAGAAGATGTCGTACCAACCGCCGACGTGGTATGCAGGAACCGCGATTTGGCGAAAGTGATCCGTAATGGACCAAGCCTTCCAGTACTCGTCGTAGTGCGGATGCTGCAGCCAGTCGAAAAAATAAGATGCCAAGCCTTCACTGGTTCCCGCTTCAAGAATCGGGTAGCCAGAGAGCGGCAGCTTGGATGACCAGGCGAGCGGATTGGTGTCTTTTTCCAGCCGGCGCTGCAGACTGTCCCAGGCGAGGATTGACGTCCATGACTCGCTGAACCACTGCTCGAAGGCGCCCGACTGATACGTTCATCCATCGTGAAAGTTGGAGGCGGTGATTTGCGGGAAAATGCCTGCGAGGTGCGGAGGGCCGGCGATAGCAGCGAGCAACTGCGTAGCGCCGACGTATGAGCCGCCGAACATTCCAACCTCGCCATTAGAAAGAGGCAACGCCGCGGCCCACTCGACGGTGTCGTATCCATCGTTGGATTCATGCTTGAAGGGGCACCATTCGCCCTCGGAGGAGTATCTTCCGCGCACATCCTGAATGACAACCACATAGCCACGAGCCGCTGCCTTCAGACAAAAGTCCACTCCATCCTTCTTGTCATATGGCGTACGTTCAAGGAGGACAGGAAACGTTCCTTCCGCCGTTGGACGGCAGGTGTCGGCGTAAAGAGAAGTGCCATCACGCATCTTGGCAGGGACATTATGCTCAAACTTCACCTCGTGCGTTTCGGCGGCGAGGGCCGAGCTGGCTGCCGCAGCCAGGATGAGCGCCGCTGTCCCCGCAACGTGTTGGCCCATGCCTCGTTTCAAACTATTCTCTCCAGAATCGGCGATGCGAACTTATTCCGCCACATTCCATCCATCCACGGAGACCATGGGCTTGGAGTCGTGCAGGTCACTCAGACCGTATTCGGCGGTGATTTCTCTCTTTTCGCCGGGTAAGAGGGAGAAGTAATTGTCTTGCCACAAAACGGGCAAGACTTCCTCACCGTCGTTGCTCCTCTTCACGGCCAAGTGCACAAACATCGCGAGACTCTTATCCGAGTTCTCAACGAACACATGAGTGATCATCTCACTACCCCTGTGTTCCGTTCTGGCTGAGTGCTCAAGGCGCACTTTTGGCAAGGAGTTGAGCCCAACGAAATCACCATACTGAGCCTTCGCCAGAGCTTCAGTCGTGTCATACGTCACCTTTGACCAGTCCAGCGTCTCTGATTTCTTTGATAGCCAATAAAAATTGGTGCTTAGTCGCTTTCCCGCGAGATCGTCAAGTGCGAGCTGCACGAAGTACGTAGATGTCAGGCCGTCTAGATCCGGCAATAGGAAGACGTTACTGCTGCTATCAGCGGGCGCATCCAGCATTGCCTGGTGCGAGTATTTTTCTGTGAGATCAAGATTGTAAACGCGCGTAGTTAGGCGCAACTTCTGGACATCCTGATAGCTACTGTTGACTACCCAGATGGAATGATCATCGTACGAGTACAACGGATGCAGCGGTTCGCAAGCCTTCTTGGCTCCAAAGTATTCGCCTCCGGGGCGCAGGTAGTAGTCATAGAGGTGCCAGATCAGGGAAGGCCAGGCGTTGTTCAGCATCCATTGGATCACGCCGGTAGATTTGTACTTGTTCCGGCTATAGGCTTCGAACATGGCGCGGCTGCCCTCGTAGTTCATGAGCTGCGCCTTTCTAGCGAAGTCTTCCATACTGGTGGCTGTGCCGTAGCGCCTATTCAGAGCATCCGCGTAGACGTGAATGTCCTTGAAGTTTCCTCCTCCTGCGTGAAAATTCCATACATCATCAATCGGCCAGAGGTGGTCCTTCGGCAGCATCTGGCGAAGGCTTTCTGCCGGGGGTACCGCAGGTCCGGGACTTGTTTCCGTAGTAAAGCCGAAAGCGCCGGCACGTGTATTCTCGAACTTGGGGGCCGATTTGCGCGTCTCTGGATGGCTGGCGACCAGCCAAAACGAGGGTGGCACCCAATTGTAGATTCCCTCCTTGATGCCTGACCTCCCCGTGAGTGCACTCGTCAGGTTGTCAACGGACGACATCAATGGATTTGGCCAGCGCAACTCTTTGAAAATATCGAGGTACATGCGCTCGATGTCCGGCGGTGGGAGAGCGTCACCGCCATATGCCCAGACCAATAAACTGGGATGGCTTCGCAGGCGGTGAATCTGGTCGCGCAAAGACTCTGCCGCGATTGTGTAGTCCTCTTTCGTCCATCTTGAATAGTGTTCCCAGTGATCACAACAACACCAGCCTGCGAAGACTAGAATGCCGTAGCGGTCAGCCACGTCGAAGAATTCGTCAGTATCCAGCTTGCCTTCCAGTCGAACGGTATTCAGGTTCATGGCGCGTACGTAGCGAAACTCGTCTTCCAGACGCTGAGAGGATTCGCGCAGCATCATGTCCGGCGCCCAGCCGGCGCCCCGAATGAGAAGTCGCTTTCCGTTCACCTTGAAAAGCAGGGAGTCTTGCTCGTCTATTTCAGACGTGACTTCCCGGATACCAAAATGAGTTAGCAGACGATCAGAAATGGCGTCGTTCAGTTCGAATTTCAGCTCGAGAGAGTACAGGTAAGGTGTGCCCATCTGCGCGGGCCACCAGAGGTGTGGATCGGTGATGTTGAGTTGACCAAAGATTGCAGGAGCAAACGTAATCTCCCTGGACTCGCCCGGACCAAGCTCGACATCTTGAGAAAAATGGATATCTTCGATGCTGCCTTCCAGCAGTCCTTTGATAGGTTTATGTGTTGAATTTCTCACATCGGCGCTGACGGTGAGGTGTGCCGTTTTCAATGACGGCAAATCCAACTTTGTGAGCACAAACGGGTGCCGCAGCTCCACCGGACCGCTTGTTGTCAGATACGCGCGATTCCACAATCCCATATCCTTATCAGGAGGGGCGGGATTCCAGTCGACGAAATCGATCGCCAGATCCACATCCTTCGGAGGGAACACCTCGATGGCAAGAACGTTCGTCCCCGCGGGCGACAGGTCTTGGGTTACGTTGAGTTCATACAGACGCCAGGCGCCGGCGATCTGATCTGAACTTGCGACTCGTCGGCCATTCAGCCACACATTGGCGCGATAGTTGAGGCCGTCGAGGTGAAGCCACACTGACTTTCCCTCATCGTTCCCTGGCAATGAGAACTCTTTGCGATACCACCATGAAACTGAAAAAGGACTGTCGCTTGACATTGGAAGGTTGGAGAATTCTGCGGCGATCGGATACGTGGTCCCGGGAATCGAGCGCAGATTCATACCAAAATAGGGATCGGGATACTTCCCAACCTTTACCAGCGCTGCCAACACGGTAGTGGGGACCGTCGCGGGATACCAATTCTGCGCGTCAAAGGCCTTGCTGGAGATTTTGTCCCCAGACTGGGCAACCAGCGCGGAGGATTGGATTCTCCAGCCCTTGGTCAACGACAGCATCGTGCTCGGCTCTGGGGTGCTGGCTTCAGCGTTTCGCGCTACCAGCGGCGAACCAACCAGAAAGAACAAACAGAAGAAAACGACAGAATTCCTCACGAGCGCATCCTCGCCAACAAGAATGTAGGTGGTGCTATTGCATCAATCGTTGAATGGCACAATCTCGGACTTCGGACCTCAGGCATCGAAAGCGGATCAGAAAATGAACTTCAGAGAGTACTGGACAATGCGCGAGGAATGACCTCCGGTTGGAGCTAAGAAACCAGGATCCGTGATGGTGGTATCGACCGAGTTGAACTGATGGTGATTGAAGACGTTGAAAGCCTCCCAGCGAAACTCAAACGATCGCTCTTCTTGCACGAGAAAGCTCTTGAATAGGGCTATGTCGAAGTTCGTCCTGAATGGGTAATTCAGACTGTTGCGGCCAGAATCGCCGAACGTCAACCCTCGGGGGAGAGCAAAGGCCGCTGGATTGAAAAGCACAGGCTTGCCGTTGTATTGCTTCACCGCGGACGGGCCATGTGGATTTCCGACAATATCCAAGAACGATCCCAGGCCGTTGCCATTTTTCACTCCAGCGTTGTCGTTTCCGTAGACTACGCTGAAGGGTTTGCCGGCTTGAAACAGAGTGATACCTGAGACTGCCCAGCCACCGAGCAGAGCTTGTCGCGCTCCCTTACCCTTGAAGAATGGCAACTCGTAAAAATAGCTGAGATTCAGAATGTGCCGCTGGTCAAAGTTAGAACTGGCGCGGGCTGCGGACGGATTGTAGCCGTTGACGATCCCCGAGTCCGCCCGTCCCGACGCATTATCGATGGAGTGACTGTAGGTGTAGGCCACCGAGTAAGTGAGACTTCCTACAGTCCGCCGGGCACTCACTTGCAATGAGTGATATATAGAACTGGCAGCCTCATCGAACCGGAAAATCGAGTTGTAGGCTGCAAACGGGCGATAACCTGCGACCGTTGGGTCAGTACCGCAGGCGACATTGAGATGAATCAGTGCCTGACCCGTGATCTGCACACCGCTGGGAGTGGTACCTGTGGAGCAGTCGTTTGGTCCAATAGCTTCGCCAGGCTTATAGGGATTCTGTGAAAGAGGCAAGGGATAGAGCTGGTTTGAGTCATGTTGCGTGGTGAGATATGTCCCCTTACTGCCCACGTAGGCCACAACCAGCACGGTTTTGCCGGGTATCGCCTTCTGAACGTCGAAATGCCACTGCTGTATGTATGGCCACACGGCCTTATTGGGTATTGAGACAACCGAAGATGGGAAGAATTGAAGGCCGCTACTGCCGCCACCAATACTTGCGAATCCGTCGATATTTGTCTGGGTTACATTTAGAAATTGTGGTGCATTACCCTCTAATCCCTCTGTATTCCCTTCCGTGCCGTTCGTATGCTCGTAGAAAATTCCGTAGCCGCCACGAATGGACATCTGGCCATTGCCCCACGGGTCGTACGCAAAACCGATGCGCGGCGCCGGGTTGAAGAGATGTCCTTTCAAGCAGCCGGCATATGGACTTCCGCCGATTGACGCATTCGGAAAGAGCCCACCGGGAACACTCGTTGCTGCCGAGCCCCCTGGTCCGCCACACTCCACCAGCCCGTTGAATGGATTGGCGGTGGAACCAGAGATGAATGCTCCGCTGTTGGGATCGATTGCCGGCGCCGCGGACAGGTTAAATGTATTCGGGTTAAAGTTGGTGGCTTGTTTGTAGCGCTCCCGGTAAGTGCCGAAGAGACTGGCGCGAAAACCGAGGTTGAGGGTAAGTTTCGAGGTGATCCGCCAATCATCCTGGAAGTAGGATTCGACAATCTTGTAACGCTGGTAATACTTGATTTGCCGGTTCTCCTGGTAGAAACTCTGAATTTTTCCCATCAGAAAATCGGCAAACCCGTTCCCCGACGTGACCGAAGAACCCAAGTTGTTGAAGTTCAAAAGACCTTCACTTTCGGCGCCCTGATCTTCATTCTTCTGTGCCGCTTGGAAATATGCCCCGAATTGCAAGCTGTGCTTCCCGGTTATCTTGCTCATGTTGTCGCGATAGCTATAGGTGGGGTCGGAATTGACCCAGGGAGCAAATGATGGATCAACGCTGAACCCGAAACCCTCATTGCTATCGTTCACGCTAAAAGCACTGACCTTGCCTCCAAAATTGTTGCCAAACACGCTATTAGTGAAAAGACCCGAATATAGAGACCTCTTCCAGGGGCCATTGTCGGTGAAAGTAAGCGCGTTTGAGGTGTAGCCGGCCACGAATTCATTTAACAACGTCGGACTGAGCTGGGCGGTGAGACGAGCAACAATGCTTACCCCCGGTCCGTTTCGATTTGTCCCAAAAGTGGCGAACGACCCCGAACCCCATCCTGTGTAGGGTGTCTGTTGCAGATACGAATCGTGGATGTAGCTGAATGTGGCGCGGATTTTCGAGCTGATATTGTGATCGATCTTGAGCAACTCTTCCCGTGACTGCGTGGGATTAGAGACCGAAGCCTGGTAGGTGGGAAATATGACTCCGTTCGACGTGGGGAATGTATTTGCGTGCGGGATCAACGCCAACAGCAAAGCAGAATTAGGATCAACCGATACCTGGCTGCCAACGCTGGGACAGGAGGCCGGATTCACTCCACAGGTGTAAGAAAAATCGCCACTTCTCTCCGCGTCGGAAGGAACCCCTACCGTGTAATCGGTCGGATCCTTCTGCTTGCGCCACTCCTGGGCCCAGAAGAAGAACGTCTTACTTTTGTCAGTGTTGTAGTGACCTGGAATGAAAACTGGTCCGCCAATCGTGTACCCAAAATCGTGCCTCTTGTACGGAGGCTTTGGAGCCGCAGGATCTGCAAAGTAGCTGCGCGCGTTAAGGAAGTCGTTACGGCCATAGTAGAAAAGGTCACCGTGAAACGATTTGGTGCCGGACTTGGTTTCGACTTCGATGGTTCCCGATCCGTTCTTTCCGTACTGGGCACCGTAGCTGGATGCGAGCACCCTCACCTCGGAAATCGCATCCACATTTGGATAAACAACCAGCGTGCCGTTGCTGCCGTTGTCCTTGGGTCCGCCACGCCGGGCTGCAAGCCAACCAGGGAGGCGAAAACCCGCCCATTCATCTGGAGCTTGGCGATTTGGGTGCCGGTGATAGTTCCGGCAACCTCTGAGGACACTGTCTCGACCTGCGCTGCGCCTTCCCCTTGAACGGTTACGCTCTCGCTCACCGAGCCCACCGCCAAGGTAGCATCGACACGGGCCTTCTGGGCCACCCGAAGGACAATGCCTTTGGCGTCGAATGTGCGAAATCCAGTGGCGGTGATGGTCAAATCGTAAGTACCCGCGGGTAGACCAGGAACTGAGTACTCACCATCGGAATTGCTGACTGTAGTGCGGCTTAGAGTTCCAGACTCGTTGCTGGACGTCACTGTGGCATTGGGAATCGCCGCGCCGCTGTTGTCTCGCACAGACCCGGTGATGACACCACTGTCCTGTGCCAGCGCCGCCAGAGAAACCCATAAGATGAATCCCAATCTCGTAACAAGAGATCGCATGCGCCTCCGTTTTTATCCTGCAACTTCGTCCAGTTGTTCCCGATGCAAATGCTTACTTCGGCACTCACCCTTGGGCGTCTCGCCAAGGCTTCATGCTCGGCCCCCATCGCTACTGCACGACCAGCGTGACCTGACTATTGAGAGCATCGCCAGCACCTGTGTTTGAGTCCGTGGCGGTGACAGTGATTGGAGCGTTGCCTTTCGGAGTCGAAGTGCTGGTTACCACGCTGAGTGTCGAGGAACTACCGGGACTGACCGGATTGGGGCTGAAACCAGCGGTGGCTCCGCTTGGCAGCCCACTCGCGGTCAGCGTCACATTGCCGCCGCTGAATCCGCTCAAGTCCGACACAGCAACCGTGAACTTCGCTGTCGCCCCAGCGGTTACAGTCAAGAACGGATAAAACGGCGTTACTGAGATTGCCAAATCGGAAGCGGGATCGGCGATGCCTCGGAACGAGGAATAAACTGGCTTGTAGGTGTCAGTTGCGCAAGTTCCGCTCCCATTGTTTCGCATGGTGAGCCCGAAACCGACGTCGCAACTGCTTTCCTCGTGCAAGTCGTACCATAAGATCGGCGCCGTGATCCCGTTGTTGTGCAGCATGGTCATCTCATGGACCAACCATGTAGCTTCCGTGGTCGGATCAGGAGCCTTCGGAACCAGCGTCCACCTTGGGTCGTCTTTCTTGTTGTAATACCCGATCTCCGTGATCCAGGTGCCTATGCTGTTGTAGGGGGAGGGCCAGGCAGCCAGGTGGGTCTGGTACGATTGCAAGCGCTCCAACGAGTTGGGGTAGCCACTGCAATCCGCATTCGTGGGGCAGGTTCCATACGGATGCAGCGCCATGTAGTCCATATACAGCCAGGCCTGATTGGAGGCCAATTGGTCGACGAAACACTCCTCAGTCCATTCCGAGAGGCCGCCAGTGATCACCTTCGCCGTGGAGTCGTTGGCCTTGATGGTGTTGTAGGTATCTTTTAGAAACAGTACATAATTGGCCACGCCATTCCGGTAGTCGACAGTCGTGGTGCAGCCGCCTACGGTAGCATCTCGCTGGGGAGTGGGCTCAGAATTGTTGTAGTACCAGCCACCTGTGCCATTCGTCTCGTTGTCGATCTCGTAGTAGTGGATATACGGCTTGTAGGTTTGAACCAGGTTGGCTAACCAGCTCTTATATTGAGCGTCAGACGGATTGTTGACCGGGTCATACAACGTTTGCGTGGTGGTTCCGGTGCAGGTGGCACCGGCGCTCGCCAGGCGCTGCACGTCGAGCATGACGTTCACCCCGCTCGCGCGCTGCATCGCCAGCACATGCTGCATCTCTGGGTCCGTGCAGTTATTGTCAGGAGGCGCGTAAACCACAAACCGGGACCAGCGAATGCCTGCATTTGCTGTGTCTGTGACGTCCTGCTGTGTCCCCGTGTAGTTCCGCGACGTCCCATTGCCCCACATCTTTTCGGCAATCACATTATTGGCGCCCTTCCAGCCGGCAGACTGGGGTGAAGTCTGCGCTGCTGCCGAACGTACTGAGACCAAGACTGCAACTAAAGCCGCCAAAACAAGCCCAATTCGAAACTTGCGCGAACCAGTCTTAACTTCACCGCTTTCCTTCGATGAATCTGGAATCTGCATTTTTGAGTCTCCGTTTCGTCGTCGTCCTTGGCCTTCCTTCTTTCGTCCTTGGCCTCGAACCAATCCGGTCGGTCACGCAGACAACCGCGAGTCAGGGCAGTCTTTTCCGAGCCCCAAGTATTAATCGGCCTGATTGCCTAAACCAGCAAGATAAGAACGGTTAGAAACTTCTATCGCGGGCTATCCGCCAAGCAGTCAACGACTTGGCGAACCTGTTAAGACTGGGTTAAAAATCGGAGGAGTCGGTTTTGCTTGGCGGGGTTCGGTTACTTCTTAACTGGACTGGCCGCGAGATAACAATTGCCTGCCCCAGCGGAATCAGCGACTCAGGCTCTGCGCCACCGACAGCTTTGAATTGTCCGGGACGTTGTCCGATCTGACCGGCTCATTTCCCGCGGAGCGAGTCAGTGCGGTGACGTATGAGACGTCAACCGGGATGTTTTCGCTTACCTTGACCTTCACCAGAACCAGAAAGTTTTGCGGAATCTCGTTCTTCCCGGTCAGCGACCTCAGTCTCTCAAACACTGGATTCATCTTCTGTGGATCACACAAGAACTCACCCGCGCCATAGGTTCCAAAGCTTGAAGCTCCCGCAAGGATCAGAACCCAGGAGCCGCTGCTGGTTGTCTCCTTGGAAATCACCCCATAGTCGGTCAACATCGTGCCCGTTTTCGCGTCATATTCTGGGCCATATTCCCCAGGTTGGTTGGTCAACGGGCCATTCAGCACCAGCGAGCCACTGTCGGTTTCGCGGAAGAATTGCGACGAGATATTTTCACTGGTCCAGGGAGTAGCATGCGGCAGGCCCAGAACAATGACATTTTCCTGGAGCGCCTGATTCCAATTAAGGAAGCGCGCTTGCGTCAGTCGGGACCGCACGTTGAGCGTTTGCATGAGCTGTCCCAATTCATACGCGGCCACCGCCTCCCCCATTCCCGTATACTCGTCCGACGTCGGATGCAGGAACACGTGGGGAAATGATATTTCGGACCCAGCCTCCCTGCCCTCCAATGATTTCTCCATCTGCGGCGTGAGCGGTACGGTCTGGTTGCTAAGGAAGCTCCTGGGAGGAGCGACATTAGTCCCATATAGCAACAACACGCGGGGATTGCTCAAGCTGATCAGTATGTCCCTGCCCGCACGAGTTCCACCAAAAATCTCCGAGTATGAGGCGTACTCCTTCCCCATGTCTCCTGTCACAGAGGGGTGCGATTTGGGGTGAGAATGCGAAGCCACAAGCCAGAGGTTTAGCCCGACGGAGACCAACAGGAGAGTCGCAAAACTGTAGAGCACCGCAGAGGACCCGAAGCCAATCCGCCCGGAGGTTGCTTGAGGTGACCCTGTTGTCGGGACAGCGACCGGAACACGTGTGAATTGCGGACGGTACGAGCCTTTAGGAATTTCTATACGTAGCGGTCGATCCTTCCCCTCCGCAAGATAGTATTCATTCAATCGTCGTCTGAGCTCATGCGCCTGGACGCGCACAATGGAGTCCTCCGCGCCGGAATGGTCTGCTCTGCGGTGGAACACTTCCAGGGCAAGCTGGTATTCATTTAGCTGCTCGGCATTGCCTTCAATCCACTTCTCACAGAGATAATTGAGCAGAGAGCTCTGCTTTTCCGATCTGGCAAAATGCTTACTCTTGAGCAGGATTTCAACTTCACCACGGACTTCCTGGGCGGTGACGAGGGACTTTTCCACTTCGGCCATGGCAACGGGGATGGCGGACAAACAAGAGGCTTGATGCTAGCACCTTCCCGCTTTCCATTCAATCAAATCTTCCGCCCTCCAAGCGCCTCTCCGGGCCGCGGTCTGGGACAATTAACGTCTCCTCACGATATGCGAAGGTATCGAGATTGGGCCAGAAGTCATCAAGATCGTTTTCCGCCTGACGCCGGACGCACGCGGCTCGGGACCAGAATCCATCGTTGTCACGTTATCGCGGCTGTGAACGAGTGAGACTGCGCGCACTTAAGCGGGAACGCCTAGCTGGGAGTTGTCAGGGAATTGGGCACGGAGCAGTCAGGCAAGAATCCCTAACGCCTGACGCGTGTCAAAGCACGGTCACTTGCCACTGGAAGGCGCGGAAACTCGGCGAGCCTGCCGAAGTCTCGTTTGTGCACGGCCAACATCTCCATGCGAGAAGCGGCCGCTTCCACTGAAAGAGCGGTTTCGCACTATTTCGCTTGTTGGCTCGGAAACAACTTGTTTACCTATAGAGCGTTACCTTTGTGCTTGCCACGTTTCTCGATGATGTAGCGAGTGGAGTTCATAGTTCGGCTCGGGAAGCGAATTTTTGCAAGGCGATGCGAAGCCGCCAGGATTGTAGTTGTTAAGCGGGAGAATCCTTTGTCCGAACAAAGGTCGGATTACCTTTTTAAATCAGGTTGGGACGTGACCTTCGCGGAATTTTTTCCGCGCTGGCTTGCGCGATTAGCGCTGCACGGTCTTGTTTTGCCGACTTGCGGCGGCCAATCGATGATGGGAGCAGAGCGTGGGACCTAGTCGCAGAGTTTTTCTAAAAACAGCCGCGATACTGGGTGGAGGAGCACTCGTCGCGGAAGCTGAATCGAAGTCTGTGAAAGCCGCTGCAACAAACGGGGGGCACTCGTTTGAAATGCCACGCGGCATGACGTTGCTAACCATTTATCTCGATGGCGAATATCGGCTTGGTGTGAAAACCAGCGAAGGAGTAGTTGACGTTACGCGAGCTGCGGCGCATTTCAAAATGCCAGCGCCGAGCACCATGGATGACCTGCTGCAGAACGGCAAGGGTGGTTTATTGAAGAAGCTCGTGGACGCCGCTGCCAAAGCAGGTTCCAAGAACTTCATACTAGCTGAAGATCGAGTCGAGTACGGTCCGGTCGTGATGACGCCGGAGAAGATCGTCATGGTGGGTTTTAACTATCGAAGGCACGCGGCCGAAACGCATATTCCTATTCCTCCCAATCCTGTTCTCTTCAACAAGTACAACAACGCTCTCAATCGGCACAACGGCCTGATCAAGTTGCCCGTAGATGTTGCCACAAAGTTCGACTATGAAGTTGAGTTGGTAATCGTATTCGGACGACAGGCTCATAACGTTTCAGAACAAGACGCGCTGGAGTATGTGGCTGGTTACTGCACGGGAAATGATTTTTCAGCGCGAGACCTGCAAACCTTAACGTCGCAGTACATGATCGGAAAGACTTGTGACGGATTCGCCCCAATCGGTCCTTATTTTGTGAGCGCCGACCTTGTCGGTGATCCGAATAACCTGCGGCTGGAAACTCGTGTCAACGGAGAGCAGAGGCAAGATTGGAACACCAATGACATGGTTTTCAACTGCCGCCAGCTGATCAGCTTTGCCTCGAAAGTTATGACTATCAAGCCGGGCGACATTTTGTTCACGGGGACACCTCAAGGTGTGATCGTGGGAATGCCGAAGGATAAACAGGTCTGGCTGAAAGCGGGGGACAGGATCGCATGCAGCATCGAGAAGCTGGGCGAGTTGAAGTTCGCGCTCGCGTAGGGAGAGTGTTGTGCAACGACTCGATGAATATTCCGATAAGACAGCGAATTTTCGCAGCTACGGCGCTCCTTGCGATGATTTTCGCAGTTTCCAACAGCGCATGTGCGCAGACGTCTTCCGCAAACGTTGATGGATCCGGGAACCACAAAGTTTTCGTCTGGCCTGTTTATGATGGGCAGGCTGCCGGCGACCATTACTCCAGTCTCTCGCAAATCAATCGAAAAAATGTGCGAAAGCTTCAAGTCGCTTGGAAGTTCGATGCTGGAGAAGAGGGCGGACTTGAAACGAGTCCGATTATCGTCGGCCGCATACTCTACGCCTGCTTTGCCACTCAAAAAGTAATTGCCCTCGACGTTCGATCCGGCAAATTGATTTGGAAGTTCGATTCAGGCATCAAGGGCAAGATTCCGATGAAATGCCATCCGCCGAGAGTGACGTGATTCTTCCCGCCTAGGGTCAACCTCTCAACCTGCATTTAACCATCGATCATGCTCTTGTGCAGTGACCACCCCGGCCACTGCGTCCCTCGCAGCCCAGAATCGATCCAAAGCATATGCACATATTAAGGATGAGGCTTTCGCTCTTCTGATTAGGCCGCCCGATCGTAACGGTGATGCCACCCGCCTAGTTGATCATAGGACAGCACACCAGAGGTCTCGCAGCGAGTTCTGCGCCCCGGTGTTCCCTTTCCCAGTCCAAGATGCGTGCGGTCCTCGTGGTAGTAGGAGATGTACTCGGAAAGGACCCGCTTCAGGTGCCGCTCGTTTAGAACAATCACATGGTCGAGCAGCTCGCGGCGACAGCTGCCCACCCAGCGCTCGACAACACCATTCTGCCCGGGAGTTTCGAACGAAGTCCGCACAGCGTTTATCTTCAGGGATCGAGTGGCTGCCGGGCCCCCCGTCCGTATTTTGCATCCCGGTCATGGATTAGAAATCTTGGAGCCGTCGCGAACGGAAACGCCTCACGCAACTACTGGATGATCCAACTGCTCGTCGGGTGCTTCGTGATGTTGAAATGCAGAATACGCCGGCGATCGTGGCTGATGACAAAGAAACAGTAGAGGACGCCGAACGTGATCGTCGGCACTGTGAAGAAGTCCATCGCCGCAATCGCGTCCCTGTGATTCTCAAACAACGCGCGCCAACGGATCGAAGAGACGGTGACCGACAAGGGCTACCACAGCGGCGCGGTAGTGAAGCGGATGAAGGCGTACGAAGTGCGCAGCTACATTCCGGAGAAGAAAC
>WNFN01174775.1_pt1 | contig 17808 bp, 16 predicted proteins | sample 5400161 | NCBI WGS metagenome assembly WNFN01 (sample SAMN13153353, study PRJNA577476) | soil metagenome | isolation source: 80 cm saprolite on Douglas fir-dominated hillslope | place: USA:California | collected 2013-09-17 | reverse complement strand
CAGCCCGAACCGCTACGGCATACCTGCTCCGTTCTTCGAGCTGCACGTTTGGGCTTGGCGGGACAACCCAAGCGGCGCCTTCGTGGACTGGAACGACCGGGTGACCTGCGAAGGCCAATAGAGGCAACTCGGAGCGGCGTGTCAGTCCGGCCGCCGCCTGCCGAACTGCTCGGTGGCCGCCTCGGCCGGCGCCGCCGTGGCTTCCCCTTCCGGGGTCACGTCGCCCGCCGGCGGTACATTGCGTTCGGGCGCCTTCGCCAGGTCGTCGCGCCCGGCCGCGCGCGCGAAACTCGCGGCCAGCGAGGCGATGGCCGGTCGCTGGCGCGGGTCCTTCCGCAGCGCCGACAAGACGATGTGATCGATCTCGGGCGCGATCTCCGGATCCGCCTCCGACAGCGGCGGGGGCTCGCGGTGGAGGTGCATCATGACGATCGCCATCAAGTCGGAATCCGGGGCACAAAACGGGACTCGCCCCGCGAGCATCTGATAGAGCATCACCCCCACGCTGTACACGTCGGACGCGCCGTCGATCGCCTCCCCGCGGAATCGCTCCGGCGCCATGTAGACGGGGGTGCCCAGGATGCCACCCGCGACGGTGAGGCTGCCGGCCCGGGCGTCCTCGTCCGCCATCTTCGCGATCCCGAAGTCGAGCACCTTCACCCTCTCGCCCTGCGGGGTGCGTTGCAGGAAGACGTTCCCGGGCTTGATGTCCCGATGCACGATCCCGGCCGCGTGCGCTTCGGCCAGCGCGGCGCAGAGCGGAGCGAGGATCTCCGCGCAGCGCGGCGCGGAGAAGCGGCCGACGCGCACCATCTCGTCCTGTAGACTCTGGCCCTCCAGCAGCTCCATCACCAGGAAGGCGGCACCGCCGGCGGTCACGCCGAAGTCGGTCACCGCGACCGCGTTGGGGTGCTTCACCCGGCAGGCGGCGATCCCCTCGCGTTGGAAGCGCGCCAGCGCTTCCGGGCTGTTTCGGGCCGCGGTCAGAAGGACCTTGACCGCGACGTCGTGCGCGAGGTCCACGTGGCGGGCGCGATAGACCGAGCCGAATGAGCCGGAGCCGATCAACGATCCCAGGCGGTACTTGCCGGCCAGGAGTGTGCCCGGGCCGGTCTCCGCATCCGCTGACCCGCCCGCGCCCGGCGTGGACTTCGGCCGCAGCCGGAGTTGGGCTTCCACGCGCGCGAGCACCACGGGGAAGTCGAGCGGCTTGACGACGTAGTCGTTTGCCCCCGCCTCCAGCGCCTCCACCATGTCCGCGCTGTCCGTGCGAGCCGTGGCCATCAGGATCGGCAGCTGCAGGCCGGTGCGGGTCTTGCGGACCTCGCGGAGCACGTCCAGGCCCGTCAACCCCGGCATCTCGATGTCGAGCAGGACGAGGTCGATCGGCTGGGCTGCGATGAGGTCGAGGGCGCTCGCGCCATCGCAGGCTGTGAGCACCCGATATCCCTTCTTCTCGAGGCGGCGGCCGAGCATGTCGCGGTTCAGCTCGTTGTCGTCGACGACGAGCACGGTGGGAATTCCGGCACTGGGGGAGGTTGGCACCATCTGTTCCATTCGCCGGTGGGTGGCGAGTGAGGCTATACCGCGGTCCGGGGACGGTCAATCGCGACGCGTCCGGAGTGGAGGGCGCTGTCGTTTCGGGTAAGTTTGCGAGTAACCCTCGACCCGCATCATGCACTCGCCCGCGAGCTTGCGAGCCGCCGGATCTGGGGATGCCGGTCGCATTGCTGGGCTGCTCGGCGATTTGGGCTATCCCGCATCGGCCGCCTCGGTACTTGTACGCCTTCGACGCCTCCAAGCATCCCGCGCGGCGGCGTTCGTCGCGGACCTGAACGAGCAGACCGTCGGGCTCTGTACCGTCCACCTCTTCGATGTCATCCACGAAGACACGGCAGTGGCGATGCTTTCCGTGCTGGTCGTGTCACCGCTGGCACGACGCACGGGCGTCGGCCGGTGCCTCGTGGCAAAGGCGGAGGCGTGGGCGCATGCGGCCGGGGCTGGTCGTATGGTCGTGGCGTCTGGGCTGGCGAGATCAGACGCACACGCCTTCTACGAGGCGATTGGCTACGAGCACAATGCCCGCCGCTACACCAAGCGGCTCACGGGAAGGGCAGCCTCCATTGGCCGCGAGACCAACTAGTCCGACGATGAAGCCAGCGCGTGAGGTCCTGCTCAGGACTCGGCTTCAAGGACGCCGACGCGCTGCAGACCGAGCCCGACCTCGACCGCATCCGCCGGAGCCCGGAGTTCGCGGCGCTGGTTGACCGGGCGCGCGCCGCGGCCAACGTGGAATAGCTCGCGGGGTCAGCGCGGTGCGTCCGGGCGGAGAAACGTTCCCGCGTCGAGCTGCTCGAACGCGTGCTGCAGCTCCTCCTGCGTGTTCATGACGACGGGACCGTACCAGGCGACGGGCTCTCCGAGCGGCTGGCCGGAGATGAGGAGGAAGCGGATGCCCTCCTCGCCGGATTGGATCTCGATCTCGTCGCCCCGATCGAAGAGGACCAGGGTGCGGTTGTCCGCGTGGGACGGCGGTTTCGCGTCCGCCCAGGCATCGGGCTCGGTCGGCACCGAAAGCGGCTTGGAGGCGTTGCAGAACTTGCCCGCGCCCGCGAACACGTATGCGAAGGCGTGGCTCGTCGTCTCGATCGGCAGCACCTTCCTCTTCCCCGCGGGGATGGAGACGTCCAGGGTCGTCGACGTGGACGGGCACGTCCGCCGCCTTCACGTCCTGGTACCGCGGCGCGGTCATCTTGAGAGACGAAGGGAGATTGGCCCAGAGCTGGAACCCGTGCATACGCCCGTCTGTGTCGCCCGTCGGCATCTCCTGGTGGATGACCCCGCGGCCCGCGGTCATCCACTGGATGTCTCCCGGCCCGATGCGGCCGCGGTTCCCCATGCTGTCGCCGTGCTCGACCGTGCCCGCCAGCACATACGTGATCGTCTCGATCCCGCGATGGGGATGCCACGGAAAGCCGGCGAGGTAGTCCTCGGGCCGCTCGTTGCGAAAATCGTCGAGCAGGAGGAACGGGTCGTAGTCCGCCGTCGCACCGAAGCCGAAGGCACGGCGGAGTCGCACGCCGGCGCCCTCCACCGTCGGCTTGGACCTCACGAGACGCTTGACTTGCCTGATCGCCATCGGATGTGTCCTCGCTATTGGCCGTACTCTCCGACGATATTAGGCCGCGGCGCCCTCAAATGCTGAGCCTGCGAGACCTGACCCCTTCCGAGCGCCCACTCGAAAAGCAACTTGCTGACGAAATACGATGCGAAGACGTTGGCGATGAGGCCCATGACGAGGGTGACCGCAAACCCCTTGATGGGCCCGGTGCCGAACTGGAAGAGGAAGGCCGCCGCGATGAGCACGGTGGCGTGGGTGTCGAGGATGGTGATCCACACGCGGTCGAAGCCTCCGAGCACCGCGGCGCGCACGGTCTTGCCGTGGCGCAGCTCCTCGCGGATGCGCTCGAAGACGAGCACGTTCGTGTCCACGCCCACGCCCATGGTGAGGATGATGCCCGCGATGCCGGGCAGGGTGAGGGTGGCGCCGATGTAGGCCATGGCCGCGAGGAGAATGAGCAGGTTGGCGGCCAGGGCCACCACGGCGTTCAGCCCGGACAGCCGATAGTAGGCGAGCATGAAGACGGTGACGAAGAGCAGGGCCGCCGCGGAGGCGATGAGGCCCGCCCGGATCGAGTCGCGGCCCAGCGACGCGCCGACCGTCAGCTCCTGCACGTAGCGCATCTTCGCGGGGAGCGCTCCCGCACGCAGGACCTTGGCCAGCTCGTCGGCCTCCGCGGCGGTGAAGCGACCCCGGATCCGCCCTTCCGCGCCGACCGGCTGCTCGATCACGGGCGCCGACGTCAACCGCTCGTCCAGGACGATGGCCAGCCGACGGCCGATGTTGCGACCGGTCTCCTGCTTGAACCGCGCCGCTCCCGCCGCATCGAGCGTGAACTGGACGTTGGGTTCGCCCTGGTCGCCCACCCCGACACGCGCCGTCTTCAGGTCGCGGCCGGTCATGACCGCTTGACGACGCAAGAGGTAGAAGACGTTCTCTCCCGGCGCGTGGCTCTGACCCTCCACGACCTGGAGGGCAGGCGGCACGATGCCCTGCGAGCTCTGGAGGAGCATCTCCCGCGTGGGCGCTATTTCCTCCACGATGTGCAGCGAGAGCTGGGCCACGCTGATGAGCAGCCGCTTCGCTTGGGCGACGTCCTTCACGCCCGGTAGCTGCACGAGGATCTGATCGCCGGCCGCTCCGTACTCGGTGATGACGGGATCGGCCACGCCGAGCTGGTTCACCCGCCTCTCCAGCGTCCGGATCACTTCCTTCACCGTGTCCGGCGCGACCGGCGGCTTCCCCGCCGCGGGGATGTCGTCCCCCATCACCTGGAGCACGAGGTATGTCCCGCCGCGAAGGTCGAGGCCGAGCTTGATCTTGCCCGGCTCCCCGTTGCGCGTATACGGAGGCCAGATCACCACGAGGCACGCGATCAGGAAGGAGCCGTACAGGACGGCGCGCCAATGCCATGCGTTCATCTTTCTCTCTCCAAGCGGGGCTGCGCCCGCGACGGGGGACGGGTCGGTGGAAATGGAGACGAGGAGAGAGGTCTAGATTCGGAGGACGTTTGGCGCGGACTTCACGACGATGGCGGGACGGACGATGCGGTCCGTCGGCCGCCCGCAGGCCAGCAGATCGAAGGCCGCGGTGGAGGAGCGTTCATGCCGCTGCCCGGCGCCTTGGACGCGTCGCGCGCGGCGGCAAGGCGCGCTCGGCACGGGACCATGCTGGGGCCGGCGAGGAGCGCCACCAGCATCGTCGCCGCCAGCCGATCCAACCGCCCACGCACGATCCCATGGAACGACATCCCGGGCGCCGAGTCAATTGCAGTCACGTCCCGGCTGGGTTCCTCCGATGCATTTGACATCCCTGTCGTCGGATGGTTCCATGGATCGGGTGCGGCGAACCGGCGTTCTTCTTCTTGCGATCGGGTACGGTCTCTCGTTCGTGGCGGTGTGCCTGGCCGCCTGCTTGATGGGTCCGGCTGTTGCGGACCATGGATGCTGCCCGGGTGAAGACGGCATTCGGGCGGCCGACCGGGACTGCTGCTCGGTGACGCCCGGCGTGTCACACGGCGGAGCGCAGGTTGCGGCCACCCTGCCGACGCTGGCGGTTGATTCTCCCTTCAAGGTCACCGCCCCGCTGCCGGTTGCCTTTGCCGTTCCGATCACCGTCTCGACTTCCCCACCTCTCATCCTTCGCGTCTGATCGGCCTCTTGTAGCGGCGCGCACGCTGCGCGCCTGAGCTGCGTCGCGGCCCCTCGCGACGCGTTTCGCTTTCGCTCGAGAGGTGCCCAATGTCGGTTCGAAGCCTTGCCTTCGCCGTAGGCGCTGCCGTCCTGGCCGCGTCCTCGCCCGCCCACGCCGATGTTCCTGCCCGGCCAGACCGTGTCCTGCAGGATCTGATCGATGAGGCCCTCGCGCGAAATCCGCAGCTTGCCGCTGCGCAGCAGGTCGAGCGAGCCGCCGCCACCCATCCCATTCAGGCGGGCAGCCGGCCAGGCCCGACGGTCGGCGTCTTCTACCAGAACGACGGGGTGGCGCCCAGCCTGGGGCGCGAGCAGATGACCATGCTCGGCGTGTCGGCCGGCCAGGAAATTCCCTATCCCGGCAAGCTGGCACTGCGCCGACAGGTCGCCCAGGCCGACGCCGATCTGGCCGCACTCGACGTGCAGCGGGTCCGTTTGAGCCTCGTCGCTTCGGTCAAGCGGGCCTACTACGGACTGGTGCTGGCCCGCGCCCTGGCCGGGTTGGCCCTCGAGCACCGCAAGGTCTGGGACGAGGTCCGCGAGACCGCGCGTGTGCGTTTTGCCTCGGCCGTAGGGTCGCAGCAGGAAATGCTACGCGCGCAGATCGAAGGCACTCGTCTCAACGCCATTCATGCGCAGCATCACGCCGAAGGCCGCGCGCGGCTGGCCGAGATCAACGCGCTCGTCGGCCGCCCATCGGACACACCAATCGAGGCGCCAGCCGTCCTCACGGTAGCTGCCGATCCACGTTCGCCGGAAGAGATCGTCGCCGCGGCCGAGGCGGTCAGCCCCGAGTTGAAGGCCGCGGAACAGGCCATTGCGCGCGACCAGCGTGCGCTGGATCTGGCCCGACTCGACTTCAAGCCGGACGTCAACGTCGAAGGCGCGGCGATCAATCGGGGCGGCCTCCCACCCATGTGGCAGGTCAGTGCGAAGGTCATGCTTCCCTCCCGGGCACGCGCGCGGGGCGCCGTCGCCGAGGCACAGGCACGCCTGGCCGCCAGCAAGGCCCGCGTCGAGGACGTCCGTCTGCGGCTGAGGTCCGCGGTCGAACAGCGGCTGGCCCTCCTCGACGCCGCGGCGGCGATCGAGGCCACGTACCGTGAGGGGCTCCTGCCGCAGGGTGAAGTCGCCGTCCAATCGGCCGCCGCGACCTACGCGGCCGATCAGGGCTCGCAAATCGCCGTGCTCGAAGCGGCGGCGGCCGTGCTCGAGGACCGCACGGACTACCTGCGCGTCGTCGCGGCTCATGCCATCGAGCTCGCGCGCCTTGACGAGGCCAGCCTCGAGTCGGCTATGGGGATCGATTCGCTTCTCATGCACGGCCGGAGCTCAACGGTGGGCGGAGGGTCGATGGGCTCGCCGGCCGAGGGCTCGGTGAGCAAGACGATGGCGAGCTCGGCTCCGGGGATGAGGTGAAGTCGTGGTGAGCAAAGGGAAGATCGCCGTCGTTCTCGCCGCGGTGCTTGCCGTCGTCGGCGCGGTCGGCGTTATCGCCTGGTACCACGAAAGCGCCGGGGGCCACGTCGGGCACGCCCACGCCGAGTACTTCTGTCCCATGCACCCGACGATCGTGCGGGACAAGCCGGGGGAATGCCCGATCTGCGGGATGAAGCTCGAAAAAAGAGCGGCGCCTGGAGCAGCCGCAACTCCGCCCGGGCCCTCGACGTCCGGGAATCAGCGGGTGCTCTTCTATCGCCATCCCATGGACCCGTCGATCCATTCCGACCGACCGGCGAAGGACAGCATGGGGATGGACTACGTCCGGGTCTTCGAGGATGAGGCGCAGGGTGCCTCGACTGTGGAGGGACGCGCGGCGGTCAAGGTGCCTCCGGAGCGCGCGGAGCTCCTGGGCATCCGAAGCGTCCCTGTGGGTTCTGGGTTCACGGCTGGCCGCCTGCGCACCGTCGGCCGTGTCGCCATGGATGAGCGCCGGCGCGAGGTCGTCCACGCCAAGTACGAAGGCTATGTCGAGAAGCTTTTCGTGGACTTCACCGGCAAGCCGGTGCGGAAGGGCCAGCCTCTCCTCGCCATCTACAGTTCCGAGCTGGTCGCCGCGCAGAAGGAATACCTCGTCGCGCGCGGGGCCCAGGCGCGGCTCGGTGATTCCTCGGTCCCTGGCGTGGCCAGGGGCGGCGCGGACCTGGCGGACGCCTCGCGGCAGCGTCTGCGCTCGTTCGACCTAGGGCCCGAGGAGATCGCCGTACTCGAGAAGACGGGCGCCCCCCGACGGACCGTCACGCTCCGGTCGCCTGTGTCCGGCGTCGTCGTCGAGAAGACGGCGGTCGAAGGCATGAAGGTCTCCCCCGCCGATCGCCTCTACGAGATTGCGGATCTCTCCCACGTCTGGATCCTGGCCGAGGTGTACGAGAAGGACCTGGGCTCCGTCCGCGTGGGACTTCCGGCACGCGTGACCCTGGCGACCCAGCCGGGCGGGGAATGGAGAGGCACGGTGGGCTTCGTCTCCCCCACCGTCAAGCCCGACACCCGCACGGTCGAAGCGCGCATCGACGTCGCCAACGCCGGCGGCGTGCTGAAGCCGGACATGTTCGTCGACGTGTCGCTGGAGAGCGCCCCGTCGGCCGCGCTCACCGTGCCGGAGAGCGCGGTCATCCCGACCGGCGAGCGCACGCTGGTGTTCGTCGACAAGGGTGACGGGCACTACGAGCCTCGCGAGGTCGCGCTGGGCGCCCGCGTGGCCGGCGGATACGAGGTACGGCGGGGCCTCACCGCCGGCGAGCGGGTGGTCATCTCCGCGAATTTCCTGCTCGACTCGGAATCCAGCCTGCGCGCGGCGATCGCACGCAGCAGCGGCGGCCGCTGACATGGTCCGCCGCGTCATCCGGTTCAGCGCCGAGCACAAGCTCCTCGTGCTCGCCCTGACCGGCGTGGCCGTCCTCTACGGCATCTACACGCTGCGCCAAATCCCGGTGGACGCGATCCCCGACCTCTCCGACACGCAGGTGATCGTGTACTCCCGCTGGGATCGGAGCCCGGACGTCCTCGAGGACCAGGTCACCTACCCGATCGTGGCCGCCCTGCTCGGCACACCGCGCGTGAAGGTGGTCCGCGGCTTCTCCGACTTTGGATTCTCGTATGTCTACGTCATCTTCCAGGACGGGACTGATCTGTACTGGGCGCGCAGCCGGGTGCTCGAGTACCTGAGCAAGATCCAGCCGCTACTGCCGCAAGGTGTGACCACCGAGCTCGGCCCGGACGCCACCGGTGTCGGCTGGGTGTTCCAGTACGCGCTGATCGACGAGTCGGGTCTGAACGCCTCGGCCGACCTGCGGGCCTTCCAGGACTGGAACCTGCGCTACCGCCTCCAGTCCGTACCGGGCGTGGCTGAAGTCGCCTCCTTTGGAGGATTTGTAAAGCAGTACCAAGTCACGGTCGACCCAGATCGTCTCCGGAGTTACGGCCTCTCGATCACCGATGTTGCGGACGCGGTTCGCAAGAGCAACCAGGACGTCGGCGGCCGCCTGCTCGAGATGGGCGGACGCGAGTTCATGGTGCGCGGCCGCGGCTACGTGAAGCAGAAGGAGGACCTGGAGGCGGTCGTGCTGAAAGCGGACGCGAAGGGCACTCCTGTGCTCGTGCGCGACGTCGCCTGGGTGGCCCTGGGACCGGAGATACGCCGCGGCGTGAGCGATTTCAATGGCCGCGGTGACGTGGCCGGCGGCGTGGTGGTCATGCGGCACGGCGAGAACGCCCGGGCCGTCATCGATCGCGTGAAGGCGAGGCTGGAGGAGATCAAGCCGTCGCTGCCGGACGGGGTACAGATCGTCACCACCTATGACCGGTCCGACCTCATCGCGCGGGCCATCGACAGCCTGAAGCACGACCTGATGGTCGAGATCATCATCGTCAGCCTCGTCATCCTCGTCTTTCTCTGGCACATCCCATCCGCCATCGTGCCGATCGTCACCATCCCCGTCTCCGTGCTGCTGGCCTTCATCCCCATGTCCCTCATGGGGATCTCCTCCAACATCATGTCGCTGGCCGGGATCGCCATCTCCATCGGCGTCCTCGTGGACGGCGCCATCGTCGAAGTGGAGAACGCGTACAAGAAGCTCGAGCGGTGGCAGAGCGAAGGCGGCCACGGCGACTTCCACAAGGTCCGTTTGGAAGCACTCCTCGAAGTAGGACCGTCCGTGTTCTTCTCCCTGCTCGTGATCGCGGTGGCATTCCTGCCCATCTTCACTCTCGTGGATCAGGAGGGCCGCCTGTTCCGGCCCCTGGCCTGGACGAAGAACCTCACGATGTTCATGGCGGCGGTGCTGGCGCTCACGCTCGATCCGGCGCTACGGATGATATTCACGCGTATGCACTGGACGGACTTCCGGCCGCGGTGGCTCAGCCGCGCGTGGAATACGGCCACCGTCGGACGCTACTACCCGGAGGAGCGCCACCCCATCAGCCGTGCCCTCTTCGCGGTGTACGAGCCCGCCTGCCGGTTCGTGCTGCGCCATCCCAAGGCGGTGATCGGGGCGGCATTGCTGATCGTCCTCACGACCATTCCGGCCTACGTGTCCCTCGGCCACGAGTTCATGCCGCGGCTGAACGAGGGAACGATCCTCTACATGCCGACGACTCTGCCCGGCATCTCCGTCGCAGAAGCGAGCCACTGGCTGCAGGCCCAGGACCGCGTCCTGATGACATTCCCGGAGGTCGTGCAGGTGCACGGCAAGGCCGGGCGGGCCGAGACCTCCACCGATCCCGCTCCTCTCTCCATGGTGGAGACGGTCGTGAACCTGAGGCCCCAGTCCGAGTGGCGTTCCAAAGACCGCTGGTACTCGCGGTGGGCACCCGAATGGCTCAAGGACTTCGTGCTGCGCCGCATCTGGCCCGATCACCTGTCGTACGAAGAGCTGGTCGACGAGATGGACGCGGCCATGAAGTTCCCGGGCACGACGAATGCCTGGACCATGCCGATCAAGAACCGAATCGACATGCTCACGACGGGGATCCGCACTCCGATCGGGGTGAAGGTGTTCGGTCCCGACCTCGAGAAGATCGAGGCGATCGGGCAAGGCGTCGAGGAGGCGGTTCGGCGCGTCAAGGGCACCCGCAGCGTCTTTGCCGAGCGCGTGGCCGGAGGTTACTTCCTCGACTTCGATCTCGAGCGGGAGAGCCTTGCGCGGTACGGCCTGACCGTGGCCGATGCCCAGGCCGCGATCATGGCCGCGGTGGGTGGCGAGAACGTGACGACCACGATCGAAGGGCGCGCGCGCTTCTCCGTCAACGTACGCTACCCGCGCGAGCTGAGGGATGACCTCACCCACCTCGGCGAGGTGCTGGTGAAGACGCCGAGTGGCGCTCAGGTGCCGATCGCCCAGATCGCGGACCTGCGCACCGTGCAGGGGCCCTCCATGGTCCGCAACGAGAACGGCCTCTTGTCCGGATACGTCTACGTGGACACCGGTGAGAGTGACATCGGCGGCTTCGTCGAACGGGCGAAACAGGCGGTCGCAGCCTCCGTGAAGCTCGAGCCCGGCTACTCGATCGAATGGAGCGGTCAGTACGAGAACATGCTCCGCGTCCGTGAGCGGCTCAAGCTCGTCCTCCCCGTCACGATCTTCCTGATCGCGTTCCTCCTCTACGCCAACACCGGCTCCGCGGCCAAAGCGGGCATCGTGCTCCTGGCCGTACCGTTCTCGGTGGTGGGCGCGGTCTGGCTCATGTGGCTGCTCGGCTACAACGTCTCGATCGCGGCCTGGGTGGGGATGATCGCGCTGATGGGCCTCGACGCGGAGACCGGGGTCTTCATGCTCCTGTTCCTGGATCTCTCCTACGACGAGGCGAAGGAGAAGGGCCTGCTCCGGAGTCGCGAGGACCTGGAGGAGGCGATCGTGCACGGCGCGGTCAAGCGGGTACGGCCCAAGATGATGACGGTCACGGCCGCCTTCATGGGCCTCATGCCGATCATGTGGTCGACGGGCACCGGAGCCGACGTCATGAAGCGGATCGCGGCCCCGATGGTCGGCGGACTCGCCACGTCCTTCGTGATGGAGCTCCTCGTCTACCCCGCGATCTACCTGCTCTGGAAGTGGAATATCGCGGAGCGCTAGGAAGGGGCCACGGAGAGGACGAGACTCCCTCGCACGCGGAGTGCAAGAGCCTGTCCGGGACCGGCGAGGACCATGGCGCGCAGATCTGCAGTAGGTCGGCGGCGCGGGACGTGCTCCCGTCCACCGCCTCGAGAGTGCGGAGGATCGCTTCCTTCTCGATCTCGGCGAGCGTGCTCCCCGGAATCGCCGGTCCGGTGGATTTCCGTTCCGTCGCCGGGCCGGCGACGGCCGCCAGCTCCGCGCGCCTCATCGTCGGGAACTGCGCGGGCGTGAGCACGGGCTCCGTGGCCAGCACGACCGCGCGCTCCATCGCGTTCTGCAACTCGCGCACGTTGCCGGGCCAGGAGTGGCGCAGCAGCATGGCCAGCACGTCGTCGGAGAAGTCGCGCACCTCCTTCTTGTTGGCGGTGGCGTACTCGTGCAGGAAATGGTGGGCGAGCAGCGGGATGTCACCCGTGCGCTCGCGCAGGGCGGGGATGTGGATCTCGATGACGTTGAGCCGGTAATAGAGATCCTCCCGGAAGGTCCCATCCGCGATCTTCTTTCGCAGGTCGCGGTGTGTGGCGGCCACGATGCGCACGTCCACCTTGAAGGTGCGGTTGCCGCCCACGCGTTCGAACTCGTGCTCCTCCAGGAACCGCAGGAGCTTCACCTGCACGGTGGGAGTGATGTCCCCGATCTCGTCGAGGAAAAGCGTGCCCCCATTCGCGCTCTCGAAGCGGCCGGCACGCGTGTACATCGCGCCCGTGAACGAGCCCTTCTCGTGGCCGAACAGCTCGCTCTCCAAGAGCGTCTCCGGCAGGGCGGCGCAAGCCACCTTGATGAATGGCTTCCCGCGCCGTGGGCTGTTTTCGTGGAGGGCCTGGGCGAACAACTCCTTGCCCGTGCCGCTCTCGCCCAGCAGCAGGACCGATGACGCGCTCGGCGCCACCTGGCGCACGGTCTTGAACACGGAAAGGATCTCGGGGCTCTGGCCGACGAGGTTGTCGAAATCGTACTTGTCGGTCAGACGATCGCGGAGGACCTTCGTTTCCTCCAGCAGGCGCTTCTTCCTCGGCCCCCATCTTCATGGCCCGCACCGCGGTCTTGACCGTGCCGTACGCGGTCATGAGGAGGACCATCGTCTGCGGCCGGATCTCCTTGATCTTGGCCAGCAGCTCGATGCCGTCCATGCCCGGCATGCGCAGATCGGTGAGCACGACGTCGGCATCCATCTGCTCGAGCAGGGCGAGGCCGGAACGCGCGTCGTGCGCGCGTGTGACCTCGTAGCCGTCCTCGCGCAGCAGTGTCTCCAGGGCGGTCGCCGCGTTCACCTCGTCGTCGATGACGACGATCCGTCCGTGCGTGCTCATGATCGTGCCTCCGTCTGCGCCTCACTGGCCGGCGGGACGGGCAGGGTCACCGTGAAGCAGGCGCCCTGACCCGGCTCGCTGGCGGCGACGATCTCGCCGCCGTGCTGGAGCACGATCTGCTGCACGATGGAGAGCCCCAGCCCCGTACCCTTCGGCTTCGTCGTCACGAAGAGCTGGAAGACGTCCACGCCGGCCGGCAACCCGGGCCCGGTGTCCCGCACGATCAGGCGGGCGCGGCCGTCCACGAGCCCGCTCTCCAACGTGACGGCCCCGCCCTCCGGCATCGCTTCCACGGCGTTGCGGACGAGGTTCATCACGACCTGCTTCATCTTCTCGCCGTCCATGCGCGCGGGCGGGATCGGCTCGCCGCCGCGCTGGCGGTGGATGACGACGCCCGCCGCGAGGGCCTCCGGCCGGAGCAGGTGAACGACTTCGTCGACGAGCTGCTCCAGGTCCGCCGACTGGTACTGGATGCGATCGGCGCGAGAGAAAAGGAGGAAGTCGCCCACCAGGCCGTCCAGCCGCTCGACCTCTTCGCGGATGACGCCGGACAGGTCGGCCATCTCCTTGCCCAGCGTCGGCTCGCAGCGGCCGATGCGACGATCGAGGATGGAGAGCTGAAGCGCGATCGAGTTGAGGGGGTTGCGGACCTCGTGGGCCAGCCCGGAGGCAAAGGTGCCGAGCACGGCCATCTTCTCGCTGCGCAGGCTCCGCTCTTGCGCTTCGCGGAGCTCTTGATAGTGCAGGGCCCGCTCGACGGCCAGGCCGATCTGGTGGCCAAGCGTCTCCAGGAAGCGCAGCTCGTCCTCGGTGAAGAGCTGCCCGGGACGCGCGGCCACGTTGAGCACGCCCCGTGTCCGTTGGTCGAAGCGGAGCGGGATACAGGCGTGGGCGACGGGTGCGCTCAGGCCCTCGACGATGTCGGGCATGCGCGGGCATTGCGTCGTGTTGCGCGCCTGCATGCGATGCCCGCTCCAGAACACCTCGGGACACAGGCACTCGCCCAGGCCGTCGGTCCGGATCTCGTCCAGGTAGCGCTGCGACACGCCGCGGGAGGCGGCGAGCGTGAGCTTCCGTTCGTCGTCGGTGCCCATGAAGATCCACGCCGTCTCGAGGTCCATCCGCTCGAGGATCTCGTCGAGCGCGATGTCGAGGATGGCCTGCACCTCGTTCTCGCCGTGAACGCGTGAGGCGACGTGAGCAAGGATGGCCAGCTCGCGCTCCCGCTGGGAAACGGTGTCGGTGAGCACACGAACCCGGTCCTCGTAGGACGCCTTCATACGATCGCGTTCTTCGCGATCATCCATGGCTTCGTCATGCTAGCACCCGCCTACGCAAGTTGTTCGCCAACGCTTGGCGGCTGGAAACAAGGGACTTACGAGCCAGGCCGTAGAAGCAGTGCGAACAAATTGCGCTGGGCTGCAGGCGCGGCGCAACAGCTTCGCTGACCTTGACTGAAGAAGGAGCGCGCCGACGGTGAGCGTAGCCAGCAGTCCTTGCGTGAGACGAGACGCGCGACGCAATCCTTGCGCCCATGCGAGGGTTGCCGAGCGAACCCTCCACGCTGTCCACGTTCGAATCCGCCTCCGCAAGCCGTTGATGAGCGGGTGCTTCCGCCGATGCCGCGCCCCACCTCGACGCCACTTCCTCTCTCCGCGCGATCGCGGCCCCGAGGTTGCTCTACGTGGGGGCCAGGAGGACGAGAGACATGTGGAGCCCACGAACCCGCAAGGCATCGATCGCCACGGTCCTGTGCGCCGTCGTCGCCGGCGGCGCGGCCTACGCCGCCGACGTTCCCGAGACGGCCTCGCGGATCACGCTCGCGGAAGCGAGCCGTCTCACGCTGAAGGGCAAGTCGACGATGCACGACTTCGCGAGCACCGCCACGCGCATGCAGCTCGCCGTCGAGCTCGCGGACACGTTGCCCGCCGGCGATTCGCTGGTCGCGCGCCTGGCTGCCCCCGGCGCGGTCAAGTCCATCGTCCTCACGATCCCCGTGGAGGGGATGAAGTCCGAGAAGGACGGCCTCGACAAGAACATGTACAAGGCGCTCAAGGCGGCCACCAACCCCAACATCGTGTTCCGCCTGCGCTCGGCGGCCGCCGGCGCGACGCCGAGCGAGTTCCGCGTCGAAGGCGACCTCGACGTCGCCGGCCAGCGTCAGCCCATCGAGATGATCGTGCGCGCCTCCGAGTGCCCCGAAGGTCCAGCTACGGGATCAAGCCGCCCTCCATGTTCCTCGGCACGCTCAAGACCAATGACCAGGTCGTCATCGACTTCCGCCTGGTCCTGAAGAACAACGGTTTCTGAAGGAGGATGTCATGAAGCGTACACTCGTCACCCTCGGTTTGATGACCCTCGTCGGAGCCGTGAGCGCACGGGCCGGTGAGGTCGTGAAGAACGACAAGTTCGTCCTCAACGCGAACGGTCGCATGCAGTGGCTGGCCGTTGGTCAGAAGCTGGACGACCCGTTCCGCAGCGACAAGCGTCTGTACCTCTTCATGAAGCAGGCGCGCCTGCGCCTCAACGGCAGCTTCCAGGACGCCAAGTTCGACGTGCAGTTGGCCTACGGCGGCGAAGACCTCGTCGCGGCCAGCCCCGGGGTGGGGCTCGGACTCCTCGACTTCAGCTTCGACGTCCCTACCCCCTTCAAGACGCGGGTCAAGGTCGGCCAGTTCCGGGTCCCCTACGGCCGCGAGCGCCTCACCGACTCCGGCAGCTTGAACTTCGGCGACCGGTCCATCCAGAGTCTCGGCTTCTCGTGGAACCGGGACGTGGGCGCCGCGCTCCACACCAGGCGCGGGAGGTTCGTGGGCACCGTCGGCGTGTTCACCGGCGGCGGACGCGACGTGCCGCAGCGCTACCTGCCGGAGAAGCTCGGCTCGCCGATGCTCGTCACCCGCTTCGGCTACGACGACGGCATCGACGAGGACGCCTTCACCGTCCGCTCCCGCACGGCGGGTCCGGACCGTACCCGAGTGGCGGCCTACTTCAACGCCCTCTACCTGAAGGACAGCCTCATCGGACACTCCACCGTCCTCAACGTCCGCTCGACGGACAAGTCGCTCCTCCTCAACAGCAACTGGAACCCGTTCGTCGCGCAGACGCCGTTCGTGCAGGGGCGCGTATGGCAAGCCGGTGGTGACGTGGTGGTGCGCGCCCCGCTGGGCCAGGGGCGCTTTCGATGCGACCCTGCGCTACGCCGTCCTCTATCCCGACGCGCGGATGGCCAACAGCTTCACGCCGACGGGCAGCACCACCGCGCAGCACTCGCCGCTGTTCGTGAACGACAAGCCGATCCGTGAGTACACGCCGTCGCTCACGTATCACTACCGCGCCAACGTCGCGGTGGTGGCGGACATGCCGATCTACACGAACATGCTCGTGTTCAAGGAGAACAAGCTGGGCACGTACGTGGCCACCGAGCATCCCGACCAGGCGACGGTCGTGAAGCCCGGCGCCGGGACCGCCGACCGTGAGCGCGTGGTCGAGGGCCGTCTCATGATCCAGGTCACGTTCTAACCGCATCACCATCGACGTCGGCAAGGGATACGGCAATGACCACCTTCAAGAGGATCCGGAACGCCTGGGCCGCGGCCGCCGCCGCGGCCCTTGCCGTGTCGATGACGAGCCCGGCCGCCGCGGACAGCCGGTCCGTGGCCTCCACGGTCCTGGCGACGCCGAGTGTCTCCGTCACCAGTGCGAGCGGTACGTATCGCATCGAAGGGTCGTTCGAGGTGGAGACCCCCGCTACCATAGTCTGGGCCGTGCTGACCGACTACGACGGGGTGCCGTCGTTCGTGTCTTCGATGCGCTCGAGCACGGCTCAGCGCGAATCCTCGGGCCGTCTCCTGGTCACACAGGAGGCGGTTGGCCGCGCCGGCCCGTTCTCGCGCACCATGCACGTCGTGCTCGACGTGACCGAGCAGGCGCCGGAGCGCATCGCGTTCCGCGACGTGTGCGGCGGCAGCTTCCATTCCTACGCTGGGAGCTGGACGATCGCATCCGAAGGAGCCGGCGTTCGCGTCCGGTACACGCTGGAGGCCCGCCCGCGATCGTCGCCTCCGCTCTTCGCGAAGTCGATCATGAGCTCCAATGCGCGCGATCTGCTCGAGCAGGTACGGCTCGAGATCCTCCGCCGCGCCCGCCCCTAGGTGCGGTGCGGCCCGGCGAGGACCCGGCTGGGCAGGAGGATCACGCTCCTCAGCAGGCCGAAGACGCCGTCGACGGCGATCCCGATCAGCCGGAACGGGAGGAGGAGCAGCCACACCAGGGGATACAACACGAGGGCCAGCAAGGCGAGCGGCCAGCACAGGATGAGGAGGACGAGCCAGAGCAGGAACTTCGTCACGGGCACACCCCCTTCGAACGCTCTGTCCATTGATACGTGCACGGCCCCCCGCGAGTTCCCGCGCGCGGGCCTCCGTACCACAATAGAGCCAAAGGCCTGGTACAGCCAGACCATGGCGGCGGGTCGCCGCGCCTGACATGTCTCGGTCGGAGGTGACGCCATGAATTCTTTCGTCTCGTCCCTGATGGCTGAAGTGAAGGCCAAGAACCCGGCGGAGCCGGAGTTCCACCAGGCGGTCCAGGAGGTGGCGGAGTCGCTGGCCATCGTCCTCGACCGGCACGCCGAGTACCGCCACGCGAAGGTGGTCGAGCGGATCATCGAGCCCGAGCGCGTCATCCTCTTCCGCGTGCCCTGGGTGGACGACCGCGGCCAGGTCCAGATCAACCGTGGCTTCCGCATCGAGATGAACAGCGCGATCGGCCCCTACAAGGGTGGCCTGCGCTTCCACCCTTCCGTCAACCTCGGCATACTCAAGTTCCTCGCCTTCGAGCAGGTGTTCAAGAACTCGCTGACCACCCTCCCGATGGGGGGAGGCAAGGGCGGGAGCGACTTCGACCCCAAGGGGAAGAGCGACAACGAGGTCATGCGGTTCTGCCAATCGTTCATGTCCGAGCTGTTCCGCCACATCGGGCCCGACACCGACGTCCCCGCGGGAGACATCGGCGTGGGCGGCCGGGAGATCGGATACCTCTTCGGCCAGTACAAGAGGCTGCGCAACGAG
>WNFN01195479.1_pt1 | contig 17826 bp, 15 predicted proteins | sample 5400161 | NCBI WGS metagenome assembly WNFN01 (sample SAMN13153353, study PRJNA577476) | soil metagenome | isolation source: 80 cm saprolite on Douglas fir-dominated hillslope | place: USA:California | collected 2013-09-17 | reverse complement strand
CGGAAACACCGGCAGCCCCGGGAAATTCGACTTCGCCATTCCAACCATTTTCGTGTTGGATCGTCCGCAGCGAATACTGACCCAATGGTTCTCAAGCAATCGAATGGTGATGTCGGCATCGGGCAGCAGCTTTACGTAGTCATAGAGTTTGCGTGCCGGAATTGTGCATGCGCCTTCCTTTTTGACTTTAGCACTACACGAGGTCCGCAGGCTCAGGTCGAGGTCCGTCGCCGTCAGCGACAACTTGTCTCCCGCAGCCTCGAAAAGATAGTTGGAGAGGATGGGAATCGTGGTCTTGCGCTCCACCACGCCCTGAGTGGCTGTCAGTTCGCGAAGAAGCTCAGACTTGCTGACCGTAATTTCCATGGTCGTTGATGTTGCGGCTACCGCAGGGGCGACTTCCACCGGCATATTGGGTCTCCCGACTCTACTTCTGTTCTCTTTTTATATCAAATACAAATACAAGAAAACCAGTAGTAACCGTAGGTGCTGCTGAGAAGTGGAAAATCAGTCCAGGTCCCAATGGTTCAGTCGCTTCCACGTCGACTCTTCGTGTGAACAATCACTTCTCGCTGCAGTGGAGGCCATGGCAACCCCCAGACGGTTCCAGGGTTTCCATCTCGTCTCGCACACGATCCACAAACACTCCACAGCATGAAGGCAGGAAGAATGGCCTGCAGAGTGGAAAAACGGGTGGAAGCCGCCATTTATGCGCCCAATTGCTCGGTCAACTTATTGAGCAGCCTGTTTAAATCTTTATCGTCTTTGCGAACACCTTCAATCTTGTCCACTGAATGCAAGACCGTGGTGTGGTGCTTGCCGCCGAACTGGCGTCCAATTTCAGGCAGGGAAGCCTCTGTGAGGTGCTTGGCCAGGTACATCGCAATCTGCCGAGGATAGACGATAGAGCGCGAATTATTTTTCGCCTTAATTTCCACCAGGCGCAGACCGAATTGCTCGGCCACCGCTTTCTGAATGGATTCAATCGTCACCTTGCGCGCCTGCGAATCAATGAAATTCTTCAATACCTGCTGGGTGTAGGGAAGCGTAATTTCCGCCCCAATCAGCGATGAATGCGCCACCAGGCGGATCAGCGCCCCTTCCAGTTCGCGCACATTCGAGCGGATGTTCTGGGCGATAAACAACGCCACATCCGTCGGCAACGTCACCCGCTCCTGCTCCGCCTTTTTTTGCAGGATGGCGACTTTTGTCTCCAGGTCCGGTGGCTGAATGTCGGCGATCAGGCCCCACTCGAACCGGCTGCGCAAGCGATCCTCAAATTCGGCCAACTCCTTTGGCGGGCGGTCGCTGGCGATGACAATCTGCTTCATCGAACGTCCATCGTCCGGAATTTATCCCGGAAGCTGATCATCTTGTCGTAGCGCAACGAGTTGATCATCTCGTTGGTGAACTTCTCGCTCGACACGTAGCAGATTGCCGCCTGTGGAGTCCGCCGCTTGATCTCATGCCCGATCGCCTGCATCAGGTGGGTCTTCCCCATCCCGACGCCTCCATACAGGAACAGGGGGTTGTAGGCTTTCGAAGGGCGCTCCGCCACGGCCTGGCAAGCCGCGTGCGCGAACTGATTCCCGCTGCCGATCACGAACGCGTCGAAGGTATAGCGCGGATTCAGTTGAGCAGCGCTGTCCCAGTCGAATCGCGCCTGGGCTGGATGCAACCCAGGTGCCGGCTGCGGACCAGGGGACGGCGCCGATAGGCCGCCATTGTGGCGGATCGGCGTGTTCGAAGGATCATCCTCGGCGGTAACGAATTTCACATCGTCGTATCCCAGGCCGAGAACATCGACCGCTTCCTGAATCAGATCTGCGTATTTGTCGCCGACATGGCGAAACTCGGCGGTCGGAATGCGCACGAACAGAACTCCATTGCTGGCGTGGCTGTACCGCGTCGGCTTCAACCAGGTGTCGTAGGAGTGCCGGTTGACTTTCTTTTCCAGGGCGTCAAGGATGCGCACCCACGGATTCGGGACGATGGCAGAACTGGTGAGGGACATTGTTTACCAGAATATCGAAAGCGCCGGCGTAAAAGCGTCCGGGAAAAACAAAATCTTGTAAATGAGTTCTTCGTTTACTGCAGAGCAGCTTCTGTTTTGCAGTACGGGTTGTCGTTGAAATTTATTACGAGTCGAACGGCATACTAGCACAAAAAAAACGCCGCGTCGGCACGTTGCCGCAAAATTTTTCCTGGCGGGACGCTTTCCCGAATCGCGATTTTATTGCGCTGTCAAGTGTCGAGAAACTAACTGCCGCGCAAAGTGTGCAACTACGAAATCGCCCGGCGTTCCCGTTTCGCTGGCGCTGTAGTTTTGTAGTCCCCGGGATATACCACCACCGAACGTCTTCCGCCCTCGCCGTCACTCTCGGTGCGCAAATCCTTTTCCTCACGCAGCGCCAAATGCACGATTCGCCGCTCCCGCGACGACATCGGTCCGAACCGGTAAGGCTCGCTTGTCCGGCGGACATGTTCCGCCGCCACCCGAGCGGCCAGCTGCAATTCGTCGATCCGCATCGCCCGGAAATTCCTGCAGTCGAACCATATCTTCTCGTGTTCGTTGCCCTGCAGATGCAGGACCTCCGACGCCAGCAACTCAAACGACCGCAGCAACTCGCCACCCCGATCCAGCAATAGCCCCGAATCCGGCCCCGCAAACTCCACCAGAATTTCCGGATGTTCCCATTCGCGATTCTGCGCGATCGGCGGATCCCCGCAAACTCCACCAGAATTTCCGGATGTTCCCATTCGCGATTCTGCGCGATCGGCGGATCCACGGTGATCCGGTATTTCAGCTTGAACCCGCCGTTCGAAATTACGGCCTGGAGGAATTCCCCAATCTGTTTTGCAGCCACGACCTTATCTGTAATCGGCATAAGTCAGCTCTCAGCCATCAGCTCTCAGCCATCAGTAAAGGCCAAAAGCGTGCAAACGAACAATTTCGTATCAGGGTATCGCCTTGGTGATACCGAAAATCTTCAAAAGCCAGTTGCCCCCTTAGGGGCTGGATTAAACTGATGGCTGAAAGCTGACGGCTATTTTTCTTTTTTTCTGGCCCGCTTCTCCATCATCTCGCGCATCTCGCGCCCCAACGAGGTGCGATTCATCACCGCCTGCTGGACGATCCCGATCAACTGACCCGCGGCCCAGTACAATCCCAATCCCGCCGGCAGATACCAGCTCATGTAGCCCAGCATACCCGGCATCATGAAGTTCATCATCTTCTGCTGCGCCGGGTCCATTCCCGCCTGCGGCGTCATCCGCTGCATGAAAAACATGGTAACGATGATCGCAATCGGGAGAATGTGCCACGGATCGGCCGCCGAAAGATCGTGGATCCATAGCCATGGCGCATGCCGCAGATCCATCGCGACGTTGAGCATGCGGTAGTACGCAAACAAGAACGGCATCTGGATCACAAGCGGCAAACATCCGCCCGCAGGATTCACGCCTTCTCTCTTATAGAGCGCCGAAATCTCTTCGTTCATTTCGGCCTTCTTCGGATCTCGCAAGCTATATTTCTTGTACTTTTCCTGGATCGACTTGATCTGCGGCGCCACGCGTTGCATCTTCAGCATCGACTTCATCTGAGACAACCGCAGCGGCAGGAGGGCCAGGTTGATGACCAGCGTCTGTAACAGAATCGCCCAGCCCCAGTTCGGGACGATGTGGCTGTACATCCATTTCAACCATAGAAACAGAGGCCGCGCGATGATTCCCAGCCAGCCGAAATCGATGATCGCGCGCAAATCTGGTTCCGCGCCTGTGATACCCGGCACGGCCACCGATTCCAGGTCCGACAGCGCCTTGGGACCGACATACAGGCGCTCCTCTGTCGAGCCTTTCATGCTGCCGACTGCTGCGCCCAGAACGTCCACCTTATCCATCTGCTTGTTGTTCGCATCAGACGTGTTATGGGGAATCTCAATGGTGTTGTGCAGTGTCACCATCGCCGCGTTCTGCGGATCCCGCGGCAAAAAAACGGCCGCGAAATATTGGTCTGACACTCCCGCCCAGTGGAATGGTCCTGGCAGCGTCCCGCCCCCGCTGATCTTCTTGATCGCCAGGCGCTCGACCTTGCTGTCAAATTGATAGACGATCTGGGCGGTCGCGTACTGGGGTCCGGTCGTATCGCCGCCGAACCCGGCCGGCCACATAGGGAACGCCGTGACCTGCGCGCCTTTCACCGTGACCGAAGTTCGTACTCCGACCACATAGCTGTCACGATCAAATTTGTAGGTCTTCTGTACCGCCGCGTCGCTATCGTCGTAGGCAAATGTGATCTCCGCCGGAGTCCCTGCGGGTGCCCCATCCTTCCGCGCACTTTGCGGAAGGGTGGATGCCACATACAGCGCCGTGTTCAGCTTGTTTCGCAGCGTCTCGTCATATGTCCACAACTCCAGCGGATACCCAAATTTCTCCGCCGCCACCGCATTCACCAGTTCCAGCGGACCGCCTTTGTCGTCGGTGTACTTTTTCAGTATCCAAGACTTAACCCGGCCGCCACGATTGGTAAACACGATCTTCAAGACGTCATTTTCGATCACCGTCTCCGATTCGCTCGTCGCCTGCTGGGGAACAGATGCCGGTGCATTCGCGCCATTCGCCGTTGAAGCTTGTGTGGATTGGGTGGGGCTCTGCGCAGGGACCGCCGCTCCCGGCTGTCCAGACGAGCGCGTCTCGGCGGCGTTCTCCGGCTTCGCCGGAGTCTGAGGCCCGTACTTCTTCAAAAGCGGCTGGAACAGCATGATGACCAGGAACGTCAGCGCAAACACCACCAACAGCTTGCGGTCCATCCCGGGTTCTTGTTGCGGATTATTAAATTCAGCCAAATCAGTTAACTCGTCATTTCTCGCGTTTTGTGCGAATAAGAGGAATTCTCCACAGCAGCCTTTACCACCAGATCCAGCCCGCCCGGGGCCAGCGGATGACACCGCAAAACCCGCCAAGCCGCGATCGCCCCGCCGCGCAACGCGCCATACCGTTCTACCGCTTCCATCGCATATTCCGAACACGTCGGCACGTACCGGCACGCCGGCGGAAACGCGGGCGAAACCCACCGTTTATAAAGTCGCAGCAGCGCGAGCGCGAGAAACTTCATCTCTATTTCTCTCTCTCCATCAGCTTTTTCGCGATTACGTCCAGGGCCCGGCCCACTTCTTCGAGCACCACCGAAAATTCCAGCGTCAGCACCGACTTCTTTGGATTGATTACCACATCAACCCCCTTAAGCACCGAACGCCGCAGCCGCACTGCTTCGCGCAGGCGCCGCTTGATCCGGTTCCGCACCACCGCGCCGCCGAGCACCTTGCCCACCGTGAACCCGACGCGCGCGCTTTTCTCCGGTGCACTGCCCTGCGTCGAAGAAGGGCCTTCCGCCTGCGGCAAATAGAACACGGTCATGTGCGAGGAGAAGTGCCGCCGCCCCTGCTTGTACACGCGATCGAAGTCAGCGTGTTTCAGCAGCCGCCCCGCGTGCGGGAAGCTGCCGCCCGCCTTTGCTGCGGGCTCCTCTCCACTCCGCTTCGGAGCGTCGGCGCTCACTAGCTCACAATCCTGCACAATAATTATGAATAACGACGGCCTTTGTTGCCCGTTGTGGGGAAACTAATCGCGGAAACCCGGCGCCACTGAAACACGCTTGCGACCCTTCGCCCGGCGGCGAGACAGCACAGCAGCTCCGCTCTTGGTCTTCATGCGAGTCCGGAACCCGTGCTTCTTCGAGCGCTTGCGCTTGTTAGGTTGAAATGTACGTTTCGGCATCGAAAAGTCCTGCTCCTGATCGAATCAGATGGCTTGAGGCAAACCGTAAGTATAAATGACGTTGACTGTCCCCGGCAAACCCGCGTACTCGCTACAATGGCCCTGACCCACTAACTCCTGTTTACCGCGAGCCATGAACCTCGATGACACAATCGTCGCTATCGCCAGTCCGCCCGGTCGCGGCGGCATAGGCGTTGTCCGCCTGGCTGGCCCTGAAGCGCGCAAGATAGTTGCACCCATGCTCCGCCTAAGCCGGGAACTGGAGCCCAACCGGTCCCTGCGCTGCGATCTAATAGAGTCGTGTGGCGCGGGCGCCCCCGCTCGCGAAACTGCCGAGCTCACCACAACTCCGGTCCGCATCGACGAGGTCGTAGTCACCTACTTTGGCAAGCCCCACTCCTACACCACCGATGACATCGTCGAAATCTCCGCTCACGGCTCGCCCGTCGTCCTCCGCCGCATCGTCGAACTCTCTCTAGCCGGCGGCGCTCGCCTGGCCCAGCCCGGAGAATTCACAATGCGCGCTTTTCTCAACGGACGCCTCGATCTGACCCAGGCAGAAGCTGTCCGCGACCTGATCGACTCGCAAACCCTGTTTCAGGCCAAGGTCGCCGCCCAGCAACTCGAAGGCGCTCTCTCCAATCGCCTCAAGCCCATAAAGCAGAAATTAATCGATCTCGTCGCCTTGCTCGAGGCGGGCATTGATTTCGCCGAGGACGATATCTCCGTTGCACCCGACGCGACCATTCTGGACCGCATCGCGCAAGTCAAAGCCCCACTCACTCAACTGGCCGCCACCTTTACTTACGGTAAGATCGTCCATCAAGGCATGACGCTCGCCATTGTGGGTCGTCCCAACGTAGGCAAATCAAGCCTCTTCAATCGCCTGGTCGAAAGCGAACGCGCCATTGTTACCGCGCAGCCCGGCACCACTCGCGATCTGGTCAGCGAAACCGTGGCGATCGGTGGAATTCCTGTCGAACTCGTGGACACGGCCGGCATCCGCCGCGCCCTTGATGAAGCCGAAAGCATCGGCATCAAAAAGTCGATGGAGGCGCTGGCCGATGCCGACTTAGTCCTCGTTGTCCTGGACACAACCCAGCCCTTGTCTGCCGAAGACCACGACTTACTAACCCAGGTAGAAGGTCGCCCAGCGATCATAGTAGAAAACAAATCCGACCTGCCGGGCACATGTGGAGATGAGACCTGTGGGGACGGGCGCAACTTTTCGGTAAAGCCCCACTCTCCGCAGCGTATCCCCACCTCCGCCCTGACGGGCGAAGGCATTCCGGCCCTCCGAGATGCCATCTTGAATCACGTAGCTGGAGATTTCACAACAACGCAGGAATCCGGCTTCCTGACCAGCGTACGCCACCAGAAACTGGTCAACGACGCGCTAGCTTCGCTCGATGCTGCGACCCATGCCGTAGCCGCTCGCGTTCCGCACGAGATGCTCCTCCTTGATCTCTACGGAGCCCTGCGCCCTCTCGACGAAATCACCGGCGCCACCACCAGCGACGACATCCTAAACCTGATCTTCGGCACCTTCTGCATCGGAAAGTAAGTAACGTCTCCGGTAAACGTGCGATGATGCTTCGAGTTCGAAAGGAGTCGTTTCCCCATGGCTGACGGAGCGCACCAGATTTTTTCCAACTATAAACGGCGAGATCCGCTCTTCCATTTTTTCATCCTGCCCGTATTCGCCGTTACTCTTGTCGCGACCGTCTACCATCTGGTTCGAAGACCGGGACTGCATTCTGTGTGGTTGGTCGTCGTCATCGTCGCGGTGATTGTCGCCATCTTCAAACTCCGGCTTTATCCCCTCAAAGTGCAGGACCGCGTCATCCGGCTGGAAGAAAGATTGCGCCTCGCGAGTCTAGTTGACGCTTCCATTCATCCCCGCATCGCGGAATTTACGGAACCGCAATTGGTCGCGCTGCGCTTCGCGTCCGACGCGGAACTCCCCGCATTGGCGGCCCGCGTCCTGAACGAAAAGCTATCCGCCGCCGAGATCAGGAAAGCAGTCCAGCACTGGCGGCCGGACTATTGGAGAGTATGAACGTCACACCCGCCCGCTAAGCAATGGTCAGCGAATTGATTTTGCATTTACCGGTAATCACGTCTCATTCTCGCGGCGTTGAAAGTCGCCACAGCGGCAGTCGTTTCCGGGTACACAGAAGCAACGCAATTATTTCCCCGCGAGGTCGGCGATGAAAGCTGCAGCCGTGTTCGTATTACGGGTCGTTGTCCTTACCCTGGTTCTGATCACTGTTTTCATGATTGCCATTAACGTGGCTGGCATGGCACAGGCGCCGTTACCTTCAGCCCAGGCGGCGTCCACTCCAGAGGCTCAGGCGCAGCAGGCCGCTTCATTGCTCAAACCGCTCCTGGCCTATACGTTCCTGGTTTCGCTGGTGACTGCCTGGATCATCCAGCGCTCGCGCTGGCGCGGATTGAACTTGATTGCGGCGCTGGTCATCACCTTCTACGGCCTGATGACCTTTCTCAGCCAGATCGAAACTATCGCTTACTTGCGCGCGAAAATGCCGCCCGGGCTGATTAAGAACCTCTTTGTGATGGGAGCGGTAGTCGCGGTTCTGTTTGTTCCGCTGGCAGTGCTGATCATGGGGAAAATACGCGGGCCCGAGCAGCCTCACGCGGAGCGCGTTCTTACCCTGAAGACCCACGCGGCCCGTTTTGGCCTTCTCGCCATCGTGTACGTGGTGCTCTATTACCTGTTCGGATATTACGTGGCGTGGCAGAATCCCGAACTGCGCCTGTACTACTCCGGCACAACGGAGCTAAAGAGCCTCTACCAGGTAATGCGCTTTAACGTGACGGGAACGCCGTGGATGCTGCCGTTTCAGTTTGGACGGGGACTCCTATGGGCGCTATTTGCGTATCCCGTGGTCAGAATGTTGAACACCAGGAGAATTGAAACCGCGAGCATCATCGCGGCGCTATTCGGAGTATGGAGCTTCGCACTGCTCATGCCCAACCCGCTGATGCCCGCTTCTGTAGCGCACAGCCACTTCTGGGAGACGCTGTGGTGCGACCTTCTCTTGGGCGCAATCGTGGGATGGGTGCTGGCTGCAGATCCGGAGCCTGCGGCGCGGGGGCAAGCGCAGGCCATGTCGGCGGACGGCAGTTAAGACGGCGGGCGCCCGCCAGATGGTCGAGAAACTAAGCGGCGGTGGGTGTAATCCCCAGATCGTGACTATAGTCTCAGCGACGCTTGTTTTGCTTCAGCGGTGTCTATGATATTGAGAGGTTCGGAGACCTGACGGCGCTGCATTCAACATCGGCGAAAATGCGACGTTTAGCTATTCCTGTGCTTGGTTTAGTTGCGCTTGGGGGCGGTTCTGCGTGGTTCATCAACAAGTACTTTGGTATAGAGGCACAGGTTCTAGCGGCGCGGCTGTGGCAACCGCCCACCGCCCAACAGATCGAGGCACGTCAGTTACACGAGATCGCTGGTTGGATCAGCCTGGACTGCGGACGTGTCCGCTACCGTGAAGACGCAGACCGCGCTATCTCTTGCGCACAGGGTGCGCTGCGGACAAGGCGACCCTTCTACGTTGCGTTCGATTATGTCGGTCTTGATTCACACGGGACTAGTGGACTGGCCGCGAACTCAGAAGGGGACCTGTATGAGGTTCGTACTGATGAACTGGGGCGTGGGTGGGGAGGCTACGTTGCCACCACCGGCGTCGTGAGAACGGTGACTGTCATGCGCTGTCAGAAGGCCCCAATCGAACAGACTTCCTACCCTGCTAATAGGAACCTGACATGCCGCACCAACTCGAACGCTGAGTAGTTGGCATTAATATCCCCATTTCACCAACAATCACGCGGGCCCTCTCAAGATATTTGCTTTTCATTCGCCCCATGGCATACTGCGACAGCGGGGGCCGCCGTCCCCTACGTGGGACGTGGAACTGTAGGGAGCTGACCCGGCCGAAAATAATTTATTTTCGACCCGGTTTTCCTGCTGTGCTCCTCATACGTCCACAGGCGGAAAAAGTTTACGATGCAACGCACTCACTTAAACATCGTGGCCACTCTGGAAACCACCATCGGCCGTTTGCCGGCGAACATCGAAGCCGAGCGCTCCATCCTGGGCGCCGTCCTGCTCGACAATCACGCCTTCAACGACGCCGCCGAGCATCTGAAGCCCGAAGACTTTTCCATCGACTCGCACCGCCGCATCTATTCGCGCATGATGGATCTGGCCGAATCGTCGCGGCCCATTGACATCATCACGCTGGTCGAAGAGCTGGAGCAGAAGAAGGATCTGCAAGCCGTCGGCGATGTCGGCTACATCTCCGGACTGCTCGACGGCGTGCCCGACCGCCCTTCCATTGAGCACTACGTCAGAATCGTCCGCGACAAAGCTATCCTGCGCGGGCTGATCAACGTGGCCAATGCCGCCATCGCCAAAGCCAGCGAGCAGGCCGATCCCGCCGACGAGATCCTGAATGACGCCGAAGCTGCCGTTTTTCAGCTTTCCGAGAAGCGTATTGGCAAGGGCTTCCAGGGAATCAAGGAGATCGTTCGCAACTCCTTTGGCTCGGTCGACGCCCTGCTGCAACGCGGCCAGCGCATCACTGGCCTCGCCACCCACTACACCGATCTTGACGAGAAAACCAGCGGCTTCCAGAAATCCGACCTCGTCATTCTCGCGGCGCGCCCTTCCATGGGCAAGACCGCTTTCGCCATGAACATCGCCGAGAACGCCGCCATTGACGATGGCAAGGTGGTCGGCATCTTCTCCCTCGAAATGTCGAGTGAGGCCTTGCTGCAACGCCTGCTCTGTTCTCGCGCGATTGTTGACGCGCACAAGATGCGCACCGGTTCGCTCTGGGCTGATGACATGAAGAAAGTTGTCCGCGCCATGGAGGAACTCTCGAATGCCCTCCTGTTCATCGACGACTCGCCCGGCATTTCCCTGAGCGAAATGCGCGCCAAAGCCCGCCGCCTCAAACAATCGCAAGGGCGCCTTGACCTGCTGGTCGTCGACTACCTGCAACTCATGTCCGGTGGCAGCAAGCGCTTCGAAAACCGCACCCAGGAAGTCTCTTCAATCTCACGCGGGTTGAAAGCCATTGCCAAGGAACTCCAGGTCCCTGTCCTCGCGTTGTCGCAGCTCAGCCGCGCTCCCGAAAGCCGGGGAGGCGACCACCGGCCGCAGCTCTCCGATCTGCGCGAATCCGGGTCGATTGAGCAAGACGCCGACGTTGTTATGTTTATCTTTCGCGAGGAGATCTACAAGCAGGATGACCCAGACCTCAAAGGCCGTGCCGAAATCATCATCGCCAAGCAGCGCAACGGTCCGATCGGCAAGTTCAATCTAGCCTTTTTGCACAATTCCACCCGCTTCGCCAATATGCTTGAGGGCAACAACGAACCCGGCGAGTAGTGATCGCGCGTAAGGATGGCAGCCCTCGCACGCCGGTAGAGACGGGGCTTGCCCGTCTCCGCGGACATCCCTCAGTCGCCGACCCCCCCGCGTTAGAGTCTGCGGAGCCCAGTCCCCACCAGACACCGCTACCCTGTGGAAAAATTTGTGGATGCAAAGGACACGGCCCGGAATTCGTCAACACCGACCGGTTGGTGGGTTTATTTCAGAGACGTTCCAAAGCTCCTAAAGCTATGTTTCTAAGTTGGTTAACTCTCGAGTGGCAAGGACGACGTGGAACCGCTTGCGAATCAGTACTTTCGTCACAAAATATGAGATTTGCACATTATCCGAAAGGCTGTAACCCGCATCGCTAGCGGCTGGCGCTTGCCGGGAGGGGATGCGAAGGCTGCAAAAATACGGAAAAGCATGGCGTTTTTCACCCCTGCGGATCCTTATTTAGCAACCGTGAAACCGCCTAGCCGCTGCCCTCGCCCACCTTCAGCACCGCCAGGAAGGCCTCCTGTGGAATATCCACCCGCCCGATCCGCTTCATCCGCTTCTTGCCTTCCTTCTGTTTTTCCAGCAACTTGCGCTTGCGCGAGATGTCGCCGCCGTAGCACTTGGCGATCACGTTCTTGCGGATCGCCGGCACCGTCTCGCGGGCAATGATCTTCGCCCCAATCGCCGCCTGGATTGCGACCTCAAACATCTGCCGCGGGATCAGCTCTTTCATCTTCGCCGCCAACGCCCGCCCGCGGTCGTAAGCAAAGTCGCGATGGATGATGGTCGACAACGCATCCACCGGCTCGCCCGCCACCATGATGTCGAGCTTCGCCATCGGCGATACCCAGTTGCCCGACAGATGGTAATCGAGCGAAGCGTATCCCCGCGACACCGACTTCAGCCGGTCGTAAAAGTCGAGCACGATTTCATTCAGCGGCAGCTCGTACTGCAGCATCACACGCGAAGAGCTGACATATTCAAAGCTCTTTTGCTTCCCGCGCTTTTCCTCGACCAGCTTCAGAATGCCGCCCACATACTCTTCGTTAGTCAGAATCACCGCGAGAATCACGGGCTCTTCCACCTTGGCGATCTCACTGACATCGGGCCAGCGCGAAGGATTATCCACCTCGATCACCTGGCCGTCCGTCTTGGTGATCTGGTAGCGTACACCCGGCGCCGTTGTGATCAGGTCGAGATTGTATTCGCGCTCCAGCCGCTCCTGGATGATCTCCATATGCAGCAGGCCCAGAAAGCCGCACCGGAAGCCGAATCCGAGTGCCACCGAACTTTCCGGCTCGAAGAAAAATGACGAATCGTTCAGCTTCAATTTTTCCAGCGCCTCGCGAAGCTGAGTATGTTCATGTGCGTCGACTGTGTACAGGCCGGCAAAAACCATCGGCTTAATTTCTTCAAATCCAGGAAGCGGCTCAATCGCCGGCCGGTCATCATCCGTGATCGTGTCGCCGATCTTCGTATCCGCGACGTTCTTGATATTCGCGATGATGAATCCGACTTCGCCTGCGACCAGTTCCTCGACCTCTACCGGCTTCGGCGTGAGCGTGCCGAGCGTTTCCACCTGAAAAACCCGTCCATTCGACCACAGCCTAATCTTCTGCCCCTTGCGCAACCGGCCCTCGAACACACGAGCCAAAACCACAACCCCTCGATAAGGATCGAACCACGAATCAAAGAGCAGCGCCTGAAGATGCCGCTCGGGCGCCCCCTTCGGCGGCGGAACTCGCTTCACAATCGCTTCGAGAACATCCGGCACGCCCTGCCCGGTTTTCGCGCTGATCAGCAACGCATCGGACGCATCCAGCCCCACCGCGCTCTCAATCATCTCCCGGGTGCGCGCCACATCGGCGCTCTGCAAGTCGATCTTGTTGATTACCGGAATAATTTCGAGGCCGTGATTGATCGCCAGGTAAGAGTTCGCCAGCGTCTGCGCTTCGACGCCCTGCGATGCGTCCACCACGAGGAGGGCGCCTTCGCAGGCGGCCAGCGATCGTGACACCTCGTAAGAAAAGTCCACATGCCCCGGGGTATCGATCAGATTAAGCTGATAAATCTGTCCATCCTGCGCCGGGTACAGCATGCGGACAGCATGAGCCTTGATCGTGATACCGCGCTCCCGCTCCAGGTCCATCGAATCCAGAACCTGCGCCTGCATTTCGCGCATCGCCAGCGACCCGGTCAGCTCCAGCAGCCGGTCGGCCAGCGTGGATTTCCCGTGATCAATGTGCGCAATAATCGCGAAGTTGCGAATGCGAGAGGCTTCCATGGAGGTAAGTCGATTCTACAGGAGGGGTAAGTGTGGCGCGGGCGCCCCCGCCCGCGAAACTGTCGGCCAACGCTGACTGAGTCAGGGGGAGACCGAGCTAGAGGATAAAGTGCGGGGCTACGATGCTGATGAATTCGCGCGACGTGATTACCTTGGTGTTCTTCCAGAACTTTGGAAAATGCCGCTGGTTGCCGGTTATCAAATAGTCGACGCGGGCCGCGTCCGCGCATTCCAGGAACTTGTTGTCGTCGGGATCCTTCGCAACCTGGAGCGCACGCGCGGGGTTAACGAGCTGCGCATGGTTCTTTATGAGCTGTAGCAGTTGCTGCCGAAGGCCTTTGCGGATTTTGAATTCCGGGCGCGCGAGGACTTCCCCGTATTCCGCGAGAATGGCTTTGGTGACGTACAGCCTGGCGGGTCTGGTCATCGCAAGCACGAGCACGGCGCGCTGGAGCCCGTCCGGTTTCAGAGCCGCCGAGACGAGGATATTTGTGTCAATGACGAGGCGGAGCGGGATCATGGGCGGATCGCTGATCAGTGACGCTTGGGTTTTTGCGCGCGGTTGGCCTTGCGGGCGGACTGGATGACCTGATCAATCTGGCGCGAGCTGAGCCTGTTCGTGGCCTTGCGCCGCGACTCGTCTCCGATCAACTTGAGCACTTCCGGCTCGGGGGCGGCAAGTCGCACATAATCCCGGATGCTCAGCAGCACCGCCTTCGGAGTGCCGCGTTTTTCGATGACAAGCGACCGGCGTTCATCCTCTACCCGGCGTAGAAGCTTGCCGAAATTGGCGCGGGCGTGCAGTGCGGAGACGACGATACTGTCATTCTTGTCGGTTCTCAGCATGGCGAACTCTCCAGTTCAATAATTCGAACTGTACAGTTCAATAGCCAATTAAGTCAGGCCGAGATGCCGGGTGGCGCCACGCAGAGCGCGCGCAGTGCGAGCGGCGCCACACGATCACCCACGCCGAGGCGAAGCTCGGCCGGACCGTCCTCCTAGTTCAAATCATTGGGATAGCACGGCCACTTGCCGGGTCAGTAGTCATAAACATGCTCGACCACCACCCTCTCCGAGTGCGAGGCGTTCAGGGCTTGATCGAACGACGGCACGCCGCACGTGAGCACGATTCGCTGCCAGCCTGGATGCGTCAAGACAGGCATGGAGAAAAGTTGCCGTCCAAGCGAACCTTCGTAGCGCCATGCTTGCGGGGCCAGCACTGAGAGAGTGATCCGGGAATTTCCCGCGATCTCAACGAAGCGGACTCCATGTTGTGCCACGATGGAGGCAACGCTCGTGAACTCCTGGTAGCGCGGGAAGGCCACGATGTAGGCGTGCGGGCCCACACGCTTCACAAGCTTCAATTGGGGAATCTGGGATGGCAGCGTTTCGTCCAGATTTTCAACCCAGGCATACGTATTATCAGGCTCGCGGCCGTAGGTTGCGTGCGTCCCCTTCTCGATGAACCAGCAATAGAAAGCCTCCGCTGCATAGTCGATGGTGAGGAAGACTCTTCGCTCCCACTTGCGAATCGGATGCGGCCCCCACGCGGAGTTCTCAGCCCAAAGCCCCTTTACGTGCCGCGCAAAGTGGAACTCGTAAAACGGCCGCACATGCACGAAGTCGGCATACTCGCGCGCCACTTTGTACGCATACTGATCTTCGCCCGTGAACTGGTGGCCGCTGGTCCACTCAGTCAACCGGCCAACCGTGTTCTCGTACCCACCTTTCAGGATGTATTCCGCCGAAAAGCTTGTACCGATCACTGCCAGCATGATCTGCTCGCCGGCATTGAACCCATATTTCCCGCGCGTGAGGCGTGAAATGCAACAATAGCTATTCCAGTATTGGCGCACCGCGCCAAAATACGGGAATCCGCTGGGCAACTGATGCTCTTGAAAGTCCGCTTTCTCCTGGTAGCTCCAGACGATGTACCACTCCGGATAACTCAGATAGGCATCATCCTCGGGACGCGCGTAGTCCTTAATGCCGGCGACTGCGGCGTGTCTTTGCTCCGGTTGCGGCACGGGCGCTGGAATTTGCCCCTGCAGATCGCAGCGCCAGCCAGACACCACTTCGACGGTGATTAAGAGCAGCAACAATCCGAGGCAGACAAGTGCGACCCTGATCAGGCGGTGAAGCCGTCGCTTCAAGCGGTGGATGCTCCAGCCTTCGGCTTGTCCACCCGAAGCGCAATCCAATAAGCGGCGATGAAAATGAGAATGTGCGGCAGGTTTATCAGAAAGTTCTTCGCCAAGGGGAGCGCGTTCAGATGTCCGAAGAAATAAGTGAAGACGTCAATCGTGTACCAGACCCCCAGCAGCCAGAAATAATACCGCGCCATCCGGGCGGAAGTCAGCGCACCGATCAACGCCAACGAACCAGCCCCCAGATGGCCCAGGTCAACCAGTCTGGTCATATGGAACAACCCAAACATCAGACCGTTCTGATCCATGATGCCGGGCACGTAGTCCAGCGAATAAACGCCAAGAAACAAAGCGGCGAATCCGAATGCGCACTTCTGGATCGTGCTGAATTGTTTGGCCATAGGGGTTCCCGCTGGTACTATTCATCAGCCTTGCCTGGGTTGCAAGTTATTTCTTCGGCTCGAGCCGATAGGGTCTCGCAGGGAGGGAGCATTGAAACGCGCCCGACGTCTTCTGTTGCCGGTGGTTCTCGTCGCCGCATCGATCCTAGTCGTTGGTGCGAAGAAAATCTTCGATTACGCCGCGGCTCCCGATAAAGAGAAAGAAAGCGACTTCGTCTTTCCCCATAGCGCTGACCTGGAGAAACCTACCGTTCTCCTCGCCGAGCCGCAGACACCGCCATTCACCTTCGAGCATCGCGGAGGCTTCGTCAACGATGCCAGCCACCTGAACAAGACAGCGGTTTACGGCGTGGTGCGCATCACCAGCGAAGACGATATCCGCAACGCCCTGCAGTTCGCGCGCGATCACAAACTGAAGGTTACTTGTGCCGGCCAGCAGCACAGCATGGGCGGACAGACCTTCACCCGTGACGGCCTCGTCCTCGACCTCCGCGACTTCAACCGCATCCGTCTCGACAAGGAACATAAGACTGTCAATCTGCAATCCGGGGTACGTTGGTGGCAACTGCAGCAGCTTCTTGACGCCGAAGGACTTTCAGTCAAGTCCATGCAGTCCATCAACATTTTCAGCGTCGGTGGCACCCTTAGTATCAACGCCCATGGCATCGATCCCACGCCCGGCCCCATCGCTCCCACCGTTCGTTCCATGCGCGTGATGCTCAGCGACGGCAGCATTGTGCAAGGCAGCCCGATGGAAAACACTGAACTGTTTCGCCACGTGCTCGGCGGCTATGGCTTGTTCGGAGTGATTCTCGATGTAGATCTCGACATTGTTGATAACGAGATGTACAGCCGGAAAACGCTTTACATGAATTTCTCCGCAGTCGTTCCTGCGCGAGACGGCGGTGCACGCCTACGTCAAAGCGCCATTTGACGGCGCCCTCCCGGCGCTCAAGCCTGCCACCCACAACACGCTCGACCGCTTGATCATTAACTTCTCCAAGACCGGCGACCTGGGCCGCTGGACCAGGTGGACGCTCGAGAAATATGCCGAGCCTCGCCTTCACGACTGCGTCTCACGGAATCAGGCCATGAGCCAGAAGGAAGTGTGCCTGGTGTCGCGCAACGAGGAAATGTACGACGACATGGCGTATCTGAAGAACCGCTTGCCTGACACCGATATCCTGCAGGAATACTTCATTCCCTACGATCGCATGCCGGAATTTGTGGATGGACTGCGCGACATAGTGCGCCGGGACCAGGCCAATCTGCTCAACGTCACCATTCGCACTGTACACAAAGACGACATCACCGCATTGCCCTACGCCAAAGAGAATATGTTCGGATTCGTGCTCTATTTCAACGTGAAGTTCAATGACCGAGACAACGAGATCCTGCAGAAAACGACAAGCGATTTGATCGACGTTGCACAAGGCGCCGGGGGCACATTCTATTTGCCCTATCAGCTCTTCTATTCGAGGGACCAATTGCAGAAATGCTATCCGGAAATCGACGAATTCTTCGCAGCGAAGAAAAAATACGACCCCATCGGCCTCTTCTCGAACAAGTTCTACGAAAAGTACGGGATGTAAAGTTGCGACGCGGCGAGGTTCGCGTGTGAAACGTGGTGCAAAACAAAAGGGGCGCGATCGCTCGCGCCCCACTTAGGCAATCTGACCTCTGCCCTCTAACCTAGTCCCGAACCCCATCCATAAACGCCCGCAGCTTTCGCGACCGCGATGGATGCCGCAGCTTCCTCAGCGCCTTCGCCTCAATTTGCCGGATGCGTTCGCGCGTGACTGCGAACGATTGTCCGAC
>WNFN01247338.1_pt1 | contig 17830 bp, 17 predicted proteins | sample 5400161 | NCBI WGS metagenome assembly WNFN01 (sample SAMN13153353, study PRJNA577476) | soil metagenome | isolation source: 80 cm saprolite on Douglas fir-dominated hillslope | place: USA:California | collected 2013-09-17 | reverse complement strand
GCTATCGTCCGCGGTACGTGAAGCGGAAGGAGCCTTTCTGTGAGCAATTGGGTGAACTGGCTGCTGGTGATCGTCGGCATCCTCTTCGTGATCGTAGAGTTGGCGCTCGGCGCGCTGACGGGTTTTGACCTCGCGCTCGTTGGCGCGGCGCTCACCGTGGGCGGAGGGATTGGCCTGCTGGCCGGCTCGGCAAACATCGGGATGCTCTCGGCGGCTGGGGCAGCGATACTTTATTTTGCTTTGTTTCGCGGTTGGCTGAAATCCAAGCTGACCGTGCGCGACCAGGCGTCCAACGTGGACGCGGTACTCGGCAAAACCGGTGTGGTCACCAAGCGCATTGTTCCGCATGACTGCGGCCTCGTTAAGGTTGGCGCGGAAGAATGGCGCGCGGAACTCGCGCATGGCGATGAAGCGGCCCGCGAAGTTGGCGCAACCATTACCGTAAGCTCCGTCGAAGGCGTGACTCTCAAGGTGAGGTGAATTCTCATGGATGCAGGAATTTTTTTCGGTTTTCTTCTCGCGGTCATCATGCCGTTCGTCGATGACATCGTGCGCGTGGATATGCGCGAGCAAGTCATCACCGTGCCGCCGCAAAAACTCATCACCAAGGACAACGTCACTGTCGAAGTCGACGCCGTCGTGTACTACAAGGTGATCGATCCCGTGAAATCGCAATATGAAGTACAAGATTTTGGGTATGCGTGCACGACATTGGCGCAGACCAATCTGCGCAACTTGATCGGCGACCGCACGCTCGACGAAACCCTCGTCGCCCGCGACATGATCAACAACAACCTGCGGCATGTACTCGACGAAGCCACCAACGGCTGGGGCGTCAAAGTGACGCGCGTCGAGGTGCAAAAGATCGAGCCGCCGCGGGACATCACCGATGCCATGTCCCGGCAGATGAAAGCGGAACGCGAAAAGCGCGCCGCGGTGCTGGAAGCGGAAGGAATCAAGCAGAGCCAGATTCTTCAAGCCGAGGGCAAGAAGCAATCTGAAATCTTAAAAGCCGAAGGCGACGCGCAGGCTCGCGTGACCCGCGCCAACGCCGAGGCCGAAGCCATCAAGCTCGTCTCCACCGCCGCCGAAACGTATTTCAAAGACCGCGCCGAAACCATGCGCCGCCTCGAAGTCTTGAACAATACTCTCGCTCAAAATACGAAATACATCGTGCCTGCCAACTCCAGCCTGGTGAACGTCCTGGGCCTCGACAGCGCCGTGCATGCTCTGCCCAAGGGCCCATCTGATGCGCCCGCGCCGCCACCTGCCAGTCCCACTGGTCGCTCGATTTGATTGTTGCGAGGACGCGTTCATGAGGAAGAAGATTCTTGCCTGGACACTCTTTCTCGCTTCCATGCTTTTCCTCAGCCTTGCCGTCTTTCCGTTCTTGTAGTGCGCGAGCGATGGAGAAATCGCGACGGGACCCTTGGAAAGGCTGCTCCGGCTGGCTCAGATGTTGGCGACCATTTTCTGCAACGTTGCCGCCGCTGGTATCGCGGCGAAGGATAACCCTTGGCACTTTTTGAGTTATTTGGATGGCTCAAGTATTTTCGCGAGCAGAGACGCCGTGAGAATTTGAGCCAGGCAGAACTCCTCAAAAAGGAGGTGATCATGCTTGGTTCTGCGGTACTCGTAATTGCGATTCTCATCGGCTTGGGATTCGTTCTCATCTGGATTCACGAACATAACTATGTGACGCCCATTCCGCGCCATTCCCGGAAAACGTCAGACCCCCTATGCGGACCGCGCGTATGCTAAAATATAAGCTCCCGCAATTCCACAGGGGGCTGGCACCACATGAAATTTGGAGTCGTCGTTTTCCCCGGGTCCAATTGCGACCACGACGCGTTTTAATCCTGCCCGGTGGATTTTCCTACGGCGATTATTTGCGCACCGGCGCCATCGCGCGCTTTTCCCCTGTCATGAAATCTATCGAGAAATTCGCCAAGAGCGGCGGCATGGTCCTGGGAATTTGCAACGGCTTCCAGATTCTCTGCGAAGCGGGCCTGCTCCCCGGCGCGATGATGCGCAACAGCGGCCTGCGCTTCATCTGCCGCCACGTCCACATCCGCGTCGAACAAACGGACACGCCGTTCACCAACGCCGCGCAAAAGGGACAGATCCTCAAGATTCCCATCGCGCACTCCGACGGCAATTACAATTGCGACGAAGCTACCGTGGCCGAACTCGAAAAGAATCGTCAGGTTATATTCCGCTACACTACGCCCGACGGTTCTGATGACAACGCCGGCAATCCCAACGGCGCGGTTCACAATATCGCCGGAGTCTGCAACCGCGAACGCAACGTTGCCGGTCTGATGCCCCATCCCGAGCGCGCCGTGGAATTCGCTCTCGGCTCCTCCGATGGCTTGGTCATTCTCCATGGTCGAAGCGCTCGTCGGCGCCGCAAAGGCCACCGCTTGATGGCTACCGCAGCCACTGAGATCAAAGTCACTCCAGAGATTGCCGCTGAACACGGGGTCACTCGCGACGAATACGCGCGCATTCAGCAAATTCTCGGCCGCGATCCGAACATCACCGAACTCGGTATTTTCAGCGTGATGTGGAGCGAGCACTGCTCCTACAAATCCAGCAAGGTCCACCTGAAGCGCCTGCCCACGCGCGGAAAACTCGTCGTGCAGGGGCCGGGAGAAAACGCCGGCGTCGTTGATATCGGCGACGGCCTGGTCGCGGCCTTCAAAATCGAATCACACAATCATCCAAGTTACGTCGAGCCTTTCCAGGGCGCCACTACCGGCGTGGGCGGAATTCTCCGCGATATTTTCACCATGGGCGCGCGGCCCATTGCGATCCTCGATTCCCTCCGCTTCGGTGAGATTGCTGCTTCCAAACTCACGTCTGAAGCGGACGCCACGAAAAACCGCCGCATTCTCGACGGTGTCGTTCGTGGTGTTGGTGGTTACGGAAACTGTTTCGGCGTTCCCACCGTCGGCGGCGAAGTCGCCTTCGAGCCGTGCTATTCCCAGAATCCGCTGGTCAACGCGCTCGCCCTCGGCATCGCCAAAAAAGAAGAAATTTTTCTCGCCAAAGCCAAAGGCATTGGCAATCCCGTCATCTATGTCGGCGCAAAAACCGGCCGTGACGGAATTCACGGCGCATCGCTGCTGGCCTCCGCCGAATTCACCGAAGAGTCGAAACAGAAACGCCCCAACGTGCAAGTCGGCGATCCCTTCATAGAGAAATTGCTCCTCGAAGCCTGCCTCGAAGCCATGCAGACTGGCGCGGTCGTCGCGATTCAGGATATGGGCGCCGCTGGCCTCACTTGTTCCACAATGGAAATGGCTTCTCGCGGCGGCACCGGCATCGAAATCCGAATCGCAAGAGCGCATGCTGCTCGTCGCCGAAAAAGGCCGCGAAAGTGAAGTCCTTGCCGTCTTCAAAAAGTGGGGACTCGATGCCGTCGTCGTCGGTACCGTCGCCGAAGGCGGCATTGCCCGTATCAACAACAACGGCCGCATCGCCGCGGAAATTCCCGCGCATCCACTCGCCGAAGAAGGCCCGGTCTACAATCGCCCCATCGCCGCACCCGCGCCGCGCGTCGAAACAGAAAAAGATTGGTTTACGTTCGCGCCCGAAGGCGCGAATCTCACCGTGAATTTCCTAAAGCTGCTGACGTCGCCCGCGATCGCCTCCAAACGCTGGATCACCGAGCAGTACGACATCAGCGTGCGCACGAATACTTTGGCCGGCCCCGGCGCCAGCGACGCCGCCATCGTCCGCATCAAAGATCCAGAGACGGGCGCGGTTAAGCGCGCTCTCGCCCTCTCCACCGACGGCAACGGCCGCTGGTGCCAGCTCAATCCGCGCGTGGGCGCCATGCACGCCGTCGCGGAAGCGGCACGCAACGTGGCCGCCAGTGGAGCGCGTCCCATCGCCGCCACCAATTGCCTCAATTTCGGCAGCCCCGAGAAACCCGAAGTGATGTGGCAATTCAGCGAAACCATCGACGGCCTAGCCGAAGCCTGCACCGCCCTCAACACGCCCATCACCGGCGGCAACGTCAGCTTCTACAACGAAACCCTCGGCAAATCCATTTATCCCACGCCCGTCATTGGCGTCCTCGGCATTCTCGACGATGCCTCCCGCGCCCTGAAAATCGCCTTCCGTGAAGAAGGCGACGTCATTGTCCTCTTGGATGGCTCTCCCAACCCCGTCATTTCGAGCGCAGCGAGAAATCTCTCTTCTTCCGCCGAGCCCAGCCGCGAATTCTCCTCCTCCGAATACTCCAAAACGATCGCCGGCATCGTCGCCGGCGAACCTCCCGCCATCGCACTCGCCGCCGAGAAGCGCCTCCAGGACTGCCTCGTCGCCCTAGCCGCCGAAGGTGCCCTCCAATCCGCCCACGACATCTCCGACGGCGGCCTAGCCGTCACCCTAGCCGAATCCTGCTTCGCCTCCGGATCCTCCTTTGTAGGGGCGCAGCATGCTGCGCCCGTGCTTGGCGCGATGGCAAATTTGGGCGACGATTCACTCCCCTCCGAATTCGCCGCCTTCAACGAACGCGGCGCCCGCGCCATCGTCTCCGTCACCCCATCAAAACTTGCCGCCGTTCTCAATACTGCGAGACAATACAACCTGGCGGCGCGCGAGCTCGGCCAGGTCAACCGCGACGGTTCGTTCCGCATCGAACATAAGGGGCGCGCGGTGATCGAGTCCAACGTAGAAACGCTTCGCGACGTCTGGGCTCATTCGCTCGAACGCGCACTAACTTCAAAATGAGTCAAAAGCTCGCCTTCGCTGACGATCACTTCCACGACGAGTGTGGTGTCTTCGGCGTCTTCGGCCACCCCGAAGCCGCCAACCTGGCCTACCTCGGTCTCTACGCCCTGCAGCATCGCGGCCAGGAATCTGCCGGCATCGTCTCCAGCGACGGCAAAGAATTGTACGTGCACCGCGCCATGGGCGAAGTCGAGGAAATTTTCCAGCCCAGCGTGCTGGCGCAACTGCCCGGCAGCCTCGCCATCGGCCACACGCGCTACTCCACAGCGGGCGACAAAGCTCTTCTCAATGCTCAGCCCATCATGATCGACTGCAACAAGGGCAAAGTCGCCCTCGGCCACAATGGCAACCTCACCAACGCCGCCGAGTGGCGCCGCAAGCTCGAGCATCGCGGCTCCATTTTCCAGACCAACAGCGACACCGAAGTCATCGTCCACCTCATCGCCCGCTCGCAAGCCCGCAATCTTTCCGGCGCCATCGGCGACGCCCTCAATCAAGTCGAAGGCGCCTACTCTCTTCTCGTTCTCACGGAAGACGAACTCTACGCCGTCCGCGATCCCCGCGGCTTCCGCCCACTCGTGCTGGGTAAATTGACTACTCCCGGCGGCTTCGACTCCTGGCTCGTCGCTTCCGAAACCTGCGCCTTCGATCTGCTTAACGCGCAATACATCCGCGAGATCGAGCCCGGCGAAATGGTGCGCATCTCGAAAATGGGCATCGAGTCCATCCATTTCGCACCCGAAAAACCGCTCCAACAGTGCATTTTCGAGCACGTCTATTTCTCCCGCCCCGATAGCATAATTTTTGGCCGCTCTGTGAACGAAAGCCGCGAAATGCTCGGCCGCCTCCTCGCACAAGAGCATCCCGTCGATGCCGACATCGTCGTCCCCGTGCCTGATTCCGGCGTACCCGCCGCTGTCGGTTACGCGCTCGAATCTAAAATTCCTTTTCGCATGGGCCTGATTCGAAATCATTACATCGGCCGCACTTTTATCGAGCCCTCGCAAGCCATCCGCAATTTCGGCGTAAAGCTCAAGCTCAATCCGATCCGTGGATTGATCGAAGGCCAGCGCGTCGTCCTCGTCGACGATTCCATCGTGCGCGGCACCACCAGCCGCAAGATCGTCCGCATGCTCCGCGAAGTCGGCGCAAAAGAAATCCACGTGCGCATCAGTTGTCCGCCCACCATCTCTCCCTGCTACTACGGCGTGGACACGCCCACACGCGAGGAACTGATCGCCTCTTCGAACTCACCCGAGGAAATCTGCAAATTCCTTGGCGCCGATTCGCTGGGCTACGTTTCTCTTCCGGCACTGCGCCGCGCGGTCAGCGACACCGAAAGCCGGTTTTGTACGTCTTGTTATACGGGCGTTTATCCGACGGATCTGGTGCAGCTCGAGGTGCGCGAAAGCGCTTCCAACGGCAAATCCAGCGAGGCCAATCACACGAGCGGCAGTGAACCCGAGTCCGCAGAGCGGCCGGTGGTGGTGGAACGTGAAAGCTGAAAAAAAACCAAAACAAGAAAAACCGGAAGAAGCCAACGTCCCGGTGAAAACCAAGATTCAGCGCGAGATCATCGCGTGGTTCTGGGTGGGCCTGGCGTTTCTGCTCATCAACGGCACGATTGGCCAGGCGCGCGTTATTCCCTCCGGCTCGATGGAGAACACCTTGCTCATCGGCGATCACCTCATCATGAGCCGCATCGGCTACGACGCTGGCGTGCCTTTCACCAATTGGCACCTCCCGCTCTGGCGCAATCCCAAGCGCCAGCAAGTCATCATCTTCAAGCCGCCCTTTGCACCAGACACGCCGGACTACGTGAAGCGCGTCATCGGCCTGCCCGGAGACACCGTCGACATTCATGATGGCGCCGTGTGGATCAATGGCCAAAAACTAGTCGAGAAATACACCACTGGCGCGAGCGAGGCCTACGATCAGCACATGCCGTTCAAAGTTCCCGCGGATTGTTATTTCGTGATGGGCGACAATCGCGGAAATTCCTATGACAGCCGCTTTTGGGGCTGCGTTCCGCGAAAAGACATCATCGGAACCCCTGTCCTGATTTACATGTCGCTGAATGTTTCTCCGGAAGCTTGGGAGCCCGGCAAGATCCAGGAACGGTTTTATGCCTACGCGAATGCTCTGCTGCATCCCCGCATCGTGCGCTGGAACAGAATTTTTAGAACTTTTTAGCTTTTGCTGAAAACTGGTTTGCGAAAATAGCCGCCGCGTCCCTCCACGGCGCTCGAATCAATTCCTGTCAGTGACCGGCCCGCCGCGGCGGGTGCGTCCCGGACACAAATAGCTTCGAAACGAAAGCGAACGGGCTCTCATGAAATATGCCGATGCCGGAGTGAACATCGCCGTCGCGGATGACGCCAAGCAGAGAATCCGCCATCATGCCAGCCGTACGTTTACTTCCGGCGTGCTCGGCGGCATCGGCGGTTTCGGCGCCCTCTTCGCGCTCGACCGCAAAAAGTGGAAGGAGCCCGTGCTGGTCTCCAGCGCGGACGGCGTCGGAACCAAGCTGCCATGGGTAAACTCGAACCCGATGTCGTCGAGCAGCTTGTCGAAGGCATGAGCCGCTCCTGCCGCAAAGCCGGCTGCGCCCTCATCGGCGGCGAAACCGCCGAGATGCCCGGCTTCTATCCTCCCGGTGAATACGATCTCGCCGGCTTCATCGTCGGCGCCGTCGAACGCAAAAAACTTTTGACCGGCAAGAGCGTCCAGCCCGGCGACACGCTGATCGCATTGCCTTCCGCTGGCCTGCACACCAACGGCTATTCGCTGGCCCGCAAATTAATCTTTGAAGTCGAGAAGCTTCGGCCGGATACTTACGTCGCCGAGGTCGGAAATAAAATCGGCGCGGAATTGCTGAAGCCCCATCTGTGCTACGCGCCCGCGCTAAAAAATATCGTGGCAAAGGGATGGGTTTCCGCTCTTGCGCACATCACCGGTGGCGGCATCCCTGGCAATCTTCCCCGTGTTCTTCCCAATGGCTTGAAAGCGGAAATCGACCTTGCCACCTGGCCCATTCCCGCGATTTTCAAATATCTCGCCAAGCTCGGCAAAATCGACACCGACGAACTCCTGCAATCCTTCAACATGGGTGTCGGCATGATTCTCGTCGTCCCGCCCAAAAACGTCCGCTCCGTCGAAGCCGACCTCAAAAAGCGCCGCGAAAAATTCTTCCTCATCGGCCGCATCGAACGCAGCGAATCCGGCAAAGCCCGCGTCACCTATTCCGGCTCCCTCAACCTATAGCTCATCTCCTAATGCTTCAGCAAAGTTCCCTGCACGACGCGCCTGTCTTCTGCTGTTTGTCTGTTCGGTCATGCCTGACTGCATGGGTGGTCCGTTGGCGCCGCGAGGCCCTCCGGCGCCGATTCTCGGCGGCATCGTCTAATCGCTTCCGGATTGCCGGAAGCTGGCCAGCCAGACCAGTCAATACAAGTGCGTTTAGCGGTATTGATCCGACAGGAAAACGATAAATTCCGGCTTTCTTATTTGGAATTGACTTTTAAGACGTATTTCCTTACCTGGTTCGCGGCTGGAGACAGGTGGAACGACACGGAACGCCGACGCGACGAACAATCTCCGCGAAGCGTGGATCACTTCGGAGGGCATCGAGTCGGGGATCCACCCCGACAAAGGTCATTCAAAGAGACCGCTGCTTGAGACCTTCTTCGAGAGAGGCGAAAGCTCTGTCGGTTTCTCCGAGGGCGGCATATACCGTGGCAATGTTGTTGCCGCATACAAACCGTTTCTGCGCCATAGCCAGAAGTTTCTTGAGAACCTTGCGCGCTTCTTCCTTATTTCCTGATTCGGCGTAGGTCTGAGCTGCCTCCGCTATTTGAGTTGGATCGTTGCTTTCGCGCACTGCTGTTGCTGCCGCCTGTGTCGCCTCAGCGAACCGGCCGAGGCGTGCATAGGCAAATGCTTCCTCCGCAAAAGGTTCGGTGAAGTCCGGCGGCAATTCCCGTGCTTTGTGGCACTCCTGAATGATCTCCTGATATCGACGGCTGGCGTGCAAACTACGTGTAATGGCCACAAATCGCGCCCGGACCGAAAGAGGATCGAGCGCGAACGCAGTGTGATCGTGCGCGAGTGCCTCATCAAATCGGCCGATGCTCGCGAGATAATCGGCATACCGTAGATGCGCTTCGGAAAGATTCGGATTGAGCGCCAGGCTGCGCAAGAACTCGCTCTCGGCTCCGGGCCAATCCCAATCGTAGTAAAGATGTACGCTGCCGAGAGAGGCATGGGCGAGCGCCAGGGTCTCGTCCAATTCCAAGGCTTTTATGGCTGCCGCTTTTGCTTTGGGTCCGGCTTCCAGCGGCGTCAAATAGGAGGTGTTCATTGCCGTGTAGGTTTCGGCGAGGCCGGCATACGCAAGGGCATAGCTCGAGTCGAGCTGAATGGCCTGCTGAAAATAGTTGAGTGCCTTCTCATATTCGCTTCCCCTGGCCCTCGCTAAATAGTAGCGGCCTTCAAGGTAGGCCTCGTGAGCTCGCGCGTTTACCGGGCGAGCACCGTTCGGGTGCGCTCTCTGCTCGGGCGTGAGTTTGATCTCGACTTCGTCGGCTATCGCCACAGCCACCTCTTGCTGTAGGGCCAGGATATCGCCGAGATCTCGCTCATAGTTCTTGGCCCAAAGATGCGTTTGATCCTTGACTTGGATGAGTTGAGCGCTGATGCGCACGCGACCGCCTGAATGGCGCACGGTGCCTTCGAGGATGTAATCCACGCCCAATTCTTCGCCAATCTGGTCGATTCGCTTCTTCGTGCCCTTATACTGAATGGCCGACGTGCGTGCGATAACTCCAAGACGCTGTGGCTCCATTTGACCCAGCCGGGAGATCATCTCCTCGGTCAGCCCCTCACTGAAATACTCCTGCGCAGAATCGCCACTGAGGTTTTCAAAAGGCAGTACCGCGAGCATGATTTTGCCTGCCGGTGGGCTGGCACGGCGCCACATACGGTTCCGGGCTAGGTAGAGTGCGCTGATCGAAAGAATTAGAGCGAGACCCGCTACCGCAACCCACCATGGCAGCGGAAGGTTTCTTGTGGCCCGAGTGTGCTCCAGCTCCTCCAGCCGGGCATGTCCGTTGTTCCACCAAGCATCCAACTCAGGTTTGTAGGCGTAAACCCCCGCTCTTTTCTTGTGAGCGTGCCGATGAATAGGGAGACCTTCGTCCTGCCAGCGTCGAACTGTTCTCTCGCTATGTTTTAGGTAGGCCGCAATCTCTTTCCACGAATCGAGCCGATCGCCTGAAGGAGGCTCGGCTGGACGGTCCCGTAAATTAGTCATATCGCTGGGCATAGCCAAACCCGTGAGGGACAGGCTTCGGTGGGCCGGATTCTAACGCTAGGGACCTACCTTGGCAATTGTGCTGTTGGGAGCGGCCAAGTACGGTCATTTCAGAGGTGGCCGCACGTGTCCCTTGCAGCTCCTCGCGAACCACCTTAAGTTGAGCAGCAAATCCCGGACAACTTGAACGTCCAGGTGCTACGCAACGCCAAAGACTCGTTTCCCGGAGGACTTCGATGCACGGAAACACCCATAGATTCATTTTCTCTCTAATACTTGGGCTGCTGCTGTTCAACACGCGAAGCGCTGCCCAGTCGTCTAGTTTTGCTTCCATTGATGTCCGTTGCGACGCCGCCACTACCTGCCCGGCGGGCCTCGTCCCGGGTCAAGTTGCCAGTCAAACTAGCGCACGGGGTATAAACGCGCGCGGCGATATCGTGGGCTTTTACGCTACCGCGGGCAAACAACACGGATTCCTGCTCAAAGACGGACAGTTCACGAGTATCGATTTTCCGGTTGCGAACGTGCGTGCTACCATCGCCAATGGAATCAACCCTCAAGGCGAGATCGTCGGACAATACACCCTACCGGTCAACAGCGATCCCAATGTTTCTGACGGCTCGCCGCTGTACTGCCCACCTGATCTCCCCACCACTCCGCCAAGTGCGGATCCCGCTTGCATTAAGGGTTTCTTTTACCGCCACGGCAAATTCTCGACCGTGATGTTCCCCAATCATCCCGGCGCAATTGCACAACGCATAACTCCCGATGGCGATATCTACGGCTGCCTCCACGACCACGACCTCGGCATGTCTATGTTTGGCGCTGTCTGGACTCGCTTCGACACCATCAGCCTGACCGCTAACGGCGGCGAAACCATCGATCCCATGCCCATACCCATGTCGATGAACAATGGCGCCACTCCCGGCGGCGGCCACATGATTGGTGGATTGTGGGTAGATATGGGCAATCAACAACACGGCCTCCTAGTACAGGGTGGAGTGTTTCAATCCTACGACCCAACCTCTACTACGACCTTGACCGCCATTTGGGACATGGACCCAAGCCAGCAGTTCGTGGGAACCTATCGCGTGGCCGGCGAGCCCGGCCCGAAACGCCACGGCTTCCTGCAGCTCCCCGCCACACCCGACGGCGGATTCCCTGCGCCAATTAACATTGATTTTCCGGGCGCCTTCGCCACCATCGTCTTCGGCATTAATCCCGATGGCGTAATGGTCGGCCAATACAGTCTCATCTCCGGCGGCCCTGCGCATGGGTTCGCTGCAGTACCAACGACGAACAACTGAAAAAAGCCTATAGGAAGTGATCTCCGCGTTGGCATCGACTCTGGACGGATGACGGGAAACCGGAAGTTATCCCCGAGGCTGAGCAACTGCCCCCTATTCGCCCCCAATTTATGAGACAGGACAGGTTCTAGCCTAATCCGCCAGTTCCAGCCTGCATTCCTTTAGTACCGGGCGCTTCTCTCCGCCGGGGTCCAAAAAGGTTGTTTCGTCGGAACAAATTCCACCGGCACATTTTTCACAAACGTTTTCAGCCACCGCGCGCATTCTTCCATTCCCGCCTGCTCAGAAGGCACATGTCCAATGATGATGAGCGCTTTCCTCTTCCCTTCTGTGGCCGCGTCGGCCGCATACTCCACCGTTTCCCACTCGCGCGTTTCTCCCACCAGCAGCACTTCCACGTTATCCATTTCCAACTCGTGCGTCTCGCGCACAAATCCTGTATACCCCGGGTTCAGCGCAATCTTTGTCACCTTCATCTCCGGGTTCCCCACCACGCGCATCACCGGAGTATCCAGCTTCTTCGCCACCTCCGCTGCCAGCTTTTCCAGCGTGGTTTCCGGCACCGTGTACAAATTCTGATTCTCCGGATTCTGATATTTCTCCCAACCCAGCGCGTGCGTCATCCCCGCTTGAATTCCATCCGGCATCCTCCTGTGCCAGTGGTCGTGAAGCCGCCAAATGATCAGTTTGTGTTGTTCGATGAACGCGCGTTTCTCTTTCCACACCACGTCGTTCTCATCCATCCCTTCCGGCTTGTCATCGTAGTGATTGAAGAAAGTCGGCTCGTGGGTGATGATCAGGTTCTGCCCGTTCGACGCCGCGCGTTGCAGCACGTCCAGCGTTGCCATCATCGTCACCGCAATTCCCGTCACTGGCGCATCCGGATTCCCCGCTTTGAACGTATCCACCGTCTTGCTCATCCACGGCACGCCAATGTGTTCCTGGATCGCCGCTTCCACCTCTCGCGCCGTCGGCCGCTTTTCCTGCGCTTTTGCCCACGTCGCGCACAACGCCACCCCGATCACTCCCACGCCAGCAGCGGTGCGCGCAAACATTCCCGCCATCCATCTCATCGCATTCTCCCGTCCGCGTTCCACGATGGTCTCTTCTCTGCGAATCTCAGCGTGCTCCCCGTCTCTGCGGTATCTTTTCTCGTCCTCCTAAACGTATTCTGGATTTTCAAACGGGGCGCAATTTCACTTCGGCAATCCTTCCGTAAACGTCGGAGTGCGAGCATCAAACCCACCATCCATACCGCCTCGTGATACTTGTGGCCTACCTCGTCGTAAATCGACTGCAGAGTTTTCTTTTCTCTCGCGATTTCTTTCTGCAAAAAGTTCCGCCTGCGCTTCAATTGACTCCGGAAAACTCCCGGTCGCGCCTGCCAGGAAAGCGCCATCCAAGTCAAGAAAGGCGGATGGTCTCTCTGCGTGGTCCAGCCTTCGTGTTCTAGAGCATCCGCAAGCGCTTTCCGGCCATCCTTCGTCGTTTCGAAAGTACTGCGCTCCGGCCCCCCCGCCGGCTGTTCCGTCTCCGAGGAGCGAAGAAGTCCCCGCTTCGCGAGTTTTTCCAGCGAGTAGTAAACCTGCGGCCGCGAAATATTTGCCCAATCGTGAATCTCCCGCCGCTCCAGCTCCAGATTCGCCTGGTACCCGTGCATTGGCCGCTCCGCCAGCAAGCTGAGCAACACCAGGTCCGCGGTCGACAGCGCCGAGAGAGCCAAATGTTTCGAACGGCCAACGCGCCTTCTCGTTATCTCCGCGGATCTCTGCGCGCGGCGCTGGCCCCGACCCGGTCGAGGCGTCTTTGCGTTAGTCTCTCTCTTCATTTCTTTCCCGTCTTTCGCTTCTCGCTCCAGTACCACCATTGGCATTTTTCCGCCGGCAACCTCGGATTCTTCGCCTGCTCCACCGCCGCGCAAAAAGTATCCAGCACGCAGATGTCCTGGTGCTGCCGCGCCACGCGCCCGAGTTTTTCATACAGCCGCTGCGGATTTTGCCGCGCCAGTTGCGCCACGCTGCGAATCCCCAGCAACTCGAAATCTCGCAGCATCGCCGGCCCGATCGAAATCAGGTCCGCCAACTGTCGCGGTTCGATTCCGGCGCGTCGCTTTTGCATCGCGGGGCTGCCATTCATTGGAAATCTCCTTGACCTCACAACTAGTCTAAATTAGACTAGTTCAACTAGAACCTATCTCATAAATGGTTCTGTGGCAGGCAAGCCACAAAACCTGGGCAACGGGAACCGGCGGAAAGCGATGATTAATTTAGACTAGTTTCGCGCGCAAGGAGAACATGCCCATGCGCCCTCTTGTTCTGGCCCTCGCCGCCCGGTTTTCGTGCTTGCTTCCGCCAACTCGTCCGAGGAGATCAAATCCATGAACGTCAAGCGCATCACTGCGGTCCTGCTCGTCAAGGAAATTGAACCGGTCATCCCCTTCTGGGTCGATCGCCTGGGCTTCACGAAGACCATCGAAGTCCCCGACGGCAACAGACTTGGTTTCGTCGCATTCCAGAAAGGCGCCACCGAAGTGATGTACCAGACTTATGAAAGCGTGGAAAAAGACGCGCCCAAACAAGTTTCCGAAACCGCGCGCAAGGGCCCCAGCTATCTCTACATGGAGGTCGACAATCTCGACGCCGTCCTCGCCGCCATGAAGGACGCAAAAATTGTCATGCCCGTACGCACGGCCTTCTACGGCATGAAGGAATTCAGCGTCCAAGACCCCGGCGGCCACTTCGTCACCTTCGCGCAACCCGTTGCCCGGCCGTAGCATCAAGGTCAGTGAGTGTCCGCGTGTAGAGTCACAATCTGAAGTGTTATTGGCGGCATTCTGCGCGGCGATCTTTCACACTCAGTTCACATTGTCGTGGTAAAAACCAGATTTCTTCACCTCCAAGGAGGTGTCGAAGCCTGGATCACCTTTCCCTTCGCAGCCACACCAGGAATTCCAGAAAAATGATTTCCCAAATTCGTTGACCCAAGAGCGATTCGAACGGGTCTCTTCTCTTTGTGGCGGCGTGGGCGGGCACGCCTGCGAGACAACCCAATCTTTCGCCGGGGCCGCAACTTCGCCGCAGCGCTGGCACAAAACCGATCCTGTCCCAATTAGGCGGAGTACTGTGGTGTCGGTACCTGTCCTCGTACCAGTTACCGTACCAGTACAAGTAGCATGGACACGGGCGCCCTCCAGAATTTATTCTTGTTCACGTTGCGCCGAGCATCTCGTCCCGCGCATGGCTATTGAATCGATTTAAATCTAAGTCCCGAGTTCTTGCTCCAGAAAGGAATTATGTCTCAGGGAAGACCCACACTCAGCGAAGCTGTGTCCCGAGCGGTGCTTGTTTCCGCTCCCGCGGGAATCTTGGTTTTTGATTCGGCAGGCCGGATTGTTCTTGTGAACGCGCAAACCGAAGAACTTTTTGCTTATGGCTTGGATGAACTCCTGAGCCACTCTGTTGAGCGTCTCTTGCCAGAGCTGTTTCGAGAGGATCGCCTGCAACAGACTGCGGCTTCCACGGAATCTTCAGAGTGGCAGCGCGGGCCGGTGAGCTTCGAGCTGCGGGGCCTTCGCAAGGACGGCAAAGAACTTCCTCTGGAGGTCAGCCTGGTTCCGCTTGATAGCCCGGATGGACCCCTGGTGTGTTGCATGATTCGAAAAATCGCCAGCCGCCAGCAGGCGAAAGAGGCGCAGCGCGAAACGGAAGAGCGCTTCCGGCTTATGGTGGAAAATAGCCACGACATTATGACCATCCGGAATGCCGACGGTAAGGTGCGCTATATGAGCCCGTCGGTGAATCGCGTTTTGGGTTATACCCAGGAGCAGTTAGTCGGCTCCATAGGCCTCGAATTGGTTCATCCCGAAGACCGCCCAGCAGTGGAAAGTAGTCTCAGCGAATTCTGGAAGAATCCTGGCGCGAGAGATTCCATCCAGTACCGCGCCAAGCACGCCAACGGCACCTGGGTTTCTCTTGAAGTCGTGGCTTACAATTTGCTCGAACATCCGGCAGTTCGCGGAGTGGTCCTAAATGGGCGCGACATCAGCCAGCGCAAGCGGGAAGACGCTGGCAAGGATCAGATGATTGCTGAGCTCCAGCAGACCATCGCCAATGTGAAGACTCTCACTGGCGTTCTCCCTATCTGTGCTTCTTGTAAGAAGATTCATGAAGCCGACAAATGGCAGCAAATCGAGGCCTACGTCCGCGATCGCTCCCAGGTCGAATTCTCACACACCATGTGCCCTGAATGTTCCGCACTCTGGTACCCGGAACACGATCGAAACTAGGAGCTCTCGATCACTGTTTGCTCGGTGTCGGTTGTGGCGGCGGCCGCCGTTCCATTTCCGTCGGCACGGCAATCGAGCGAGCGCCATTTTTGCCCACGGCGCGGACAGCAAAGAAATGATTGTCCGTGGACACTCCTTTCAAGACCGTTTCGCCTGGTGCGGCCGCGAAATCATAAACTGTCCAACGCGGCTCCGCGGTCTCGCGCCATAGAATCTCGAACCCGGCGCGCTCGGGGTCATCCTCGCCGGCCCACGATACTTTCGCATCTGGCGTCACCGCACCCGTCAGCCTGGCCTTCGTCGGCCCCGCGGGAGCGAGCGCAAGTTGGCGGAGCACTTCGGCGTTGTCGCGGACCACATTTCCCATGAATGTAAAGTTGAGATATTTTTCGAAATCCCCGTATTCGATTCCATTTTCCGTGCGCGGCGTCTGGTGCTGGTGATTGTAATCTTCCAGCGGCTCCGTGAACCGCACGGCGGGCAGTCCCGCTTTGTAAAATGGATAGTGATCCCCGCCGCGGCCATACCGGTCTTGGCGGAAAATCATTCGAATCGCGGAGCGCCCAGCGATCTCTTCAATCGCTCGCGCCAATTCGCGCGCGGGCGAGTCGCAATCTTCGATTTCTCCGTTTCCAGAAAAGACGCGCACGCGGTGCGGTCCCCCGGGCGCCGTGTCCGCGCCAACGATATCGTTGTCCAGCATTGCTCCGACGGTATAGCCCTGCTCTTTCACCCAATCGAGCAAATGGTAGGCCCCAAGCAGTCCCTGCTCTTCTCCGGAAAGCGCGCCAAACAAAATGGTCGCGCGTCCGCCATGCCCGGCGGCAGCCGCTTTGCTTAGCAGCCGCGCCGACTCCAGGCTGACTGCCGTCCCGGAAGCATCGTCGTCCGCGCCGGGCGCATCCGCCTCCGGATCCATGACGTTGGAAGGGCGCGAGTCAAAGTCCCCGACAACAATGAAAATGGTTTTGGCCAGCTGGGGATCCGAGCCCGGCAGGATCCCGTAAACATTTTCCAAATGAACGGGCTTTGCGCCGGTGCGTTCCGAGGTCATCTCGAACTTGTCCACCACGACTTGCAGCTTTCCTCCAGACTCTTTCGCAATCGCATTGAATCGCGCCACAATGAAGTCTCGCCCGCAGCCAGCCCCCCGCTTCGGGTCTGTCCACGACGAAAGCGTTAGCCGCGTCCCGCAACTGACTTGTTCATGGATCAACGCTCGCATCACCTTTTCATCCACACTCTGCCGCGTGATCGCGCCCGCCGGCCGGGGCAGGATCTTCGGCTGCGGCTTCCCTTGTGCAGGCTCCGCCGGGTCCCGTGGGACTGCCTGCTGCGCCAGCGCCCCTACCGTTCCGAATGCCAGCACCACCAACAGCGCGGTCGCTACCGATGCATTGCCAAATTTATTATCGAGTCTCGCCATCACTTGCATTCTCCAATCGGAGTCTTATTTCAATGAGGTGGGCATTCTATCGCGAAAGGGGAGATTTTTTGGAGTGCGGCAGTTCGCCCCGGCTCCTGCCGGGACAGAAATCTCTGTACGCGACCAAGCCAATCATACCGGACTCAGTGCCTGGTTAACGCGGTGGGTCGGACAAGTGGATCGGTCAAAGGGACATGTGCGGAAATCTGACCAATCTGGCGCTATTGTCAATCCAGCCGAAACGATTATTCTGAAGTGTGAATGAAAATCCAGACACGACCCCCAAGACTCCGCATCGGAAAGGGTATCTCCGCTCCTTCGTTCGATGGTTGCTCATCGGAGTGGCGCTTCTTTGGTCTGTTGCTGTGCTGATCCTTGTGGCTGCCCGGTGGATCGACCCACCGACCACCGCGGTGCACATGGAGCGCCGCCTGCAGGCATGGATTCACCACAAGCCGTATCACGAACGATACGAATTCGTTCCGCTCGGCCAAATCTCGCGCGATTTCCAGCATGCCGTCATCGCCGCGGAAGACATGCGCTTCTACCAGCACCATGGATTCGATTGGAACGCGATGCAACTCGCTGCTGATAACGATATGGAAGGCGGCCGCATGCGCGGAGGGTCCACACTTACACAGCAATTGGTGAAAAATCTATTCTTCGGAACCGGCCGCTCCATTCTTCGCAAGGGCGCCGAGTTCACCCTTGTCCCGGTGGCCGAGGTGGTCCTCGGCAAGCAGCGCATTCTGGAACTC
>WNFN01014874.1_pt1 | contig 17842 bp, 19 predicted proteins | sample 5400161 | NCBI WGS metagenome assembly WNFN01 (sample SAMN13153353, study PRJNA577476) | soil metagenome | isolation source: 80 cm saprolite on Douglas fir-dominated hillslope | place: USA:California | collected 2013-09-17 | reverse complement strand
CTGGTCCAGGATGACGACGATACCGCGCAGAAAATCGGGAATGCCGGCGCTGAGCGGCTGAGCGCCCCAGATGATCCGGATCAGCTCGCTCAGCACGACGGCAAGCCCGAAGGTGAGCAGCAGATAGGCGCCGCCGTCGCGCCGGCCATAGAGGTAGCGCAAGAAGACCCGCTCGAAAGCCATTCCGACGGCGCCGACGACGATCGGCGTGACGATCAGCGAAAGCAGGAAGCTCCCGGTAACGGCGACCGTGGTGTAGCCGACATAGGCGCCGAGCATGAAGATGACGCCATGCGCAAAATTGACGATGCGCATGATGCCGAAGATCAGCGTCAGCCCGCACGCGATGAAGAATAGGATCGCCGCCTGCGAGAGCGCGCTCAGGCACTGCGCCAGGATGAAGCCGAGGAAATTCATCTGGCCTCTTGGGAACGCCAGCTAAGCGTCCGGCGACCCGTCGTGCGGGCCGCCCCGAGCAACCGACCTCACTTGCTGTAGCTGGCGCTCCGGCAGTCCGGAGTGTTCACCTCGCGCGGATAGATCTTGACGATCTCAGCGATCGGCTCGGCGTATTTGTCGTTCTTAGCGACCTTGACGACGAAGCCCTGATTTTCGCCCTGGTGATCGCACTTGCGCATGAGGATCGGCCCCTTGACGCTGGTGACCTCGAGATCCTCCATTGCCGTGACGATCTTCATCGGCTCGGGCGACCCGGCCTTCTCGATGGCGGCGAACAGGATCATCAGCGCCTGATACATCTCGCCGTCCGACCAGTCCGGGATCTCGTTCTTGTACTCGCTCATAAACGCCTCGCGGAACGCCTTGTTCTGCGGAATGTCGTAGGTGAGCGGATAGCGCGAGGATCCCATCAAACCGATCGCATCCTTGCCAAGCACCTTGATGTCCGCCTGCGCGACGATCTCGGTGAAGAACTGGACGCGCTGAGCGAGCCCGTATTGCGTCGCCTGCGAATAGAAGGCACGCGCTTCGTCGCCCTGCAGCGCGACATAGCAGCCCTGGGCGCCGGATTGCAGGATCTTGGTGATGTAGGGCGAGTAGTCCTTGTTGGCGACCGGCGCATAGATCTTGTCAATGAGGTCCTTACCGACCTTCTTGATCTGCTCCTCGAAGGCGGCGTTGCTCGAGCGGCCCCAGGCGGCGTCGGAGGCGATGGCAATGAATTTCTTTTCCGGCGCATCCTTGAGGTAGAGGGCAAGCGCGCGCGCTCCCATGGGCGCGGATGTATTGGCGCGGAAGAACCGCGGCACGAACAGCTCGGCAGTGAGCCGGCCGTCGCCGTTGCCGTGCGAGATGAAGATGGCGTTCCACTCTTCGAGCTTCGGCAGCATCGCTGCGGCCTCGGACGAGACAATAACGCCGGATAGGATGCGGCAATTGTCGCGTTCGACCAGTTCCTGACACTTGCGCACGCAGGTCGCAGGGTCGCCTTGCGTGTCCTGGTAGAAGAACTCAACCGGCTGCCCGAGCACGCCACCCTTCGCATCGGTCATTTTCTTGACCAGCTTGCAAGTGCGGATGACCTGGCTGCCCAGGAGGGCATAGCCGCCGGTGATCACGGTCGGAATGCCGATCTTGATCGGGGTCGCCGCGGTCGCGTGCCGCATGATCGCAGGCGCGGCGGCCAGCGCGGAGGCTGCAACCGCGCCCTTGAGGATTCTGCGCCGCGTGACTGTCTGTCTTGTCATCATGGCTTCCTCTGATTTCGAGCAGCTCGCAGTCGTCGGAATAGTCGAGCACGGTGTGCTTGATGCGCGGCGGCTGCAGCCAAGCGGCGCCTTCGCGCATCGTGACCTCGCTTTGCCCCTCGAATTCCGATTTGATCCACCCCTTCAGGACGTAGATCATCTGGACATCCACGTCGTGGAAATGACGCTTCGACACCACCGCCGGATCGCACGGCGGGACGAGGCGGATGACGTGCGCCTGCAGCAGCCCATTGGTGGCCTTGCTCATGCCGAGATCACGGTATTTCGCGTAGCTCCGCAAGCCATCCGCCCGAAAGTCTTCCGCTCGGAAGTGGCTGACATTGAACGTCTGCTTCGGGCGCGCTTTGGCCTTTGCCTTCGGTTTCACGCGGGATGCAACCGCGCCCTTCTTGCCGGACGTCTTTCTCGCTCGCGCCTGCAGCTTTGCCATTGTCTTCGCCATGGCTGGGTTCCTCCCGTATGGTCTGGTTACGCCGCTCCTTGTCACGCGGATGCTGGTTAAGCGGATCCTTGGGGCCGCAACTCGATGAAATCAGGACAGCAATTGGGTGCGGCCTGGGCAGCATACACGACGGCCTCCGCCACGTCCGCCGAGGTGAGCGCCTCGAATTTTCTGACCTTCAGGGCCTCGAGCACGCGCGGGTGATCGCTGCTGGCACGGATGCCGGTATCGACCATCCCGGGAGCGATTTCGGTGACCTTGATGCCGTGACCCTGCAACTCGAGTCGCAGGCCGCGGGCGAATGCCGACAGGGCGTGCTTGGTAGCGCAATAGATCACGCCGAGCTGGTAGACCTCGCGGGCCGCGATCGAGGTCATGATGATGATGTGGCCGCGACGTCGCTCCATCATCGACCTTGCCACCGCTAGGGTGACCCGAAAGGAGGCGAGCACATTGGTGCGGAACATGTCCTCGCAATCCGTGTCGGTCATGTCCATGAGCGGAGCGTATTTCAGGATACCAGCGTTGTTGACCAGAATATCGACGTCTGGGGCTCTGTTGGCTAGGTCGTCGACAAAGCGCGCATCGTTCAGATCGCCAACGACGGTTTCGATGGCACCCCCGCCGCACTGCTTCGCCAGCGTGTCGAGCTCCGGCTTGCGGCGCCCCGTGGCGATGATTCTCGCACCCGCTTGTGCGAGCGCAATAGCGGTTGCCCTGCCGATGCCTGCGCTCGCCCCCGTGACGAGCACTGCCTTACCGGACAACGGCATGCTCATTCGGCCTCCCCTTTGATTTTATGGACCGCAACTATACACAACGCGACAATGGCGCAAAACGTAGAAGGCCGATACGCGGCAACCCGCCGTTGCGGTCCTTTCACCGTCCGCCGAGGATCGACGCCACCAGCGCCCGCGGATCGCGCTTTTGGCCAAGTGCCGACCTCGACCGCTTTGGAAGGAGTCTGCGAGATGCCGATTGAAGGCATCCGGCTCCTCGAGGTTGATGAGATGAGCCGTAATGGTGGTGCAATTCATCTGCCCTCATGATTGAATTCATTGCCCTGCGCCAGCAGGTGTCGATGGTGCAACGAACTCAAACATGTCGTCCCATGCTTGCGCCCGACCGAGCGCGCGTCGCGGGGAATCACTACAAATTCAGCAACACGCTCTTGGAAAATTTGGAATGCACGCGAGAGTGAGCCACATCCTTCTTTCGCTGCTAGGGCCTGTATATTTTGGTTTTTTGCATTCGCCCTATGTAGTATTAGTCGTGTGGTCGGCCGCCTGCGCGGCAATTTTCTTTTGGTCGAATAGAGCATCCTTACGACATGCACGACAGGTGGCCTACACTACCTATCCCGTTCCGCTGCCCTACATGGCTTTCTTTACGGTGCTGCTTTATGTCGCCTGTTTCATTGGATTTCTGATCGTTTATTCGGTGCTGTATTTTTTCGTTGAGTGGCTGACTTGAATTGAAACCCTCAAAGTATGCCAGCCGCAAATCAAATCCGAACGTATTGATGATGCAAGCCTCCGAGGAGCGGCTTGGCAACGATGCACCCAATGGCCTGGACAGGGCGCGGAACAGGCGCATCTTTGTTCAGCGATAAATGCGTGCGGGCCTCGTTGTAGTATTGTTGATACAATTTAAGCAGGTGGCGAAGGTGCCGCTCTCCAAATACCACGACATTGTCTACGCATTCCCGCCAGATCGAGCCAATCAACCTTTCGGCATATCCGTTCTGCCATGTGATCGCGCCGCGGTCGGCCGCCTTGCAGAGGTGATCCCGCGCACCGCGCTCGCCTGATGAATTGCGAGCACGCTGGTCGGTTAGCCGCACCGGCGCCATTCTTCGCAAGGTTGATCCACCACGTCCCGCAGAGTCATCACTAGCATGCAGCCGATGTGGAAGACAAAGGGTCATTCTTGATTGCGGAGCGTCGGGCGTTCGACCTGATGATCGATGCGCTCAAAGGCGAAGAACTTGGTTGCGGAGAATGGTCAATCGCGCCGACGGTAGGGGTGGTTGAAAACTTCTTGGGAGGGGCGCGCGGACCGCGTGGGGCCTTCGCGCGATATGCCGCTGAATTCAAAACTCCTTTTGCGCGAGCTGTAACGCACGGGCCGCGGGCAACGCCTCAGGAAGGTTTGTTTTTGCTCTCGGCCTTGGACAGCAAATCTTCGAGATGCTGGCTCGCTGTGACGGTCCATTTGATTGGGCAAAGCGGGTTGCGCCTGTCCTCCGGGATGAATGCAACACGCATCATGGCCGGAACCTGAAGATGATCTGAGGCCCACGACACGAAAACATCCTCGCCAAGCGTGAGCAGATTGTGAATGCAGGCTTCCATGTCTGCCCGAATGGATGAGGGCTCGCCCACCAGCTTACCATCCTTCTCGCGATGCCATATCGGCTCATCGATCTTTCTGTCAGCGCCGAGCGTGAAATTCGCGATGACGAGCTTTCCGCTCAAGCCATCGGGATGCTCGACCGCGTTGCGCATGGCGATGAACTCTTCGATCGAAGGTATCGCCTCCTTGAGGAACTTTGTCTTCCCGTCTTCCGCGCCAAACGTCTTCTCCGCGAACTCGACTAGAGACTGACTGCCTTTCTTTGCCCGGGAGAACTCGCTCGCCTCCACGAAGGTTGTGCCGTAAAGGTGATTCACAACCTGCAAAAGGTCTCGAATGAAGTTCTTTGCCTCATAGAGAAAGTTATGGCACTCCTCCTCAAGGCGGGGGATCTGGGGGACTTCGACGGGCGCATTCGCTGCAGCGGGAGGCCCTCGATTGGGCGGCCTGCGTCGGGCGCGCGTGCGCGCATGTCGGCGCCGAACCTGCCGGAGACTAAAGGACCCTGTACAGGGCGTGCCGCCGATTGCGAGTGTAGGGACGCACCTGGCTTGGCCAGCGGCCGGCCTCCCCCGCCTTGGCCCATTCGGGACTGACAAGGACGTGCGGACCATCAATCTCATACACGGCGCTGTAAAGCGCGCCCTCGTGCGTGATGTTCTTCTTGCCCTCGCCGATGATCAAGGCGAAGGGCTCTCCCTTGATGCGCGTTGCGGCATGTACTCCGGGAACGCTGAGAAGATTTGGCACGTGCTCGGTGTCGTAGACCTCGTTGAAGAGATCCTCCTTGTCCAGGTCCACGTCCATGCTTGCTACGAAGACATATTTCGAGTTGATGGGCATGTGAACCTTGCTCCCTTGCTTCGATTGAACGCGCTGTCGCACTTTCCCCTTGGATCGTGAGCTCATTGACCGACGCTAGTTGCGCCGCGCTGACGTCTGCTCCGGGTCCGCGGTAAAAGATAATTTAATTCCGCCATCGTGATCAGCGTGGGGCACGGCGCCACTCGCCTTCGCCCACACGTTGTTTTGCGGGCCGTTCGCAAGAGATGCTGTCTTCCTATAAGGTGCCTTTAGGCCTGATCTCTTGCTGCCATCGTGTCGTGAACCAATGGATCGCAAGGAGGCAACCGCATGCCGCTTTCGGGGAAGGGGATGCTGATCACAGTGATGGACGCCGATCCGGCAGAAGAGGAGGATTTCAGTAAGTGGTACGACCGGGAGCATATCATCGAGCGGGTGGCGATTGCGGGCTTTCTCGAAGCCCGCCGTTATATCGCCGTTCTGGCGTCTCCCAAGTACCTGAACTTCTACAGCACGGAAAACCTCGAGACCCTGGACAGTCCGGCCTATCGCGACAAGTTGCAAAATGCGACAGCGTGGACTCGGCACCATAGTTCGAAATTCCGCAATTACACGCGTGCGGCCGCGCGGGTGACGGTGAGCAAAGGTCAGGGACGCGGCGGTGCGCTCGCATTCAGCCGCATTCGCCCGTCGGGATCGGGCCAAAGCGAGCTGCGAAGAGCCATCCTGGCGCGACTCGATTCGGTCGTCGGTCTTGATCGGATCATCTCCGCGCACCTGCTTGAGGCCGATCCCTTGCTCTCGAATCCGCCGGGAGAAGCCACCCGACAACCGGGCTCCGGCGATTGGTATTTGGTCGTGGAGGGAACGGACGCGGACGCCGTGCAACGGGCCGGCGATCAGCGTTTTGGATCTCGCGCGCAGCTTCCGCAATGCGAGCCGATCTCGTTCGGTAGCTATCGGCTCCTGTGGGACCTCGCGAAATCCGAGCTTGATCGCTGATTTCAAGACGCAAAGCCGTCGGGGCTGCGCGCATTGCACCGCCCAGACGACGCCGTTAGCATTGGCCGATCGTGCAGAGCAGGGGGCCTCGAGCGTGCGTGCCAATCGGGTTGTCATGACGGGCCCCGGGCCGCCGTCGGTCCTGCGCTATGAGCAGCACGACATCGCGGCGCCAGCACCGCACGAGGTCCTGATCAGGCAGACCGCGATCGGGCTCAATTACATCGACATCCAGCATCGCACGGGCCGCTATGCGCTACCCAGCTATCCCTCGCCCATCGGTATGGAGGGAGCCGGCATCATCGAGGCGGTCGGCGCCGAGGTCGATGCGTTGCGGCCTGGCGATCGGGTGGTCTACTCCTCGATGCCGATTGGCGCCTACGCCGATGTGCGCTTGATGTCGGCGGATCGCCTCGTGCCGCTGCCGCCGACGATCCCGAATTCACTCGCGGCGGCAATCTTCACCAAGGGGATCACTGCCCACTACCTGATATTCACCACGTTTGCCGTCAAGGCCGGTGACGCCATTTTGGTCCATGCTGCAGCGGGAGGCGTCGGCCTCATTCTTTGCCAATGGGCCAAGCACCTCGGCGCAACGGTCATCGGCACGGTCGGGACCGATCAAAAAGCTGAGATCGCCCGCGCGCACGGCTGCGATGCGACAATCGTCTACAGCACGGAGGATTTCGTCGGCGCGGTCGAGCGATTGACGCAGGGCAGCGGCGTCGCGGTCGTCTTCGATTCGGTCGGAAAGGATACATTCGAGAAATCGCTGCGCTGCCTGGCGCCGCGCGGTTTGCTGGTTTCGTTCGGCACCGCCTCGGGGCCAATTGCTCCCTTCGACATATTCGAGCTCAATCGGCTCGGTTCGCTTTACGTCACCAGCCCGGCCTTCGTGACGCACACGCAGGAAAGAAGCGAGTTGCTGCGGCGGGCCAACGCGCTGTTCGGCGCCATCGAAGCCGGCGTGGTAAAGATGGAGGTCGGTCGCACCTACCCTCTGACGGAGGCGGCGCGCGCGCATGAGGATTTGCAGGCGAGACGCAGCAGCGGCGTCGGCATTCTTGTCCCATGACGGTGCACTGCTGATCCGGGACCATCGGATGTTCGACTTCCCCAGATTAGATTGGCTCGAAGTGTTCCGGGATCGCGTCAACGCCGATCCGGAAATGAAGCTCGTGGGTGAGTTTTTCACCACGTCGATCGCGCTAACCTTCGGCGAGACGCGCTACGTGCTGCGCGTCGAAAATGGGCGCATCAACGCGATCGTGCCGAACCCGCGGATCGACGTGCGCGCGGCTTTCGGGTTCCGCGCCCCTCTCGAAGTGTGGAGCAAGTTCCTGAGCCCCACGCCGCCGCCGCTCTACCACGATTTCTTCGCCATGCTAATGCGGGTCCCGGAATTCGTGCTCGAGGGCGACAGTCTCGTGGCCATGCAGAATGCGCGCGCGCTGCATCGCATGATGAATCTGATGCGCGGTGCGGAGGTGCACGGTGATTGAGTTCGAACCGATCGTCGGTCATTACCTCACGGTGTCGTGCGATGGCGTCGACTACCGCATCTACGTCGAAGAATCGGGTAGCGGCGTGCCGCTTTTTTGCCTGCACACCGCGGGCGCCGATAGCCGGCAATACCGGCATCTCCTCAACGATTCCGAGGTGACGCGACGGTTCCGGGTCGTCGCGTTCGATCTCCCCTGGCACGGCCGCTCGAATCCGCCAGCGGATTGGTGGCTCATGCGATACCGGCTGACGACCAAGCTCTATCTTAGTATCGTCCGCGCGGTGTGGAAGGCGCTCGCGCTCGAACGTCCGGTGGTCATGGGATGCTCGATGGGCGGCGCCATCGTGCTCAAGCTCGCGGCCGAGCATCAGGACGAGTTGCGCGGCATCATCGGCCTGGAGAGCGGCGCCTATGCGCCGGGGCGCTACAACGATTTTCTCCACCATCCGGCGATCCACGGCGGCGAGCTGTGCGCGAGCTACACCTACGGGCTCAACTCGCCGCTCAGCCCGGAGACGAACCGGCGCGAGAACTGGTGGTACTACAGCCAGTCGGGGCCGGGCATCTATCAGGGCGACGTGCACTTCTACAGCAACGATTGGGATGCCCGCGAAGACGTGCGCCGGATCGACACCGCGAAATGCCGCGTCGCGTTGCTCACCGGCGAATACGACTATTCCTGCACCCCGGCGATGACCGCCACCGTCGCCCAAGCGATAGCGGGCGCCCGTTTCACCGTCATGACCGGCATGGGCCATTTCCCGATGGTGGAGAATTATCCCGAGTTCCGACGTTATCTGCTGCCGGAGCTCGAACGGATGCTCGCGTGAATACGCTTTGCGCTCGGACCGGCCGGAGGCCGGACCCCGCCGCCAGGCATGACGCACGCAATTGCCGCCGCGGCCGCTACTTCAACGCCCACCGCGGCTGGGCGGTGCCCGGCCCCTGCGGGTAGACCGTGACCGGCACGCCCTGCTGCCATTGGAAGATCACCAGCGGCGCGTCGACCCGGCGGCCCTTGTCGTCGAACTTGATGTGGTTGCCGGCAAAGTAGCGCGCCGCGCCCTCGCTTGTGTCCATGGCGCGGATCGCCTCGGCGACCTTCTTGCGGTCGGCGACGCCCGCCTTTTCGACGGCCTCCTTCAGGATCCACACGTGCCCATAGGCGCACAGGCTGTCCTGGGTGAGCCACGGCTCGCTGGTGCGCTTCTTGAACTCGTCGATGAGCGCCCGTTGGCTGTCATTGCTCCAATTGGCGACGGTGATGAGGGCGCCTTCGAGCACGTCGGCGCCTGCGACCTTGAGCAGCTCCGGAGCGCCGAAATGCGCGCCGTTGCCGACGATCGGCAGTTTGTTGGCGCCGATTCCCATCTCGGCGAACTTCTGCATCAGCAGTGAATCGTCGGGAATGCTGGTGGAGATTACCCACACGAAGTCGGGACGCGACGTGCGTACCTTGGAGACGAGCGGCGTCGCATCGGACAGCGGCGGCGTATAGATCTCGTCGACCAGGACCTTGAGCCCGGCCTTCTCGAATCCGCCCGCGCGCATCGGCTTCATGAAGCTCACCGGCGCGGCCGTATTGTCCTGGATGACCCCGGTCGTGGTTGGCTTCTTGCCGGTCGACTTCTCAGCCAGCTGCATGATCGTCGGCAAGGCGAGCTCGGATTGGCGGTCGCCGGTCGCCGAGGTCTGGAACACGTAGCGGAAGCCGCGGCCGGTGATCACGTCGGAATAGGACAGGGTGATCCATGGCAGCTCCGCGCGTTCGGTGACTTCGGTCACCGCGAGCGTGAAGGAGCTGAGCCAGGCGCCGATGCCGCCAACGACGCTCGGATTCTGGGCGACGAGGCGCTGAGCCGCGTTCTTGGCTTTCTCGGCGGAATCGCCGGTGTCAAGGATGATGAGCTTCATCTTCGCCCCGCCGAGCGACTTGATGCCGCCCGACTTGTTGATGTCGTCGATCGCCATTTCGGCGCCCATGCGCTCGAGCACCCCCTGCCGCGCCCACGGCCCGGAGAGCGGAACGATCAGCGCAACTTCAACCTCCTTCGGCGCTTGCGCCGCAACGGGGGCGGGCGTCGCGGCCGCGGCAATGACGGCCGCGATGGTCAGCATGGATACGGTGAGCCATCTGCGCCTTTGCGACATCGCTTTCCTCCACGGTTTGGGGTTCTTCACATGCCGAGATAGAAGCTCCTGATCCGGTTGTCCGACAGTAAGGCCTGGTGGGTTCCTTCGAGCACCACGCGGCCGGTCTCCAGAACATAGCCGAAATCGCACGATTGCACCGCCTCGGCGACCCTTTGCTCCACCAGCAGGATGGTGAGACCGTCGCGATGCAGGTCACTGATCCGCTCGAAGATCAGGTCGGCGACGACCGGGGCGAGCCCCATCGACGGCTCATCCAACATCAAGAGTCGCGGCGAGGACGCGATCCCGCGGCCGATCGCCAGCATCTGCTGCTCGCCACCCGAAAGCGTACCGGCGGCCTGGCCGCGGCGCTCGGCGAGGATCGGAAACATCGCGAAGATGCGCTCGAGATTGCGCCCCCATTCGCGCCGGCCGGTTTGCGGATAGGCGCCCATTTCGAGATTTTCCATGACCGTCATCGAGCCGAAGATTTGGCGGCCTTCGGCAACGTGCGCGATGCCGAGATGGGCACGCTGTGACGGAGCGACGGCGAGCAGATCGATTTCGCAGAGCGCGGTCAAGCCGCCATACGCGACGGAGAGGGATTCAACCGCGAGCACGGATCGCCGCCCATTTCTTGCCGAGGTAGGCCTCGATGACACCCTCGTCGTTGATGATCTCACTCGGCTGGCCGACTGCCAAGATGGCGCCATGGTCGAGCACAACGAAGCGCTCGGCGAGCCGCACCATGGCGCGCATCGTATGCTCGATGATCACGACGGTCATGCCCTGCGCCGCGAGCGCGCGGATCACCACGAGCATATCCTCGATCTCCTGGCTGGCGAGACCGGCGAGCGGCTCGTCCATGAGGAGAAGGCGCGGCCGTCCCGCCAGCGCCCTGGCGAGCTCCATCAGCCGCAACTCCTTGTTGGTGAGCCCACCCGCGATGGCGTCGGAGCGCCCGATCAGCCCGACCTGCGCTAGTGCCGCACTCGCCGCCGCGAACGCATCCGAGTCGTTTGTCGTCGTCGCGTAGGCACCGACCACGACGTTGTTGAGCACCGACAGCCGCGGAAAGGCGCGCACGACCTGAAAGGTGCGACCGACCCCAAGCCGGCAGATGCGGTTCGGCTTGAGGCCGATGAGCTCGCGGCCGGCGAACACCACCTTGCCGCTGTCCGCATGCAGGAACCCGTTGAGGAGGTTGAACAGCGTGGTCTTGCCGGCGCCGTTCGGCCCGATGATGCCGACAATCTCGCCGTCACTAACCTCGAAGCTCGCGTTCGCAACCGCCTGCAAACCACCGAACGATTTCGAAATCCCGCTCACGGCCAGGATCGGTTTGCGGTTGCGCGGCGTCGCCGGCCCCGGTGCGGCCGCAACAATGGGCAGTGCAACCGGTATCATCGGCACTGCGCCCCCTGCGTATGGACGCTGGAACCGGTCGCGCACGCGCCAGAAAATGCCTTCGGGGGCGAGCAGCACGACGAGGATGATCGCGATGCCGTAGACGACCCCCTGAATCCCTGGGATCACGTCCCCAAGCTGCGCCTGGAGCGTCTCGCTCAATGGGATCAGGATCGAAGCGCCGATCAGCGGCCCCCACAGGGTGCCGACGCCGCCGAACAGGGCGACGATCAGCGCCTGCGCCGACGTGAGCACCCCGAACACGCTGTCCGGCGTCACGACGAGGAGAACCACCGCGTAGAGCCCGCCCGCCGCCGCCGCGACTGCACCGCTGAGCATGATTGCGCGCATCTTCCAGGCGAGCGTGTCGATGCCGGCGGCTTCCGCGGCCGGCTCGTTCTGCTTGATGGCGGTAAGCGACATGCCGAAGCGCGACCGCTCGACTGCAAGCGAGATCAGGAGCGACACGACGAGAAGGCCGACGGCGAGCGCGATGTACACCCGATAGTCGGAGAACTGCATGTAGAAGCCCGGCGCCTCGCGCTTCATCGGCAGCGGGACTTCCTGGTACCCGAGCCACACGAATACGTAGAGCAACGCCATCGGATAGGCGAGCATGGAGAGAGCGAAGTAATGGCCGCGCAGTCGGAAGGTCGGATAGCCGATTACGATACCGGCGACTGTCCCAACGACCATGCCGAACGGAATGCCGATCCATGGCGTGATGTCGAACTGCACCAGCGCGATCGTCACCGTATAGGCGCCGAGCCCGAAGAAAGCCGCGTGCCCGAACGAGATGAGGCCGGTATAGCCGCTGAGCAGGTTCCAGGAGAGGCCCATCACCGCCCAGATCGGCACCAGGGTGAGCATCAGCTGGTAATAGGAATTAGTCACGATCATGCCGAGGCCGATCCAGCCCATTGCGACGATCGCGATCACGAGCAGGGGCGCGATCAGCGTTCGGCGTGCCTGCATGCTCAAACGCGCTCCGCGGCACGGCCGAACAGGCCCTGCGGGCGAACCATGACAATCAGCAGGAAGACCACGAAGATGGCGGCGTTCTGCAGCTGGGTGGGCAGCACGAGCGTCGAGAGCTGCTGGACCAGCCCAATCGTCATTCCGCCCCAGAACGCGCCGAGAATGCTGCCCATCCCGCCGAGCACCACGCCCGCGTACATGATGATGACGAAGTCGAGACCGATATAGGGCTGGAACGGATTGTAGGTGGCGACCAGGCCGCCTGCGATGGCAGTAATGCCGATGCCTATGCCGAAGGCAATGCGGTAGGCGCGATCGACGTCGATGCCCATGTAAATGGCGGCCGCAGCATTGTCGGCCGCCGCGCGAAGCGTCTTGCCGAGCCGCGAGCGATTGATCAGCCAATAGAGCGCGACCGCGACCACAACCGACACAACGCCGGCGACGGCCCGCGCCTTGTTGAGGAAAAGCGAGGCATTCGCATCGTAGAGCAGCGGGATTTCCCAGGCGTGCGCGGACAAGGGCGTGCGTACCGATTGCGGCGTCGAGCCGAACAGGATGAGGCCGCCGTTCTGCAGGACGAGCGCGAGGCCGAGGGTGAGAATGAGCTGCGCGTAATGCCCTTCGCCCTCGGTTCCGGCGACGCTGACGCCGGTCACGCGCGAAATCAGGAAGCGGTGAAGCACGTAGCCGACGGCGAACAGCGCCGGGCCCGCAAGCAACGCGCCGGTATAGGGCCCGACGACCGGTCCCAGAAACGACAGCATGTTGAAACCGACGACGAGGTAGAAGGTGAAGTACATGCCGAGCATCAGGAACTCGCCCTGAGCGAAATTGATGACGCGCATCACGCCGAAGATGATTCCAAGGCCGACGCACATCAGGCCGTAAATTGCCCCGATCAGGACGCCAGCGATGAGCGCCTGGAGAAAAATTTCGATGAAAGTTCCGAGCGATGTCATTTCATGGGCTCCCGGTCAGCCCGTCGGGAAATCCAAAACAAAGGCGAAACGGTGCGCAAATATTCCATCGGCGCAGCGCCATTGACGCCGGAAGCGCCTTGGACATGAGCGAATTGCGGCAGCAAGAGCGGAACCCATGAGAGCATGACTATGCGGGGGCGACGACGATGGTAGCAAGTCGTCATCCTATCCTTTCCCTTGGCAAGGCGGGTGGACATGATCGATGCTCTGCGTGATACCGGCTCTCAAGGGAAGGAAAACAATGGCCCACCCAGGATCCGTGGCCGTGGTCGGCGTGGGGCACACACGCTACGGCAAGCTACCGGAATACGATGCCTATGAACTTGGTTTGTGGGCGCTGAAGAAGGCGCTGGCCGATTCCGGCCTTCGTTTCGAGGATATTGACGGACTGATTGTCAACCGCATTCCCGACTACCAGCGCTTCTGCGAGATCGCGGGATTGAACCCGTCTTACGTGAGCACAACCCCCGGTCAAGGCCGCTTCTCCGGCATTTGCATCGAGACAGCCGCCGCGCTCATCCGCGACGGGCTCGCGACGATCGTAGCCCTCGTTTACGGCAACAACGGCCGCTCGGGCGGAGATCGTTACGGCGGGGCGGGCGACACCTACGGCAGCGGCGGCGGCGGGCAATGGTTTGCCTACGGCATGACCTTCCCCGGCGCATTCCATGCGCTGATGGCCCGTCGCCATATGGAGCTTTACGGGACGACCGCGGATCAACTCGGCGCCGTCGCGAAGACGTTTCGTGACCACGCGGCGCTCAATCCGTCGGCCGTGATGCGCACTCCCTTCACCCTCGCCGACTATCATGCGTCGCGCTACATCTGCGAGCCGCTGCATCTACTCGACTATTGTCTCATCAACGACGGCGGCGTAGCGCTGATCCTCACTTCCGGCGAGCGCGCGCGCGACCTCACCCAACCGCCCGTCTATGTGCGCGGTTGCGGTATGGCAACGGCTCTCATCGCCTCGACTTTTCCACCCGACGATTTCTGGCGCGAGCCCATGCGCAAGGCAGCGGCCACGAGCTTCCGCGCGACCGGAGCGAGTCGCGACGACATATCGGCGCTCATGATCTACGACAACTTCACGCCGACCGTGCTCTTCTCGCTCGAGGGCTTCGGTTATTGCGGGGAGGGCGAGAGCGGATCGTTCGCGGCGGAAGGTCATCTCGCGCTTGGCGCGCGATATCCTGCAAATACATCAGATGGCCATTTGTCCGAGTCCTATATGCAAGGCTGGGCGCTCAATCTCGAGGCGGTGCTGCAAATTCGGGGCAAGTGCGGCGAGCGCCAGGTGAAAGATTGCGTGTTCGCCCATTACATGGCGGTGGCACCGGTCGTGACGTCGATCATCTATGGCAGGGATCCATCGTGAGACCGCTGCCGAACGTCGACGGACCGGATCAGCCGTTCTGGCGGGCGCTGCGCCGCGGCGAGGTGCGCGTGCAGCGCTGCGGAAATTGCGGCTTGTGCCGGTTTCCGAGCACGCGGTTCTGCCCGCAGTGCCGGTCGGAGACATCCGAATGGCATGCGGTCGCGCCGACTGGCATCATCGAGACGTGGTGCATTTTCCATCGACCCTACTTCGACGGTCTTAGCGTGCCGTACACGGTGATCCAGGTGCGACTCGATTGCGGCGTCCGGCTGTTCTCCAATCCAGTCGGAGTCGAGGCCGGCTCGCTCCGCATCGGGATGCCGGTCGAGGCCGTGTTCGAGGACGTCACGTCGGACGTGACCCTGTTGAAGTTCAAGCCGCGGAAGGAACACCAATGAAAGCGATGGTGGTGCGCGCGCCGGGTGGCACCGATGTCCTCAAGATCGAACAAATTCCCGATCCGACGCCTGGGCCAAAGGATGTGATCATCAAGATCGATGCGTGCGGCGTGTGCTTTCACGACGTGGTCACGCGCAACGGCACGCTGAAATTCGGCGTGCAGATGCCGTGCATACTGGGACACGAAATCTCCGGAACCGTGGTCGAGGTTGGCCATGACGTGCGCGGCTTCCGCAAGAACGATCGCGTCGCGACCGTCCAGCGCTATCACATCTGCGGTGCCTGCCGTTACTGTCGGGGCGGGCGCGAGCCGTTGTGCCCAGACCGCAAGTTCACCGGCGACTGGGGATTGGTCGGCGGCTATGCCGAATATGTCGCGATCGAGGACGACAACGTCGCGCTCGTACCCGAGGAAGTGCCGCTGCAGGACGCCTCGATCGTCGCCTGCGCCGTCGGTACCATCCTCAATGCCATCCGCGAGGTCGGCCGGCTGGCCGCTGGGGAGAGCACGCTGGTGACCGGCGCCGGCGGGGGACTCGGCATGCACGCGGTGCAGCTCGCCCGCCTTGCAGGGGCTTACGTTGTCGCGCTGACCACCTCTCCTGACAAGGCGGATCGGATCCGCACACTCGGTGCGCACGAGGTGATTGTGCACGGGCGCGGCGAGGATTTCTCCGGGGCGGTGAGGAAGGCGACTGGCGGTCAGGGCGTCGATGTCGCGATCGACAATGTCGGTAGCCAGCTGTTCGAGCCGATCCGCCGCAGCTTGGGGATTGGTGCCCGTTGGATCATGATCGGTCAGTTGACCGGCCAGTTCGTGCCGTTCAATCCGGCGCAGTTGTTCCTCAAGAACGTGTCGATGCTGAGCGCGACCAGCACCACGCGCAAGCAACTCGAAGATTGCCTTGCGCTGGTCGCGCGCGGCGCGATCAAGCCGATAATTTCAATGGCGCTACCACTCGAGCAGGCGGCCAATGCGCATGCACTGGTCGAGGCCGGCAAGGCTGCTGGGCGCATCGTATTACGCCCGAACGGGTGACGAAGTGAACATCGACGCGGCCATCGTCGGCATCGGCTGCAGCACATTCGGGCGCGGCCTCCCCGACAGCCAGCTTCGCCTTGCCGCGGTGGCGTTCAAGGACGCTCTCGCCGACGCCGGACTCCAACGAAGCGACGTAGATGGCCTGTCAATCCATCTCGGCTGGCCACTCGGGGTCGACTACGATCGCATCGCCGAGGGTTTCGGACTCGATATCCGCTACGTCAACCAATCATGGCTGCACGGGCGCTTCGTCACCAACGCGCTTCAGCACGCGGCGCTTGCGGTTTCTGCCGGTCTCGCCGACGTGGTCGCGTGCGTGACTGCCGTGAGCTTCACGCGCGAGCGCGGCTTTCTCGGCGGCCCCGGCGATATCGAGGGAAATCGCGAAGAGGGGGGCACCCATGGCGAGGCCCCGCCCTATGGACTCACCGCGCCGGCGGGCGGCGCCGCAATCGCCATGCAGCGCTACATGCATCTCTACGGCGCGACGAGCGACCAGCTTGCCGCGGTGCCGATTGCGATGCGCAACCATGCACTGAGAAATCCGCGTGCGATATCAGCGACGGCGCGGTGGTGGTTCTCATCGCGCGCGGCGACCGCGCGCGGGATTTGCGCCAGAAACCTATCCGCGTCATTGGCATGCAAGGAACCCGTTCCGGCCGCGACGAGTTCATCTTCGCCCCGCGCAGTCTCGGCATCAATCAGCAGTCTGCCCGCCGCTCGGCCAATCGTCCGATCGACCTCGAAGTGTTCGCGCAAGCCGGCGTGGCGCGCGAGAACGTGCAGGGCTTCTACACTTATGATGCCTTCTCGCCACTCGTCATATTCGCGCTCGAGCGGTTCGGCTATTGCGGGGCGGGCGAGGCTGCGGCGTGGGTCCAGGGCGGACGGATCGAACTCGGCGGCGCGCTGCCCATCAACACGTCGGGCGGCCTCCTGTCGGAAGGCCATGTCGCCGGATGGAACTCGATTTGCGAAATGGTCAGGCAATTGCGCGGTGCCGCCGGGGCGAGCCAGATTGCCAATGCCGCGGTGCTGCAATGGGGCACCGCATGGGGCGATTCGTTCATCCTGGCGGCGTAAGGAGACTGCACCCGTGACCGCCTATGAAAAGCCGCGCCCGCATATCGGCCCGGACAACGAGCCGTTCTGGCACGGCTGTCGCGCGCATCGCCTGATGCTGCCGACCTGCCGCGTGTGCGGCAAACCGCATCTGCCGCCCGGGCCGGTCTGCCCGTTCTGCTTCTCCGACGAGCTCGTGTGGCAGGCAGCGTCCGGCCGCGGGCGCATCAGCACCTGGACGATTGTTCACAAGGCGTGGTTCCCGGCGTTCAAGGATGAAACGCCGTACAACGTCGTGCAGGTCGAGCTAGACGAGGGACCAAGGCTCACCTCGCACATCGTCGGCGCCGGCGACCGAAAGATTCAAATCGGCCAACGGGTCGAAGTCGTGTTCGCCGACATCGACGAGGAACTGACCCTGCACGGTTTTCACATCGTCGCGCCATGAGACGTCAGCCGGAATAAAGCGGCTCCGGCAGACCTTTCACCCCAACATCCAGCGCCAGCAGACCACCGGCATGGGCTTCGGCAGCGAGCTTGTCCGGCGCAATGCGGAACCGCGCCGTCGTAACGTAAAGCGTCGCAAGGTCGGCGCCCCCGAACGTGCAAGCAGTTGGTCGGCTGAC